>Ga0208854_1000233_pt1 | contig 13742 bp, 16 predicted proteins | sample LakMenEpi30Nov11_FD_150748 | JGI IMG/M metagenome (GOLD analysis project Ga0208854, IMG submission 150748) | Freshwater microbial communities from Lake Mendota, WI - 30NOV2011 deep hole epilimnion (SPAdes) | ecosystem: Environmental > Aquatic > Freshwater > Lake > Epilimnion/Euphotic zone ...
TTTGGGGGAACCATTCTCTATTTATCGGTTTCAAAGTCCCCCAGCATTGGGGGATTCAGGGGGCGAAAATCTCAATCCATGACCGTGCCAAGTATAAATATTCTGCCGCAGAGGTTAACAACTGTAAAAAATTAGCAGTAGTTGGCTGCTCTACTTTTTCTAAAATTTCTCGAAAGGGTTCTGCTTTCTTTGGTTGCATTGCGGTTGTTCCCCAATGCTCATAGAGACTGGGCAAGCTTTCGAGAAAGGGACGAATCTGCATGGTCGTTATTTGAAGGTTTTAGGGTTTTCTGCGGTCACTCTTTCTCTAATTTTAGGACAGTTATCACAACCGCGATCGCTGTCTGCTTAGGTTTGGCTGTTTAAAGATTTTACTAAATCCCAGCCTGACCTAGGGCAATACCCGTGATTAACATCCCAATCACTAAAAACGGTTGGGCACTAGCTTGATATTTGACATCATTTTCTAGGGGATTGCGGAGAAAATACATATCTTGAAAGGTGATCTGAGGAATAATTAGCAGTAGAACAATAGTTGCGTAAAGTTTTTCCTGAATAAAAATTAAATATCCAGCGATGCCTGCTTGAAATAGATCGATCATCACAACACAAATCCAAGCTGCCGTCGTAATACCAAACATTACTGGTAACGATTTTAATCCCAATTGGCGATCGCCTTCCACACTTTTAAAGTCATTAACAACGGCAATGCCTAAACCAGCCAAACTATAGATCAGGGTCAGGATCATAATTGTACTGTTTAACTCACCGAAAAGCGCGTGACCAGCCCACCAGGGTAAAGCAATATAACTAGCACCGAGAGCATAATTTCCTAACCAACCATTTTGTTTTAATTTCAACGGAGGAGCCGAATAAATATAGGCAATAAATGCACCTCCTAAAGTTAAAACTGTCATGATCGGAAAATCATGTTTGGCCCAAAGATCGAGCAGATAGGCAACGCCTAAACCGCCACCCAAAAGAATGAGGATTTGCGCGGTGACTTGGGGAATGGAAATCGCACCAGAGGGAATGGGACGATAGGGTTCATTGATAGCATCAATTTCTCGATCATAAAAGTCATTGAGCGTTTGGGTATAGCCGGTCATCAGGGGGCCAGACAGTAACATACAAGTCAAAACTTTTAAGACACTTTCTAATGTCCAGGTATATTCTCCCGACGAAGCCGCACCACAAATGACTCCCCAAATTAAGGGAATCCAGGTGATCGGTTTCATCAATTGCAGGCGAATTTTCCAAATAGAGGATTCTCCCGTAGATGCCCCCTTCATTCCTAATAGTTGGCGGGTTTTTGCACTATTTGACTCAGTTTTTTCGGAGATGGGGTTTGTCGGGGGTTGATTAGACATGAGCTAAGTCATCAAAATAGATTTCTTTATGCTGTCTATTTTACTATTAAATTTTACGATTAATGCTCGTTTTTTAAGGTAATTTTCTTTTCGCGATCGCCACTGTCCCCTAATCCCTAGCAAAATCAACTCAAAATTCGTACTTTTGATCCTTGATCCGATTTTTGCACTTCGATACGCTGTTGAAACGCTTCTTTAAATTGGGGAATATGGGTGACAGTTAAAATACAGGCAAAATCGGCGGCGATCGCGTTAATAGCAGCGACCAAACGTTCACACCCCTCGGCATCTTGCGTTCCAAATCCCTCATCAATAATCAGTAATTGTAGTGCTGTACCGGCTCTTTGGGCAAGCAGTTTTGCTAAGGCCAAACGGATAGAAAAATTAATCCGAAAAGCTTCACCGCCTGAATAGGTTTCGTAGGGACGAGTTCCTTGGATATCAGCAATCAGAATATCTAAGGTGTCAATAAATTTAGGAGTACGACGTTGGGCAGTGGCTTTACTGGCTTTTTGAGTGACAAATTGGATATGGAGTTGATTACCCGTTAAACGAGCGAGGATACGATTGGTTTCTGCTTCTAATTGGGGCAGAATGTTTTCAATCATGAGGGTTTGAATGCCATTTTTTCCGAAGGCTTTAGCCAACTCCTGATGAATGCGATATTGTTTTTTAATTTCTTGCAGTTGTTGTCGATGTTCCTGATTTTGTTCCTGCAAAATATCTAATTGAATTGCCTGTTGTTCATAACGTCCTTTTTGAGCTAAATAGTCATCTAATTGACGACGACGACTTTGGATACTGGCTTCTAGGGTTTTAATTTGGGCTTCATGGTCGGCATAATGTTCTACTTGATGGTTTAAGCGTTGGATTTCAAGGTGCATGGTTTGATATTCCCTTTGCCGTTGTTCTCGGCGATCGCTATTTTCATCTAAACGCGCTTGATAGGGGGGAAATTGTTCCTGAGCCTGTTGTAATTCTTGATAGCGTAATTGCCAAACCTGTTTTTTCTGTAGGGTTTGTAATAATTCCTGGTGCTGCGATCGCTGATAACCTAAATGATTGAGTGCCTTTTGAGCCGCTTGTAATTGTTGATAAAGCTCAGAATCGTGATGTAATTGTTGACTAGCAAGTTGACGATCTGCAATTTTTGCTAATAGTTGAGGACGTTCTGCCTGAATCAATTTGAGACGACGTTGAGCATCTTCTAGTTTCGATTGTTGAATTTCAGCCCAGCGATATTTTTCTACTTCTCCCCTGACTAAAGCATGACTTTGTTCATCATACTGTAATTGCTCTAATTCCTCATTCAAGTTAATTAATTCCTGTTGTAAATCCTGGGCATAGGTTTTCTGAGCTAGTATTAAATCTAACTGTTCAATTTCCGTGTCAAGACTAGCAATTTGATTATAAATCTCGCCACTACGCTCTAAATCAGCTTCTAATTGTCCATACTGTTGTTGCAAAGTATCATAAATGGCTAACTCTTCTTTGATTTGGGCATATTCACCCCGTAAAATTTGTAATTCTCTTTCACAGACAGACATTTGTTCTTTCAAAACCCAAATTTGCTCCTGTAACTGTTGCTGTTGTTCCTGGGTTTTTTGAATGACCTGTTGATGATAATGACCATCTAAATTTTGCTCACAGAGAGGACAAATTGCACCCGGTGTATCGAGTAATTGTTGTTTTTGAATTAATTCCTGAATCTGTTCTTCACAGAGTCGTTGATGTTCCTGAAGGCGCTCTTGAAAATGGCGACGCTCCTGACCTTTTTCATGAACTCGCTTTTGGTAAACTTTCTTTTTATCGAGTTCTTTAATCTGAGCATCTGTCGTTTGTAAGGCCTGACGTTTACGGGGAATTTCAGTAATATTGGCCTGTAATTCTTGCCTCAAAAGTTGACGTTGTTCCCGTTTTGCTTGTAATTGAGCGGCTGCTCGTTCAACGTCGGACTGAAGTTCATAGCGTCTTTGTTGTAGCGGCGAAACGCGATGTTGGAGACTATCGAAATGTGCTAATCGTTGCCGAGCCTTTCTTAATTGACTGAGACCGGTTTCAATATCTAGGGTTTTTGTCAGAATGGGCTGTAATTCTTTTTCCTGTTGATTAAGAGTATCAAGACGCATCTGAAATTGCTTTAATTCCAGTTGAATGGCATGATCGGTTTGCAGAATTTCTTGCTCTAGTTGTTGCTGTTGCTGTTGGGCTTCCTGAAAAAGCTGAAATTTGCTTGCTAGATCTGATTCCTGTTGTCGATATTGTAAAAATTCTTGATAGTTTTGCTGGATTTCTTCCCTTTGATCTAAAATTGCTTGAAGTTTTTGTAATTGTTGCTTAAGTTCCTGATCAGCTTGATCAAGACGTTGGATTTCTAGCATTAAATTTTGGGCTTGACTTTGTTGCCAATCCAATTGTTTCTGCCAGGTTCGACGTTGATTTTGGCTGGTTTGTAATTGCTGAAGTTGCCATTGTTCCTGTTCCTGTATCTTTTGAATGATTTCAATTTCCTGCTCCAACCGTTTTCGATGCTGTTCAACCACTTCTCTCTGGGCTAAATCCTGTTCAACGGCTTGTAATGTCGCCTCTAGTAACTCGATCTGTCCTTGCTTTTGCTTGGAAATATCTTTCGCTTTAATTGCTAAAACTTCGTATTGATCTAATTTTAATAAATTAGCTAAAATTTGTTTGCGATCGCTGGGGCCTTTGAGCATAAATTCATCCGCCCGTCCCTGACGTAAATAGGCAGAATTAATAAAAGTATCGTAATCTAATTTAAGAACTTCAATAATTTGCTCTTGAGTAGCCCGCAAACCTTTACCTGACAGAGAACGAAACCCCGCTTCATATTTAATTAAAAAATCTAAGGCACTGCTTTTGCCTCGATGACGACTGCGAATAATTTTGTAAGTTTCTTGATTATTTTCAAACAAGAAATCAACTCGTACATAGTCGCTGCCATTGTGCAGCACATCATCTTCGCTATCCGCCCGACTTTTTCCCCAAAGCACCCAGGTAATGGCCTCCAATAGAGAAGATTTACCTGCCCCATTCGCACCACAAATGCAAGCCGTATGCAATCCCCGAAAGTCGAGGGTTGTATCCTGGTAGCTGAGAAAATTTTTAAGGGTTAATTGTTGGGGAATCACCCAGTTTAGTCTCCATGTATTGTTGTGTTTGTCCAGTTCTTCAATCTTGCTATAACATTTGTATTTCTGATAAACTGGAAAAACTGTTGCGTTTCGCTGATCTTAACTAATGTCTAATGATTATAATGATTCTCTAGAGGAGGCAAGACGCAAACTCGTTGGGGACAACGCTGATTGGATTGTAAAATTTGACGTAGAGGACTATGTTAACAACCCTCCTATGATTAGGATATTATATCAGGAGAAACAACTTTTGCAGACAGAGTGCTTCGGGTTAAAAAAAGATTTAGAGGAGCAGGTGGTAGAATTTAATGAACTTCACTCAAAAACAGTGCGGTTATCAGAACAATTAAATCAGGTTCAAAAAGACTCGCTCCCGATTTTTACCCTATCAGTTTTGGCAAACTTGATGACGGGTATTGGGATCAACCTCCTTACCAGTAATTCTCAACAATGGATAGGTGGACTATTTATCATTGCTTCAGTGGTCATTTTAATCATAATCTATCAAAAAACGCTCAAATAATTTATTAGTCACATTAAATATAAGGAGAATTTATCTATGAGTACCACTCAAGTTTTAGAAGAAGATCTTAATAATACCCATCCCAATGATAGTGATTGGATGGAGAGTATCCGTTTAAGCCGGCTTGGTAACGACTATGCTGCTACCAAAGATTATGAAAAAGCAATAGATTATTTTCTACAATCTCTAGCAATTGCCAACCAAATTAATGATGATAGTCTTAAAGCTAAGATTCTTAGCAGCTTAGGTCTTGCCTATGCTATTTTGGAAGACTATGAACGAGCTATTGAATACTATCAAAAGTCACAATCTATTGCCGAAAAAATTGGAGATTATTCTAGGATTTCCATCAATCTAGGTAACTTAGGAACTATCTATAAATCTCTAAAACAACATCATAAAGCAATTGAGTATTATCAACAAGCTTTGATAGTTGCCAAAAAGTTCTCTGATCAATCTATAGTCGGAATTAATTTAAGTAACCTAGGACTCTCCTATGCGGAACTTAAAGATTATTCCAAGGCCATTGAATGTCAAGAACAAGCATTAGCAATTGCTGAAATTCTTAATGATCATCAAGCATTAGTTAAACGATGTGGCCGGCTTGGTAATATTTATGCTGATTTAAATCAACAAGATAAGGCGATTTATTACTTTAAAAAATCATTAGAAATTGCCAAAGAGATAGGTGATCGTTTTAGTGAAGGATTTTACTTGACAAATTTGGGTATCAGTTTTGCCCAGCTTCATCGTAATGAAGAGGCAAGAAAGGCTTTAACAGATGCCGTTGGCATTTTATCTCAAGTTGGTAGTTCTTCTGTCAAGGTTGCTGAAGATGTTTTGGCGAATCTTCATTAACCGAGTAAAAAGAAAGAAAATAAACTACTGAAATTATCAATCGGAGCGGGTAACATTTCGCCTCGAAAGTCTAGAATCTGCACTAACACTAAATAGGCGATCGCTAAAATAACTGAAATTGCACCTGTAACGATAGCAACGATTTTTCCTCGATCCATGGGGTTTACCTCATTAATATTGACTAAAATTGACTAAAATTTACTAAGATTTAAAGAAATTTAGAGAAATTATTCATCCTATCCCTTACAAAATAGCGTATCGAGGGTATTGCGTCCCGTGATGGGATTGGTTCCCTGGGCTAAACCGCAAAGATAGGCTTCTGTATCGGGTCGTAGAATAATATCCGTGAAATCGGCTCCGGTGATGATCGCCTCGCCAAACTTAGCATTCGTCCCAAAGGCTCCTTCTAAAAGCGCGTTGGTCAAATTGGCATGGGTCAAACGGGACGATTCAAAATCACTGGCACGCAGATCGGCGGCTTCAAAATTCGCGCTTTCTAAATTAGCAGAGAAAAAACGGACTCCCTGCAAATTGGCATGACTAAAATTGCAACCGCGTAAATTGGCATGATCAAATTCAGCATCCCGTAGATCTTGACCTGAAAAATCACAGTTGACTAAATTAGCCCGATTATAACTAACCGCTTCCACCGGCCCTAGAAACCAGAGCCAGCAAGTCGCAACAAGACAAAAGGCGATCGCTGTTCGACGCAAATCATTAAGCAGTTTGAAATGGGTAAGCATCGTCAAAATTCTCCGTTCCGAAAGCAAGTAGGGTGAAAAAAGCTTTTAAACAAGAGAAACTTCATAACAAATTACTAAGCGTCTCTCTGTAGGATCTTAACTGAAGTCTGCCATTCATCCCCAGTCAACCCATTTTCCGAGTCTCTTCCTCCTCTACTTTCTCCAGTCAGACCTATTGTGTTATAACTAATAGTAATAACAGTTTAAGGTAAACAATCAATGAAGCGAAAAACTTACTCCATTAGTCCCGCTAAAATTGGCAACCAGGACGGCTTTCGCTTACCACGACTATTTTCCCTAGAACATCCCCAGTTAGTCAAAGCATCAGGAGAAGTCGAGGTTTTAGATGAACAGACCTTACTGGTACGCTTGCAACCAACTGAACGAGAAGAAGATACGGAAGAAGATGGAGTAATGATGACCCTCTTTTTAGAATTCTTGATGAAAGATGCGATTAGTCATCCCGATAATCTGATTCCCTACACCCAGGAAATGAGTACTGAGCTAGACGAATTATTAGCCGGTATGGAGATCGACCAATGAAACCAATGGTCTGTCAGGGGTGGAGAATTTATTTTCACCCTCTCTTTTTTCAGCAGTGGCAAGACTTAATTAAACAGGTCGAACACCTCAAACTCAAATTAGAAGGCGATCGCTTTCTGAAGCATCCAGAGGTAAAGCTACTCAAAGCGATCGATGTGGGCATTAGAGAAAAGATTCCCCTCGATCCAATGGCCGCTTATTTTAGATTACAAGGGCCTTTGCGACAGTTTAATCGCCTTAAAAAAATGGGTTTACCGCCTCGATACCGCCTATTTTTTCGGGTTTTTCCCCAAGAGAAAGCTATTATTATTCTCTGGCTGGGCTTTCCCAGAAAAGCCGGTGATCAAAAAGATTGTTATCGTGTCTTTGAAAAAATGCTCAAAAATAATCAATTTCCGCCGACGATGGAAGAGTTGCTGAACTTACAAAACTCGGAACCTTCTCCCGATCAAATCTAGTATAAAATTTCACTCCCCCCATCCCCCTAGTCCCCCATCTCCCAGTCCCCCCAGTCTCCCGATCGCCCAAAGCAGCCAACAAAGCAGTAAGGTTAGAAGAGTAAAATTTCCTGGGTTATGAAACGAATTTTTATTACCGGCATTAGTGGTTGTATTGGTCATTACTTAGCCGATGCCTTGATTGAGAATACCGAACATGAACTTTTCCTACTGGTCAGAAATCCGGCCAAACTACAATTTAATAGCCAAATTAGGTCTGGTATTCATCTCCTAACGGGGGATATGGCCCATTTAGAACCCTATGACGACCTGCTTAAAAGTGTGGATGTGGCCATCTTAATTGCCACAAGTTGGGGTGATCCCCAAGAAACCTATGAGGTTAACGTGGTGCAAACCCTAGGGTTAATCAACCGTCTGGATCCGCAACACTGTGAACAGATTATTTATTTTTCTACTGCCAGTATCCTTAATCGTCAAGGGCAACCCCTCAAAGAAGCGGGAGAATTGGGGACTGACTATGTTCGCACCAAGTATCTTTGTCATCAAGCTCTCTCTTGTTTAGCGATCGCTGATAAAATCACCACCGTTTATCCCACCCTAGTATTTGGCGGCGAAGAACATAAACCCTATTCCCATCTATCGGGAGGTTTTGGTGAAATCCTAAATTGGATTAACTTGATTCGTTGGTTTCGGGCCGATGGTAGCTTTCACTTTATCCATGCCAAGGACATTGCCCAGGTTGTCGCCTATCTAGTGGAGCATCCCCAGGGTCATTATCAAGATGTGGTCTTAGGCAATGCGTCTCTGACTGTTGATGCGGCGATCACCGAAATCTGCACCTATCTGCAAAAGCCCATTTATTTTCAGATTCCGCTTTCCCTCGCTTGGGCCAACTTTTTCATCAAAGTTTTTCGTTTGCAAATGGCTGACTGGGATCGATTTTGCCTGGATTATCGCCATTTTACTTACCAAGACCCCCGTAATCCTGCTAGTTTCGGACTAACGCCCCACTGCGCCACCGTGCCCGATTTATTGCAGATTCATGGCATTTTGCCTCGATCTTAACGGTTAGGACAGAAAAACCTTACCGCAGATGGGCAAGGATAACACTAGAATAGGGAAAGAAGCCACTCCCCTGAGAAAGCAAGTGACTTCTCCATTGAACATAAATGGTAGTTTGCTCTTAAGCGTTGTTTAGTTTACGGCTAGACAACGTTATTTTTTGAACCTGGTTCAGGCATGGCAAGGAGAGACGCTTACTCTTCCTCATCGTCAGCACCCACTTGTTTTAAGTGAATATGCTTACGACCTAGGGTAATTTCAAATTCATCACCAGGTCTTAAGCCCATTTTCTTGGTGTAAGCAGAACCAATTAACAAATTGCCATTGGATTGTACGCTAATGCGATAACTAGCAGAACGACCACCCCGGCCTTGACCATTTAAGGTGCTGTCTAATTCAATCCCCTCTGCGTCAATTAACGCATTGAGAAATTTCATCATATTGACACGGGGAACACCTTTTTTGGTGGTGGTGACGTATCCACACTCTTTCGCTTTATCGTCTTTGCTGAGGGAACCAAGCTCCCTGACTTTATCGAGTAACTCGACTCCCGTTAAGGGTTTAGATGGGGGGATTTTAGACATGAACTTCGCGTTTTAGTAAAGAATTGTCACGTTTACAGCTTTGATTCGGGATAACAGTAGGGTAACTAAAAAAAATTAGGGTTCCTATCTGTCTCTAACCTTATCTTACACGCAGAAAGTAAAATTTATTCAATTTCTGTCGAAATTAATCTGATGCTTTGAAGTCAATCTTTATCTTATCCATCGACTTGACATTCTTCAAGGTTTAACCGATGCCCTTCTCCCCTCTATTCCGGTTATCGCTTCACCAACCCAGAGAACTCTTATGGTTATGCCTAATGGAAACGTCTTCGTTTAAACTAAGGAAATGAAGCTCACAACCAAAAGTCACTATAGCGTTAAAGCCCTATTAGATCTTAGCCTTCAGTCTGGTTATGGCCCCGCTTCTGTAAAAGCGATCGCCCAACGTCAGGATTTACCTGCTCCCTATTTAGAAAAATTACTGATGGAAATGCGTCGAGCCGGTCTTGTCAGATCTCTTAGGGGTGTACAAGGAGGTTATCAATTGGCTTATCCACCGACCCAAATTTCTCTCGGTCAAATTTTTGATGCAGTGGGAGAAACCGTGGAGCCATTACCTCGCCATCACCCTGATCAAGTCCAAGCAGAAGACTGGGTAACTTATAGTCTCTGGAAACAACTTCATCAAAAATTTAAAGCGGCTCTTTATACCATTACCCTGGCAGATCTCTATTATGATGCCCGAAGTTGGCAAGCCTCCCAGGGAGCAGAAACGAATTTTATGGTTTAATAGTCAATCTCGTCAGAATTGTAACCGGAGGAAAGACGATGAATTTAACGGAATCTTCCCAAATCTATCAAGGAAGTTGCCATTGTGGCAAGGTTCAATTTCAAGTTCTGGTGACCAATCATCGGGCAAGGGATTGCAACTGCTCTATCTGTTATAAGAAGGGTTTTATTCATTGTATTGTTCCCTTAGAGCATTTTAGCTTACATCAAGGCGAAGAGGCTCTAAGTACCTATACTTTTAATACCCAAATCGCTAAACATACTTTTTGTTCCCACTGTGGTATCCATCCTTTTTACTATCCCCGTTCCCATCCCGACTGTATTGATGTTAATGTGCGCTGTTTAACCGGAAATGTTCTCTCTAATTTTGTCATTGAGCCTTTTGATGGTCAAAATTGGGAAGATAATATTGAGCAAATTCGTTTTTTATGAAGATTTTGTTGGTGGACGATGAGATTGCTCTAACCACGCCCCTCAGTCGTGTTCTTTGCCAAGAAGGTTATCAGGTGAAAGTGGCTAATGATGGGCTAGAAGGATTGGGGTTAGCTTTGGAGCAGGACTATCATCTGCTTATTTTGGATTGGATGTTACCCTTTCAGTCTGGTTTGGATATTTGTCGAACCCTGCGATCGCGGGGCAAAACAGTGCCAGTGCTTTTTTTAACGGCCAAGGATACCTTAGATGATCGCGTTTTAGGCTTAGATGCTGGCGGGGATGACTATCTGGTTAAACCCTTTGAACTGCGAGAATTGTTAGCACGAGTGCGGGCCTTACTGCGACGCTTTCAAACCCTAGAAACTTCCGACAGCGATCGACGGATAAAATTTGCCGATCTAGAACTAGATGAAGAGAATCAGATCGCCTATCGACAGCAACGAGTCATTCATCTCTCAGAGAAGGAAGTGAAACTGCTGGCTTTTTTCCTGCTCCACCCCGGACAACTCTTAAGTCACGAACAAATTTATCAGTCTCTCTGGACAGAGAATGATCCGCCAGGGAGTAATGTGATAGCGGCCCTGATTCGTTTACTCAGACGTAAAATTGAGTTAACAGGAGAAACCACCTTAATTCATACCGTCTATGGCAAAGGTTATCGGTTCGGAGAGTAAAGACGAAGGGAATCAATGCCAACCGAGTTTGATCACCTTAAATGCTCCAAACGTAAGTATTGTACTGCATTATAATCTGAGAAGCTGTTATAATGGGAAATATTTGCAAGGCTTGAATAATATTTTAGTCCGGTCGTCTGTTGATATTCTTAACTGGTCTTGTGAGGTTGTTTAGGAGACTTTATGAGCCAACCCTTGATCCTCCATCAACTTGTCTTCAATTCGACAACCTTTAAAAAAACGATTCATCTCCATGAGTCGCTTTATTCTATCGGCCGACATCCTTCTAGTTCCATCGTTATCCCCTCCTTAAAACTTTCTCGTCATCATGCAACCCTTGTGAAGTACGTTGTAGATGAGCAGGAGTTGTTTTGTATTGTTGATGGCGATACTTACGGAAAAAGAAGTACAAATGGCATTTATATAAACGGACAAAAATACTTAGAATATGAGTTGAAGCATGGTGATACAGTAGTTTTTCCAGGGGATATTCGAGCCACCTATCAAATCGTGCATGGAGCTGATAACTCCTATTACCGAGAAGATCAAGGAGAGGATCAGACCAGTGATAGTGCTATTTTTAAAGCAATTTTAACGCAAGCAAAATCAACCAACTTAGGTTCAAGCGTTGATCCTGACCTGGTAGAAGATCTGAGCTTAGTTGATTTTACTTCTCTTGTTGAACTCAGTCCGAATCCGATTATTGAACTGGATTTTGCCGGTAATATTATTTATTTAAATGCTGCCGCCACCAAGAATTTCAACAATATCCATAAGCTCCAATCGGAGCATCCTTTATTGGTGAATATTACTCAAAACCAACAACATCGTAATGGCAATTTAGTCGTTCGTGAAATTGAGGTGAATAATCATTATTTTGAACAATATATTCATTACTTACCAGAACATCAGAAGATTCGGAGTTACATCTTTAATGTCACTCAGCGAAAAAAAGCAGAGAAAGTTCTTAAATATAAGGCTTTTTATGATCCTTTAACTCATCTGCCCAATCGCTACTATTTTAACCAAAGATTATCTCTAGCGATCGCCACTGCTCGCACCCAGAAATCCCAAATCGCTTTAATGTTCCTAGACATAGATAACTTCAAAAGAATCAATGATAATTTAGGTCATCGGTTTGGAGATGACGTTCTACAGCATTTTAGTAAACGGATTAAACGCAATCTACGTCAAGGAGACTTGCTCTCCCGTTGGGGAGGAAATGAATTCACTATTATATTAGATACCTTTGAAGATCTTCAAGAAGTAGAAGACATTGCTAATCGTTTGTTAAATTGTCTTAACATTCCCTTCCAGATTGGAGAACAACAGCTTTATGTAAAAAGTAGTATTGGTATCGCGCTCTATCCCCGTGATGGCGAGAACGCAGAAGAGCTACTGAAAAACTCCGATTCCGCTCTCTATCGAACCAAAGAAAGTGGTCGTAATCATTACCAATTTTCTAGCCCTCATTTAATTGTTCAAACCTCAGAATCTTTTCAGTTAGAAAACTGGTTATATCAAGCCCTAGATAAAGAGGAATTATTACTTCATTACCAACCTCAAATTAATATTCAGACGGGAGAACTCTATGGCATGGAAGCTCTGATCCGTTGGCAACATCCTAAATTAGGGTTAGTTCATCCCAGCAAATTTATCCCTCTAGCTGAACAGAATGGTCTGATTCATGCCATTGGCGAATGGGTACTAAGACAAGCCTGTGAGCAAAATTATCTCTGGCAAAAAGGCGGCGTTAAACCATTTCGGATTGGGGTAAATCTTTCTACCAAACAACTTCAACAACCAAGCTTAATCCATTCTATTACTAATATTTTAGGAGAGACAAACTTAGGGGCTGAATGGTTAGAACTAGAAGTAACAGAATCAGCTTTAATGCATAACTTTGATATTGCTCGTAATACCCTACAGCAGTTACGAAATCTAGGTATTCATCTATCAATGGATGACTTTGGAACGGGTTATTCTTCCCTCGGTTATCTTAAGCAATTTCCTTTCCAAACCCTCAAGATTGATCAGGTTTTTATCAAAGACTTAAGCAAAGATAATTTACAAGATATGGCGATTATTTCGGCAGTTTTAGCTTTAGGTCAGGGTTGTAACCAGAGTGTGATTGCGGAAGGGGTGGAAACCGAAGAACAATTAGAATTACTCAAACAACTGCAATGTCAGATTATCCAGGGCTACTGGTTTAGTCGTCCCTTACCCGTTAGTGAAGTTTCACGCTTTATTAATCAAAGTCATTTCTATCCTAAGTTAGGGCAATAAATGAAGAGTAAAACTTTGTCCAACTTTATAGCGATACATTCTTAAACGTTCATTTAATCTAATTAATTTTAAGTCTCCCATTTTGGGCGGTAAATGGAGTTTTAATCTTCTAAATAATTCTTGAGCCATTTCTGGATCATCGATTATGACTCGATCCTGATTGCGGTATAGAGGATTATTAGTCGCTAGTTTTGGAGAAGAGCTTTCAATAGACATCTCCAAAAACTGGAAAGCCTAGTCTAGCAAGCAGTGTAGCTAAATCTAGACTTAATAGATTTCTTAGTACATAAACAAGTTTACAAGG
>Ga0208854_1000237_pt1 | contig 13689 bp, 11 predicted proteins | sample LakMenEpi30Nov11_FD_150748 | JGI IMG/M metagenome (GOLD analysis project Ga0208854, IMG submission 150748) | Freshwater microbial communities from Lake Mendota, WI - 30NOV2011 deep hole epilimnion (SPAdes) | ecosystem: Environmental > Aquatic > Freshwater > Lake > Epilimnion/Euphotic zone ...
TTTTTTGCCAGAATTGAATTTGGAGGTCTGAAAGCCTTGTAAACTTGTTTATGTACTAAGAAATCTATTAAGTCTAGATTTAGCTACACTGCTTGCTATACTAGGCTTTCCAGTTTTTGGAGATGTCTAATGGAGATACGCTGATTGCCGCTATGGAGCAGGATAAGGTATATGTATGGCATCGGGAAGAAGAGACTGAATAAACTAATCAAAGACAATTGCGACTTCAGTGTGATGGAGTGCGATCGCTTTTTCTCAATCGGTAAGGGGCGATCGCTGTAAAGAAGTGTTACCTGTCGCTTTTTGCTACCTGGGAAGCCCGAAAGTCTGATATGCTTTTGCTATTGATTACACCCTTTACTCAAGCCTTAATAAGTGTCAGCACCCCGCACTGAAGTGACGGCGGCTCTCGTGCCTCTAACGGTCGTTAGCTGACCAGCCTAAGTCCTTCGAGGACTACGTTATCTAAGTCAAGATACCCACGAATGCGTCGCTAGTTTTTTGACTCTATCGTCAACTATTAAACAGTTTTACGAGGGGTAAGACAGTGTGGTTGACCTAACAAGCTCAGATAACATTGGCGAAGCGAACCTTACGTCGTACAGGATAGGCGGACTTCGGCTGAGAAGTGAGATAGGAACTGTACCTCTTCCAGTCTCCTCCTTGATGGGGAATAAATTCCCCTGAGTCGTTTTTCCTCTCAGGTCTGAGGACGCTGAGTTTCCACACTCTCATTTTTTCCTTATGAAAATCGCCATTACAGGTAGTACTGGTTTTGTTGGTAGCCAGCTAGTCAAAAAACTGATTGCACAAGGTCATTCCCTACTTTTATTGGTTCGCAATCCTGCCAAAATGAGAAGTTTATTAACAACAGAACAGCTTGCTCAAGTCGAAATTGTGCCTTATCAGGCCACTGAGTCAGGGGATTGGCAAGCAAAAATCACTGGTTGTGAGGCCGTGATCAATTTAGCCGGTAGCCCGATCGCCGAACGGTGGACTCCTGAGCATAAGCAGATCATTTTAAAAACTCGACAATTAGGTACGCAACGTTTGGTGGAAGCGATCGCCGCTTCATCCTCTCGACCGAAGGTTTTGATTAATGCCTCAGCCATTGGCTTCTATGGAGCCAGTGAAACCGCAACGTTTGATGAGCAGAGTCCGGCGGGTCAAGACTTTTTAGCAACCGTTTGTCAACAGTGGGAAGCTGCGGCCCAAAAAGTAGCGGAATTAGGCGTTAGATTGGTCATTCTGCGCTTCGGGATTGTTCTAGGCAATGGGGGAGCTTTGGCTAAGATGATACCGCCCTTTAAACTGTTTGCCGGTGGCCCCTTGGGAACGGGACGACAATGGTTTTCCTGGATTGATCGGGATGATTTAGTTGAGTTAATTCTGTTTGCTTTAGAACAGGAATCTATGCAAGGAACCTTTAATGCAACGGCTCCTCGTCCAGTACGAATGACTGAATTTTGTCACGTTTTGGGGGAATTTCTCCATCGTCCTTCCTGGTTGCCCGTTCCCGATTTTGCCTTGGAATTATTACTAGGAGAAGCAGCTAAGGTCGTGTTGGAAGGTCAACAGGTTTTACCCAAAGCCACTCAAAATGCGGGTTTTAACTTTGCCTACCCAGAAATCCATACTTCTTTACGGAAAATTCTGAGCGGAGCCAACAATTTTTAGGCTGATGTTAAGCTTATTTACGAGTAAACCCTTCGAGATCAACCCTGACCATGATTGAAGTTGAACATCTGAGCAAAATTTATGGTTCAACCGCCGCCATTCAAGATGTGGATTTTTCGGTGGCAAGCGGCGAAATTTTGGGCTTTTTGGGGCCGAATGGGGCGGGCAAAACCACTACCATGCGGATTCTGGCGGGTTATATTCCAGCAACCACCGGCACGGCTAGGGTGGCAGGCTTTGATGTCCATGAAAAGTCTCTAGAGGTTCGCCAACGAATTGGTTATTTGCCCGAAAATCCGCCCCTTTATGTGGATATGACGGTGGAAGGCTTTTTAACCTTTGTGGCTAGTATTAAGGGAGTGGCAGCCGGCGATCGCTGTAGTCGAGTCGGTTCGGCCATTGAACGCTGTCAGTTAACCGATAAACGCAAGGTTTTAATTCGCAAATTGTCCAAGGGTTATAAACAACGGGTGGGTATCGCTCAGGCGATCGTTCATGATCCCCCGGTTATTATTTTGGATGAACCGACGGTGGGTTTAGATCCGAAACAGATTATTGAAGTTCGTAACCTTATTAAAGGCTTGGCACAACAGCATACGATTATTCTTTCGACCCATATTTTGCCGGAAGTTAGTATGACCTGCGATCGCGTTACGATTATTAATCGTGGTAAGATCATTGCGACCAACACTCCCGATAATTTGCTTTCGGAACTCACAGGAAATATGGGCTACTTGCTAGAAATTGGGGGCAATATTGAGCGAGTAAAATCCCTATTACAACCGATTTCTGGTTTAAGTCAAATTGATATTCAAATCATTGAATCCCCCTTAAATCCAACTCGTTATAGCGTTAAAATTAAAACCGCATCTATCCAGGAATTAGGCAAAGATATCGCCCAGATTTTAATTCACAATGGGCTAGAACTCTATGAAATGCGCCGCACTCGTCCCACCCTTGAAGATGTTTTCCTCAATCTGATTACAACGGAAGAAAATACGCTTCACCAGACTGATGTCGCTGAGTTGCTTCCTTCTGCTGAAACAGAATCTGCGAGTCTATCGGCAGAAAATTTATTAGAACCTACCTCTGAAGAAAATTCTCCTCATCATGAATAAAATCTTAACGGCTACCTGGCAAAATATGATGCTTCTGTTAGCGAACTTTCTAGCTATTTTTCGCAAGGAGTTTTCAGGCTATTTTTCCTCTCCCTTTGCCCATATTATTGCGGGAGTTTTTTGGTTGATTGCGGGGATTTTCTTTGGCGTAATTTTAGAAGGTATTATTCAAAATGCTGAGTTTGCTCGTCAAAGTGGAATGTCCATGCCGGTTGATATTGCCAGTGACTTTTTAAGTAGCTATTTAGGTGTCATTATTTCGCTGATTTTGGTGCTTTTACCCGCCCTTTCGATGGGTTTGTACGCCGAGGAACGCAAACGGGGAACCTTAGAATTATTAGCAACTTCTCCTGTTACCAATTGGGTAGTGGCCTTGGGTAAATTAGCGGGAGTATTGGCTTTTTTTAGTATTTTAATGTTTCCGCTCTGGATTTATCAAAGTATTATTTTTAGTGCCGCGACACCGCCCTTACCGATCACGATTATTCTCTTGGCTAATGCAGCCGTTGTGCTGGTGGCAGCCTCGATTTTATCCCTAGGAATGTTTATTTCCTCGTTAACAGAAAGCTCGATTATTGCCTATATTTTGACTTTTATCTTGGTCTTAGGTCTATGGATTATTGATGTAGTAGCTCAACGGGTGAGTGGAATAGCGGGAGAAATTTTTTCTTACCTATCACTATTTGAGCATTACAATACCCTCGTCAATGGGGTGATCGATGTCAAAAGTTTTGTTCTATTTTTAACCTATATTTTTCTCGGTATCTTTTTAACGGCCCAATCGATTGAAACCCTGCGTTTCCAAAGATCTTAAGCTCTAATACCAACCTACTTGCATTTCTTAAAAGTTTGTTGAACCATTGGCTGAAGCCAGAGTCTAAATAAATGTTGCAATTCTCTCGCTGATCTTAGAAAAACGAAAATCTAATTCTAGGATATAGCAACGGACAGTTTGATTATGACATTCAAACTTTTGGGGCAAGGGGCTTAAGCCCCTTGTTAACGTCCTAACTATTATGGCAACGGCTAGAGTAGTCAGAATTTGCTTATTTTCTCAGCTTTTAGGAGAACTTCATGCCATTTCAAGATGTTAGGGACTATCAAATTTGCTTTCTGAGTGGCTTTTTGCTGCTGGGAATTGGACTGAGAGATTGGACAGTGAGGCCAGATTGGTTGGGCGGCTTATTGCTAAGTTGTTTGCTCCTGCAAGCTGCATTACTGCTGTTAAAACCGTTAATAGCAACCCGAAAAGCGTCCATTCCTCTGCGGCAATATCCAGCCCTAGTCTGGAAAATAGGGTTAAATAACTTAACCATTGCCTCTCTCAAAAGTGCCTTAATTACAGGTTTAGGACTGTGTTTGCTGTTACAGGCTAATCATTTTTCAACCCTTTTGTTAGCAGCCAGTATTGCGATCGCCAGTAAGTTTTTCTTACAGGTAAGGGGTAAACACTTTTTTAATCCCGCCAATATGGGCATTATTGCCGCCCTGAGTTTAACCAACGATGCTTGGGTTTCGCCGGGCCAATGGGGAACGGAAATTTGGTTATTGGCCTGCTTTTTAGGGGCGGGGGGACTGGTGCTGGGAAAAGTGGGACGCTGGGATACCTCAGTGGTCTTTTTTGCCATCTATGGGGGTCTAGAAATGGCTCGCAATATTTGGTTAGGCTGGAATCCAGAGGTGGTGCTTCATCATTTGAGTAGTGGCAGTTTACTGGTTTTTACTCTTTTTATGTTGACCGATCCTCGCTCAATTCCGAATGCCCGCTTGAGTCGTCTGCTTTGGGCCACGGCGATCGCCATTTTAACCTTTATCTTGCAATATACTCTATATTTACCAACAGCTATGTTTTGGGCCTTATTTTGCTGCTCTCCTCTGACTTTATGGTTGGATAACTATTGGCAAGCTCCTCGTTTTACCTGGCAAGCTAAAACACTGCAATTTAGCTCTTTTTAAGATTGAAATGTTAGTTAAATGTTAATTTAATTCTCTTGAATGTGATGAATAGTTTTCTCAAAAATTTTCTCAAGACTTTACTATTTTGTTTCGTATGTTGTCTAACAATTCTGCTCTTTAGTCAACCTGTTTTAGCCTTTTGTGGCTTCTATGTGGCTAAAGCTGACACCAGTCTTTATAATCGAGCTTCCCAGGTGATTATTGCCAGAGATGGCCAACGCACCATTTTAACAATGGCGAATGATTACCAAGGAGAAGCCAAGGATTTTGCCCTCGTAGTTCCGGTTCCCGTCGTCTTACAAAAAGAGCAAGTGAATGTCGGCGATCGCCAAATTTTAGAACGATTGGATGCTTTTAGCGCGCCTCGTTTGGTGGAATATTTTGATAATAATCCCTGTCAACCCTATCCGATGATGGAGTCAGATATGATGACTAGGGGAGCCTTGAATAATGCACCGGCCAGTAAAGCGGCTCGCAGTAATGAGGCTTTAGGGGTAAAAATTGAGGCCAAATTTTCCGTGGGAGAATACGATATTTTAATTTTGAGTGCCAAGGAATCTAAGGGTTTGGAAACCTGGTTAACTCAAAATGATTATAAAATTCCCCAGGGAGCCAGTCAGGTTTTAAATCCCTATATTAAACAGGGTCTTAAATTCTTTGTAGCCAAAGTTAATTTAAAGGAATATGCTCGCAATGGTTTTCAATCACTACGACCCTTGATGATGGCCTACGAATCGCCTAAATTTATGTTGCCTATTCGTCTTGGTATGGTCAATGCTAAGGGTTCCCAGGATTTAATGGTTTATGTCTTGTCTCCGAAGGGAACTGCCGAAGTGACCAATTATCGCACGGTAAAAATTCCCAGTGGTGAAGAGATACCAGAATTTGTGCAGCAGGAATTTAGCGGTTTTTACCAAGCAATGTTTAAGACTAGCTATCAGCGAGCCGGTAGAAACGCCGTTTTTCTAGAATATGCTTGGAATATGAATAATTGCGATCCCTGTTCAGCCAATCCCCTCACTCCTGAAGAACTAAAAAAAGCAGGAGTATTTTGGTTAGAGAGTCCTATCTCAACGGTTTTTATTAGTCGTCTCCATTTACGTTATACGCCTGATAAATTTCCAGAAGATTTGCAGTTTCAAACTACGGCTAATCAAAATTCTTTTCAAGGTCGCTATGTGTTACGTCGTCCCTATCGTGGTGAAATGAACTGTGATGCGGCCCGAACCTATCGCCAAACGGTACGCGATCGCCAGGAAAAAGAAGCTCAGATCCTAGCCCAATTAACCGGCTGGCATTTAAGCGATATTCGTAAACGCATTCAATTTATGGAGGGTCAATCCCAACCCTGGTGGCGTAATCTTTGGCCGGTTCGTTAGAGAAAGGCGATCGCTGCTAATCGTAGCTTAATCATAGGCAATGATAGTGGCCTGATCACTTAACTGAGATCGTTTTTGTCCTTGGGTTCTGGCATAAAATCCTAATAATTCAATCGGTGTTTTCCAGATCTCAATAGCATTAGCTGAACGAGTTTTGGGAATTTCCTTGAAAAGCCAACGCCCTAGTCGATAAATGGCCTCTGACCAGCTAAATTCCCTCGCTAAATTAATACCATGCAGTTCCTGAAGATAACGATTTGATTCTCCATAGCGTTGCCATTGTTGATAGAAAGCTGACCAATTATCCCGATGTCGATGGTAGGCGATCGCCTGGGGCGCAAAGGTTATTTGCCAATCGGTTTCTTGTTGAATACGCCAACAAAGATCGGCATCTCCGCCCGTAGTAAGATAGGGACGAAATAATCCGACTTGCTTAAGAATGGAGCGACGTAGGGCTAAATTGGCCGTCTGTCCGTAGGGATAAAAGGGGTGATTTAGTGCAAATTTTGGGGACAAAACCCCATAATGTTCCGCATATTTGGCAAATACACTCGGATCTGGTAGAGCTTGGATTTCTCCAGCCACCATGCCAATAGTCGGCCTTTGCAAAGGTTGGACTAAAGCGGTTAACCAATCCTCCATCGGACGACAATCTCCATCGGTAAAGGCAATGATTTCTCCCGTTGTCTGCCGAATGCCTTGATTGCGGGCTGCGTAGGAACTTTGAATTGTATTTTCCTGCTCAACTTTAAACGTAATTCCTTTTTGATTGGCCTCGATTTGAGCCGATGTTAAGAGTTGACTCGTCCGATCTTGGCTATTATTATTAATTAAACAATATTCTACCTGGGATAATGGATAGGTTTGGTTCCACAAACAAGTTAATAGATCAGGTAAATCCTTTTCCGCATTGTATAGGGGAATAATCACTGATACCGTCGGAGTAAACATTGTTTCAGAATTGATATCAACCATGATCAAAGAACTTTTAAAACAATTAATTTTTAGTTTACAAATTTTTTGGGTATTGCCCTTAATATTACCCTTTTTAGTCTCCACCGAAAAAACGATTATTCGCTTGGATGTACAACGCTGGCAACAGCTATTAAATTTACCCAGTCGAACTATTTTTTTACAATTATTAGTATTGTTGCAATCGGCCCCAGAGTTTCGTAACTTGTATTATTTTCGTCTTTTTAAGGGAAATTTTGCTGGCCGGTTAGGGATGATGATCTGCAAAGTGATCTATCGCCCTTGTCCCTCTTTGTTTCTCGATTATTCCTGCAATATTGGGGCGGGACTGTTCATTCAGCACGGTTTTAGCACGATTATTATGGCGGATCTAGGCAAGAATTGTTGGGTTAATCAGCAAGTGACGATTGGTCATCAGGATCGCACAGGACGGCCACGCTTGGGGGATAATGTGCGCGTCACCGCCGGAGCGAAGGTGTTAGGAGCGATCGCGGTTGGCGATAATGTGACGATTGGGGCCAATGCGGTGGTCGTGAAAGATGTGCCTTCCGATTGTGTGGTGGTCGGAATCCCCGCCTATATTATTGAACGTAATGGCATTAAAGTCAGAGAACCGTTAATTTAGCCATTAGTTTAAACGTTGCCGCAGGATAAATTCAGCGATCGCCAGATCAACCGGCGTGGTAATTTTCAGGTTTGTTTCCTCTCCTAAGACAATTTTGACGGGTAATTGACACTTTTCAAATAGGGCCGCATCATCGGTCACTTCCCATCCCAAGTCCGCTCCCTTTTCATGACATTCCATGAGTAATTTGACATCAAAACCTTGAGGAGTTTGGGCTGCCCAGAGATAATTTCGATCCGGTGTACTTTGAATCCAGCCCTGTTCATCCACCACCTTAATCGTATCTTTGACTGGAACCGCCGCGATTAAGCCCTGGCAATCGGCGATCGCCAAAGCACATCGATCAAGTAAATCAGGCGTTGCTAAACATCTGGCTCCATCATGAATTAATACCGATTTTGCCTCTGACGGTAGAGCTTTTAAACCATTAAACACAGAAGCCTGACGGGTATCGCCACCCTGAATGAGAGTAACGGGTTTCGTGAGGGTTAGCGTTTGTAATACCTCCTCAATGGCGGCAAAATCCGAAGGCTGCCCCATAATGCCAATCCATTCAATCTGACGGGATGCCTCCGCTGCCAATAATGTCCAAGCTAAGAGGGGTTTTTCGAGGAGGGTCAATAACAGCTTATTGCGATCGCTGCCCATGCGTTTCCCCATACCCGCAGCAGGAATCAAAAAATACATAGGTTAATGGCTGCCATGAGATTTAAAACTATAGATTACTTCAAAGGGGATCAATCTACAGAAAAAGCGACTCCTTGGAATCAAAAACCCCCTCTTAGGATAGGCTGTTAATCATCTCAAACGCATATGGGCAAGGGGCTTAAGCCCCTTGTTGCAGAACTTTTAGCAAAACCACCATGCACTGTAAATGCGCGACAGCTTAATCGCTTAACCCAGGTTAACGACCAAGAACGCTCTTGTCCCTCATCAATTATTGAGAAAGTTTTGCAAGTTTATTGACATCATTTATCATTAATCTTAGGATGAATAACATAGTGTTCTCTTCTCAAGGATTCGGGGGGTGGGATGACTCGGCCAAAAAATCGAGTTCTCCCCCGTTTTTTTTAGCGTAAACTAGACAATCGGAGTCAATTTGGATGGTAGTGGTATGAACGCCTCGGCGTATGACGTGATTGTGATCGGTTCCGGCATTGGTGGGTTGGTAACAGCGACTCAACTGGCGGCGAAAGGGGCAAAAGTATTGGTATTGGAACGATATTTAATTCCTGGGGGTAGTGCGGGCTATTTTGAACGGGAAGGTTATCGCTTTGATGTGGGGGCATCGATGATCTTCGGTTTTGGCGACCAGGGAACTACCAATCTGTTAACCCGTGCCTTGGCTGCGGTGGGTATGACCCTAGAAACGATTCCTGATCCTGTCCAAATTCACTATCATTTGCCTCAGGGTTTAGATCTGAAGGTGCATCGGGATTATGAAAAATTTTTGCAAGCCTTAACGGCCCATTTTCCCAAGGAAAGTCAAGGAATACGAAAATTCTATGATCAATGCTGGCAGGTGTTTAATTGTCTCAATGCGATGGAGTTGCTGTCCCTAGAAGAACTGGGTTATCTATTGCGCGTTTTTTTCCAACAGCCTGGAGCCTGCTTAGGGTTAGTGAAATATTTACCCCAGAATGTTGGTGATATTGCGCGTCGCTATATTCAAGATCCAGAATTACTGAAGTTTATTGATATGGAATGTTATTGCTGGTCGGTCGTGACCGCCGATCGCACTCCGATGATCAATGCGGGGATGGTTTTCAGCGATCGCCATTATGGCGGTATTAATTATCCCGAGGGAGGGGTAGGAAAAATTGCCCAAAAACTGGTGGAAGGTTTAGAGAAAGCCGGCAGTGAAATTCGTTATAAAGCCAGAGTCACAGAAATTTTGCTAGAAAAAGGTCGAGCGGTAGGAGTCAAGTTAGCCGATGGCAGTCAATACCAGGCCCGACGAATTGTGTCTAATGCGACCCGTTGGGATACCTTTGGCTCCCTTCTATCCACCGAGAATATACCGAAAACCGAAGTCGATTGGCAAAAACGCTACCAGAAATCACCGAGCTTTCTCAGTTTGCACCTAGGGGTACAAGCCAATGTTTTGCCGTTGGGAACGGAATGTCACCATATTCTGCTAGAGGATTGGCAACGGATGGAAGATGAACAGGGAACGATCTTTGTTTCGATTCCAACCCTGCTGGATCCCAGTCTCGCTCCGGCGGATCATCATATTATTCATGCTTTTACCCCCAGTTGGTTGACGGTTTGGCAAGGTCTGTCTCCCCAGCAATATCAAGCTAAAAAGGAAGCCGATGGCGATCGCCTGATAGAGCGTTTAGAAAAAATTTTTCCAGGGTTAAGTGCCGGTTTAGATTACCAGGAAGTGGGTACTCCCCGCACCCATCGACGTTTTCTGGGGCGACAGGATGGAACATATGGTCCGATTCCTCGCCATAAACTATGGGGTCTGTTAGGAATGCCCTTTAATCGTACCGCAGTGCCAGGTTTGTACTGTGTAGGAGATAGCACCTTTCCGGGTCAGGGTCTTAATGCAGTGGCTTTTTCTGGGTTTGCCTGTGCCCATCGCATCGCCGTCGATTTGGGTTTATAGAGATCAAGCACTAGTGCTGTCAATGATCTGGAGTACAATCCGTATGAGCATCACCCCATGTTTGTGGTAGTAACCTTTCCCAGTTAATTTCCAAACAAGTTATGCTTGCTTTAACGGCCTATTCATCATCATCATTGAGAATGTTATTGGGACAAGATCTAATCCATTTGTCGCAGAATTGTTCAGAAATTGAGCAGTTACTCCCCCAAATGGCTGCTATGATCGGTCGTGCCTTGGGAGTGGAGGTTTGCTTATTAGTCGTGGGTCGTAATGAACAAAATCCCTTACAGTCAGTACTTTGGACAGAGGGAAAGACAACCCTTCTATCGACAACCGCCCGTTTTTGGCATCAACCCTGGGTAGAACGAACTAAGTTCAGTTCCGTATCTGTATTGTCTCATCCCCTGGCGACTGGCTCTAGGAAGTGGAAATTAACCCAGGAGATTACCTTAGTTTCTGGGCTCAGTTTACGAACAGAATTCCAAGGGAGCATGAATGGCATGATTATTCTTGGCTCCTCAAAGGCAAGGTATTGGTCAGAGGAAGAACAAGATTTAAAAGAGATCCAGGATGCTTTGGCGATCGCTTATTACATTATCCAAACCCAAATGACGATTCCAACCCGTAGTCTAGGCTCGGAGGAAAGTCCCCTTTTTCGTATTTGGATCGAGGCTACCCGCCAACAGTTAGAACAGCAACGGCAATGGAACCAGCAACTGATCCATAATATTGTCACCATCATGAGCGATCAGACTCGTAATCCTTTAGCGACGATTCGCATGGGGATCGAGATGCTGCGGAAACGTCCCCCTTCGCCCGAAGTTTTGATCCAACGGCTAGACATGATGGAACAGCAATGGCGTAAGTTAAACGATATCAATGAAAAAATCCTCCAGTTACGAACTCTGAAGTTCGATCACAACAGTTTGTTTTTTCAGTCTGTTAACCTGATTGCTTTTTTAGAAAGTTTTCTAACCCGTTATCAAGAAGAGAGAGCGGCGATCGCTTCTAGACGGCGGGAGATCAAAACCCAGTGGCCGGAGGAGACTGTTTTCGTGAATGTGGATATCAACTGTCTTGAGAAAGTTTTGCAAGAGCTAATAACCAATGCTGAAAAATTCGCTTTGCCCCAAACCCCGATTCAATTAGAAATTCAGAACCATGCAGGGACAGACTCGAATAAGGTGACGGTGTACTGTCGTAATTCTTCCCATCATATCCCCCCGAAACATCTAAAATATCTGTTTGATCCCTTTTACCGAGAGCAGTGGACAATTGATGACGCGATTCCAGGCATTGGCTTGGGGTTAACGATCACGAAAACCCTGGTCGAACAACTCAATGGTACGATAGATGTAATTTGCGAACCCACTGATAGCCCTGATTTTTGTTCTATTATTTTTGTATTGGCTCTTCCCAAAAAAAGCTTGGCGAAATAATTCCTCCGGTTCTATGGTGATTCAGTTCCCTCCCGATCAATCTGTGTTGTGGCAACGGGTTTCTGATTCTCCCTGGCAGCGACAGTTAACCCTGATGAAAGTGGCGATGACTTTTGCCGCTTTTTTATTGTGGGATTCCTGGCGCGGTGATCGCTCTTCTGCTCAACGCCAACGTCGGGCTAATTGGTTAGTGAACCGTTTACTCGAATTAGGGCCAACTTTTATCAAAATTGGACAATCCCTTTCTACCCGTGCCGATTTAATTCCCCCAGAATATATTCAGGCCCTGAGTCAACTACAAGATCGAGTCCCTCCTTTTGATTCCCAAACGGCGATCGCGGTCATTGAAACCGAACTCAATCAGCCCATCGATCAGCTTTTCCACTCTTTTGAGCCTTTTCCCTTGGCCTCTGCTAGTTTAGGACAAGTCCATCGTGGCATTTTACCGACGGGAGAGGCGATCGTTATTAAGGTGCAGCGTCCGGGGTTAGAGTCCCTCTTAAACTCAGATTTTGAAATGTTACACCAGGGCATACGACTAGCTAAACGATGGCTACCTGGCTTTAAAAAATTTGCTCAAAAATATGATATCGAAGCCATTTATCAGGAATTTTTTGGGCTATTGTTTCAGGAAATTGACTATATCCACGAAGGCAAAAATGCCGATCGCTTCCGGCTGAATTTTAGCGATTATCCTCAAGTTAAAGTTCCAATTATTTACTGGCAATATACTACTCGTAAAGTTCTTACTCTAGAATATTTACCTGGCATCAAAGTCGATGATCGAGAAACTTTAAATGCTCAAGGCATTAATCTCGATCAAGTGATTCAGATTGGCATTTGTGCCTATCTCAAACAATTATTATTAGATGGTTTTTTCCAATCCGATCCCCATCCTGGTAACATGGCGGTCAATCTCCAGGGCGATCTAATTTTCTACGATTTTGGCACCATGGCAGAAGTAAAAACCATTGCCAAAGATCAGATGATTCAGACCTTTTTTGCCATTTTAGGTAAGGATGGGGACAAGATCCTAGAAACCTTGCTCTATATGGGGTTGATTGAACCCGTCAGTGACATGAGTGCGGTCAAACGCATTATTAATTTTCTTTTAGAAAACTTCCGTGAAAAACCCATTGATGTCAGAGCCTTTGAGCAAATTGGGGATGAAGTTTATCTGATGTTTCAACAGCAACCTTTTCGTCTGCCGCCGCAGATGACTTTTATTCTTAAATCGATAACCACTTTAGACGGTATCGCCCGCGCCCTCGATCCCCAGTATAATTTGATTGCAGCGAGTCAACCCTTTATTCAAAGTGTGGCTACAACTAGTCCGAAAGCTTCCCTATTCGCTACGGTTATTCAACAAGTCCAAGGTTTTATGATGGCTCAATTTCAACGTCCCAACCGAAGTGAGCGGTTCATGCAAAGGCTAGAGGGTAAAATTGAACGGGGGGAACTACAATTTCGGATTCGCTCCATGGAAAGCGATCGCCTCTTAAAACGAATTCATTTGGCAATTAAAAGTCTAATTTATGCCTGTTTAACGGGTTTTACGCTGCTATCGGCCTCGGTTTTAGTTTCCACGATTTACGCTCAATGGGCAGTGATGGGCTTTGGATTAGCCGGATTATTCAGTTTATTTCTGCTGCGTTCTTTAATTCAATTAGCTCTTCAGGAGCGAGTTGATAACATGATTAATAAATAACTGTATTAATTTTAAATTAATTTAAAGTTAATTTTAATGGAAATCATGAATTTTTATCAATAACCGGACGAGTTCAGATCCTGATTGAGGCAGATAGGTAGATTGGTCCTAAGTACAGGACAAAAAATGTAGGGAGTCGAGAAAAAGAGAAAAATTGGGTAGAGAAGGATTAAGAACAAGATGACGAAGATGGTCAAAACC
>Ga0208854_1000238_pt1 | contig 13671 bp, 10 predicted proteins | sample LakMenEpi30Nov11_FD_150748 | JGI IMG/M metagenome (GOLD analysis project Ga0208854, IMG submission 150748) | Freshwater microbial communities from Lake Mendota, WI - 30NOV2011 deep hole epilimnion (SPAdes) | ecosystem: Environmental > Aquatic > Freshwater > Lake > Epilimnion/Euphotic zone ...
CAATCGGTCTCGCGGTAGCCGAGGCCGGTGAGCATTTTTTTAGCGCGGGCTTCGACTTGGGGGTTGGAGAGGGCTTCGTGTTTCGCGTGGGCCTCGAGGTAGGTGGCGCTGGAGACATCACCGGCGGCCTCGCAGGCGGCGAGAGTTTTTTCGAGGGCCTGGACTTCTCCCGCACGGCCGGTGGTGATGTCGAGGGCAGTTTCGGAACCGACGGCTTCGGCTTCCTGCGGGAGGTAACCGAGGGTGGTCCATTCGTCGCGCTGGATGGTGCCGGCATCGGCCTCATCGCGGCCGAGGATGAGGGAGAAGATGGTGGATTTGCCCGCGCCGTTGGGGCCGACAAGGGCTACGCGCTCGCCGTAGTTGACCTGCATGTCGGCCTCCTCGAAGAGAAGTCGGCCGCCGTGGGATTTTTTGAGGTTGCGGATGGTCAGCATGGACGGAAGCCGGGTTCAGAAAAATTGACCACAGAGGACACAGAGAGCACAGAGATCAAGGGATGGCGACCAGCAGAGTTGCCGCTCCCCAAGTTTTCCCGAGAAATGTTGCTTTGGGCAATCTGTTTTCGGGTTCATTCAGAGGGCTCTGCGCGCTTGGAGTTTGGGACGACACGGCTTTCCCACCATCCAAACGCACGGAAAGCCTCAGGCGAGTTCTTCGCCGACGCCGTAGCGGGTAAAGCGGCGGATGATGATATTCTCGCCGAGTTCCGCGATTTTCGACTTCACGAGGTCCTCGATGGTGACATCGGGATTCTTGATGAAGGACTGCTCGAGCAGGCAGATCGTGCTGTAGAACTTGTCGATTTTGCCATCGACGATTTTGTCCACAATGTTAGCGGGTTTTCCGACGACTTGGGCTGCGGCGATTTCGCGCTCTTTGGTGATGAGGGCTTCTGGCACCTGGGCGCGGGTGACATAGAGCGGATGCGCGGCGGCGATGTGAAGGGTGATGTCCTTCACGAAGTCGCGGAAGTTGTCGTTCTTGGCGACGAAGTCGGTTTCGCAGTTGATCTCGACGAGGACGCCGACCTTGCCCTGCATGTGAATGTAGGAGGCGATGGTTCCTTCTTTGGCGGCGCGGTCGGCTTTCTTGCCGGCGCTGGCGATGCCTTTTTTGCGGAGGAATTCTTCGGCGGCGGCGAGGTCCCCACCGGTTTCGGTGAGGGCTTTTTTGCAATCCATCATTCCCGCGTTGGTTTTTTCGCGGAGTTCTTTGACGAGTGCGGCAGAGATTTCGGACATGGTAATTTTGTGGGATCGGTCGGATCTGACGGATCGGTCGGATCTTTTATTTTCTTACTCGGAGACGGCGGCGAGCTCGGGGGCGCGGGATTTGCCGCGGGTGCCTTTGGCCTCCATGATCGACTCGACGAGTTTGCCGAGGATCACGCGGATCGATCGGATGGCGTCGTCGTTGCCGGCGATGGGGTAATTGATTTTGTCGGGGTTGCAGTTGGTATCCACGATGGCGATGATCGGGATGCCGAGGCGGTTGGCTTCGGCGACGGCAATTTCCTCGCGAACGGTGTCGATGACGATCATCGCGGCGGGGAGTTTATCCATCTCGACGATGCCGCCGAGGTTGTGGAGGAGCTTGACTCCTTCACGGCGGATGCTCGAGGCCTCGGCTTTATTGATCTTGGCGAAGGCGGGGGATTTTTCCAGAGCCTGGATTTCCTTGAGACGGCCGACGCTGCGACGGATCGTGGTGAGGTTTGTGAGTGTGCCGCCGAGCCAGCGTTGATTCACATAGAACTGGCCAGTGGCCTCGGCTGCTTCGCGGATGGCTTCCTGGGCCTGCTTCTTGGTGCCGACGAGAAGAATCTTGCCGCCATCTTTGACGAGGCCCTTGAGGAAGGAGGTCGCATTGTCGAGTTGATCGATCGTGAGCTCGATATCGATGATGTAGATCGAGTTTTTTTCCTCGAGGATGTAATCGCGCATTTTCGGGTTCCATCGTTTGGTCTGGTGCCCGTAATGGACGCCGGCCTCGAGGAGCTCGGTCATGAGTTCGATGTTTGGTATGGTGGCTGTGGATTCAGACATGATATGATTTTAATTAGCTGGCGACTTTCTTTTTTCCCTCTTTTGGGGCGGCTTCCAAGGTATCCCCGAGATTGGAGATTCCTATCTTTCGGTTGGTTTCGAAACCTGTTCCCGCAGGGATGAGGTGTCCCATGATGACATTCTCTTTGAAGCCGCGGAGACGATCCACCCTGCCGAGAGTGGCGGCTTCGGTCAAGACGCGGGTCGTGTCTTGGAACGATGCGGCGGAGATGAAGCTATCGGTTTCGAGAGCTGTCTTGGTGATGCCGAGGAGCACGGGGCTGGCTTCGGCGGGTTTACCACCCTTGGCCATGACGGCTTCGTTCTCGGCCTCGAAAGCGAGGCGGTCCACCTGATCGCCCCAGAGGAGCGTGGTGTCGCCCTGCTCGGTGATTTTCACCTTGCGAAGCATCTGGCGGACGATGATCTCGATGTGCTTGTCGTTAATTTCGACGCCTTGCAGACGGTAAACTTCCTGGACCTCGTTGAGGAGGTGTTCCTGGAGTTCTTGAGGTCCACAAATTTCGAGAATCTCGTGCGGAACGACAGGGCCTTCGGTGAGTTGCTGGCCTTTCTTAACGAGATCACCCTTGAAGACGATGATGTGTTTATTAAGCGGAATGAGGTGTTCTTCCTCGGCTCCGGTTTCCACATCCTTCACGATGAGGCGGCGTTTGGCGCGGACGGTGCCACCAATTTCGACGACACCATCGATCTTGGCGATGTCTGCGGCATCCTTCGGACGGCGGGCTTCGAAAAGCTCGGCGACGCGTGGGAGACCACCGGTGATGTCCTTGGTCTTGCCGATCTTTCGGGGTGTTCGGGCGACGCGCTGTCCGGCGGGGACTTTCGCGCCTTCCTTCACCTCGATATGAGCGCCGGCAGGAATCGAGTAGCTGGCGAGGACATTCTTGGCCTCATCCACGATGATGATCTGCGGGTGGAGATCTTCTTTGTGCTCGATGACGACATTGCCACGAACCCCGGTGGATTCGTCCACCTCTTGGCGGATCGTGACGCCTGGGATCATGTCGCGGAATTCGATGCGGCCGGCCTTCTCGGTGATGATGGGAACGTTATAGGGATCCCATTGAATGAAGGTCTGGCCTTTCTTCACATGGCTGCCATCGGGGCTGGAAATGACGGAGCCGACGACGATGTTGTGGCTCTCGAGTTCGCGGCCGTCTTTGTCATGCACGGTGATGGTGCCGTTTTTGTTGAGAACGACGAATGTCTTGTCCACGGTTTCCACGACCTTGAGTTCGTTGAAGCGGATGGTTCCCTCGTGCTTGGCCTTGACGATCGGTTGCTTGAAGGTCTGGCTGGCAGCACCACCGACGTGGAAGGTTCGCATCGTGAGCTGAGTGCCGGGTTCGCCGATCGACTGCGCGGCGATGATGCCGACAGCCTCGCCGAGCTTGATCATGCCGCCTGTGGCCAGGCTGCGACCGTAGCATTTGATACAAATGCCGCGCTTGGATTCGCAGGTGAGAGCGGAGCGGATTTTGAGCTGTTCGTGCCCGACTTTCTCGAGAGCGGCGGCTGTTTCCTCGTCCACGATCTGGTTGGCTTTGACGATGGCTTTTCCGGTAATCGGATCTTTGACGGTCTCGCAGCTGGTGCGGCCGATGATGCGGGTTGAGAGGCTGACGACTTCTTCGTCACCCTCGTAAATCGGACGAACCACGATGCCGTTGGGCGTGTGGCAATCCTCGATGGTGATAATGACATCCTGAGCGGCGTCGACGAGTTTGCGGGTAAGGTAACCGGAGTCGGCCGTCTTGAGCGCGGTGTCGGCGAGACCCTTGCGGGCGCCGTGCGCGGAGATGAAGAACTCGAGAACGGTAAGGCCCTCGCGGAAGTTCGCGGTGATCGGCTGCTCGATGATTTCGCCTGAGGGCTTGGCCATCTGACCGCGCATACCGGCGAGCTGTTTGATCTGCGTGCGGTTACCACGAGCACCGGAGTCGACCATCATGAACACGGGGTTCATGTCGCGCTTGCCCTCGTTGTATTCGAGTGTGCGGAAGAGCGCGTTGGCAATTTCCTCACCGGTGTGGGTCCAAATGTCCTGCACCTTGTTCTTGCGCTCGCCGTCGGTGATGATTCCTCGGCGGTATTGCTGCTCGACTTGGGTAACTTGGCTGTAGGCCTTTTCGAGGAGTTCGGTTTTTTCCTGCGGAATCATCATGTCGTTGATGCCGATGGAAACGCCAGCGCGGGTGGCCGAGCTGAAGCCGAGTTCCTTGAGCTTGTCGAGGGTTTCGACAGTGGTCTGCTGACCGCTGGCTTTGTAGCAACGCCAGATGATGTCGGAGAGCTGTTTCTTGCCACAAACCTTATTGAGGAATCCAAGCGCCTTCGGCCAAATCTGGTTGAAGACCACGCGACCGGCTGTGGTTTTTAGCACGCTGGAGGCGGAGTCGCCGTAGACCGTTTCGAGGCCCTTGTCGGGGTTCTTGAAAAGGATCTGTGAGGTGGTGCGGATGGAGCCTTCGGAGAGGGCGAGTTCGACCTCTTCGGCATTGGCAAAAAGCGGGCGGCGCTTTTTCTCGTCGGCATCCTCGGCGCGGGGTTTTTGCGTGAGGTAGTAGCAGCCGAGCGGAATGTCCTGCGAGGGCGTGGTGATTGGCTTGCCGCTGGAAGGCGAGAAGATGTTGTTCGGAGCCAGCATGAGCATGCGGGCTTCCATTTGCGCCTCGACCGAGAGCGGGACATGGACCGCCATTTGGTCACCGTCGAAGTCCGCGTTGTAAGCGGTGCAGACGAGCGGATGGACGCGGATGGCTTCGCCTTCGATGAGGATCGGCTCGAAGGCTTGGATCGACAGACGGTGAAGCGTCGGGGCGCGGTTGAGCATGACGGGGTGGCCTTTTGTGACCTCCTCGAGAATGTCCCAGACCTCGGGCGTCTGGCGCTCGATGAGCTTCTTCGCGCTGCGAACGGTGTGGACATATCCGAGCTCTTTGAGTCGACGGATGATGAATGGCTCGAACAAAACGAGCGCCATCTTCTTGGGAAGACCGCACTGGTGAAGCTTGAGCTCGGGGCCGATGACGATGACCGAACGGCCGGAGTAGTCCACGCGCTTGCCGAGGAGGTTTTGGCGGAAACGGCCACCCTTGCCCTTGAGCATGTCGCTGAGGGATTTCAACGGACGATTCGCGGCACCGGTGACGGCGCGGCCATGGCGACCGTTGTCAAAGAGCGCGTCGACCGACTCTTGGAGCATGCGCTTTTCGTTGCGGATGATGACCTCGGGGGTCTTGAGTTGGAGGAGGGTTTTGAGACGGTTGTTGCGGTTGATGACGCGACGATAGAGATCGTTGAGATCCGAGGTCGCGAAACGGCCACCTTCGAGCGGAACGAGCGGGCGCAGGTCTGGCGGAATGACAGGCAGCACATTGAGAATCATCCACTCCGGACGGCTCTTCGACCCGGCAAAGCCCTGAGCGAGTTTGAGACGCTTGGCAAGTTTTTTGCGGAGCTGCTTGGAGCGGGTGTTGCCCATGGCCTCTTCGATTTCCTTTTGGAGAACGGCAAGGTCGATGTTGGCAAGGATTTTATGGATCGCCTCGGCACCCATTCCAGCGGCAAAGCTCTCTCCGTATTGCTCCTCGGCATCACGAAATTCGGCTTCGGTGAGGAGTTGGCCTTTCTCGAGTGGGGTGTTGCCGGGGTCGGTGACTAAATAGTCTTCGTAATAAATCACGCGCTCAAGCTGGCGGCTGGTCATGTCGAGCATGAGGCCGAGACGTGAGGGCATGCATTTATAGAACCAAATGTGAGAAACCGGCACGGCCAGGTCGATGTGACCCATGCGTTCGCGGCGCACGCGGGAAAGGGTGACTTCCACGCCGCAACGGTCGCAGATGACGCCCTTGTGCTTGATGCGCTTGTATTTTCCGCAGGAGCACTCCCAGTCGCGTGTGGGACCGAAAATGCGCTCGCAGAAAAGACCGCCCTTTTCGGGCTTGAAGGTCCGGTAGTTGATGGTCTCGGGGTTCTTGACCTCGCCTTTGCTCCAGCTGCGCATGGCGTCGGGGGACGCCACAGTGATTGCAACCTCGTCGAAACCGACCTCCTTGGTTTCACCAAGGGCTTCGCGGAAATTAATTTCTTTCATGTGTGGAATGGTTCGTCAGTTTTTGGTGGTTGGGATCAGGCGAGAGCGGCTTCGGTGAGGGACGGCTGTTTGCCGCCGACGCGAACATCGAGGCCGAGGCCCTGCATTTCCTTGATGAGCACATTGAAGGACTCCGGAGTGCCGGCTTCGAGCGAGTTGTCGCCCTTGACGATGCTCTCGTAAATGCGGGTGCGGCCGGCGACATCGTCGGACTTGACCGTGAGGAGTTCCTGGAGCGTGTAGGCGGCGCCGTAGGCTTGGAGCGCCCAGACTTCCATTTCTCCGAAACGCTGGCCACCGTATTGGGCCTTGCCGCCGAGCGGTTGCTGGGTGACGAGGCTGTAGGGTCCGACAGCGCGGGCGTGGATTTTGTCCGCGACCAAGTGGCCGAGCTTGAGCATGTAGATATAGCCGACAACGACATCCTGGTCGAAGGCGTCCCCGGTGAGGCCGTCGTAAAGCGTGGCCTTGCCGTTTTCCTTGATCCAAGTGTAGCCGTCCACTTTTCTGGCTTCCTTGAGGTATTCGCGGATTTTCGATTCGGGAATGCCGTCGAAAACCGGAGTCGCGACCTTGAAACCGAGCGCCTTGGCGGCAACGCCGAGGTGGGTTTCGAGAACCTGACCGACATTCATTCGGCTCGGCACGCCGAGCGGATTGAGAACGATGTCCACAGGTGTGCCGTCCGCGAGGTAGGGCATATCCTCTTCGGGAACGATCTTGGCGACGACGCCTTTGTTTCCGTGGCGGCCGGCCATTTTGTCACCCACGCTGAGCTTGCGCTTGCTGGCGATGTAGACTTTGACCTGCTTGATGATGCCGGGGTCGATATCGTCCCCGCTCTCGATGCGGCCGAGGTTTTGGTCGCGCTCGTTGTCGAGGTCGACAAACTTGTGTTCGAACTGGCCGATGATCTCGTGGATTTTGTTCCGGATCGGGCTCGGGTCGATTTCGACATGGTTGTAAACACCCGCGAGCTTGCGAAGGAGTTGCTTCGTGATCTTGCGATTCGCCGGGATGATGATCTCGCCGGTCTGGGCGTTCACCACATCAAGCGGGATTTTTTCGTTGAGGAGGATGTTCGAGAGCGCAGCGGTGAGTTGCTCGTGGAGGTCTTCTTTCCGCTTCTTGTGGTCCTCACCGATCATCTTTTGCTGACGCTTTGACTCGGAAGGGGTCATTTTGGTGCGGGTGACCTCTTTTTTCGAGGAGACCTTCACATCCATAACGATGCCGTAGGTGCCGGACGGAACGGTGAGCGAGGTGTCCTTCACATCGGCCGCCTTCTCGCCGAAGATGGCGCGCAGGAGGCGCTCTTCGGGGGCGAGTTCGGTCTCGGATTTCGGAGTGATCTTACCGACGAGGATGTCGCCGGGTTTGACCTCTGCTCCGATGCGGATGACGCCGTCGCTGCCGAGGTTTTGGAGAGCCTCTTCGCTGACGTTCGGAATGTCGCGGGTGATTTCCTCCGGGCCGAGCTTGGTGTCGCGGGCGCCGATCTCGAATTCATCGATGTGGATGGAGGTGTAGATGTCCTCCTTGACCACGCGCTTGGAAATGAGGATCGCGTCCTCGAAGTTGTAGCCGTTCCAAGACATGAAGGCGACGAGCACATTGCGACCGAGGGCGAGTTCGCCTTTTTCGGTGTTTGGTCCGTCGGCGATGACATCACCCTTCTTGATCGATTGTCCTTTTTTGACGATCGGTTTTTGGTTGATGCAAGTGCTCGCGTTTGAGCGCATGAACTTGCGGAGCTCGTAAACGAACACGCCGTTTTCGGGATCGTGCTTGATTTTCTTTTTGCCTTCCGGGAGCGCGCCGTCCTTGGTGATGACGATCTGATTTGCGGTGACCGAGGCGACCTTGCCAGCGGATTCCGAGCAAATCACGGCTCGGGAGTCACGGGCGACGCGGCCTTCGATTCCGGTGCCGACGAGCGGCGAGTCGGAGGTGAGGAGCGGAACGCCTTGGCGTTGCATGTTCGAGCCCATGAGTGCGCGGTTGGCGTCATCATGCTCGAGGAACGGAATCAAGCCGGCCGCGACAGAGACGAGCTGCTTGGGCGAGACGTCCATGTATTGCACTTTGGATGGCTCGACTTCCAAGAAGTCGCCGCGATAGCGGGTGGAAACTTTCTCTCCGGTGAGGTTGCCTTTGGCGTCCACCGTGGAGTTCGCCTGCGCGATGTAGAAGTTTTCGTCACGGTCGCCGCTGAGGTATTCCACCTCATCGTGCACGCGGCCATTGGCCACCTTGCGGTAGGGCGTTTCGATGAAGCCGAAATCATTGATTCGGGCGAATGTGCTGAGTGAGCTGATGAGGCCGATGTTCGGGCCTTCGGGCGTCTCAATCGGGCAAATGCGGCCGTAGTGGGAAGGATGCACATCTCGAACCTCGAAGCCCGCGCGATCACGGCTGAGACCTCCTGGCCCGAGGGCGGAGAGGCGGCGCTTGTGGGTGAGTTCCGACAGCGGATTCGTCTGATCCATGAACTGGCTCAGCTGCGAACGACCGAAGAAATCGCGAACGACGGCGCTGAGCGACTTGGGATTGATGAGCTTCTGCGGAGTGATCTGATCTGTGGTGGGATCAAACAGGGTCATGCGCTCGCGGACGAGACGCTCGGTGCGGGCGAGGCCCACGCGGCACTGATTGGCGAGAAGTTCGCCAACGGTGCGGACGCGGCGGCTGCCGAGGGGATCGATGTCATCGGTCACGCCATCACCCGCGCGGAGGCGGACGAGATATTTCATCGCAGCGACGAAATCCTCTTTGGTGAGCGTGCGCTCCTCTTCGGAGACCTTGAGATCGAGTTTTTGGTTGATCTTGTGACGACCGACGCGGCCGAGATCGTAGCGCTTCGCGTCAAAGAACAGGCGCTTGAGCATGCTGCGCGAGTTTTGAACGGTTGGTGGATCGCCAGGGCGGAGCTTGCGGTAGATGTCTTTGAGAGCCTCGTCCTCGTCGTGAGCGGGATCTTTTTTAAGGGACTTGATGATGGTGTCGTCCTCTTTGGTATCCACGACCTTGACGGTCTTGTGGCCAAGGCGGAGGAGTTCACGAACGATCGCGGTGGTGAGGGGCTCGAACGCACGGCCGACGGTGATTTCGCCGTCGCGGATGTCGGCGATCAGGACCTTCGTGGCGATCTCCTCTTCGTCGAGTTTCTCGCTGAGTTTGAGGTCCTCGGTTTTGTAGAAAAGTTTAACAATTTCCTCATCCGACGGGTAGCCGAGGGTGCGAAGGAATGTGGTGGCCAAAAATTTGCGGCGGCGCTTGCGGCGGTCGAGATAGACATAGAGCAGATCGCTGGTATCGAACTGCACCTCGATCCAAGAACCGCGGTCGGGAATGATGCGGAAGCCGTGGAGGACTTTTCCATTCGTGTGAATGGAGGTCTCGAAGCAAATGCCTGGTGAACGGTGGAGCTGGGAAACGACGACGCGCTCGGCGCCGTTGATCACGAAAGTGCCCTGCGGAGTCATGAGCGGAAGTTCGCCCATGTAAACTTTTTCTTCCTTCGTGCTGCGTTCGTCCTTGTAGCGGAAGGTCACATAAAGCGAGGCGCTGAAAGTCTGGCCTTCGCGCTGGGATTCGAGCGCGGACATTTTGGGTTCGCCGAGCTCGTAGCTGACGAAGTCGAGGGAGGATTTGTCCTCGAAACCATGGATCGGGAAAAATTCGCGGAAAACGGCCTGAATGCCGACATTCCGGCGCTTACTAACCGGAACATCCCTTTGGAAAAACTCGTCGTAGGAATTAATCTGGAGCTCGATGAGGTTAGGTGGCTCGATGGCCTCTTTCAATTTACCGAATTGGATGCGTTCAGACATGGTTTTGGTGCGGTGCCGCGGGTTGGGTTGGCCGGGTTCAGTCGGCCGGGTTCATTCGCCGATCACTGGAAACAAAAGATCCGGCATCGATGAACGGCCTCTTTGTAAGGCGGTTGCGATGACGGAGACTTGTTTGTTTTGTGGTGCTGGACGGCAGATGTTTGTGAGAAAAACGGATGAAGCGAGCGAGGAAAAGTAGGGAGTTTGGCAGAGGGATCAAGGAAATTTTTCCCGATCCCCCTGCGCAAAAAATCCGACTTACTTGATGTCCACTTTGGCGCCAGCGGCCTCGATCTTTTTCTTGATCTCGGCGGCTTCTTCCTTGGTGACACCTTCTTTGAGAGCCTTGGGGGCTCCTTCGACGAGGGCTTTCGCCTCGGCGAGTCCGAGACCGGCCACAGCGGCGCGGACCTCTTTAATGACGGCAATCTTGTTGCTGCCTGCATCGGTAAGGATGACATCGAAGGATGTCTTCTCCTCAGCGGCGGGAGCTGCAGCGGCGGGACCGGCGGCTGCAACGGCTACGGGAGCAGCGGCGCTGACGCCCCATTTTTCTTCGAGTTGTTTAACGAGGTCAGCGATTTCGAGGACGGTGAGTCCGCTGAGCTGATCGACGAGTGCTTGTGTGTCTGCCATATGATGTGTGTGTTTTGGTATCGTCGCTTCCCGAGGCATCGGGTCGATTGAGCTGAGCAGCCGCCCAGCCGACGAGGAACCGGTTTATGTTTGGTTGGTATCCGCGCAGAGGTCCGAAAACCTCCACGCGAAAGTGTTGAATTCGGTTTAGCTGGCGGAGCCGAGGGCGTCGGCTTTGGCTTTGAGGACTCGGGCGAGGCTCGAGGCGGGCTCGTTGAGCACACGCACGAACTGGCTGGCCGGGGTCTGCAAGAGTCCCAGGAGTTTGGCGCGGAGGACATCCTTGCTCGGGAGGTCGGCAAGTTCATTGACTTGCGTTGCATTGAGCGGAGCATTGTCGAGCACGCCAGCGCGAACGGTTGGGAGCTTGAACTCCGCTGCGAAGGATTTGATCACCTTGGCGGCGGCGCAAATGTCGGTCTCTCCGGTGACCATGGCGGTCTGACCGGCTAGTGAGTCGGTGAGCTCGGGCATCTGCAATTCCTGTGCCGCGATGCGGAGGAAGGTATTGCGGACTACGCTCATCCGGGCGCCAGCCTCGGAGAGGCGGGTGCGGAGCGACTCGAAGTGGGGCACTTTCATGCCGGAGTAATCGACGATCAGGAGATAAGGCGAGGCTTGAAGCTTCTCGCGGATGTCGGAAACGATGTTTGTTTTCTCGGGTCTCATGGATGAAATGGCTTAGTTTTTGAGATAAGGAGCCGGATCCACACGGAGACCGGGCGACATCGTGGCGCTGAGGGTGATCGCGTCGACAAACGCGCCCTTGGCGGTGGCGGGGCGGGCTTTGACCACGGCGTCAATAACGGCGCTGCCGTTTTCAACAAGGGATTTCGCGTCGAAGGAAAATTTGCCGACGGGAACGGCGATGTTGCCGTTTTTATCGAGTTTGAATTCCACGCGGCCGGCTTTGACTTCTTTCACGGCTTTCGCGGTGTCGTCCGTGACGGTGCCGGTTTTTGGATTCGGCATGAGGCCACGAGGTCCGAGGACCTTGCCGAGCTTGCGGACTTCCGCCATGGCAGCGGGAGTGGCGACGGCGACATCGAAATCGGAGAAGCCGGAGGTGACTTTTTTGATGAGATCCTCGAATCCCACATATTCCGCACCGGCCTGCTTGGCGGCTTCGGCGGCTTGGCCGCTGGCGAAAACAAGCACTCGGACATTCTTGCCGCTACCATTCGGGAGTGGGCAAGTGCCGCGGACCATCTGGTCGCTCTGCTTGGGATCGACACCCAGCTTGAAGGAAAGAGTCACCGTCTGGTCGAACTTGACGGGAGGAAGGGTTTTCAAGGTTTCAACGGCGTCATTCAAAGAGAATTTTTTATTCGCCTCTACTTTGGCCGCTGCCTCGCGGTAGCGTTTGCTGCGTTTTTTTTGCATGTATTTTTTTGCAGTGCGAACGACCATCCGGTCTCCTGCGGTTGAAGTGCCCCGGTTCGCGGGAGGGGAGAGACTAGGGGCGAGTCAACAACTGTCAAACAAATTTCCAAAAAAAATTTGACTCCGTGACGACGACTTCTAGTGTGCACGTCCGCGCTTCCGCCCAACGGCGCCACCATTTCATGAAAGCCAAAAACATCGAAGCAGCCTCCAAGGTCATCACCGAGTCCCAGATTTTAATCAACATGGTCTCCCGTCGTGTTCGTCAGTTGAACGCCGGAAGCCGCCCGCTCATCGACGCCGAGATCGGCGAAGGATTCGCGGACATCGCGCTGCAGGAAATCGCACAAGGCAAGATCGGCCTTGCAGCGCCCGAGACCCTAGCGGCCTAAGGCCTGCCCTGCGGTCGCGCACCGCTGTATGTCCTCGGAAATTACCACAAACCGGAAAGCTTTTCGGGATTTCCACATCCTCGAGAAATTCGAAGCCGGCGTGGAATTGAAAGGCACGGAAGTCAAGTCCCTCCGGGCTGGCTTGGTTTCGCTCCAAGGCTCTTTCGCCCGCGTGCAAAACGGCCAGATTTGGCTCCATGATTGCACGATCCAACCCTACGAGCGGGCCAGCCACGAACAGCACGAGCTGAAGCGACCCCGCCGACTGCTGATGCACCGACTCGAGATTGATCGGCTTGCCGTTTCGGTCGAGCGGGAGGGTCTCACCATTCCCGTCCTCCGGCTCTATTGGAAAAAAGGCCGCGTCAAAGCCGAGATCGGCCTGGGCAAAGGAAAGCTCGATACTGACAAGCGGATGGATTTGAAAAAACGCGTCGAGACCCGCGAGGCGGAACGGGCCGTTTCGGAATTCAACAAGCGCGGTCGCTGACCCGCCGGTAAGTCGCCACGCAACGGCCCTCGACGACCTTCATCGAGGTCATTCGAAAATCGAGAGGCTTCGGCAAAAACTCCCCTGGCAATCCCGTGAGCGTTGGCGTTTTCGCGCCTCCGAGGATTTGCGGGAAAATTTCCACCTCGATTTCTTCAATCGAATCGGTTTCCGCCAAGGTCTGGAGCGCTTCTCCCCCACCCTCGCCGGCAAGCAACTTGCCATCCGCCGACATCGCGATGCGGGTCTTTTTTTTTGCGCTCATGCGCCGGGGTTGCGGCCCTGCTCGAGGTTTTGCTCGATGCGGCGCTCCAGGGCATCGACCTCATTTTCCATCTCGCCGAGCGGCATGGTCTGCGAGGCGCGGTAGCCGAGATAGATCACGCCGCCGATGAGGCTCCAGAAAACCTGCATCATGAAACCCGAAAGCGAGACGAGTGTGGCGATGGATTCCGGTGTGGAGTAGAGCGCACCGAGGATTTGGATGAAGAGACCCTCGCGGAGGCCCGCTCCACCAATGCTGATGGGCAACGCCGTTACGGTCGCCACGATCGGCATCACACAATAAATGCTGAGCACATTCAGCCCGGCGGCGAAGGCTTTTGCCCCGAACCAGAAAGTGGAAAACATCAGCAGATGCGCGGGGATCGAGAGCAGGAAGGCCTTGCCGACCGATCCGCCCGCCCGGGCGTATTCCACAAAAGCTCCTGCGGCCTCGACGAGCTTGTCGTGCGCGGGCAACCAGCGCGGAAGTTTCGCCGCG
>Ga0208854_1000240_pt1 | contig 13596 bp, 14 predicted proteins | sample LakMenEpi30Nov11_FD_150748 | JGI IMG/M metagenome (GOLD analysis project Ga0208854, IMG submission 150748) | Freshwater microbial communities from Lake Mendota, WI - 30NOV2011 deep hole epilimnion (SPAdes) | ecosystem: Environmental > Aquatic > Freshwater > Lake > Epilimnion/Euphotic zone ...
ATGCGTTATATTGGTTCATGGGTTTTCTTACATTACGTTCATCTTCCATGAAACCCCTTTCTCGTATACTTTTCAAGCCTTTTGTCCTGTACTTAGAGCCCAACCAACCACGAGTTTGCTCTTCATAAGTAACTACCGTAACATGAATATCTTCAGGAGAAAGTATAGCAAGTCTAATTATAATCCTTTGAGCAATCTCCCCACCACGCTCAAGAATGCTCAGATGATCAGTGTCTAAAAGGTACATTATTCAACCTCAGATAGATCAAATAAATCTTTATAAGACTGACGATATTCCCTGCCGATCGCAATCGCTTCTTCAAAACTGGGATCATCAGCAAATACGCCAACGATATTTTCCCACCAAGGTTTAATGTTATTTGTATTACTCAGCAAAGAGAGCTTTAATTGCGCAACTTCAGCTTCAAGTTTTGATAGACGTTCTTCAACTTTAGATGGAGACATAAATAAATTTTAGAACATGAAATTTGCTATCAATTGTAGCCTATAGGAGTGTGATTGATAATTTTAGGATGAGGCGATCGCTTTTTGGAGATATGGAAGTGCGATCGCTTTTGGAGATATGGAAGTGTGATCGCTTTTTTGGGGTGTGGGAGGGGCGATCGTTTTTTTGGGGTTTGTGGGAGTGCGATCGTGTTTGGAGATGTGCAAGTGCGATCGTTTTTTTGTAGGAGTGCGATCGCCTAGATAGCGTCAGTGTTGAAATGGGTCAAATAGATTTTGTTAAAAATTTACCATAAGTTAAAAATGAAAATCAAATATAATAAAGAAACGGATATTCTGATAATGATATAGTATTTTTTCCTATGTTTGCGTCTCTAGATCCTAATTTGCGGGCTCCGATCGCGATCGCCTTGGGGGCCATACCAGGTGCATTATGTCGCTACTATTTGACAGTGGGATTAGCAAAATGGTTGGGTGAAAATTTTCCCTATGGAACCATGTTCGTCAATCTTAGCGGTTCTTTTTTAATGGGTTTTATTATCACCTTAGCCCTAGAACGCGCTTTAATTTCTCCCGATCTACGCCTATTTTTGGCAGTGGGTTTTTTAGGTTCCTATACTACTTTTTCTACCTATACCCTGGATAATGATCTTTTTCTCCGCTCTGGCAATTGGGGAATGGGCTTATTTTATAGCTTAGGAAGCCTAATTTTTGGAGTAATTGGTTTAGAATTAGGCAGTTTCCTGGCTCGCAAACTATTTTAAGCCTGCAATTTTTCATCAATCAATTGATTCGTTAATTTGGGATCAGCCCGTCCCCCCGTTTTCTTCATTACTTGACCGACAAAGAAACCTTTCATATTGCCCTTACCGTTGCGGAATTTTTCGACTTCCTTGGGATTGGCCGCCAGAATTTCCTCAATGACTTTGGCTAATTCCTGAGGATCAGAAAGTTGGGTCATGCCCTTAGATTCAATGATTTTTTGGGGAGAGCCGCCTTTTTCCAAGAGTTCAGGTAGGATTTCCTTCGCAATTTTGCCGCTAATAGTTCCCTGATCAATCAATTGCACCAATTCAGCCAGGGCTTCAGGTTTAAAAGGAATTTCCGTAATCGTCAATTTGGCATTATTCAAATAGGCGGCCAAATCCTGCGTGACCCAATTGGCCACTAATTTGGGATTGCCTCCCGTTTTTACGGCTGTTTCAAAATATTCGGCTACTTCTCGATCCTCGGTAATCACCCTAGCATCGTAGGCAGATAGTCCAAACTCTTGTTCATAGCGCGATCGCTTAACGGCGGGGAGTTCAGGTAATTCCGCTTGCCAGTCTAATTTTTGAGTATTGGAAACCATCAGAGGCGGTAAATCCGGTTCCGGGAAATAGCGATAATCACTGGAACCTTCCTTGGAACGCATACTAATCGTCCGTTGACTGCCTTCTTCCCAAAGACGAGTTTCTTGGTAGATGCGATCGCCGTTTTTAATTGCTTCAATCTGCCGTTCAATTTCGTACTCGATTGCCCTTTGAATCGCACTAAAGGAGTTCATATTTTTGATCTCAACCTTAACGCCGAATTGTTCCTGACCAACGGGACGAACCGAAATATTGACATCACAGCGCAGGGAACCTTCCTGCATATTGCCATCGCTAATACCGAGATAACGCACTAATTGTCGTAAGGATTGGGCATATTCCGCCGCTTCTTGCCCCGATCGTAAATCTGGCTCTGAAACAATTTCCAATAAAGGAACGCCAGTACGATTAAAATCCACCAGGGAATGGGTTGATCCCGATAGGCGGTCACTGCCTGCATGAACTAATTTACCGGCATCCTCTTCCATGTGCAGGCGTGTAATACCGATAGTTTTACGGGTGATTGCTTTGGTTTTCTTATCCACCAATTCAATCTCTAGGGAACCATGCTCGACGATGGGCAGATCAAACTGGGAAATTTGATAATTTTTAGGGAGATCAGGATAAAAATACTGCTTACGGTCAAACTTGCTGTAGGGAGCAATCTGGCCATTGATAGCTAATCCGAGCTTAACTGCTGCCGCCAAAACCTGTTCATTTAAGACGGGCAATACCCCTGGATAGCCTAAACAGACAGGGCAGACATTAGTATTGGGTGGACTATCAAAATGGGTAGAGCAGTTACAAAAAATCTTACTGGCAGTGTTGAGTTGACAGTGAGTTTCTAGTCCAATAACGGCTTCGTAGTCAGTCTTAACAGCAGTGGCGGTCATAGAAATGATGAGAAAAAGCTGGCCTCATTATACCTTAGCCGTTCCTTTTGCTTTTTCCCGTACATTCGCCAGTTCCCTTATTGATTCAAGGTATGAGTCTGGAGCCGCAGCTTTTACGCTAATAACATCAGGATTAGTTTCAGCCCTGTCAAGGGTTGTTTCCACTAGAGTCGCAAAGGGAATCACGTTTTTAACATCAGCGATCGCTTGGGTAATTGCTTGTGACGAAGATAAGGCTTCACGAATAAAACTAAGTACGATATAACCTTTTTGACCAATGCCAATTAAAGCGTCATCACAGCCACTTTCATACAATAACTCAACATAGATAGCAGGGTCTAGTTCAGGGTCTTTTAAATCAAATTTGAGTGTAAAATCGTATTCCTTCATTGTTTTAGTGAGTTTTTTCTTCTAAAGAATTTTGAGCTTGCTTATATCTTATACAGGTATCAATCTTTTGACGAATTTGTTTGGCATGGTTGCTGGGATTTTTGGGAGTACTCCAAATACTCATAATGCAAAAAATACCGTCTCTACAAGTTTTGTCATTAAAAGGACAATAGAGCTTTCCCCAGGCATGGGAGCCGCCCACTTCGATAGACCATTGCCTTTGCTCTGCATATTTTAAAACCGCTTCAATCTCAGATTTGGGATGTTTAACCCTTTTCATAAAAATTTTTGCCGTACATCTGAACACCTTAACCGATTCATTTTGAGATGGCAACTTAAAAGAAAGTACCTATGTTCAAATATTCAATTTCAGAAGGGAAGCCTGGGAAAGCCTTAAAATTTAACTTTTCGGTATAACCAATTGGCTAGTAAGCCAGGACATTTTTGTTGAAACCAACGCAATAATAAGCGTTTGGCAATGGGTCTAGGAATACCAACAATAGACTTTAAAAAACGATTGAGGGGAGGAAAGGGAAACTTTTTATTAATAATATTAATCGCGCCAATGTCGTAGAGAGATTCCAAAATCAGTTTAATGGTTGCTTCTTCCCGAATAAAGAGATCCTTCAGTAATAGCTGCACATCATGGAGCCGTTCCTGTTTAAACCGCTCTTCTGCTAGGATGCTAGGGGGAACAGGGGGCTGGGGACGGACGGCGATCGCTTTGCTTTTGGAAGAAGATAACATAGGAAGCGCGGAATTCAGTGAATAGATAGGTGAGCTATGGCTGCCCTAGAAGATAATTCTCTAGACTTTACCAAAACGCCGTTCACGCTGCTGATAATCTAAGAGAGCTTTGTGAAACTCCTGGCGGTTAAAGTCAGGCCAGAGGGTCGGAGTCACGTAGATTTCGGCATAGGCCATCTGCCACAGTAAAAAATTACTGATCCGCATTTCTCCACTGGTGCGAATGAGCAGATCGGGATGGGATAAGCCAAAGGTATAGAGATGACGTTCAATTTCAGCTTCGTCAATGTCTTCCGGCACGAGTTTTCCTGCCTGAATTTTAACCGCGATCGCCCGACAAGCTTGCAAAATCTCCTGTCTGCCCCCGTAATTAGTAGCAACGGTAAATTGGATACCGGTATTATTTTCTGTGTCACGCATAGAACGATCAATCTCCTCCTGTAGAGAAAGAGGCAGCGAATCTAAATTGCCAACAAAGCGAATTTTGACATTCTCGGTCATCATTTCCTGTAATTCCCGCCTGAGCACCCGTTCAAACAGCGTCATCAAAAATTCCACTTCCTCTAAGGGACGACCCCAATTTTCCGTTGAGAAGGCATAGGCCGTTAAGGCTGGCACTCCCCAGTCATTACAACAACGCAAAAGACTTTTGAGCGCATCAACCCCGCGTTGATGTCCCATAATACGAGGTAAGCCCCGCCGTTTTGCCCAGCGTCCATTGCCATCCATAATTACCGCAACATGATGGGGCAAGAGGCTCGGATCGAGGTCGGTGGGGAGTTTTTGTAACACAGTGGAGTTAGCTGTCATTTCTTATCGTTTTTAGCTGATGAAGTCAAAAACAGACGCTGGAGAAACCATTTTCCTTGTGACCCAATTGTACGACCAAGCCGCCCTAAACTTGGTGTTCCAGATTCTCGTTCCATTCGGGGAGCATATTTGGTTTCTAGCAGTTCTCTGAGTTTGCTACTGGTGAGGGGACGATTGAGTAACCCTCTCTCTGCCAAGGTGATAGAGCCAGTTTCTTCCGAGACCACCACACAGAGACAATTTTCACTGCGTTCGGTAATGCCCATTGCCGCTCGGTGACGGGTTCCCAATTGGCGAGAAGCACTCCGTTCGGAGAGGGGTAAAATAACACCCGCCGCAATAATGCGAGTACCGCGAATAAAAACCGCTCCATCATGTAACAGGGTTTTGGGTTGGAAAATGGTTTGTAACAATTCTTTGGATAGTTCACTATTGAGCATTACGCCCTTATTAACAAAAAGTTTATTATCCAACGTTCCAAACGTTTCCATGACCATCAAAGCACCAATGCGATTTTGGGAAAGTTCTTTAACCGCATCTACAATTTCATCAATGGCATTATCGGTTTTGGGTACCTGGGGCTGTCGCTTAAATAATTGCAGAATTTGTCCCCGACCCAGTAATTCTAAAAAACGACGGAACTCCCCCTGAAAAATAACTGCCAGGGCCACTGCTGCCCCTAACACCAATTTCTCTAGCACAAATTTCAGTAATTCTAGATGAAGGCGATCGCTGATTACCTGGGCCACCATTAAAACAACGAGGCCGCGCATCATCCAGAGAGTACGATATTCGCCAATAATCAGGCTCATCAAATAGAACAACCCCAGAACCAGACCAATATCCAGGGCGTTATGAAATAATGACGCGATAAATTCGGGGTCAGGGGGGAAGCCCGACATGGGAAAAAGGAAGAATAGGGTTATTGATAAAAGATGAATTATTCGTCACCAAGGTCTGATTGTAACAGGCGGCTGGGAAGTCGATCCTGACGAATTAAATCGGCTAAGGATTCCCGTTCTAAAAATAGATTGGCCTCTCCTGCCTTGACCAGCACGGCTGCCGGACGGGGCAACCGATTGTAATTAGAAGCCATGCTGTAGTTATAGGCTCCTGTGGTCATGACAACTAAGGTATCCCCTGGCTCGGTGTTCGGTAGTTGGGTTTCTTTAATTAAAATATCTCCTGATTCACAGTGTTTACCGGCGATCGTCACCGTTTCTGTATAGGGAGCGTTCATTCGATTGGCCACCACCACCCGATAGAGAGATTGGTAGGTAATGGGACGGGGATTATCCGACATACCACCATCTACTGCTACATAGGTTCGCATTTCGGGAATGACTTTACGACTGCCAATGGTATAGGCCGTAACACAAGCTGTGCCAATCAGCGATCGCCCTGGTTCGGCCAACAGTTTGGGCAAGGGTAAATTTTTGGCGGTACAAGCTTTGACGACAGACTGAGCCGCAGCCCGCACCCACTCTTCAATACTGGGGGGATCATCCATCTCGGTGTAACAAATTCCTAAACCACCACCAATATTAAGCTCTGTCAGGGGCAAACCGTAGGCTAAACCTTTTTCAAACCATTCTACCAAGACAACCCCTAAATCCTGATGGGGCTGACGTTCAAAAATTTGTGATCCAATATGGGCATGGAGTCCCACACAATTTAAAACTGGTTGCTCACAGATATAGGTAAAAACCGCTTCTAGCTGATGGGGATCAAAGCCAAATTTACTATCCAAATGGCCTGTGCGAATATACTCATGGGTATGACATTCGATCCCAGGGGTTAAACGCAGCATGATCCGTAGCGGCTGCCCCGATGACTGACTCCCTAACTTCACCAAAGTTTGCAGTTCTAACCAATTATCAACGATAATGGTACAACCCACCTCAATGGCATATTCCAATTCATTGACCGATTTATTGTTGCCATGAAAATAGATCTTGCTCGCCACTTGTGTTCTCGTCCATCCCATCTGTTCTAGGGCAGTCAAAGTCGTATAAAGCTCTCCCCCAGACACCACATCAAAGCCCAGGTCTTCACTGGCCGCGATCGCACAAACCGCCAAACAACTCCAAGCTTTAGAAGCATAAATAACCTGACTAACCCCAGGATAATAGGTTTGGAAAGCTTCCCGATACTGACGACAGGTTTCCCGCAGCGTCTGTTCATCCAAAATGTAGAGAGGGGAACCAAACTGTTCCACTAAAGATGGGACATCACAGCCCCCAATTTCTAGATGACCTTGGGCATTGGTGCGAGCCGTTAAGGGCAACAAATTCTGATTAGGTGAGGGCGAGGGAGTCGCAGGCAGAAAATGTTGTCCAGAAAGTTGCAAAGGAGATTCCGTCGATAGCATGGCAAGTCTTGAGCGTCAGTCAAAAAAAGAACTAGATGGGCTGAATTAATTTTGCAATTAACCTATCAATTTTTCCAGTGTATCAAGTCGTGGGAACTATTGCCCAAGGTTAGGCTAAGGAGTTGACAAACCGCCCCATTTTCATTACTATATAGTCAATTGACGAAAACAATGGGTGCAATTAAGTATCTGTCCCTGTTCAGCTTCAAACAATAGTTCTGAATAATGTTCTGTTATGTTCTCAAGGAGGAGTCGCTTTGATGAGATATGGAACTAGCAATGATTAGATTTTTGGCCCCCATGTTTAAAAAATGCTTAATGCAAATACGCCTGTTCATCGTGCTGCTCACCTTGCTTGGCTTTAACCTCCTCCTTGTCCCAGACGCAAACGCAATGATTGATCAGCGAGAAGAGTCTCCTGGACATTTGCTGGACCAATCCCGTGAAACCCTTCAGGATCAACAGGGCCATCGCTGGCAAGTCATCTTATTTAAACAAACCCAAAATAATCAAGCTGCGACGATTAATTTGCGCCTGGTGGGTTTTCCAGGGATTACAACCTTTATTCATCCGGCACCGCTTTTAATTCGTTCTTTCACCCAGTCGGACAGGCTGGCACAGGATGTATTTGCAGAAAAAGCTCCAGCGACTAATGTTGGACAGTATGACTTTCAGGACATTATTCAACAAATGGAAGCCAGCAGCTTTTGGGAATTAGAGATTCCTGTCGTATCTGAATCAAAGATCATTCTTAAGATCCCCTATTTTCTCATTCGAGAATGGCAAAAATTAGTTGCTGCCCCAATCACATAGGTGCAATTGCATCTTGTTATTTTTTAACTTCATTAAGCAGTTTGATTTTAAGGAAAACTATCATGACCAATACCCCTACCAAAACAATCCACACAATTGATGCACTAACGCTTGAAAAATTACTTCGGAAAGGTGATGTCACTCTCATTGATGTCCGGGAGCTTGACGAATATCGCTCAGAAAGAATTGAAGGTTCAAAACTATTTCCTCTTTCCACTTTTGATCTAGAAAAGTTACCGCTTGAAGGGAATAAACCCTTTGTGCTTACCTGTCGAAGTGCTAATCGTTCAGGACAAGCTGCTCAACGTTTACTAGCCGCAGGATATACAGAAGTTACCCATTTACAAGGTGGATTAAATGCCTGGAAAGAAGCTGGCTTACCGATCAAAAAGCAATCTAACGCCCCCATTAGTCTGATGCGGCAGGTTCACATTGTCGCCGGCAGCTTAGTGGTGGCCGGAATTTTGCTAGGATTTTTGGTGGCTCCAGGCTTCTTTGTGTTGAGTGGAATAGTGGGCTGTGGTTTATTATTTTCGGGTATTTCAGATAACTGTATGATGGCTAATCTATTAGCAAAGCTACCCTACAATCAAGTCAATAGCTAACACCTAGTAAACGTTTAATATTCGTTAAGGGCAAACTCATTGTTTATCTGGGTTAAAGTCTGGATTAGGTTGAATGGTTAGATTACCGATCATTGGGTAGTGATTCGGTAGTAGTGGTGGTCTAAATGGCTTATATGGTAGGAACTGTGTAGAATATTAACTAATATAAATATTTGGCAAATCTATATTTGTCAAATTTGTCTCCTGAATCAACGTTTTTATGACTAACATTTTTGCGCTATTATTTTTTGTCTCCACTTAATTGACAGTAGAACAATAATTGGCAGAGAAAGCTTGTCCCTCAAAGACTAGTTTTAAATAGCCTTATACACAACTACAATACCCACTTGGCAAAGGCTTAAACTGCTACCATTACTACCAAATCACTACCAAGGAACGTAACTCAATTATGGGAAATGACAACCTTATTGTGGGTTACTGTGATCAGTTTCTCGGATCAAGCACGATCGCCGCTTACCTCTTGATAAAAAGATAAAAAGCGATCGCCGTCCCAATTTCTCAACAATTAACCCTCTTTATAAGCCTCCATGCCCTCACAGGAACAGACCAAATGGCGATCGCCGTAGGCATTATCAATCCGTCCCACCATAGGCCAGAATTTATGAATTTTTGTCCAGGGTGCAGGATAGGCCGCTTGTTCACGGGAATAGGGACGCTTCCACTCGCCACAGAGCAAACTTTCGGCTGTATGGGGTGCATTTTTCAAGGGATTATTGACCGCATCAATCTCACCATTGGCGATCGCCTCGGACTCTTTATAAATGGCGATCATGGCATCACAGAAACGGTCTAATTCTTCGAGGGACTCACTTTCCGTCGGTTCCACCATCATCGTCCCAGGCACAGGCCAGGAAACCGTAGGCGAGTGAAAACCAAAATCCATCAACCGTTTAGCCACATCATCCACCTCGATCGCCGCCGCCTTTTTGAGAGGATGCAAATCAATGACGCACTCATGGGCAACCAAGCCATTACTGCCCTTAAACAGAATCGGATAGTACACTTCCAAACGACGGGCCATATAATTCGCATTAAGAATGGCAATCTTCGTGGCTTCCGTTAACCCTTCCGACCCCATCATGGCGATATACATCCATGAAATAACCAGAATACTCGCACTACCATAGGGGGCTGCCGAAATTAAGCCAATAGACTCACTCTGGTTCCCCCCTTCCAAAGGGGGATTAGGGGGGATAACACTCGGCAAAAATGGTACTAAATGAGCCTTAACTCCAATCGGCCCCATACCAGGCCCACCGCCACCATGAGGAATACAGAATGTCTTATGCAAATTCAAATGGCAAACATCTGCCCCAAAATCCGCAGGGCGACATAACCCCACCTGAGCATTCATATTGGCCCCGTCCATATAAACTTGACCACCATGACGGTGAATAATTTCACAAATTTCCGTAATACCTTCTTCAAAAACCCCGTGAGTGGAAGGATACGTCACCATCAAAGCTGCTAAATTAGCCGCATACTTTTCTGCTTTTGCTGTCAAATCAGTGACATCAATATTGCCATCCCCATCACATTTGACAGGGATAACTTTCATTCCACACATAACCGCACTGGCGGGATTTGTACCGTGAGCAGATTCTGGAATTAAACAGATATTGCGATCGTGATCGCCGCGACTTAAATGGTATTGGCGGATGACTTGCAAGCCCGCATATTCCCCTTGAGAACCCGCATTTGGCTGTAAAGAAACCCCATCAAATCCAGTGATTTCTCCTAACCAAGTTTCCAATTGTTCAAATAAGATTTGATAACCTTCTGTTTGATCAACTGGGGCAAAGGGATGTAATTTTCCAAATTCTGGCCAGGTCACAGGCATCATTTCCGCCGTTGCATTCAGCTTCATGGTGCAGGAACCCAGGGGAATCATCGAAGTATTAAGAGCTAAATCCTTGCTTTCTAATTGATGGAGATAGCGTAATAATTCATGCTCAGAATGATATTTATTGAAAACAGTATCAGTTAGATAGGGAGTTTGACGGGTTAGGTATTTAGGAAAGTCAAAATTAACGGTTTGTAATAACTCATCAACGGTAAAAGGTAGATTTTCTTTTGCCGCGAAAATTTGCCAGAGGTCAATTAAATCCTGAATGGTAGTGGTTTCATCTAAACTAATACCAACGGAACCATGATCTAATAAGCGCAGATTAATCTTGCGGGCTGTGGCCGCTTTGACAATAGCGATCGCACTATGATCACCGACTCCTACTCGCAAAGTATCAAAGACAGGATCATTGCCAAAAGTATAATTTAAATGCTTTAATCCTGCGGCTAATAAAACTGTTAATTGATGCACTCGCAAGGCAATATTTTTCACACCTTCTGCACCGTGATAAACCCCATACATGGAAGCAATTACCGCCAATAAAACTTGAGCAGTACAGATGTTGCTCGTCGCCTTTTCTCGACGAATATGTTGTTCGCGGGTTTGCAATGCTAAACGTAAAGCGGGTTTGCCTTGACTATCCTTAGAAACGCCCACAATACGACCTGGAACCTGACGTTTATAGGCTTCTTTGGTGGCAAAATAAGCAGCGTGGGGGCCACCATAACCAAGAGGAACGCCAAACCGTTGGGTAGAACCGATCGCAATATCAGCCCCTAATTCTCCAGGAGAGGTTAATAAAGCTAAACTGAGAGGGTCAGCCGCCAGGGTAACTAAGGCTTTTTGAGCGTGAACTTTTTCAATAAAATTGCGGTAATCGTAAATGATGCCATCGGTGGCAGGATATTGTAATAAAGCTCCAAAGATCGGCGTACTAAAATCAAAGTTTTGGTGATTACCAATAATCAGTTCAATACCCAAAGGAATGGCACGAGTTTTAACGACTTCGATGGTTTGGGGATGACAGCTACTGGACACAAAAAAGGCATTAGCTTTATTTTTAGAAACCCCATAACTCATGGCCATTGCTTCCGCCGCCGCCGTTCCTTCATCTAATAGTGAGGCATTGGCTATTTCTAAGCCTGTTAACTCAATAATCATGGTCTGGAAATTTAACAGAGCTTCGAGACGACCCTGGGCAATTTCCGCTTGATAGGGAGTATATGCGGTGTACCAACCTGGATTTTCTAAAATGTTGCGTTGAATGACGGGGGGCGTAATAGTGTCATTATACCCCATGCCAATATAGGAACGATAAATCTGATTTTTGGAGGCGATGGACTTCAACTGGGCGATCGCCGCATATTCACTCTGAGCGGGGGGCAATTTCAGGGCATTTTTTAACCGAATAGCGGGGGGAACGGTCTTGGCAATCAAACTCTCTAAATCACTGAACCCCAGAAAACTGAGCATTTTCCCCACTTCGGCAGCATTGGGGCCAAGATGACGATTAACAAAGGTATCGGTGGGAGCCAGGGTTGCAGAGGGCGCGATCGCGGGGGCGGCAAGTGGTCGATTAGGCATGAGCAGCGCAAAGGGTAAAAATCTTAACCTAGCTTAACAAATCGTTACGCTTTTGTAATGGATTTTCTGACTATACTGCTCACGGTACTTTTCTCTCGGAAATTAAACGAAACAAGAGCGGCGATCTCTTGTTGACCATTAAACCTCTAAGAAACAGCACTAATTGTTAAGCCGATTTACAAAATCGGCGATTATACTAAAAGGAATATAAATAACGGCAATCAGCGACAAATGGCACAAAAATCAAGGGTTATAGTGCAAAAATCAAGAACTAAAAATGTGTATAGTTATTCATTGCGTACAATTGTCCCGCCCTTTTCCTGTTGAATCAATACCTTGATAAGCATAGGAAAGACAATCAACTGTTTTTTCATTTTCCTTCCACATAAAATAAAATACGAAACAAAAAAGAACTAGAACACTGGAAACAAACAGAAGAAAGCGATTCATAATAATTAAATTAAGGGTTGATTTACAGAAAGAATACAAATTTAACAAAAGTTATCCGCATCTTCTGGAGTATTCTGCAAGTCTTCGGTCTTCATAAAGATAATTTCCCTCTGCCTGGGCTGCATAACCACGAACATTAACTTGAGCAGCCCAATAATTTCCTCGGTTACGATATTGACGAGCTTCAGATTTTAATTGTGAGCAGGACATCTGTGAAACTCGTTGTTGATCTTTTCTCAGTTCATTGTCCACGAAGCGACTTACTTCTTTGTCTAATTGAAGAACTGGCCCCATATAGGGGTTGTCTGCGTTAGCGTTAATTGTGCTAATTGTTGTTTGAAAGCCGAAAATGGCTCCAGCCAAGATAAGTACATGAGTTGCTTTACTTATTTTTAAAAATTTCATACTCTAAATCTCCTAAGAATTTGCGTAAATTATCACAAACAAGATCAGCTTGAGTCAAGACGGAAAACAACGGAAAATGTCGGGACTTTGTTTGTGACCCTTTACAAAAGTCGGAAAATGTCGGAAAATAACGGCTACTAACCTTAAAATTATTTCTTATGGATACTAAAGAACTTTTTAAGACACTTGATAATCTTGTTTTTAGTCAAACTGGAAAACATCTTGATACTCTACAATTGGGTATTTTAAAAAATGTTTTTAATGGACAAAAATATTCTCAAATTGCCCAAGAATATAACTGCTCTGAAGGTCATGCGAGAGATAAAGCCTATGAGTTATGGCATATTCTTTCAGAAACACTAGGAGAAGAGTTGAATAAGTCAAATGTTCGATCAGCTATTGAAAGATTTACAGCTACAAACTCAAATATTGTGATCAACCCTGGACGAATAGGTAATATTAATTTATGTCCTACATCTCTCCAATCTCCTGAAAATTTGGAAGTCAATATTCCTAACAATGTTGATGCTGAAAATCCACAAATTGAGAACAAATTCAAACAGCTAAAATTAGAAACTGTTCCTAAATTAACAAAACTTGGACTAACCGCAGAGCAAATTTCCGAAACTCTTGATTTAGAGTTATCTTTGATTTTAGATACTCTGCAATAAGTTAATCTGTAATAACCTAGATTACTAACGTTTTTTCTACTGTGATCGCCCTTTCAGTCATAAACAGCAAAATAGCGATCGCTTCTAAACCCCAAATTCATACTGAGATCGCCCCTAAATTCTAAAATCATACTGCGATCGCCCCTCTTCAATTACAGATAATGAAAACGCGA
>Ga0208854_1000242_pt1 | contig 13563 bp, 14 predicted proteins | sample LakMenEpi30Nov11_FD_150748 | JGI IMG/M metagenome (GOLD analysis project Ga0208854, IMG submission 150748) | Freshwater microbial communities from Lake Mendota, WI - 30NOV2011 deep hole epilimnion (SPAdes) | ecosystem: Environmental > Aquatic > Freshwater > Lake > Epilimnion/Euphotic zone ...
GAGGCGAAAAATGGTGACTTCAGAGAGTTGTTTCCAATTTCAACCCCCAGTTTTCCAACGACGTGCATGGGCTTTGAGCCTCCAAAGGCCATAACCTTACACCTGATCGTTTTTAAATTGCTTGAAAGCATTATCCGGCAAGGGTTCTATACTTATTCAGCAAGCCCTAGTTAAAACCTTGGTTTAATCCTTCCTGGCTGTTTTGAGGCCCATAGGAAAAAGAAAGAATTCCAGATACTTTATGCTGAGTCTTGAGTTCGGCCATTGCTGCAAAAAACTGTTCAATTTCTGAGGGTAAAGCATCTTCTCGGAATTGAAAAAAGACGGTATGGCATACTTGAGGACGACTTGGATGAGGATCGGTCATTGGTACTAAAAGCTAGGTGTTGATGAGTTCTGATTTCTTCATTATCGACTCTATTTGTAAAAAAATTGATCTGAAAGACGGATTTAACCATAGGGTGGGGAAACAGGACGACAAAACAGCCAATTAAATTTTTAAGTTCAACTCTGGAATCAAAAATATCAATTGGGTACGGGACGTTGGTTAGAGTTAGTCGAAAGGGTTTAAACTTTTGATAACGTTTCTTGAAATTAATGATATTTATGAACACTGAACCCAGCCTTTGGATTATTACCAGCGATCGCCTAGAGGAAGAGCCAGGCGGTAAAGCGGGCTATGATACTGGCCCAAGCTATCGAGGAATTGAGCCACCGTCAGCAAGAAATCGTCATCAGGTTTCTGCCCAAACTTTACAGCAAAATATGACAGAATTTTTGTCCGTAGTGGAATCGGCTTTCGAGAAGGCGGAACAATCCCAAGTTAAAATGCAATTGGAAGAGGTGGAATTAGTGGTTGAAGTGAATGGCAAGGGTCAGGTCAGTTTATTGGGGACTGGCGGCGAACTTGGCGGTAAGGGAGCGATTACGCTTAAATTTAAACGTAAAACTCAGTGATTTCCATTAGACCTCTTGCAAATCAAAGAAAGTCCCCTTTTTTAAGGCTTCGGCCGTGAGCTCAGCCGAACGGGGGATTTAGGGGGATCAAACGTTATTGTGCAAGTCTGAAGCTTATCGGTAACTTAAAATTCTATATAAAATGTGGGACGGGCATACTTCGACAAGCTCAGTACGAATCCTGCCTGTCGAATCTCATCTTAATTTTGGAGCAATGAAAAATTATGAAACTGCAATATACCTATTGGCAAGAAAATGATGGTAATTTTTTGGGTTATCTGAATGAGTATCCTGATCATTGGACTCAGGGTAATGATTTAGAAGATTTAAAGGAACATCTTAAGGATTTATATCAAGAATTTTCTAAAGAATCCTTGCCTGGAATAAAAAGAGTTGCCGAATTAGAGGTTGTATGAAACGCCAAGAGTTAATCAAAATAATAGAAAAATATGGCTGTGTTTTGATTCGTCATGGAGGCAAGCATGATATTTATCAAAATCCTGAGACGGGAATCTCTCAACCGATTCCTAGACATAGGGAAATTAATGAAAGATTGGCCAGAAAAATCATTAAAGATTTAACTGATTAATAAAAATCTAAATCTATGAAATGTAGGGGTGCAAGGCTTGCGCCCAAAGGCTGTGGAGATGAGTTTTCTTTGAATTATGAAACGTAAGGACTGATTCAATAGATTTTTTATGGAGGAAATTTTGAAAATGGAAAAGTTAACACCAACAGAGGCTTTTCAATCAATGATTTTATTCCTAGAGACTTATTATGAGCGAACTCAATCGGATGAAATTGGAGCTTTACTGGGCAGTTTACAATTGTTAGAGGATGGCAAACCGGCTGATCCTGCAATGTGGCAAGATTGGTTACAATATTCTAATTCCGTCAAGCTTTCTTCCGTTAATCGCGTTTAACAGACTTTACAATGGCAAAAAATTGGGCGATCTGTGTTGGGATTAATCAATATCGTTTTCTACAGGATTTGACCTGTGCGGTTAATGATGCAGAAAAAATGCACGTTTGGCTAAAGGAAACGGCTAAATTTGATCAAACTTATCTTTTTACGGATAAATCGCCCGAAATTGATGACATGTCGGAATCATTTCCGTCTCAGCCGACTTTTACGACTTTATTGTACTGGTTAAGTAAGCGTTTTCCCTCTAATAGCAGACCACCTTTATCTGCCAGTGATAGTTTATGGTTCTTTTTTAGTGGGCATGGTGTTCGAGAGCAGGGTGAGGATTATTTATTATTATCTGATAGTATTGCTGATCCAGAAAGAGTTAGGAATTCGGCAATTACTTTAGCTTTTGTTACTGAGCAATTACGACAAAGTGGCGCAGGAAATATCATGATGTTTGTGGATGCCTGTCGCAGTGTGGTGAAAAGTGGTTTAGGGATTGAATTGCAATCAGAACAAGGGATTATTTCTATTGCTTCCTGTCGTCCTGAACAAAAATCCTATGAAATTGAAGAATTGGGTCATGGTTCTTTTACCTATGCGTTATTGGAGTCTTTGCAGATTCAGGGAGAAAATAATTGTGCAACGGTAGAGCGGCTTTGTAAGCGTTTAAAGGATCGAGTTCTAGAAATTAATCGAGTGTATAAAAAGCCCGTACAAACGCCCTATGCCAGGATTGAACCTGAGACGAAAAATCATTTAATCTTTTTGCCTGAGCGGATTCAGCCAACTTTAAATGATATTGCAATCTTAAAAACCAATGCGTTTAAAGCAGAATTTATTCTAAATGACTTGAAGTTGGCACAGATTTTGTGGCATCGTTTAGTGCCTTATGACCAAGATGAAGCAATTGATCGTTTGACTGAAATTCGATTAAAGTTACGGCAACCAGGCTTGAATTCGACTGTTTCTTTACCCTCTGAATTTGTTCAAACTTCATCACCAAAATCTCCCGACTCCTCCCCATCTCCTCGTCCTCAAGTTTTGATCGAAACCCTTCCAGGTGGGATCGAACTAGAAATGATCATAATTCCCGCAGGTACTTTTACGATGGGATCGGATGAATATGACCGTGAAAAACCGCAACATCAAGTTAATTTACAGGAATTTTATCTAGGGAAATATCCCGTTACCCAAGAGCAGTATCAAGCCGTAATGGGAAATAATCCGTCTAATTTTAAAGATAACCCTAAAAACCCTGTAGAACAAGTTAGTTGGGATGATGCTCAGGAATTTTGTAAAAAGCTTAATCAACTAATAGTAGGAAAAGATTTTCGTCTGCCAACGGAAGCGGAATGGGAATATGCCTGTCGGGCGGGAACGCAAACTCGTTATTATTTTGGAGATGATGCTGCAAAATTGGGAGACTATGGTTGGTATGACGAGAACTCAGATTCCAAAACTCATGCAGTGGGGCAGAAAAAGCCCAATGACTGGGGGTTATACGATATGAGTGGCAATGTGTGGGAATGGTGCGAAGACCCCTATCACGATAGCTATGCCAATAAACCAGAGAACATCAAAAACAACGGCAATACTATATGGTCATCTAGTGATACTTCTTCGCGTTTACTGCGCGGTGGTTCTTGGCTCTACGATTCGAGGAACTGTTGCTCGGCGATTCGGTACGGGTACAATGCTGATGTTCGTAACATCAATATCGGTTTTCGTTTGGCTGTGTCTGCGTTCTAGGATTCCTTGCCCTTTGCTCTTTTACCCTCTTTCCCTTTGCCTACCCAACGCCGCCGTAGGGGTTTGGTTTCCAAATCCCCCAAAATCTCCAAATCCCCCAAAATCATCAATTCACAACCTAATTATCCTAAAATCTCTACCCTAATCCCCAAATTGACAATTCCTCATTCCCGACTCAATATTGTAGAATAATTTGTATAGATATTGAAAAGGATTGGAAAAACCCTACGAATTAAATTTAAATTTAAATTAATTAAACAATTGAAATGAATTTGATCTGTTTAAATATGGTTTTTATTGGGATTTGGAAACCAAACCCCTACGAAATTTTTAAACATAAATTTAGATTGGAATTTGGAAACCAAAGCCCTACGAAATTTTTAATTAAATAGGGAAAAAATTTATTGTTTACATTTAAATTGAAATGCACAATCAAAATATCCAAAATCGAAAGGCAATGCGCCTTAAAAACTATGACTATAATCAGTCAGGTGCTTATTTTATTACCATCTGTATTCAACAAAGAGAATGTTTACTAGGCAATATCACAAATGGGATGCTTCAATTGAATGAATACGGAGAAATTGTTAATAAAATTTGGAGTGAATTGCCAAATCATTTTCAGAGTATAGATATTGATGCGGCGGTTATTATGCCAAATCATTTTCACGGCATTGTTATTAATTTTGATCGTAATATAGGCACTCAAAACTCTACAATCTACAAACAAGAACCACCTCTTTTTTATCAAAAGAAAACAAAATTAGGTAAAATTATTGCTTATTTTAAATATCAAACAACTAAGCTCATTAATCAAAAACGAGCGATGGAAGGAGTTAGGGTTTGGCAACGAAATTATTATGATCATATTATTCGTAGTCAGGAATCTTTAGAAATTTTACGAAAATATATTATCGAAAATCCATTGCGTTGGACAACAGATCAACTCCATCCTCATAATCCGTCTAAATGGTAATCTTAGGATGAAATTTATTGGGATTTGGAGACCAAAATCCTACGGATTAAAGATGGTTTTTATTGGGATTTGGAAACCAAACCCCTACGAAATTATAGGCGTACATCAAGGAGTCCAGACCTATTCCAGCGATGTCTTCAAGGACATCCGAAAATAAAACAAGATGGGTTGGCTTAGTAAGCTTTGGTGAAACTTCAGCCCGTCTTATCCGATTTAGCCCAAAAAGCCGCTCGATTAATTCCCACTAATCAACTGCAACAATTGATCCGTCGAAACCTTACCACTCATATCCGTCCCTTCCAACAAACTATCCGCCAGATCGCGTTTTTGATGGTGTAAATCCACAATCTTTTCCTTGATCGTATGTTGGGCAACCAATCGATAAATTGTAACAGGACGCTTTTGGCCAATGCGATCGCCGTGATGCCCAAGATTCTGGGCCTAGTTGCTAAGAGTTAGGTTAGAGTAAGAAAGTCTATAGACCTTACTAGTCCCAGTCTTAATGGAGGTAATATGTGTGTAACTTGTGGTTGTTCCGAAGAAGCCGAAACCGTTCTCACCCATTTTCCCGTTCAGACCACAGCCAGCATTCACGAACATCAGCATACCTTGCCGGATGGTACTGTAATTAGCCATAGCCACGATCATCCTGAAGATCATCATCACCACCAGGAAGCTGCCCATCACCATGCCCAGGTACATCGGACGAGGATCAGTTTAGAAGAAAATATTTTGGCTAAAAATGATTTATTAGCGGCTCAAAATCGTCACTACTTTCAACAAAATCAGATCTTAGCTCTTAACTTAGTCAGTTCTCCTGGTTCTGGAAAAACGACATTGTTAGTCCGCACCATTCAGGATTTACAACAAAAAATTCCCATTTATGTCATTGAAGGGGATCAGTCCACCGCTAACGATGCTCAACGAATTCGAGAAACGGGCTGTGAGGTAGTGCAAATCAATACGGGAACCGGCTGTCATTTGGAAGCGGCCATGATCGAACAGGGTTTACAGTCCCTTAATCCGGCGCATCACTCCCTTATGATGATTGAAAATGTCGGCAATTTAGTTTGTCCCGCTCTTTTTGATTTGGGAGAAGCGGCCAAGGTTGTCATTCTTTCGGTCACGGAAGGCGAAGATAAACCGTTAAAATATCCCCATATGTTTCGGGCCAGCCAGGTCATGCTACTCAATAAAATTGATCTGTTGCCCTACGTCAATTTTGATGTTGATCGCTGTTTGGACTATGCTCGGCAGGTCAATCCTCAGTTACAGATCTTTCAGGTTTCAGCAACAACGGGGGCCGGTTTAGACAGTTGGTATGATTGGCTAAAAACTCATTCTCAAGTTAAGGTTACAGTCTAGAGCCATCATGCTTGCCTTAACCTTAGCCCGTACTATTGCTGACTGAGAGCAAAGGCTTAACTTAGGGTTTCGATTACTTCGTCTTTGAGAAATCTGACCTTGGCGAGATTGGCATATTTATCATCTTCGGCACGATAACCCGCCGCACAGGCCACCACAGTGGCATAGCCCTTTTCTGACAGTCCCAGTAGTTTGTCGTATTTGGGTGCTTCAATGCCTTCCATCGGACAAGTATCGACTCCGATCATCGCCGCACTGGTCATAAAATTACCTAGGGCGATATAGACTTGACGGGTTGCCCATTCGTTAACGGTTAAGCTGCGAGGCCCGTAAACCACATCACTGGCCATAATATTGCGATAACCAGCGATCGCTTCTACGGTAATTCCTCGAACTTCGGCGGTACGAGCGATAAAGTGATCAAGATGCTCAAGACTTAGATTTTTCTTAATGGCAAAGACGACATAGTGGGAGCAATCTGTTACCTGGGATTGGTTCCAGGAGAGGGGCTTGAGTTGTTCCCGTAGTTCTGTGTTGGTAATTACCCAGAATTTCCAAGGTTGCAGCCCATAGGAGGAAGGGGTTAACACGAGAGATTCCTCTAGGGCAGCCCAGGTTTCTGCTGCAATCGTTTTGGTGCTATCAAATTTCTTGGTGGCATAACGCCAATTAAGATTTTCTAGTAAATCGGTAACTGCGATCGCGTTCATACGTTAAAGAAAAAAGTACTGTTTGCTGCTTATGATAACTGGTGGAGGCAAGATTGGGAAAAGCGATCGCTCAGACCCATTGTTTATAGGGACATTGAGCCAGATTAACGTTGTAGTAACGAGCATCCTGGGTAACTTCAACCCCAATCCAGTCCGGCAGATTAACGGTTTGCTGTTCCTCTTCTAATTCCACTTCGGCTAAGACTAAACCCTGATTTTCCCCTGTAAATTCATCGACTTCCCAAACGACATTTTCTAAGGGAATACGGTAGCGAATTTTTTCAATCAGAGGTGGCTGACAAAGGGTTTGGAGAATAGTTTCTGCATCCGTGACAGGAATGGGGTATTCATATTCAGCACGGGTCATACCAGTGGATTGGCCTTTAATGGTTAAGTAACCTTGACTGCCTACCACTCTAATTCGCACCGTCGTTTTATCTTGGGTGGGGATATAGCCCTGACGGTAAACCTGTCCTTCGGCAAGAGAACGCCAGGCATCCCCAATTACTAAGAATTTACGTTCAATTTCGATGGGCATTGGCAATTTAAGACAATAAGCAAAAACCGTGATTCTCAATTATTCCTAAATTTAGGTAATGTCGTCTAGGATTACGGAGATTCTGGTTTAGCTTGCTGAGGTTTGCCTAAGGCTCAACGCTTTTACGAAGATGCTCTAACACTCGTTTTTTCTCTGATTCTGACGGGTCAAGAGAAAAGCTGCCAAATTCACCGCTACTTTGGGTGACATGGTTTAAAATCCGCCGTTTACGTTCTTCGCTACTCACTTTGGTGATTGAAACGGGTGGTGGCGCGATCGGGGGCGGTTCAACAATGGGGAGCGGAGTCTCTGGTTCTGGAGCAGCAGACTTGAGATTAGTGTTCAAAAATTTTAAACCATCGGCACTCTGGATTACATGGTCTAAAATTCGTCGTTTGCGATCGCTGGTGGCCATGGTAAGAATACCCTACAGAAATAAGTTTGAAGTTTTGTAACAGAGCTTCTTTATTTTAGGGGAAAATTTGACTAGGAGAGGGTAGCGATCGCTGCAATTTGCATGGAATCTATCCGAGCATTGATTCGATCGTTAATGGTTTTTCGTATTCCAATCCTCCTTAAATAGTACAAATCTTTGTTTAATCATTTAACCTAGAGATGCACCGCACAGAATGCGGCTCCCATAAGCACTACGTTTCGATTCAGAACAACATATATCGGCATTTTATCATATAAATCTTTACCCAAAGCCTCTCGAAAAGTATCATCATCTTCCAGTAACGGCAAAATTCGCGGAGCAATGCCACCAGCGATATATAACCCTCCATTAGACCAAGTTTTTAAAATAAAATTTCTAATCTCACGCCCAAAAGCAGATAAAAATATCTTCATTGTTTTCTGACATAGCTCACTTTTCCTTAAAAGAGCAAATTTAGAAATTTCTGCTGCTGGATCCACACTTTTTTCTCCACGATCTCCATGAGAATCTTCCTTATTTTCATTTTCCCAGATCTTTATTTCATCATCAAGTTCCTGAAGCCCATCATCATCAAGTTCCTGAAGCTCAGGATTAGATTGCTTATTTTTCAGTAAATTCTTGTCCTCGCGTAGAAACTGATAAATATCAATAATTCCTTGACCTGAAACAATACGCTCAACAGAAATATGATGTGAATCTTGATTTTGTTCACAATATTTTTTACGAAGAAATTCGTATAATTCATACTCTTCCTCAAAACGACAAGGAAAATCTGCATGGGCTCCTTCAGTAGCACATACTTTTTTGATTTCCTCCTTTTCAATAACCATAAATGCCTCTCCTAGACCAGTCCCTGCACCAACAACAGCAAAGTTAGTTTGACATGAATCATTGTTCGTTGGAGAATGTTTTTCTTTGTTCAGTAAATATAAATCCTCCTGAATCTGTCGTGATGTTCTCAATAGATGTATTCCATAGCAAACCGCTTCAAAATCGTTAATTAATGAAATCTGTTCAATCTTAAGTTTTTGTATTAAAGACTCTGTATTAAGCTCTCCCCATTGAGATTCTTTTGTGAGTCCCCTTGACTTTTCCCATCCACTTCGTACTATCTTGTTCTCGGTGACAGGACTAGGTACAGCAAAACAAGCCTTTGTAATCGGTTCTTGTAAAAGATCTAATGTTCCTGGTGCGTCTGCTAAAAACGCCTTGATCATTTCACTAAGATCTGAATAGATACGTAAAGGGTAACTATCCATATATAAGACACGAAAATCTTTAGAAAAATCTTTTATTTCATTAACATCTTTTTCTGTTTCAAGAAGAGATAAATTAACTCTTTTTCCAATATCTCCCACCAATAAACGCACCATAGAAATAACCCCTTTAAGTATATTTTGCCAATATGTCTATTTTTTTAGATCGAGCCAACATTCCTGATTAGCAAGAAAGCTTATGGCTCATTTTATTCATTATTTTGCAGCTTTATTTCTTGCGGACGATAACGTGTCTTATCTAAGCCTTTAGCCTCATCATATTCGGCCCAAGTCCAGATACTATTTTTGAGATTAGCTCCTCTTAGATCAGCATTTTTAAGTTTAGCTAATTCCAAATTAGTTCCTTCCAGAACAGCACTACAAAGTATTGCTTCCCTCATATCAGCACGATTTAGATTGGCGGTACTAAGAACAGTGCCACCGAGGTAGGCAGAATGAAAAGTAGAATCATCTAACTTAGTATTGCTGAGATCTGCACCACACAGATTAGCCTCAGTTAAATTAGAACTACGCATATCAGCATTACTAAGGTTAACATCAATTAGATAGGCCTCAGTAAGATCAGCACTTTCCAGATTAACTCTTCTCAGATTTGCATCTTTGAGTCTTGCCTTTTTAAGATTAGCTCCTTTTAAATAGGCTCCACTAAGATTAGCCTGACTAAGAGACGCTCTTTCAAGGTTGACACCACGAAGATAGGCTCCACCAAGATCTGCTCCATCAAGTTTGGCGTAACCCAAAAAAGGGCCAACTTTCTCGGCAAATTCTCCAATTTTAATACAGTTACTATAGCCAATGATACGTAACAACTGACTTGGATCGTCTTTACAAGGCAAAAATTGTATTTCTTCCTCTGGAATACTGGGGGCTTCTCTTCTCGCGTAACGATACAATTCTAGCAATAAGATCATTACATTCAAGCCAGCATAGACATCAAGTTGTTTTAGATCAACAGAAACTCTATACTGCTTTAGTTCAGCGATCTTTTTCTGCAGAATTGGTATAATTAAAGGGTCGTTAATAAATTCTCCCTTACACCAACGAAAATAAAAATCTTGCAAGCGTTTAGATAAATTCTTGATATTGTTTTTGTTTTCCTGCCCAAATTCCTCGCTTGATCTTAGCAAATCCACTAAATACTCTAGAATCTCCGTCGTAATTCCTCCATAGCCGAATAAATCGTAAACTTGTTTATCAAAAATTTCGTCAGAAACTTCATCGCCTGAACTTTTTGAGTTAGTCCGTACCCATGCCTCTAAACTATTTTTTAAACGCTCTGCACATAGAAATTCTCCAAAGCTTTTATGAACAAACTCAACAGAGTCTTGCTGTTGATTGGCATCAGCCGGTTGTTGAAGATAAAAGGTTGCCAGGGCTTGTGTGAAGAGATTTTCATTTTCCACAATATTTTTTTTGTATACATGATCTTTCTCTAAACGAGCTTTAATAAATTTGGTTTCAATACGCGCATCAGATGTTTGAACAGCGCAAAGTCCCACCTCTTGCAAAATACGTTTCACTGATTTTTGGAATTTTGGATTGTGTTCTGTCCGTAATTCAGTTAATACGCAGTCCAATGATCGTTGATAAATTCGAGTTTTAACCGTAACTTTATTTGTATTTTCTTTAGTATTCATTATTTCCTCTAAATCTAAATGCCCCTTTTGATACATGGAAGCAAGAAGATAAAGCAACAAAGGCTCTTGAGCCAAACCCACCTCCGATTCGGAGCCGCGTAAACAGGTTGGGCAACGACTATCATTTAAAAGGTTCCGAAACGACTCGTTTTTTTGTTTTGCGGTTTCTGGATCTAGATCGGCACATTTTTCCCATTTTCCAAGCCATTCATCTTGAAGTTTTGGATTCATTTCTAAAATTTCTACCCGATTAAACTTCTCTAGAAAGTTCTTGTCGATAAAACTGCTACTGAGAGCAATATCTTTTAAGGTTAATGTTCTGCCAGTAATCAAAACTCGATGACCCATATCGGAATTGTCATTACAGTCTTTTTGAAACCTTAACACCGATTCTAAAAAAACCTCCAGTTCAGAACTTGTCTGTCTATCATCTGGTAATTCATCAAATCCGTCTAGTAAAAATAAAAATCGTGTGTTGCGATCAATTAACCAATCATCATTATACCCTGTGGTAAAAAGTTTATTGATTGTTTTTTTAAGTCTTTCCCCAAGACTTAGATTGGCTTCATTATTAATACTTTTTAACTCAATGAAAATGGGAATCCAGATCGGATACAAATTGGCGCGAACAAACTCAGCAAACATTCGACAAAAAAGGGTTTTACCTCTTCCAGGTGTAGCCTGAATAAACATAACCTTAGCCTGTTCTTCGCTATCCCGAAGCCAATTTTTTACCAAGCTTTCTAGAGGCTCATCTTTTTTGCGATCCAAACAACGAGCATTAAGAGGCACGTAAATATCTTTATAGGAGAAATTTTCTTTAAATACTTTTTTGTCAGGTAGTGTTTTGATGTTTTTTTCTAGGTAACGATCAATGCTCATGTATGTATCGATATTATTTCTTCGTCCTTCAGCAGGATAGATAGCCGCTAAATTTTTGACTTTATCACCCAATTCAACCACAATGTCGAGCAGATAACGATGGGTATGACGGCTAATTCTTGCAGTTAAGATCTTCGCTTCATCTTCATTTAATCCAGATTCCTGAAACCTTTTCATCAGAATAGAATCAAAGTTACTTGCTAATTTTGACCCATAAAAACAGTTCATCATGTCTCTTATCTCTTCCCTAGTGAGTTCTATCTCTACCAAATTCTTAATCTCTTTTTTAACTTCTTGGGTTGATTGGCTATTCCCAATACGCTCTAAAACCCATTGGTTTTCAGTCCAGCTTAGAACTTCATAATAACTTTGTAAACAGGCTGCTTCACTAACAAGAGATGCACAATATGACGGAGGAGCGTTCTCATTCTGATGTTCTTCATAAAGCTTGATAAATTTAAATACCCCAGATACAAAAGGCAGTGATTCTCCAACTATCTGTATTGGTGGACAGTTCAACAACTCTAACAGAGATGATGCTCCGCTAGTAGCAATAAGATTTTTAATATTCGGATCACTTTCATTTTCCTTTATCTTTTTGAACACATCCAAAAGTGCCTTACCCATTCCAGTTGCACTTTCAACACCTTCTGCTAAGTCACCTACATCGGTCTTAAAAATTTCCACCAAACTTCCAAATCCTAACATTTAATCCTCTTGAAGTATCTAAGCTTGCATTTGTACTAACGGCGTATAATCTTAACTGAGATAGATAAAAAATGCCTGTATTAAGCCTGTATTAGGATTAATATCTCGTCTCAATTGAAACCCGTAGTTTTAAAGATCATCCTCTCAATCTTTCACCTCAATTCTGAGGGACTTTGAAATTAGAAAAGTTCTAGACAGTGTATCGCATCTCCATAATTTTGTCAAGACTTTAGATCTTGGTGAACTTGAACTAAGGAAGTTCCGAACTCCCCCAATGTTGGAAGACTAGCGGGAAAAGAATTTCCAGTTCTCGAACTAGACTGGCTCCAGTTTTAAGTTTATAATTCAAAGGAGCAAGATAGATGCAGACAAGAAAAAAAATTTACATTTCCTTACATCTCCCTATGTCAAAAACTAAACAGCAATATACTTGTCTAGCAATTCTTCAGTCTGGTGAACGACAAGAAGACGCTACTAAAGCACAGATCGAGGTTGGCGAGAGATTAATAGAATCATTTTGGCTTCGACATGCAGGCACAGATACTCTCTACAACACTAAGGGAGGTGATACTGATTTTGCTCCTCGTACTGAAGAGCAGTTTAAGCTTGTAAAGTATATTCAAAAACAACAAGCTAATCCCATCACTGTTTCAGTCGGACAGATTGTTTCTCATTCTGGCCTTGTCAGTATTTATCAATTTCTTCGTTATAACAGACAATTGGTCGAATTGCCTGAGATAAGTGATGCTATTCAAAGTTGGGAAAATTCTAATGCTGAAAATCGAAATTCATTAGAACATCCAGCATTACAAGTCGTGCAGTCTGGAATTAAAACAGAGAATCTGCTTTGTAAAGAGACGATAAAGTTTTTTATAGAAGTTTACGCAGCAGAAGCAGGAAACTTTGCACTAAAAACTTTGCCATACGGTGGAATTTATCTGTCTGGTGAGATCACTATAAAAATTATTGAAGGATATCAGGATATGAACATAGTAGATGAATTTAAGAAAAATTTTATTCATCAATTTACGAATAAAGGACGAATGAAAGCATTATTAGAAAAAATCCCTGTCAGTATTAAGGGGATAGATAACGGCTCTAATATCAAGGAAGAGACACAACTACATAGCTAAGCCCATAAGCTATATGGATAAATATAGTGATCAATCTTTTATGATTACATTTAGTGAAGAATTCAAAATAGCAGCTATTTAGGGTCTGCTGAAAAAGTCCACAAAACGAACCTAGATGCCACAGGACACGAAAAATGATGACTTCAGAGAGTTGTTTCCAATTTCAACCCCCAGTTTTCCAATGACGTGCATGGGCTTTGAGCCTCCAAAGGCCATAACCTTGCACCTGATCGTTTTTAAAATGATTGAAAGCATTATCCGGCAAGGGTTCTATACTTATTC
>Ga0208854_1000243_pt1 | contig 13556 bp, 21 predicted proteins | sample LakMenEpi30Nov11_FD_150748 | JGI IMG/M metagenome (GOLD analysis project Ga0208854, IMG submission 150748) | Freshwater microbial communities from Lake Mendota, WI - 30NOV2011 deep hole epilimnion (SPAdes) | ecosystem: Environmental > Aquatic > Freshwater > Lake > Epilimnion/Euphotic zone ...
TTATATCAGCCAGTTTCGGACATAACGGCACTCTTTTGTATCGGATGTCCGATTTTCTTTTCTCCACTTACACGCCTCGAGAACTTCCCACTGTCCAGCAACAAATAAAATATAACTTAATTTTAAATTTTCATAAAAACTCAACATTTTTATAGATGTAATCAGGTTCTAAACATTCCCAAATCAAGACTAAATTGCTGATAATTTTTCCAATAGACTGACGTTGATGCGAATAAATAATACCACAATGTTCTAATCCCATTGCAGACAAAACCAGAAAATCATCATCAAAGGTGAAAATGACTCTCCCTTGCGATAAAGCATAAGCTAATTGCTCCTCATCAGAAGCCCCAATTAATCCCTCATCTGGAGAAGTTGTAACATCAATCCCTCGCATCCTTAAACCTTGGGCGATCGCATTAGAAACACTTTCATCAAGATGAAACTTAAGCTTATTTGTCATTATTTCCCCTTTAAAATTTTTTCAACCAAGGAAAGTTTATCCCCTTGTAACTGTTTAGCAAAATTTTCACTGGATTCAATATCTTGACGAATTTCTTCTCGATGATCATGATAATAAGCTAAAGCCGCATAAATGTCAGCTAAAGTAATAGTTGGATAATTATAAACAATTTCATCGGGAGACATTGCCATTTTTTCATGCCAAATAACAATATCTTGCACTTTAATACGATGGCCAGTGATGCGAGGTTTTCCCCCACAAATACCAGGCGTGACTTCAATATGTTGTGTAAGAACTAAAGATGACATAATACTAATTTAATTTACTTGTAAGGATTATAGCATTTTTCTTGATAAATGGCGATCTCCACTCTCGTCGGTTGTTTTGACGTAAGGAAGCCCACCACTTCCACACAAATAATATTCCCTTCCAAATTTAATTAACACCATTATCATTTAATTTGTTGGGTTGCGTTCTTTAACCCAAACTACGATTACTCTCTTTGACAAAATCCGATGGACTTAAAATTGGCAATATTTCACGATAAAGATGAAGAATTAATAAATCTTGATCCCCTGTAATTAAGACACTTGCTAAACCATTAATTGCTACATCTAAGTATTTGTTATCCTTTGTATCTCGACAATCATTGATTAACTCCAAAATCGAGACTAACTCGGCGGCAGCCCTAAATTCTGCTAAAAATCTTTGACGACGTACTAAAGAAAGATAACGATCAAATTTAGGACGAAATATTACATTTTCGCACTCAGTGAAAGTTTCAATCGAAATTAATAAGATGCCAGTGTCAAGAGCTTTTTGATAAGCTAAATTAGCAGTAAAATTAGGAGATAAAACAGCACTAACTAAGACATTAGCATCCAAAACATAGCGATTAAGCATCACTGTTAAGTATCTCGTCTAATAGTTCTGATGTTAGTCCATTTGCCTGAGCTTCCGCCCCTAAATCCGCCGATATTTTTTTTAAACGAAGATTTTTTATCCTTACCAAATCCTCATAATCATTCATCGAAATAATAGCCACATAATTGCGGTCATGTTCCTTAACAAGAATAGGTTCTTGCTGGGCAGTAGCCATAATGTAAGCAAAATCTTCCTTGACTTCTGAAACTGAAACTTGTCGCATTTTGTTTGAGATATAAATGAGGTTACTGTAACATACTCCATAGTGCGATCGCTAGGTTGTAGCCGATTGCGTCAGAGCGAACGCATCAAAATTCTAGACCCTTTATTTGACAAGTCTTTTAGCATTTCATAAAAAATCAATAATGATTGCTGAAACCTTTACCTAGCCTATCGTTCAAAAATAAGATGCGTTTGCTCTGCTTGTAGTGCGATCACAGTTTCGTTATTTGTAATTGAATAGTGGCGATCGCTGACATCAATTTTTAATTCCAATGCAATCGCCTGCCTTTGATAACTAAAATCTTATTCCTTTACTCCTCATTTTCGATTTTTGCCATTGCATCAAAATGGTCTTGTGCAAATCGTTCCTTAAGTTCGGAAAAAAAAGAAATCATCTCTACTCTTGGCATTTCTTTCTTACCAAATAATTGTTTTTCATTAAAAAACACAATAGCATAAGTTTCGTCATCATCAAGATCAAATTGAATGATTATATCTCGACTATCTTCTCGTCGGCAAGATGGGAAAACCTTCTTTTTATAAAGTGGATGACCTGGCCCAATCTGCTTTTGAAGATATTCGATATAATGATCGGCTGCCTCAAGAGGTAACATCGTCCAAGGCCACTCAACCTTAAGCGTTAATTCCTCTTTTCTTTTCTTCACAAATATCTTGGCTGCTTCAAAAGCGGCTTCGGGATCGGCGTAACCAGAATGATCACTTTCTTCATCACCCCCATAGACAGAGCGACATTGAAACCAATATTCCCCATCGCCTTCAAGAACTTCAAGAAGGTAATCTTGATATATGCCTTGTTTGAGAATAATATTTTCATGGAAGTCTTGCATAGGTCAGAAGTCAATTTAGCTAGAGTCAATGACAATATTATATTAGACTGTTGCGAATACAGATTCTTTTTTGAGCTATTCTGCAACACGAGACTTTAGCCAATTATCTAGTTCAGCAACATTGTCAAAATCTAGCAAGGCTTCCCCCAAATCCTCTAACTGCTCCAGAGAAAGTTGATTAATTGCTTGAATACGACGGCTGCCCATCGCCCCAAACCGCTTTGATAACTGACGCAGTAGTATCTGCGTTTCTCCTTTCTGTTTTCCTTCCTCCCTTGCCTCTTGATAAACCCTTGTTTGTTTAATGTCTGTTAATAAAAACATAGACTGAATCTCATCTCGGCTTAATTGATCGCTGACATTAATTTTTAATTCCAATGCGATCGCCGTTTCTCAATTTATAAAAAAGCGATCGCAGTGATTACTCATTTTCTGTTAGAATTTTTCCATCGGACAGACTGGTATTTAGCAATTATGACTATTGGCTTGTCATCACTCAATTGATTTTAATCGGCAAAAGACATGATAGATCGCTTTAATATTAAAAATATTGGGCCAATAGAATCTCTTACCAGTGGCTCTTTAGGTAAAATTAATTTAATTATAGGTACAAATGGCGCAGGAAAAACCTTTCTGTTGAAAATTCTTTATGCCAGCATCAAAACAATAGAAGAATATAAAAGGGGAAATGAACCCCGAAGTGCGTCTGATATTCTTGTTGATAAACTATACTGGACTTTTGAGGTAGATAAAATTGGTTCCCTTGTTAAAAAGGGAGCTGATGATGCTTTACAGTTTAATTTCACATTTAATGAGCAAGATTTTATCTATAGCTTTGGAAAGGATACTACTAAAAGTATTCAACAACTAGAAAACCATGTTTCCACTCGAAAAAGTAACTCAATTTTTCTGCCACCAAAAGAAGTTCTATCGTTGCACAAAGTAATTTTAAAGTCTCGTGAACAAGATAAAGAGTTTGGATTTGATAACACTTATCTTGATCTGGTAAAAGCCCTAATGCAATCTACTCAAAAAGGAAAAAATTATAATGCTTTTGCCCAATCTAGACAGAGGCTTGATAATCTTCTAGACGGTAAAATAGAGTATGATGAAAAATTAGAAAGTTGGCAATTCAAAAAAGGAAATCAAAAATTCCCAATTAGTTTAACTTCAGAAGGTATTAAAAAAATTTCTATTCTCGATACGCTTTTAGGAAATCGTTATCTTGACACAGAATCAGTTATTTTTATTGATGAACCAGAGGCTGCTTTACACCCAACTGCGATCTCAAAGTTTCTTGACATTATTGCGATGTTGGCTGAAAGTGGGATTCAGTTTTTTCTTGCAAGTCACTCCTATTTTGTTATTAAAAAGTTAGCATTAATTGCTCAAGAGAAAGAGAACCTGTCAATCCCTGTTATTGCCGCAGATAATGGTAATTGGAAAGTTGCTAATTTAAAAGATGGTTTACCAGATAACTCTATTGTGGACGAGTCTATTCGTTTATACGAAGAAGAAGTGAGGTTAATATTAGGATGATAAACTCACGAGAACCAATCATCGAATCAGGCATGGAGTTTGTCATTCAGCGAGGAGATAACAGCTTATTTTATCTGGAAAAAAGTCAGATTTATAAGGAGATACAAGAAGGCGTAAAGATGGCAGAATTTCTATTATTGCGTCCCGAAAGTCCATATAAAATATGGATTATTGAAGCAAAATTTAGTTCTCCACATCCTGGAACACAGCCAAATTTTAATAAATTTATTCAAGAAATAACAGAAAAGTTTGCTAATGCGCTTACTTTGTTTATTGCGAATTACTTAAAGCGTCATCAGAACTATGATGAATTATCCAAAGAATTACAAGATTATCCATTACATGATGTGAAATTTGCATTTGTTTTAATTATTAAAAAATGTGATAAGCCCTGGTTAATTCCTTTGCAAGAAGCCCTTCAGAAATCTCTTAGACCTTTACTCAAAACCTGGGGGCAATCATCTAAGGTTATAGTACTTAATGAGATAATGGCTCGTGAGAGATATAAATTGATTTCTTAGACTTTATCACAAAAGTCAATAAACCTAGATATGGGAAAGAAGCGCGATCGCCCCCGATCATCTCCAGAGCCTATACAATGGTTGGGATCAAAATTGCAGTCATTTTGTAGGGATACCGTTTATGCCACGCCGCAACGACTTAAAGAAAATCTTGATTTTAGGAGCAGGGCCGATCGTCATTGGACAAGCCTGCGAATTTGACTACTCTGGAACCCAAGCCTGCAAAGCTCTCAAAGAGGAAGGCTATGAAGTGGTCTTAATCAACTCTAATCCCGCTTCGATTATGACTGACCCAGGGTTGGCCCACCGCACCTATATTGAGCCGTTGTTGCCTGAAATTGTGGAGAAGGTGATCGAAAAGGAACGTCCTGACGCGCTGTTACCGACGATGGGGGGACAGACCGCGTTAAACCTGGCTGTTACTCTGGCTAAGACAGGGGTATTAGAAAAGTACGGTGTGGAGTTGATCGGGGCAAAATTAGCGGCGATCGAGATGGGGGAAGATCGGGAGTTATTTAAGGAAGCGATGGCTCGCATTGGCGTTCCTGTCTGTCCTTCTGGTATTGCCACCAGTTTGGAAGATGCGCGACGGGTTGCCCACGAAATTGGCTCCTATCCTCTGATTATTCGGCCTGCTTTTACCCTGGCTGGTACAGGGGGCGGGATTGCCTACAACCAGGAAGAGTACGAAGAAATGGCGGCCTATGGTTTAGAACAGTCGCCAACCACTCAGATTCTGGTGGAAAAATCGCTTTTGGGTTGGAAGGAATACGAGTTAGAAGTAATGCGAGATTTGGCGGATAACGTGGTGATTATCTGCTCCATTGAAAACTTTGATCCGATGGGAGTACATACAGGGGATTCGATTACGGTTGCCCCTGCCCAAACTTTAACGGATAAAGAATATCAACGTTTGCGCGATTATTCGATGGCAATTATCCGAGAAATTGGGGTAGAAACGGGTGGTTCTAATATTCAATTTTCGGTCAATCCTGCTAACGGCGATGTGATTGTTATTGAAATGAATCCGCGTGTTTCTCGCTCTTCGGCTTTGGCTTCTAAGGCAACGGGTTTTCCGATCGCCAAATTTGCGGCCAAGTTAGCGGTGGGTTATACCTTGAATGAAATTTCTAATGATATTACTAAGAAAACCCCAGCTTCTTTTGAGCCAACTATTGACTATGTGGTGACAAAAATTCCCCGTTTTACCTTCGAGAAATTCCCAGGTTCAGAACCCATTTTAACCACGCAAATGAAGTCAGTGGGGGAAGCCATGGCCATTGGTCGTACTTTCCAAGAATCTTTCCAAAAAGCACTACGATCGCTGGAAACGGGACGGGCGGGTTTTGGTTGCGATAAAAATGAAACCTTGCCGACTATTCCCCATGTTCGTTCCCAATTACGGACTCCTAATCCCGATCGCGTTTTTGCTATCTATCAGGCTTTTAAATTAGGATTAACGGCGGAAGAAATTCATGAATTAACGGCCATTGATCTCTGGTTTTTAGATAAATTACAGGAACTTGTTGAAACGGAAAAAGAGATTAAAAAACAACCTCTTAAAGCGATTACTGCCGATCAAATGCGGGCTATTAAACAACAGGGATTCAGCGATCGCCAAATTGCCTTTGCTACGAAAACAACGGAAGATGAAGTTCGCGCCCATCGTAAAGGTTTGGGCATTATTCCTGTTTATAAAGTAGTAGATACTTGCGCGGCAGAATTTGAAGCCTTTACGCCTTATTATTACTCCACTTACGAACCCGATGAGACGGAAATTTTGCCCTGTGAAAAACCGAAAGTAATGATTCTCGGTGGCGGGCCAAACCGTATTGGTCAGGGGATCGAATTTGACTATTGTTGTTGTCATGCGGCTTTTTCTTTGAGTGATGCGGGCTATGAAACAATCATGGTTAATTCCAATCCTGAAACCGTTTCTACTGACTACGACACCAGCGATCGCCTTTATTTTGAACCGCTTACGAAAGAAGATGTTTTAAACATTATGGAAGCGGAAAATCCCGTCGGGGTAATTGTGCAGTTTGGTGGTCAAACGCCGTTAAAACTAGCGGTTCCGTTACAGAAATATTTAAACAGTCCTAACTGTCCCGTACAGACCAAAATTTGGGGAACTTCGCCCGATTCTATTGATACCGCCGAAGACCGTGAGCGTTTCGAGAAAATTCTGCACAAGTTAGACATTAATCAGCCACCTAATGGGATTGCCCGTGATTACGAAGAGTCCCGCGTCGTAGCCAATCGCATTAGTTATCCTGTAGTGGTACGGCCTTCCTATGTATTAGGTGGTCGGGCGATGGAGATTGTTTATTCCGATGAAGAGTTGGAACGCTACATGACCTATGCAGTACAGATTGAACCCGATCACCCCATTCTGATTGATAAGTTTCTCGAAAATGCGATCGAGGTAGATGTGGATTCGCTCACCGACCATACAGGCAAAGTTGTCATCGGCAGCATTATGGAACACATCGAGGAGGCGGGTATTCACTCTGGGGATTCAGCCTGTTCTATTCCCTATACCAGTCTTTCGGAACCCGTTTTAGCCACCATTCGCCAATGGACAGAGCAGTTAGCCAAGGCTCTTAACGTTATCGGTTTAATGAATATTCAGTACGCTGTGCAGGGTGAGCAGGTTTATATTCTGGAAGCGAATCCTCGTGCCTCCCGTACTGTTCCCTACGTTTCCAAAGCCACAGGACGACCTTTAGCGAAAATTGCTTCGTTAGTAATGTCGGGCAAAACGTTAACTGAATTGGGTATTACCGAGGAATTAATTCCCAAGCACGTTGCGGTCAAAGAAGCGGTTTTACCCTTTGCTAAGTTCCCTGGTGCGGATACATTGCTTGGCCCTGAAATGCGTTCTACGGGGGAAGTAATGGGTATTGATAGTGATTTTGGAAAAGCCTTTGCCAAAGCAGAATTAGCGGCAGGAGTTGATCTGGCTACTTCGGGAACGGTCTTTATTTCTATGAGCGATCGCACCAAGCAAGCGTCAGTGACCGTAGTTAAAGATTTAATGGCTTTAGGCTTTAAGGTGGTTGCTACGGCAGGAACCCAAAAAGTGCTTAAGGAGAATGGTATTGAGGGGGTAGAAGTGGTCTTAAAACTCCATGAAGGTCGTCCCCATGTGATTGATTGGATCAAGAATAATTGGATTCAATTTATTGTTAATACGCCGAGTGGGGAGGAGTCCCAATTAGATGGGCGCACCATTCGTCGGGCGGCTTTGGATTATAAGTTACCGATTATCACGACCTTAGCAGGGGCACGGGCAACGGTAGCCGCGATTCGCAGTTTACAGGAACATCCTTTGGAGGTGAAGGCTTTACAGGATTATCTTTAAGCTGTTCATCGTTTAAATTACCCACAGGCAAGGGGCTTAAGCCCCTTATTATCTCTGTAAAGAACAAAACTCTGGTAGTATGAGATAGTGGAATGGTAAATTTTTATTGCAAGATTTGATGATTTTGTTTCAGAGCGAATTACTGAAGTTACAATGAACAGTGAGAATAGCGCATTTAGTCTGCCAAATCACACAAAACTTAACTCCGTACATTAAGACAGGTAAAAATCAATGGATAGCAATAAGCCTCCAGCACAGAAAGAAGAGCCGCCTTGCTCAAATCCTGTTCCATGGACAGACACTTTTTTTCTTGCTTCCTCAGTCGTCTGTTTTTCTACTGCCATTATCGCTTGTTTTGTGCCTCAATTATTGGTAACAAGACCCTTCTTTTTCGGGATGCTTGCTTCCCTTTTGACTCACAAATTTTTAGGGGGAGTTGGAGAGGGAGAAATTACGGACTTTAAATCAGCTATAGGAAGCATCAAAGTCTCTGGCCCAATAGCTGTCCTGTTCTTTTCCATGATTGCGATTCAAGGAATGTTTTATGCCTCCGAACGTTTGAATGTTGTTGTGAAAGTCGAACCAAAAGACAGCTTAACCGTTTTTCGGAGTGAAGAAGCAGAAGGAACTCAGGTGATTGTGAAAGTCAATGACGATCCGACAAAGGCTTTAATAATAAAATCGACAAATGATTCTCTATTCGGTTACTTTATTCAAAAATGCTATTTAGATAAATCACCAGGATGCAAAAAAGCGGTTCGTTTCATCGCAAGTGATAATCTTGCGTCTGGTACTGCTGTCATTTGTAAAGGGAGTATCGATGGCGTTAGAATAACGATAAGTGGTAAGGATGCAGCGCAGAATGAGTTGGATTCTCCTTTAGTAGTCGGACTATTCACAAAGAACAGTTGTGACTATAAGGAAAATACGATTCATATCTCTAGTGTAGATGCTAAAAAATCTAATATAAAATTAAACAAAAAACACCAAGGCGAGGGTTACATAAGCCCGTTTCTTGGCGAAATTATTCCAGACGATGCCCACTAACAAATTAGGAGTTAATAGCTGTGAAAAGCAAATTTTTAGCTGCGTTTATCTTGACTAGTATTATTTTCGTTCCTACTGTACAAGCACAGCAAGAAAAACCATGTATCTACAATGGTCAAAGTTATCCGCCAGGTACACGCTTAGGCCCGTATGTTTGTAAAGATGGGACATGGAAATAGTTGTTCAAACTGATTGATACGCCTCAAACCTAAGAACACAACTCTCTAAGCTCAAGGGGGATGTGTTTTTAGGTTTTTGTAATACACTAAGTGCGATCACCGCTCCCATAAACCAAATTGACTCAAGAAACCCGAAATCTTAATTTGAGTAAAGATTATGACATTAACTCTAACTTGGACTCCCGATCCCATCCTACTCACAAACCTGGTTAAGATTGCCGATGAAAAAGGTCAAACCCTAGAATCCACCTTATCAGAGGCAGTTGAATTATATTTAGAAAATCAACCCACAGCAACAACAAACACTCAATCTGATCCGCTCATTGGTTTATTTAAAGGTTCTCCTAACTTAGCGATAGAATCTAAAGAAATTTTAGAAAAAGAAATGGGTATTCTATGAGCAGAAAATTAGTAATTAGTGACACAGGTTTTATTGTCGCTCTGCTCAACCAAACCGATCAAAAACATAATGACGTTTCGGTGGTTTATTTGCAACATGAAAAAATCTTACTACCTCAAACTGTTTTAGTTGAAGTTGCCTATTTGGTTAAGCGCGAAGCAGGCATTAAAACTGTTATTCGTTTTTTAGAAAATTTACCCACTAGTCGTTTTTCTATTATTGCTTTAACCGAAGAAGACCTCGACCGAACAGCCCAAATTCTCGACAATTATTCTGACAGTAATCTTGATTTTGTAGATGCTACCGTTATGGCGATCGCCGAAAGATACAAAATCGCACAAGTTCTTACGTTAGATCAAAGAGACTTTAGATTATTTCGCCCTCGTCATTGTGAGAGTTTTGAAATTTTACCTTAAAGGCGATCGCCGCTCTCATAAACTAAATTGACGAAAACCAACTTGAAATTTCAAAATCGATTGTAGAGCAAACCACCCAAACAGAGAGTATCCCTAAATGCAAATCAAAGAACTGAGTACCGAACAATTCCGTAACCTAATTCGTGAAACCTTTACCGAAGTATTAGACGAATACATTGATCCCGATCAGGGAAAAACGCTAAAACTTGAAGTCGTTGAACGTTTATCAAAACAAACAGAAACTATTCCTCCTGTCGAAGCTATGCAACGAATAGGAATCAATTGGGATAAGTTATAATACTACAGCCGAGAAATTTATAATTAAGGCGATCGCCGCTCCCAATAAACCAAATTGACCAAGCAACTTGAACTCCCCGCCCCATCTTACTCACTAACCTTGCTAACTACACTTTAGGCTAAACTTAATAAATAGTCCCCACCCACAAAAAAATGTCACAACAACTCACAGGTATTTATCGCCAAGGCTATATCGAATTACGAGAAAAACCATCTCATCTTTCTGATGAAACCCAAGTTTTTGTCACCCTTTCTGAATCCCATGATCTTCCATTAAATACCCAAGAAATTACCCCAGAGCAAGCCCAACAACTTCGCCATAGTCTGGCCAGCTTTGCCGAAGAATGGAATAGTCCAGAAATGAGTATTTACGACGATTATGATGCGGCCAAACTTAACTCCTAAAAGAGGTGACATAGTTTTAGTCCTTTTTCCTAACTCTGACCTATTAACGGCCAAAAAACGTCCTGCGCTCATCGTTCAACGCGACAATCTTCAAACGGAAATACCTCAAATTATCGTTGCAATGATTACCAGTCGAATGATTCGAGCCGAACATCCTAGCCGAATTACGATCAGACGTGACTCATCCATTGGTAAACAGTCAGGTTTATTAACGGATTCCGTCATTATGACTGACAACCTTGCCACTATTTTACAATCAGGAATTTATCAAATTATTGGTTCATTGCCAACAGAGAGTTTTGAGCCTGTCTTAAAATATACGCTTGGGCTACCTTAAAAGATATTTAGCCAATAATAACCATCGTTTTTTCTATTAAAGATTAAGATGCGATCGCTCTTCTCATTGAGAGGTTTAATCACTAGAATAGAATAAGAACATCTCTGCAAAAAACGCAAAAAATATCCGCGATCCTATTCCCTTGACTAAATCAGAAGGTGAAGTTCGTGAACTAACAGACAAAAATTTTGCCTCAGCCATTGCTTTTTCTGATTTACCCCAAAACCTGAAACAGAAATTAGAGGAAATTAAAATGACCCACAATTCTGAATTATTTATTGACGATCATAACAACAATTCTCTTTTGCCTCCTGTTAATTTAAAATTACCAATGCCTCCGATGAAGCCACCCAAAGATGAGCTTCTAATTGATAATCAAAATAGTCTAAAATCTTCCTCTCAAAATTTGTATGAAACGGATTATCTGCTCTGGTTGGAAATAACTTTAGAGCAAGTTAAGAATCGTCAAATTTATCAATTAGATTGGGATAATTTAGCAGAAGAAATCGAAGGTTTGAAAATTTCCTTACATCATCAAGTTGATAATTATTTAAGATCGCTTTTAATTCATCTGCTCCTCTATCAATATTGGACAACAGAAAGAGAAAAAAGTGGCTCTGATTGGAGTGATAAAATATACGATCTACGGGATGAACTAGCAAATTTATTAGAATACTCAAAAACACTCTATAATTACTTTGTCAATCGTATTGATGTGATCTATCCAAGAGCAAGAAAAAGTGTTATTTTAAAAACAGAGTTTTCTCCTGCTACTTTCCCTGAACAATGCCCATTTTCCGTTGAGCAAATACTAGACCTTAATTTTTATCCTAAATTGTGAGGTAAAGTTTTATGAATTTAAAATTAACTAAAGTTTTTCAAAAAGTACCTGAAGGTTATATTGGCTTAGTGGAAGAGTTGCCTGGTGCATATTCCCAGGCGAATACGTTGGAAGAATGTCGAACTAATTTGGAAGAAGCTATTCAGTTAGTTTTAGACGTAAATCGTTTATTAGCGGAGGAACAATTACAAGGTCAGGATATACTTATCCATGAATCTATTGCTTATCAAGTAACAAATCTCCAAAATAACCTTATCAAGCCCAAAGGAGCTTGGCAACAAGACCCCACCATTGGAATGTGGGAAAATTGCCCAGAAATGGAAGATAGTGCTGCCTGGGTTAAACAACTTCGTCAAAGTGAATGGGAAAGATGAATAAGAGACTTTCGCTTTATTCAAGAGTTAGAATTAATTCCAGTAACGCGATCGCCGCTTCCGTAAACCAAATTAACGAAAAGAAACCCAAACTGATTACTATTGGAGAAGATTTATATGAAAGCCGAACTGACTGCCATCATTGAAGCCGCCAAAGAAGGAGGCTATTGGGCAATTTGTCCAGAAATTGCTGGAGCGAATGGTCAAGGGGAAACGATCGCCGAAGCTAAAGCCAATTTAAAAAGTGCGATTGAACTTATCTTGGAAGACCCCCTAGCAGACCACCTAAACAGAGAGTATCTCTTAAATGCAAATCAAAGAACTGAGTACCGAACAATTCCGTAACCTAATTCGTGAAACCTTTACCGAAGTATTAGACGAATATATTGATCCCGATCGCGGAAAAATGCTGAAACCTGAAGTCGTTGAACGTTTATCAAAACAAGCAGAAACTATTCCTGCTGTCGAAGCTATGCAACAAATAGGAATCAATTGAGATAGGTTGTAACACTAGTTTTACCCAGTCGAGAAATTTATTATTAAGGCGATCGCTCCCCTTAATAGGTTGTAATCTTCATTTCAAGAAATTCAATTATGTTAACCCTAAAAACACTTTATGAAACTGATTATGCCCTTTGGCTAGAGGAAACGGCCCAACATCTTCGTAATGGAGATTTAGACCGTTTAGACATCAAAAATCTTTTAGAAGAAATTGAAGCTATGGGACGCAGCGATCGCCGAGCGATTCGACGGAACTTGGAACAATTATTAATGCACCTGCTCAAATGGCATTATCAACCTCAGAAATTAACTAATAGCTGGAAATATTCGATTCGGGAACATCGCAAACGTCTTTTAGAAGAATTTGAAGAAAGCCCCAGCTTAAAACGCTATTTTCAAGAAGTGTTAGCCCCGTCCTATGAAAATGCTCGTAATATGGCTTCTGATGAAACAGGTCTAAATTTGTCTATTTTTCCTCCAGACTGTCCTTTCAGTCAAGCAGAAATTTTAGATACTAGCAATTTGCCTGATTAATCGAAGATTGATTCTTCATCAAGTTGGAAATCGCCGAGAAATTTATGATTAAGGCGATCGCTTTTTTTATTAATCAGGAAAGGGGCGATCGCATTTTATCTTCACAGTAAGAGGCGATCGCTTTTTTTATTAATCAGGAAAGGGGCGATCGCTTTTTAAATGGATAATGGACAATTAATAATGGATAATTATTAACTATTCATTATTAACTATCAATTAATCGGCGATCGCTTTTTTGCTTAACAGTAAGGGGCGATCGCTTTTTAAATGGATAATGGACAATTAACAATGGATAATTATTAACTATTCATTATTAACTATCAATTAATCGGCGATCGCTTTTT
>Ga0208854_1000245_pt1 | contig 13472 bp, 12 predicted proteins | sample LakMenEpi30Nov11_FD_150748 | JGI IMG/M metagenome (GOLD analysis project Ga0208854, IMG submission 150748) | Freshwater microbial communities from Lake Mendota, WI - 30NOV2011 deep hole epilimnion (SPAdes) | ecosystem: Environmental > Aquatic > Freshwater > Lake > Epilimnion/Euphotic zone ...
TTTGCGCTTTTTTGGGGCTACTACTTGTCAGTATTATCTTTTGTCATAATGACTTTTCTTATTTTCTTTGTTCTTTTTTTATGTACGGAATGTGGGTTGAAACATAGCGATCGCTCCTATGAGTATTTTGGGAGTTTGTACTATTTAATTTTTGAGCATTCAAGAATAATCTGACTGACAAAAATATTAATGATACCTGTAACCATAAATTTAACCCCGATCACCAAGATTAGACCAAGAGCAAATTGTTCCCAAAAAAGGAAAAATAGATCTCCTCTTTCATAAACTAATTAAACAGAACCCAACTCAATTGGGTAATATTCTAGACTGGTGGATCGTATTTCTAGAACCTAGTCAGTCTATTCATTATGATTTATCTTATCCACAGATTCAGAATACTATCTAATTTTGCAGTTTCTCTAACCATCGGTGTAAGTCCTGCTGAACCTGAGCGTATGTTGTTTGCAAGTCTAAGATCAGAGATACTTGAGTTTTTAAGGACTCATCTTGGCTGAGTTTCTCTAGTTGCTGACAAAGATCGGCTAAGGCTTTAGCTCCAATGGAAGCACTACTCGATTTTAAGGAATGGGCTAGAAAACTCACCTCTTGGCTATTTTTTGCCTGCCACGATAATTGTATTTTTTGGATTAATTCTAGACTTTCTGAGAGATAGCAATTCAGCATTTCCTGCATTAGCTGAAAATCATTATTACACAAGGTTTCTAGCATAAATTGTAAAATACTTTCCTCCACCCAGGATACACTGCTTTCTTCGATTGAGGGCGGGTTAAAAACGACATTAGAAGGTTTAGAAAAACTGACTAGAATTTGATTTAATTCTTGAATAACAACGGGTTTACTAATATAATCATCTATCCCCGCTGCCAAGCAATTTTCGCGATCGCCAGGCATGGCATTGGCAGTCATGGCAATAATTTTAGGTTGAGGATAATCCTGTTTTTGACGAATACAGCGACTCGTTTCTAAGCCATCTAGATTGGGCATTTGAACATCCATTAAAATGAGATCATAGTCTTTTTGCTCAATCATCTTTAAAACCTCTAGACCATCATTGGCAATATCCGCTTGATATCCTAGAATTTTAAGCATTTGTCCTGCGACCTTTTGATTGACTAAATTATCTTCTGCTAACAAAATAGATAAATCCTTGACGCTGGAGCTAGAAAGTTCTATCGGCTCTGGGATAACTTCTATGCTAGACGGGAGAGATGAATAATGAAAAACCGTAATGATTGTATTAAACAAATGGGATTGACGTAGAGGTTTATGTAAGATAGCAGTAAATTGCCCCTGTACCGATTCATTTAAAGCTGTTTGGCTTAAGGAAGTGAGCAAAATGAGGGGAATATTCTGGCAATGGGGGAATTGATGAAGTTGCTCGGCTAACATGGCTCCATCCATCATCGGCATGAGCATATCTAATAAACCTAGCTCAAAAGAATTGCCCTCGCTTAACCACTCTAGAGCCTCCTGTCCAGAGCTAAAGGCGATCGGTTCCATGCCCCAAAACTGGGTTTGAGTTAATAAAATTTTGCGATTGGTCGCATTATCATCCACAATAAGTACCCGCTTGCCCACCAGAGAACCGAGATTATTTTCAGAATAGTTCTGAGCTTCATTTTTAACAGTTGTTGTCAGTATGGTAAAGAAAAAAGTTGAACCGACACCGACTTGACTTTCTACCCACATTTCTCCCCCCATTAGGTGGGCCAGACGTTGACTAATGACTAACCCTAAGCCAGTGCCACCATACTCTCTTGTCGTAGAAGAATCAACTTGACTAAAGGCTTTAAAGAGACGATCTAGACGATTAACTGGAATACCAATGCCCGTATCTTGAATACTAAATTCTAATTTATAGGTGGGGATAAAAGACTGGGTGGGAAAGCTTTCTGCTGCCGAACTCTCTAGGGAGTAGGGAGCTGCTTTAACGGTAACGATAACTTCACCTTGGTGGGTGAATTTTAGACCATTGCCAATCAAATTAGCCAGAATTTGTCGCAAACGATTCATATCACCAGTAATAATTTCTGGAGTCGAAGGATCTAAAAAGTAGGCAAGTTCTAAATTTCGTTCCATCGCCCTGGGAGCCATCAATTCTAGTGTGCCCTCGATGACTTCCCGCAGATTAAAAACCTGATTCTCTAGGATCATTTTTTCCGCTTCGATCTTAGAAAAGTCAAGAATGTCATTAATGATTGTTAATAGGGAATCCCCACTCTGACGGATGGTTTCGAGGTAATCCTTTTGTCGCGCGGTGAGGGGGGTGGTTAATAATAAATCGGTCATGCCAATCACCCCATTCATCGGAGTCCGGATCTCGTGACTCATCATGGCTAAAAATTCACTTTTAGCGCGGTTGGCTGATTCGGCAGCCCATCTGGCCTGTTCGAGGTCAAGATTTTTCTCGGTTAATTCTCTGCGTCGTTCCCGCTCATTTTCTAGTAAGTTGGCCTGGGCTAAGGCAATACCCACTTGATCCGCTAGAGCTTTCAGTAGCTCGGCTTCCTCTTCTGTCCAGGTACGTTGTTGATCACATTGCTGGACGGCGATCGCGCCATTGGGTTTACCGCGATAGGAAGTTCGTACCACCATCATCGATTTGAGTTGAACCTGCTCACAAAGTGAGATCATCTCCGTCAACAGAGGATCGCTAAAAACATCATGAGACAATAACACCTCATCCACTTCCAGCATGCGACTGGCATGAGAATTATTCTCTACAGGAATAGTCGTCCCCAGCATGGAAATGTAGCCAGGTTCTAAATGTTCAGCCACCACCGGTAAACTGGGCTGAGGCTCCTTGATATAACTGTGAATAAGACAACGATTGACTTTAAAGGCTTGTCCTACCTGTTCAGCCGTGGTTTGAAAAATTAAACGAGGAGCTAAACTACTGCGAATTTTCTGGGTAATTTGGCGCATTAATAGCACCTGTTCCAATTGCTTCTGTAACGCTTCCTGGGCCTGCTTGCGATCGGTAATATCCACACAGGAACCGGTATAACCAGCAAAACTGCCATCAGACAAAAAGCGGGGTATCCCCACATCCAAGACCCAACGGTATTCCCCATCAAAACGCTGTAAACGATACTCCATCTCAAACCGTTCACGTTTAGCAAAAGCAGTCAGATAGGTGTTTAAACAATCTTGATAATCATCAGGATGAACCCCTTCGGCCCAGCCATTGCCATATTCCTGTTCGAGGGTACGACCGCGAAAATCCAGCCAGGTTTGATTAAAAAAGGTGCAAAGGGTTCGAGTATCGGATACCCACAACAGGACAGGACAACTATCCGCCATATTCCGAAAACGCTGTTCACTTTCCCGCAAAATTTCTTCTGCTTGTTTGCTTTGAGTAATGTCAAAACGAATGGCTAGATATTGGTAAGGCTTACCGTGAGCATCTAAAAAAGGAACGAGGGTAGAATCGACCCAATAGTAGTTGCCATCTTTGCTGCGATTTTTAATTTCACCATGCCAAACTCGCCCACTACTAATGGTTTTCCAGAGATCTTTAAAAAATTTCGGGGAATGATAATCAGATTTGACCAAACGGTGGGTTTGTCCCAGCAATTCAGCGCGCGAATATTGGGAAAGTTGACAAAAACGGTCGTTAACGTAGGTAATCACGCCTTTGGCATCGGTAATCACTACCACTGCCGCCTCATCTAGGGCCGCCTTTTGAACGGCCAATTCTTGCAGAGTCTGCCGAAGCATTTGTTCGGTCTGCAAACGTTCACTGATATCGTTGGCAATCCCCAGAAAACCATTAATCTCTCCCTGGGCATTATGGAGTGCGGAAATGGACAGCAAAACTGGAAAACGAGTTCCATCTTGGCGAATATAGGTCCAAATTTCTTCGTTGGGTTGTTGTAGTTTAGCCTTGGCCACAAAGGTTTCAAAACCGGCTACGGGGAATCCCAATTCGGCCGTTAATTCCTGACTTCTCGCTTCGATTTCTTGGAGATCATGAATTAAGAGCGGGGTTTGTTGATGAATGATTTCGGTAGCCTGATAACCCAACATCTTTTCAGCGGCCTGATTAAAGGTTTGGATGACCCCATTCAGATCGGTGGAAATAATACTGTAATTGGTGCCATCTACAATTGCCTGATTGAGCAGCAGGGCCGACTGTAATTCTCTTTCGACTCGTTGTTGCTCGATTAAGGCTTTTTCTAAAGATTGGCTTCTTTGGCGACTGACTAAGGCATAATGAAGCGCGATCGCCACCATACTGGCTAGACCGAATCCCCCCAACAGTGTCCAAAGCGGAAAAGGCGATCGAATTTCCTTGAGGGTTCGAGGACTAGGAACCACGACCAATTGCCAAGGCAGTCCTGGCTCTCGATGGATCACGGTTCTTTGCTGCCAATCTTCAGTTTGCCAGTAGTCAGGGATATTACTAAAAACAACCTGATCCTTTTCCCGTAACTGAACTGCCGTCATTTCTACCTGAAGATACTGACGGGTGTCAACCTCATCCTGTTGAAGCTGCGATCGCCAAACAAAAAACGTCATTATTGATAAACTTCCCCCCGCGATTAGGGGAAAGAGTACAATTGGCGATATCCATTGAGTCAGTCTTTTCACTGTGCTTGCTCAGGTTTAAACCATTATCCTTAATATTGTTATCTTCTAGCTTTAATCTTGTTAATCGTCTTTAAATCGCCCCTTGACTTCGATCTGCCCAGTTTGGTTTTCGCCATTCTCTTAAGAAAAATGGTAGAACTGATAGCCAAAATTGAGCGAGTGTATGACCGTCTGGAAAACAGTTAAGGCGAGAATATGGCACAATTGTAACGATCTAAAAAGTTGGGAATCCGTCGGGGAGGTACCAAAAGACCGTGAATCCAGTAGAGCTTTTTGAACAAGGTGGAGTTGTCATGTGGCCGCTCCTTTTCCTTTCTATTTTATCGGTGAGCACCATTATTGAAAGACTTTGGTTTTGGGGAATTATCCTCTTCAAAGGTTCCCAGGTGCAGTCCCGTATTCTAGATACTGCCGCCAGGGATTGGGATTTAGCGGTTAAAGTGGCTAGGGATAGCCAAAAATATCCCATTGGCAGATATTTGTTTGCCCCCCTCCGTCTGCCCCAAGCTGACCCCGATGTTTTTCATTTGGCCCTGGAGTCTGCTGCGGATGATCAACTGGCCTTGATGCGTCGAGGCGATAAGATTCTAGAGGCCGCCATTGCCCTATCTCCCTTATTGGGATTATTAGGAACAGTTTTGGGCTTAATCCGCTCCTTAAGCAGCATTCAAATTCAGGATCTAGGCACTTCTTCTACCACCGGTGTAACCTTAGGCATCAGTGAATCGTTAATTTCAACGGCTGCGGGTATGATTGTTGCCATTATTAGTTTGGCTTTTTATCGATTGTTTCAGGGTTTTTGGTTTAACCAGATGCGACTTTTCCGTAAGGCCGGTAGCGAACTGGAATTAATTTATCGTCAACGTTGGATCGAAGAAGAAGAAATTCGCTATGGGGAGACTCCTCCTCGTGGCTATTTGCCATCTGAACTGGCTAATCAGTATGCAGAGGGGATGCCTGAATCCTAAAGTTAACTCTGGTTTAAGTTAATCTATAGGTGTTTTTGACCTTTGTATCGGTCTCAGTTTTCTGTTTTTGCGTTAACTCGTCCTAGCTGATTATGTCTTCCCTACCGTCATCGCCTCGATCTTCTCGTAAGTTATCGATCTATCATCCCACCCGACCCTTGAAGCTATGGCAGGATAATAACCATGATCAAGGAGAAACCCGCATTGAAATGCTGCCCTTGATTGATATTATTTTCTGCATTTTGATTTTCTTTCTGTTAGGAGCCGTCGGGTTATCCCGCCAACAGGCCATTAGTATGGATTTGCCCAAGGCAAGTACGGGTAAGCCCCAAATGCGGGAGATGTTGGTGGTTAGCCTGGATGATCTGGGTCAGCTTTACGTGGAAAAACAGCCTGTCACTGAAACTCAGTTGTTTGATACCCTTAAAAATTATCATCAGTATAACCCTGCCGGATTAATGGTACTGCACGCTTCCCGTAATGCCAGCTATAACGATGTGGTGCAACTTCTAGATCTTTTGCGTCGGGTGGGCGGCGATCGCGTGGCCTTAGCTACTTTACCCGGAGAAGCCCAAAAACCCAGTGATTTTGGCGGTTTTAGTAATCCAAGTACTAGTTTTCCGAGTGGTAGCAATCTTCCCAATAATTACGGCAGTCCTTTACCAGGCAATAACAGCAGTTCTTTTCCTGGCATGATGCCTGGCACAACTAACGGCACAATCCCAGGGATTCCTTCTAATTCCACGCTTCCTGGTAGTGTCAACCCCACACTTCCTAATAGTGCTTCTACTGTTCCTAATTCCAGTGCCGGTCTAGAACCGAATCTAAACCCGTCTAATCCTTCCCTCTCGCCAACTTTACCAGGTCTGTCGAATCAGTCCCCTGATCGATTACCCCGTCGCTAAAGATCAATTATCCATGGAGTTTAAGTTATTTCTCAATGCCTGTCCGCTAGGAATATTTGTAATTAACGCCCAGGGTTCGCCTTATTATATGAATCCTAGGGCTATGGAGATTTTGGGAAAAGGGGTTCTTTCTAGGGGTACCATTGATCAACTCAATACGATTTACCAGTCTTACCAGGTGGGAACGAATCAACTCTATCCGATGACGGAGCATCCTTTGTTGCGGGCCCTTCAGGGTGAGTCTCTCACGGTTGATGACCTGGAAATTCATCAAGGGGGGCAAATTATTCCCCTCGAATTGTCGGCGGCTCCCATTTTTGATGAACAGGGACAGATTATTTTTGCGATCGCGGTTTTTCAAGATCGGCGTGAACGTCAGTATGAACGGCAAAATCAATCTCAGATTTGGCAAGAGTTAATCCGCAAAAATCAAGGCTTGCTTCAGGAGAATCAAACATTAGCCGCAAAAGTTGGCAGACTGCAAGCAGAAATTCAACAACTCAAAGCCCATTTTCGGGCTAGATAGGACGAGGGCTTGACAAGAACGGTTCCAAATAGCAATCTTAAGAAGATATAAAATTCGTTCGATCCCTCACTCGGTCTTCTTCTATGCTGTCATTGTTATCCTCATTCTTGGTTGCCCAGGTGGTGACGGCCCCGTTGCCCCCCATTCAGTCCGAATTTATTACCCAACCCCAGGAAATTCGTTCTCTCCCTGGCAAGCTGAATGATATACCTGTTTTTAACAGCAATAGTCCTGAAGTTGTTCAGAGCAGTGGTATTTTACTTTCTTCTTTTCCACCGACGGGAAAATCTGACCCTAGGGCTCACCTCAATAAACCCTTAAACGGTCGTTTTGATTTCTTTTCTCACCACATTGCCCGTACTCCCGATTCTCGGACTCTCTATCAAGGGGTGATTGTGGAAAATCCCAGCGATCGCTTTATCACGCTTAAAGTATTGCAGGGAGCTAGTTATCTTACCTCTCCTGATGCCCCCTTTGTGGAATTACCGGCGGTGATTGAAGATCCCTCTGGTCAGATATTTTCGGGGCCGGGGTCACGATTAACCAGCGATATTCTGCGGGGAGCCAGCCAAAGTACCTTTCCTCGTCAGTTAATTATTCCGCCGCGCCAGAGTGCCATGCTCTTTGTCCTACCGATTACGGCCAGTAATGCTCGTTCTACCTATCTACGATTAGAAAGTGATGGCCCAGTTTATCTCGCCAATTTAGCGATGTATGCCATTGCGGAAATGCCGGTGGAAACAGAACCAGCGAAGGAAGGGGCAAAGGAACCTCCAGTACCAGTTGTGCCAAAATTACGAGCACCCGTTTTACCTGAATGGCAGGCGATGCTGGATCGGGGAACCCTAGTTTTTCCTAGAGATAAGGTTCCCACCCCCCTTAATCAGATCACGACCAATAGCCCGACCCGGCCGATCTATGGACGAGTGGCGGGAATTTCCCTGGGTTCGGAGTGGAAAACTTTGTTAGTGGATAAGCCAGGACTAAAATACTTGAGCATTCCTGCACGAGGTAAGGCTTTTTCCTACCCTCTTAGTACCTTATCCGTGGGAACGCATGGAACGAGTCAAGTGCAAAGTGCGCCGATGTTGGTTCGCTATTCTGATACGGCCTATTTAGCCAATGGTAACTATGGTGTTCACTACCAACTGACCTTACCTCTCCGCAATAAAACCGAAAATCGCCAAAGTGTTAGTCTTAAGCTACAAACGCCGATTAAACAAGACCAATACGGCGATCGCCTCTTTTTTGTTAATCATCCTTCTGGTCAGGTCTTTTTTCGTGGAACCGTTAAGATGAGCTACACCGATGACCGAGGACAACAACAGGAACGTTTCTTCCACCTCACTCAACGTCAGGGACAATTGGGAGATCCCCTAATCTTACTCAATCTTTCCCCTGGCGAACAACGACAAGTCACCATTGATTTTCTGTATCCTCCCGATGCTACCCCGCCCCAGGTCGTCACGGTGAAAACGGAAGATTTATACTATGGTGGTGTCTTACAACGGTAAAGAGCATTGGGTAAAGTAAATCGGCCAAAGCTGGACTTAACTCGACAATTACGTCGTAAAAGGAAGATAAGGTTCCTGAAGCTGTCTCTAGGGGGGATCGGCGGGTTATTGTTGGGAAGTTTGCTTTTTCACCTCTGCGTACGTTTACCCCTCAATCAAGGTCAGCCCATTGATGCGATTTTTGTATTAGGTGGCAGCATTCAACGAGAAATTTATGCGGCTCAATTAGCGACTCAATGGACTGATATCCCGATTTTGATTTCTTCCGGCTCTCCCGTTCCCTGTGTTCAAGCGATTTTTCAAAAAGCAGTTATTGCCCCCCAGCGTGTCTGGTTAGAGCGATGTGCTAAATCCACCTTTGAGAACTTTTTATTTAGTATTCCTTTGCTGAAAAACTGGCAAGTTCATCGAGTCAAAATGATTACTTCGGTGAGTCATTTACCCCGCGCCCAATGGTTAGCTCAAATTTTATTAGGCAGTCAGGGAATTGTCGTGGAGATTGAGGCACTGCAAGAACGGGGTCGCCCCGGCAATCAGGAATCTCTGGTTAAAACCATTGTGGATGTAAGTCGCAGTTTCATTTGGGCAATTTTAGGCCAGGGGATTAATCTTCCCTGTCAGGAAATTTTTCGGTTGGATCAAATCGATCCGTTGGCCCACAGCACTCTTAATCAGCATTGTGAGAGGATATTTTGAGCGTTCCCCAACCAAGCTAAATTAGCAGCCTGAGATTTGCAAAATTTGGCGAATTTTATCAATCACAATTTCTGGCTGTTCTAACATCGCTAAATGGCCACAATTGGGAATTTCAATCACATTTTTACCTTGGGGATTAAAGAGGGCATGAAAACTAGCTAGGTAACGAACATATTGAGTTTCCATGATCTTATCTTGGCTTCCTGCCAGAAAATAGACAGGTTGAGACAGTTGAGCCACAATTTGAGGCAGTAAATGAACTTCCTCTTCCGTAGTGGACTCTAATAGGGAGCCCAGGGCCGCATCGGCATCGGCTTGGGTAAAGTCCCATAGTCTCTGTTTTCCCCATTGTTTGTCCAGGGATTGGTTAACCATTAAACGGGCAAATAGTTGATCCATTAGGGGAATAGAGCGCAGCCAAGGTGAACGAAATTTGACTAATTGTTTGCCCATCTGGCGAAATCGCTCAAATTCTTCCTTGAGATAAATGCCACCACCGGCATTCAAGCAAATGACTCCCTGCACCCTTTCAGGACAAAGATTGGCTCCCCAAAGGGCGATACTGCCACCGAGGGAATGACCAATTAACCAGGCTTTTTGAATATTCAGAGTTTCTAGAAGAATTTTTAGATCTTCGGCGTAGGCCGCTAAACTGTAGGGGGATTGCAAGGGGTCAAGGGTTGTTTCTGAAGAGCGAAGTTGATTCGGGGAGTCCCCAAATCCTCGCAAGTCATAGCTTAAACAAGGGTAATCTTTTCCCAAGGATTGGATTAGAGGTTGCCAATAACGACGACTTAATAGCCAACCATGTATATAAATCAGTACAGGCTCAGAGGGATTTGCCAGGGGTCGAGTGAGTTCATAGGAATGAGGTACTCCCAAAAGATCGATGGTTGGCATAGGTTTATGGAATCTGGTTGCGATCGCGTTATTGGAGTCGTAACACTGGGAAATCTTGCTCACTATTATAATAAGTAAGGGGTTCTCATCGCTGGAACAACTTGATGGAACAACTTACGTCCAAGGCAACTATGGAGAGGTTTTTTTAAACTTTCTGTGGAAAACTTGGCAAGAAACTGTGGAAAACATGGGTTGATTGTGGAAAAGGTTAGGAAATTTTCAACTTTTGACGAGGGAAATAAAAGGACTGAAACCGTTAAGATAGGAGAGCGACAATTTCTCCATTTCCTTTTCCTAAATTCTGATCCTGATTTATGGCTTCTCTAACGCTCAATTTACTTCAAGGCTCGGTTTCCTTTCGTTATACACCCGAAGCTGCCCAGTCCCTAAAACAGGAAATTGATCAGTTAATGCAATCTCTCAAAACGATCGCTGCAACGGTAGCTAAGGGAGAGCGGGCGCACAAACAACCTACAATGGAGTATCGTTATACTGGAGAAGTTTTTCTAGAAGTTTTTTGTAATCCCAATATTTATCCCAGTCCCTTCGCGGCCAAAGTGCTGTTAACGGTCAGAGATGATCGCATTCGCCTTACCACCGAAGCTGAATTACCCCGACTTCTTGAAGATTTGGGACAATATCTCGAACAAAACTGACAAAATCGTTAGAATAAAAGCGATCGCTGAAGTTTCAATATTTTATTAACAACTCAACTACTTTATTTTATTCAAGATTCGATGAGTAATAACGCTGCTGCTAACCTTTTACAAAAGGGTTTACGGATTACCCTAGGAGCCACAACGACCCTAGTGGAAACCTTACAAGATCCCCAAAAACGCCAACAAACCCTCACGGAATTACAATCTCAACTCAGTCAACAAACTCAGCTTTGGGCTGAAAAAGGAGAAATCACTGAGACAGAGGCCAAACGTTGGGTAGAAACCTGGTTAGCTCAACAGAAAGCACAGAGAACCCATACGAGTTCAAGTTCTGGCAATAGCACTGCTGTAACCAATATTCGTTTTAGCGATGCTCAACGGGAAATCGAAGAGTTGACAGCCCAGATTCTGGCCCTGAAAACGGAATTAGAACAGTCTCGTTCCCAATCTGGCTCGTAAGTCTAGGGCAAATGTTTGCTCCCCAAATTACCGAGGATGGCTCCTATACCTTCTTTTCTGAAGAGTTTCAAGAATGTTTCCATTCCCGTTCGGGTGCAAAACAGGAGGCTGAACAAAAGTTCGTCCAGGCTTGTCGTTTACCGCAATTGGCCCTAGAGCGATCGCGACTTTTTCTGTTGGATATTTGCTATGGCTTGGGTTATAACAGTGCGGCGGCTCTGGCGGCTATTTGGGCAGTGAATCCCAATTGTCACGTCACCTTAATGGCCCTAGAATCGGATCCCCTGGTTCCCAAAAGCGCGATCGCTCATCATTTATTAACCCCCTGGCCCGCTCCCGTTTCCACCTTACTAGCCCAATTAGCCCTTCAAGAAAGTCTGGTTACGCCTCTATTAACCGCCCAACTCTGGTTAGGAGATGCCCGTCAGACTTTACCCACTCTTCAACAACAGGGCTTTTTGGCGGATGCCATTTTCCTCGATCCCTTTTCGCCGCCCCAGTGTCCCCAACTCTGGACGGTGGAATTTTTAAGGCTTGTGGCCCAATGTTTAGCTCCCCCTGGTTATCTCGCGACCTATTCCTGTGCAGCCGCCGTGAGAAAAGCTTTGCAGCTAACGGGTTTAAAAATTGGCCCTAGTCTTCAAGTTGGACGGCGATCGCCTGGAACCCTAGCCCATTGGACAGGAATAGATTTAACCTCCCTTTCTTTAGCAGAACAAGAACATCTCCAAACCCGTGCAGCTGTTCCCTATCGAGATCCCAGCTTAACTGATGCTGCGATTACCATCAAAAATCGTCGTCAACAGGAGCAGGCAAGCAGCACACTAGAACCTAGTCGTCTTTGGAAAGAACGTTGGCTCAGAAATAAAGAGATAAAGTTCGAGTAAAGGTCATTTTCTCAGAAACTCTGCCAGAATAGATAGGTGAATAGGCTTATCTTAAGCACCCTTACTTACTCTTTTTTAAATTTGCATTTCTTAATATAAACCTGTGAATAACCTGAAAACAGCCCGAATATTGGTCGTTGATGATCATCCCTATAGTAGATTAGCTACCATTGACATTCTTAAGTTAGATGGTTATGAGATCCTTGAGTCAGATGGCAATTCAGATGTTGTCCAGGAAGCGATCGCCGAAAATATTGATTTGCTCATGTTAGATATCATGGTGCCCCAAAAAAAGGGTTTAGAAATTTGTCACGAATTTAGACAACATCCGCAAACGGCCATGATTCCCGCCATTTTAATGACTGTTATGGATGATGCTGCGGTTCGGATTAAGGCCAAGGAAGTCGGTGCGGATGCCTGTTTACTCAAACCCTTAGATAGGACAGATTTGTTGCCGAGGGTAGATCTGCTCCTGCAAAAGAAACGCTTAACAGAATGGGTCGATCAAATTGAGCAGGTTTTATTTCGAGTTGCGCAGGTATTAGATGAACGTCATGCGGAAGGTGCATCCAGTTTCTCCTTAAGTCAATTTGCTCAGATTTTTGGAGAATATTTAAAGCTAGAACCAGAAGCTCTACAGGATTTAGTTTTTGCGGCTCGACTGCACGATATTGGCACAGCTGCTATTCCCGATGCTATTTTGCTCAAGCAGGGGAAATTAACGCCCACAGAGCGAGAACTGATTAAACAACACGTTTTAGTCGGGGAAAAAATCTTTCAACCCCTCGCTTACCGTCGAGAAATTGGTAAAATTATGCGTCATCACCATGAACGTTGGGATGGTAGTGGCTACCCCGATGGTTTGCAGGGTGAACAAATTCCCTGGCTGGCTCAGGTTTTTCAAATTATTGATATTTATAATGCTTTAACCAGCGATCGCCCTTACAAAGCGGCTGTCTCTCCTGACGAAGCCCTAGCGATTCTCCAACAAGAAGCTGAACAAGGCTGGAGAAATCCCCAATTAGTAAAAAAATTCGCTGATTTTATCCAAGAGCAAGATTTAATCCACGAATACCGACAGAATGCGCCACTATGCGCTAGAATGGAAGCGCCGAATTGAGGGATTTATTATCGCAAAATATGTTAAACCCAAAACCGCAGCAGGAATGCTCGGAGTCCACGTCCGAACCCTTGTTAAATGGGAACAGGAAGGGAAAATCCAAGCAATTAAAACCCCGTCAGGGTAAAGGCGATACGACACTGAATCCTACACAGGGAAATAGGTTGAGCCAACTAGAGCTACCGTTATTTACGCTCGTGTCAGCAGTAGGGGACAATCCGAAG
>Ga0208854_1000247_pt1 | contig 13431 bp, 27 predicted proteins | sample LakMenEpi30Nov11_FD_150748 | JGI IMG/M metagenome (GOLD analysis project Ga0208854, IMG submission 150748) | Freshwater microbial communities from Lake Mendota, WI - 30NOV2011 deep hole epilimnion (SPAdes) | ecosystem: Environmental > Aquatic > Freshwater > Lake > Epilimnion/Euphotic zone ...
ATCCGCGAGGGTGGCCGCACGGTGGGCTCGGGCGTCGTGGCCAAGATCATCGAATGAGGGGCGGACATGTCCAAGCAGAAGATCCGCATCCGCCTCAAGGCCTTCGACTACAAGCTCATCGACCAGAGCGCGCTCGAAATCGTCGACACCGCCAAGCGCACCGGTGCCATCGTCAAGGGCCCCGTGCCCCTGCCGACGCGCATGCAGCGCTTCGACATCCTGCGCTCGCCGCATGTCAACAAGACGAGCCGCGACCAGTTCGAGATCCGCACGCACCAGCGCCTGATGGACATCGTGGACCCGACCGACAAGACGGTCGACGCCCTGATGAAGCTCGATCTGCCCGCGGGCGTCGACGTCGAAATCAAGCTGCAATGACGCAGCCGCCCGCGAGGGCGGCGTTGCGGATCCCTCCGCAATTGCTATACTCGCAGGCTTTTCTGCCGTCGGCTCCGGCCTTCGGACAGATTATCCGCCCCGACCAATCGATGTCGGGATCGTGAACAAGGCGCCCGCCGCAAGGGCTGGCGCTGGGGAAGACGCATGAGCATGAGCGAACAGCTCGGCTTGCTGGGCCGCAAGGTGGGCATGATGCGCATCTTCACGGACGATGGCGACGCCATCCCCGTGACGGTGCTCGACGTGTCCAACAACCGCGTCACGCAGGTCAAGACCGCCGCCACCGACGGCTACAACGCGCTGCAGGTCACCTTCGGCAGCCGCAAGGCCAGCCGCGTGAGCAAACCCGAGGCCGGCCACTTGGCCAGGGCTGGCGTCGAGGCCGGCACGGTGCTGAAGGAATTCCGCGTCACCGCCGAAGTCGCCGGGCAGCACCAGCCTGGCGCCGTGGTCCCGGTCACCATCTTCGCCGCCGGCCAGAAGGTCGACGTGCAGGGCACCTCGCTGGGCAAGGGCTTCGCGGGCACCATCAAGCGCCACAACTTCAGCTCTCAGCGCGCGTCGCACGGCAACAGCCGCAGCCACAACGTGCCGGGGTCGATCTCGATGGCGCAGGATCCGGGCCGCGTGTTCCCGGGCAAGAAGATGACCGGCCACATGGGCGATGAGACGGTCAGCGTGCAGAACCTCGACATCGTGCGTGTCGACGAGGCGCGTTCGCTGCTGCTGGTGCGCGGTGCCGTCCCGGGCCACAAGAACGGCCATGTGGTCGTGCGCCCGGCCGTGAAGGTTCGCGCGAAGAAGGGGGCCTGACCATGCAACTCGAACTCCTGAACGACCAGGGCCAGGCCACCGCCAAGGTCGATGCGCCCGACACCGTGTTCGCACGCGACTACAACGAGGCGCTTGTCCACCAGGTGGTTGTTGCCTTCCAGGCCAACGCGCGCCAGGGCACCCGCGCCCAGCTCGACCGCGGCGAGGTGAAGCACTCCACCAAGAAGCCGTTCCGCCAGAAGGGCACGGGCCGCGCCCGCGCCGGCATGACGAGCTCGCCGCTGTGGCGTGGCGGCGGCCGCATCTTCCCGAACCGCCCTGACGAGAACTTCTCGCAGAAGGTCAACAAGAAGATGTACCGCGCCGGCATGGCGTCCATCCTCTCGCAGCTGGCCCGTGATGGTCGCCTGGCGGTGGTCGACGGCATCAGCCTCGAAGCCCCCAAGACCAAGCTGCTGGCCGCCAAGTTCAAGGCCATGGGCCTGGGCACGGACAACAAGAACTCGGTGCTGGTGATCGCCGACCAGATCGACGACAACGTCGCGCTGGCCAGCCGCAACCTCGCCAACGTGCTCGTCGTCGAGCCGCGCTACGCCGATCCGCTGAGCCTCGTCTTCTACAAGAAGGTGCTGGTCACCAAGGGCGCGATCGAGCAGCTCAAGGAGATGTTCGCATGAGCACGCAGAACCGCTTCAAGTGCGAATTCCCCCTCGGGGGGACGGCGCGCAGCGCCAAGGGGGGCCCAATGAGCCGCATCAACCCGACGCCCGCCGAGCGCAAGTTCGACGAAGGCCGCCTGGCGCAGGTGCTGGTCGCTCCGATCATTTCGGAGAAGGCCACCCGCATCGGCGAGAAGCAGAACCAGGTGATGTTCAAGGTGCTGCGCGACGCCACCAAGCCCGAGATCAAGGCCGCCGTCGAGCTGATGTTCAAGGTCGAAGTCGCCTCGGTCAGCACCGCCGTGCAAAAGGGCAAGGTCAAGCGCTTCGGGCGTGCCATCGGCCGCCGCGACCACGTCAAGAAGGCGTATGTCGCGCTGAAGCCGGGCCAGGAGCTCAACTTCTCCGGGGAGGCCGCGTAATGGCCATCGTCAAAGTCAAGCCCACGTCGCCCGGCCGCCGTGCCGTGACGAAGGTGGTGCACAAGCACCTGCACAAGGGCGAGCCCGAGGCCACGCTGCTCGAGCCGCAGAAGCAGAAGTCCGGCCGCAACAACAACGGCCACATCACGATGCGGCACAAGGGTGGCGGCCACAAGCACCACTACCGCGTCGTCGACTTCGTGCGCAACAAGGACGGCATCCCGGCGAAGGTCGAGCGCATCGAATATGACCCGAACCGCACCGCCCACATCGCGCTGCTGTGCTACGCCGACGGCGAGCGCCGCTACGTCATCGCCCCGCGCGGCGTCGAAGCCGGTGCCACGCTGCTGAGCGGGGCCGAGGCGCCGATCAAGGCCGGCAACACGCTGCCCATCCGCAACATCCCTGTGGGCTCGACGATCCATTGCGTCGAGATGCTGCCCGGCAAGGGGGCGCAGATCGCCCGCTCGGCCGGCACCAGCGTCACGCTGATGGCGCGCGAAGGCGTGTACGCCCAGGTTCGGCTGCGCTCGGGTGAGGTGCGCAAGATCCACATCGACTGCCGCGCCACGATCGGCGAGGTCAGCAACGAGGAGCACAGCCTGCGCCAGTACGGCAAGGCCGGTGCCATCCGCTGGAAGGGCATCCGCCCGACCGTCCGCGGCGTCGCGATGAACCCGATCGACCACCCGCACGGCGGCGGCGAAGGCCGCACCGGCGAGGCGCAGCCCCAGGTGTCGCCGTGGAACACGCTGACGAAGGGTTACCGCACGCGGAACAACAAGCGCACGCAGACGATGATCGTCTCGCGTCGCAAGAAGTGAGGTCGTAAGCCATGACCCGTTCGCTCAAGAAGGGTCCCTTCGTGGACCACCACCTGCTGGCCAAGGTCGAGAAGGCCGCCGCCATCAAGGACAAGAAGCCGATCAAGACCTGGTCGCGCCGCAGCACCATCCTGCCCGAGTTCATCGGCCTGACGGTGGCTGTGCACAACGGCAAGCAGCACGTGCCGGTGTACGTGACCGACCAGATGGTCGGCCACAAGCTCGGCGAGTTCGCCCTCACCCGCTTGTTCAAGGGTCATCCCGCGGACAAGAAGGCCAAGAAGTAAGGAGCCGCACCATGGCAACCGAAACCAAGGCCATCGTTCGTGGCGTGCGCCTGTCGGCCGACAAGGGCCGGCTGGTGGCCGACATGATTCGCGGCAAGAAGGTCGACCAGGCGCTGAACATCCTGTCGTTCACGCAGAAGAAGGCCGCCGGCATCATCAAGAAGGCGGTCGATTCTGCCGTGGCCAACGCCGAGCACAACGACGGCGCCGACATCGACGAGCTGCGCATCAAGAGCATCTACGTCGAGCAGGGCGCCGTGCTGAAGCGATTTTCCGCAAGGGCCAAGGGCCGCGGCGCGCGCATCAGCAAGGGCACCTGCCACATCTACGTGACCGTGGGGAACTGATTCATGGGACAGAAGATCCACCCGACCGGTTTCCGCCTCGCCGTCACGCGCGCCTGGCAGAGCCGTTGGTTCGCCAGCAAGGGCAACTTCGCCACGATGCTGGCCGAAGACCTGAAGGTCCGCGACTACCTCAAGACCAAGCTCAAGAGCGCCGCAGTCTCGCGCATCCTGATTGAGCGTCCGGCCAAAAACGCCCGCATCACCATCTTCTCGGCGCGGCCGGGTGTCGTGATCGGCAAGAAGGGCGAGGACATCGAGAACCTCAAGGCCGAGCTGGCCAAGCGCCTGGGCGTGCCGGTGGCGGTCAACATCGAAGAGATCCGCAAGCCGGAGGTCGATGCCCAGCTGATCGCCGACAGCATCACGCAGCAGCTCGAGAAGCGCATCATGTTCCGCCGCGCCATGAAGCGCGCGATGCAGAACGCCATGCGTCTGGGTGCCCAGGGCATCAAGATCATGTCGTCGGGCCGCCTGAACGGCATCGAGATCGCCCGCTGCGAGTGGTACCGCGAAGGCCGCGTGCCGCTGCACACGCTGCGCGCCGACATCGACTACGGGTTCTCCGAAGCCAAGACGACCTACGGCGTCATCGGTGTGAAGGTCTGGGTCTACCGCGGTGACCGCCTGGCCAACGGCGAGGCCCCGCAGTTGCCCAAGACCGACGCCGACAACGAGCGCCGCGACCGCCGTGGCCCGCGCCCTGATGGCCGCCCGGGTGCCGGCCGTGGCCGCCCCGGTGCCCCCGCCGGTGGTGTCGATCGCGCCCCCCGTGCCGATGCCGCCCCGGCTGCCGCCACGCCTGCCGGCGACGCGCCGAAGACCCCTGCCGTGAAGCGCGTCCGCAAGGCCGCCCCGGCCGGCGGTCCCACCCAAGGAGACTGACGATGCTGCAACCCGCACGTCGCAAGTTCCGCAAGGAACACAAGGGCCGCAACACGGGCATTGCAACCCGTGGCGCAGCCGTTTCGTTCGGCGAGTTCGGCCTCAAGGCCACCGAGCGTGGCCGCATCACGGCGCGCCAGATCGAGGCCGCCCGCCGCGCCATCAGCCGCCACATCAAGCGCGGCGGCCGCATCTTCATCCGCATCTTCCCCGACAAGCCGATCTCGCAGAAGCCGGCCGAGGTGCGCATGGGCAACGGCAAGGGCAACCCCGAGTACTACGTGGCCGAGATCCAGCCGGGCAAGGTCCTGTACGAGATCAACGGCGTCCCCGAGCAGCTTGCCCGCGAGGCCTTCCAGCTCGCCAGCGCCAAGCTGCCCCTGCGCACCACCTTCGTGGCGCGCCAGGTCGGCACCTGAAGGAGCCCACCATGAAGGCATCTGAACTGCGCGCCAAGGACATCGCGGCGCTCGAGAAGGAAGTCGCCGAGCTGCTGAAGGCCCACTTCGGCCTGCGCATGCAGAAGGCGACGCAACAGCTCACCAACCACGCCCAGCTCGGCAATGTGAAGCGCGACGTGGCCCGGGTGAAGACCATCATCGCCGAGAAGAAGCGAGCTGCCGCCAAGGCCGCCGCGACGGAGGTCGCCAAGTGAGCGAGACCCTGATCCAAGCCAAGAACCGCCGCACCCTGATCGGCCGCGTCGTCAGCGACAAGCGCGCCAAGACGGTGACCGTGCTGGTCGAGCGCCGCACGGCGCACGAGCTGTACGGCAAGATCGTCGGCCACAGCAGCAAGTACCACGCCCACGACGAGAAGGGCGAGTACAAGCTCGGTGACGTGGTCGAGATCTCCGAAGGCCGACCGATCAGCAAGACCAAGTCGTGGACCGTGACGCGCCTGGTCGAGAAGGCCAGGCTCGTCTGACGAAACCCGGCCGCGAAGCCCTCGCGGCTGCCCCGACCAACCGGAACGCGGACACTCGCGCTTCCGGTTTTTTCATGCCCGCCCCGCGCGGACGCCACCGAGAAGGAGACCCCATGCTGAAAGTCGGAGACAAGCTGCCCGCGGGCAGCCTGCAGGAGTTCATCGAGGTCGAGGGCAACGGCTGCTCGCTCGGCCCCAACAGCTTCGACATTGCCCAGACCACGGCCGGCAAGACCATCGCTGTGTTCGCCCTGCCCGGCGCCTACACGCCCACCTGCTCGGCCAAGCACGTCCCGGGCTTCGTGGAGCACGCCGAGGCGTTCAAGGCGGCCGGTGTGGACGAGATCTGGTGTGTCTCGGTCAACGATGCCTTTGTCATGGGCGCCTGGGGCCGCGACCAGAAGACCGCCGGCAAGGTGCGCATGATGGCCGACGGCTCCGCCACCTTCGCCGCGGCCACGGGGCTGACGCTGGACCTCACGGCGCGCGGCATGGGCGTGCGCATCCAGCGCTGCTCGATGCTGGTGGCCGATGGCGTCGTGAAGGCACTCAACGTCGAGGGTCCGGGCAAGTTCGAGGTGAGTGACGCCGCCACGCTGCTGGCGCAGGCCCGCGCCCTGAAGAGCTGACCCCACCTGCTGGCAGCAGGCTGCTTGACGCAGCCTTCGCTTTTGTGTGATACTGCAAGGCTTCGCCGGCGGCGGCGTGCTCATCAGAAGCGCGGCGGCACCGGCCTCAAACCCCAACACGGGCCCGAGACTGGGCATGCGGGCGGCGGTGTCCTGACACCATGTGCCGCGGCGTGCCGAAGTCGGGATACGACATGATCCAAATGCAATCGCGGCTTGACGTGGCCGACAACACGGGCGCGAAGTCCGTCATGTGCATCAAGGTACTCGGCGGCTCGAAGCGGCGCTACGCCGGCATCGGCGACGTCATCAAGGTCAGCATCAAGGAAGCCGCGCCGCGGGGCCGTGTCAAGAAGGGCGAGGTCTACAGTGCCGTCGTCGTGCGCACCGCCAAGGGCGTGCGCCGCCAGGACGGCTCGCTGATCAAGTTCGACGGCAACGCCGCCGTGCTGCTCAACGCCAAGCTCGAACCCATCGGCACGCGCATCTTCGGCCCGGTCACGCGCGAGCTGCGCTCCGAGCGCTTCATGAAGATCGTGTCGCTGGCCCCCGAAGTTCTGTGAAGGTGCTCTGACATGAACAAGCTCAAGAAGGGCGACCAGGTCATCGTGATCACCGGTCGCGACAAGGGCAAGCGCGGCACGGTGTCGCGCCGCGTCGACGACGACCACATCGTGGTCGATGGCGTCAACGTCGTGAAGAAGCACACCAAGCCCAATCCGCTGAAGGGCACGACCGGCGGCGTGATCGACAAGACCATGCCGATCCACCAGAGCAATGTCGCCATCTACAACGCTGCCGCCGGCAAGGCCGATCGCGTCGGCATCAAGAGCCGCCCTGGCAAGGATGGCAAGCCCGAGAGCTACCGCGTCTACAAGTCCAGCGGCGAAGAGATCAAGGCGTAATCATGGCGAAGACCCAAGCTGTCCCTGCCGGGAAGGCCGACGCGGTGAAGAGCGCGCGCCTGCAGGCGATCTACCGCGAGAAGATCGTCCCCGAGTTGATGAAGAAGTTCGGCTACACCTCGGTGATGCAAGTGCCGCGCCTGGAGAAGATCACCCTCAACATGGGCGTTTCCGAGGCGGTGAGCGACAAGAAGGTGATGGACAACGCCGTCGGCGACCTCACCAAGATCGCCGGCCAGAAGCCCGTGGTCACCAAGAGCAAGAAGGCCATCGCCGGCTTCAAGATCCGCGACGGCGTGCCCATCGGCTGCATGGTCACGCTGCGCGGCATCCGCATGTACGAGTTCCTGGACCGCTTCGTCACGGTGGCGCTGCCCCGCGTGCGCGACTTCCGCGGCATCAGCGGCCGCAGCTTCGACGGCCGCGGCAACTACAACATCGGGGTCAAGGAACAGATCATCTTCCCGGAAATCGAGTACGAGAAGATCGACGCGATTCGCGGCATGAACATCAGCATCACGACCAGCGCCAAGAACGACGACGAGTGCAAGGCGCTGCTCGCAGCGTTCAAGTTCCCGTTCAAGAACTGAAGGCGACCGAGGAAGAACCATGGCCAAACTGTCCGTCAAGCAGCGCGAGCAAAAGCGCGAGAAGCTGGTCGCCAAGTACGCGAAGAAGTACGCCGAGCTCAAGGGTGTCGCCAACGACGCCACCAAGAGCGACGAGGAGCGCTACGCCGCCCGCCTGGAGCTGCAGAAGCTGCCGCGCAACGCCAATCCGACGCGCCTGCGCAACCGCTGCGCGCTCACAGGCCGCGCGCGGGGCACCTTCCGCATGTTCGGCCTGGCGCGCAACAAGATCCGCGAACTCGCGTTCAAGGGCGACATCCCCGGCATGGTCAAGGCCAGCTGGTAAGCGCGGCGAAGAGCAGGAGCAATATTCATGAGCATGAGTGATCCCATCGCCGACATGCTGACCCGCATCCGCAACGCGCAAAGCGTGGCGAAGGCGGCCGTCACGATGCCGTCGTCGAAACTGAAGGTCGCGATCGCGCAGGTTCTCAAGGACGAGGGCTACATCGACGGCTTCGCCGTCAAGAGCGAAGCTGGCAAGTCCGAGCTCGAAGTCGCCCTGAAGTACTACGCCGGCCGCCCGGTGATCGAACGCATCGAGCGCGTCAGCCGTCCTGGTCTGCGCATCTACAAGGGCCGCGACGCCATCCCGCAGGTCATGAACGGCCTGGGTGTGGCCATCGTCACCACACCGCGTGGCGTGATGACCGATCGCAAGGCGCGCGCCACCGGTGTCGGCGGCGAAGTCCTCTGCTACGTCGCATAAGGGGAGCCGAAGAATGTCCCGCGTAGGAAAGATGCCGATCGCCGTGCCGCAAGGCGTGGACGTGGCGATCTCGGCCGACAGCATCACCGTCAAGGGCAAGGAAGGCACGCTGGTGCGTCCCATGAGCCCGCTGGTGACCGTCAAGAACGACGGCGGCAAGCTGATGTTCGCGCCCGCCAATGACAGCGCCGCCGCCGACGCCATGAGCGGCACGATGCGCGCGCTCGTCAACAACATGGTCGGCGGCGTCACCAAGGGCTTCGAGAAGAAGCTGACGCTCGTGGGCGTGGGTTTCCGCGCCCAGGCTGCCGGCGACAAGCTGAACCTGCAGATCGGCTTCTCGCACCCGGTCGTCAAGGACATGCCCGCCGGTGTGAAGGTGGCCTGCCCGACGCAGACCGAGATCGTGATCCGCGGTGCTGACCGCCAGGCCGTGGGCCAGGTGGCGGCGGAAGTCCGCGCCTTCCGTCCGCCCGAGCCCTACAAGGGCAAGGGCATCCGCTACGCCGATGAGCGCGTGGTGCTCAAAGAGACGAAGAAGAAGTAAGGAGCCGCGCCATGAGCCTCACGAAGAAAGAACAACGCCTGCGCCGGGCGCGCCAAACCCGGCTGCGCATCGCCGATCAGGGCGTTGCGCGGCTGGCCGTGCACCGCTCCAACCTGCACATCTACGCCAGCGTGTTCTCGGGCGACGGCACGCAGGTGCTGGCCAGCGCGAGCACCGCCGAGAAGGAAGTGCGCGAACAGCTCACCGGCACCGGCGGCAACGTCGCTGCCGCCACGCTGGTGGGCAAACGCATCGCCGAGAAGGCCAAGGCCGCCGGCATCGAGAAGGTCGCTTTCGACCGCTCGGGCTTCCAGTACCACGGCCGCGTGAAGGCGCTGGCCGAGGCCGCGCGCGAAGCCGGCCTGCAGTTCTGACGAGCGCCTGAGCAGAGGAATATCCAAGATGGCTAAGTTCACTCCCCGCGCCCAGGCCGAAGGCAACGACGACGGGCTCAAGGAAAAGATGATCGCGGTCAACCGCGTCACCAAGGTCGTGAAGGGTGGTCGCACGCTCAGCTTCGCGGCCCTCACCGTGGTGGGCGACGGCGACGGCCGCATCGGCATGGGCAAGGGCAAGGCCAAGGAAGTGCCCGTGTCGGTGCAGAAGGCCATGGAGTCGGCCCGCCGCAACATGATCAAGGTCGCGCTGAAGAACGGCACGATCCACCACAAGGTCGAGGGCGAGCATGGCGCGGCCCGCGTGCTGATGGCGCCGGCCAAGCCCGGCGACGGCATCATCGCCGGCGGCCCGATGCGCGCCGTCTTCGAGGTCATGGGCGTCACCGACATCGTGGCCAAGAGCCACGGGTCGACCAACCCGTACAACATGGTCCGTGCCACCCTCGACGCACTCAAGCGCCTGTCGACGCCGGGCGAGATCGCCGCCAAGCGCGGCAAGACGGTCGAAGAGCTCTTCAACTGAGCCGGCCAAGGAGAACCGACATGACCACCGATGGCTCGTCGCAAAAGAAGACGGTCACCGTCAAGCTCGTGCGCAGCATCGCCGGCACGCGAGAGTCGCATCGCGCCACCGTGCGCGGTCTGGGCCTGCGCAAGCTGAACAGCACCAAGGTGCTCGAAGACACGCCGGCCGTGCGCGGCATGATCAACAAGGTCGACTACCTCGTGCAGGTGCTCTGATGGAACTGAACAAGATCAAGCCGGCGGACGGCTCCAAGAAGGGGCGGCGCCGTGTCGGGCGCGGCATCGGCTCGGGCCTGGGCAAGACCGCTGGCCGCGGCCACAAGGGCCAGAAGAGCCGTGCCGGCGGCTACCACAAGGTGGGCTTCGAAGGCGGCCAGATGCCGCTGCAGCGCCGCCTGCCCAAGCGCGGCTTCAAGAGCGCGCAGCTCCTGTACAACGGTGAGGTCACCCTGGCCGACCTCGACAAGCTCGAGGGCGAAGAAGTCGATCTGCTGACGCTGAAGACCGCCGGCCTCGTGGGCCAGCGCGTGAAGACGGTCAAGGTGATCAAGTCGGGCGAGCTCGGCCGCAAGGTTGTGCTCAAGGGCATCGGCGCCACTGCCGGTGCGAAGGCCGCCATCGAGGCCGCCGGCGGCTCGGTCGCGGCCTGAAGGCTCACGCCCCTCTTCAGAGAAGGAATCCCGTACCCGTGGTCACATCCGCCAACCAGCTGGCCAAGAGCGGAAAGTTCGGCGACCTGCGTCGCCGCATCATCTTTCTGCTGCTTGCGCTGGTGGTCTATCGCATCGGCGGGCACATTCCCGTGCCGGGCATCGACCCGCAGGCGATGCAGCAGCTGTTCGCCGGCCAGAGCGGCGGCATCCTGAACATGTTCAACATGTTCAGCGGCGGCTCGCTGGCGCGCTTCTCGGTGTTCGCCCTGGGCATCATGCCGTACATCAGCGCCAGCATCATCATGCAGCTGATGACCTACGTCGTGCCCACCCTGGAGGCGCTCAAGAAGGAAGGCGAGGCCGGGCGGCGCAAGATCACGCAGTACACCCGCTACGGCACGCTGGTGCTGGCCATCTTCCAGGCGCTGGGCATCGCGCTCGCGCTGGAGGGCGCGGCTGGCACGGTGATGAGCCCCGGCTTCGGCTTCCGCATGACCACCGTGGTGAGTCTGGTCGCCGGCACGATGTTCCTCATGTGGCTGGGCGAGCAGATCACCGAGCGCGGCATCGGCAACGGCATCTCCATTCTCATCTTCGCCGGCATCATCGCCGGTCTGCCCTCGGCGATCGCGGGTCTGTTCGAGCTGGTGCGCACGGGAGCAATGAGCATTCCGGCCTGCCTGCTCATCATCGCCCTGGTGATCTTCGTCACCTTCGCCGTGGTGTTCGTGGAGCGTGGCCAGCGCAAGATCCTCGTCAACTACGCCAAGCGCCAGGTGGGCAACAAGGTCTACGGCGGCCAGAGCTCGCACCTGCCGCTCAAGCTCAACATGAGCGGCGTGATTCCGCCGATCTTCGCCAGCTCCATCATCCTGCTGCCGGCCACGGTCGTGAGCTGGTTCGCCACGGGCGACGGCATGCGGTGGCTGAAGGACCTCTCGGCGGCGCTGTCGCCCGGGCAGCCGATCTACGTGATGCTGTACGCCGCGATGATCGTGTTCTTCTGCTTCTTCTACACGGCCCTCGTGTTCAACAGCCGCGAGACCGCCGACAACCTCAAGAAGAGCGGCGCCTTCATCCCCGGCATCCGCCCGGGCGACCAGACGGCAAGGTACATCGACAAGATCCTCGGCCGCCTCACGCTGGCCGGCGCCGTGTACATCACCGCCGTGTGCCTGCTGCCGGAGTTCCTGGTGCTCAAATACAGCGTGCCGTTCTACTTCGGGGGCACCAGCCTGCTGATCATCGTCGTCGTCACCATGGACTTCTGGGCCCAGGTGCAGAGCTACGTGATGAGCCAGCAGTACGACTCGCTCCTCAAGAAGGCCAACTTCAAGCCCAGCTGAACATGGCCAAGGACGACGTCATCCAGATGCAGGGGGAGATCCTGGAAAACCTCCCCAACGCCACCTTCCGCGTGAAGCTCGAGAACGGCCACGTGGTGCTGGGGCACATCAGCGGCAAGATGCGCATGCACTACATCCGCATCCTGCCCGGTGACAAGGTCACCGTCGAGCTGACGCCGTACGACCTGACCCGGGCACGCATCGTGTTCCGGGCCAAGTAAACCGAATCGCAAGATCGGGCCTAGGAGAAGACCATGAAAGTCGCCGCTTCCGTCAAGAAGATGTGCCGCAATTGCAAGATCATCCGCCGCAAGGGTGTGGTGCGCGTGATCTGTACCGACCCGCGCCACAAGCAGCGCCAGGGTTGATCGAGAGGAAACGACATGGCACGCATCGCCGGCATCAACATCCCCCCGCACAAGCACACCGAGATCGGCCTCACGTCGATCTACGGCATCGGCCGCACGACGGCGCAGAAGATCTGCGACAACGTCGGCATCCCGTACAGCAAGAAGATCAAGGATCTGACCGACGCCGATCTGGAGAAGATCCGCGACGAGATCGGCAAGATCACGATCGAAGGCGATCTGCGCCGCGAGCTGTCGATCAGCATCAAGCGCCTGATGGACCTGGGCTGCTACCGCGGCTTCCGTCACCGCCGCGGCCTGCCCGTGCGCGGCCAGCGCACGCGCACCAACGCCCGCACCCGCAAGGGCCCGAAGAAGAGTGCCGCTGCGCTGAAGAAGTGATCGCCGCGATCCACAACGCCTGCGCAACCGCACACTGAAAGAGTCGAGAACATGGCCAAGGCACCCGTCAACACCGCCGCGCGCCGCGTGAGCAAGAAGATCCGCAAGAACGTCGCGGACGGCATCGCGCACGTGCATGCGTCGTTCAACAACACGATCATCACGATCACCGACCGCCAGGGTGGCGCGCTCGCCTGGGCCTCCAGCGGTGGCCAGGGCTTCAAGGGCTCGCGCAAGAGCACCCCGTTCGCAGCCCAGGTGGCGGCCGAGGTGGCCGGCCGCGCCGCGCAGGAACAGGGCATCAAGAACCTCGACGTGCGCATCAAGGGCCCCGGTCCCGGCCGCGAGAGCAGCGTGCGCGCGCTGGCCTCGCTGGGCATCCGCATCAACAGCATCAGCGATGTGACGCCGATCCCGCACAACGGCTGCCGCCCCCAGAAGCGCCGCAGGATCTGACCCGGCTTCGGCCTGTCCGACGCCGTACAATAGAAGGTTTCCCGCGCCGGTGAGCACAGTCCGCTGACAACAGCGGGTGCAAGCCGGTGGCTACTCTGAAGGGTTCGCCCTTCGCCGTTCACCACCAAGCCCACCGTCGGCGTGCCCTCCGTGCCGCCGACTCGCGCGGGCCGCCGGCCGCGAGGCCGGCGAGCTGCCGCGTCAGATTCGAACCAAGAGGACCCGCAAGTGGCACGTCTGCTCGGCCCCAAGGCCAAACTCTCCCGCCGCGAAGGCACCGACCTGTTCCTGAAGAGCGCCCGCCGCTCCATCACGGACAAGGCCAAGTTCGACAGCAAGCCCGGCCAGCACGGCCGCACCAGCG
>Ga0208854_1000248_pt1 | contig 13421 bp, 7 predicted proteins | sample LakMenEpi30Nov11_FD_150748 | JGI IMG/M metagenome (GOLD analysis project Ga0208854, IMG submission 150748) | Freshwater microbial communities from Lake Mendota, WI - 30NOV2011 deep hole epilimnion (SPAdes) | ecosystem: Environmental > Aquatic > Freshwater > Lake > Epilimnion/Euphotic zone ...
TGATAATTTTGTCCTTCATCTTGAGTTTCAGACCGAACCAGACCCCACAATGGGCTTCAGAATGGCAGATTACCGTCTGAGAGTTTTTCGGCGTTTTCCAACAAAACAAATGCGTCAAGTGGTCATTTATTTGACCCGTTCAAACTCGGAATTAGTTTATCAAAACCTGTTTGAGATTCCTGGTACTCGTCATGAGTTTGAGGTCATTCGGCTATGGGAGCAGCCCACTCAATCGTTTCTGGAAGCGAGGGGATTATTGCCTTTGGCTGTACTGACACAAACCTCTGATGCTGCTCAAACGTTGCGTCAGGTGGCCGCAAGAATTGAGGCGATTCCAGAATTAAGGGTGCAGAGTAATGTGGCTGCGTCCACGGGGATTCTGGCAGGGCTATTATTGAAGAGGGACTTCATCAATCAGATTTTACGGAGAGACATTATGCAACAGTCTGTAATTTATCAAGATATTCTCCAGGAAGGCGAGCAGACGGGGGCACTCAAACAGGGTCAATCGCTGATTCTCCGCCTCTTAGTACGACGGATTGGTGAAGTATCCCCAGAAATGCGATCGCAGATTCAAGCTTTATCCCTCCCTCAACTGGAGGCTTTGGGTGAGGCGTTGTTGGATTTTACGAAACCTGACGATTTACATGAATGGATGCGGTTACACTAATTCAAAATAATCGCTTTTTATCAAAACACAATAGGAACCGCGATCGCTGTTTTTCTGATTTGAGGGAGGACAATTCTTTTGAGAGCGAACCATCGTCAATTTGAGTGTGCGTGTTATAATTGGGTGATCGCGTTTAACTAAAATACTATATTGCCCTCAATGACTCCTCTATCCTTTGAGTGGGATAAACAAAAAAATCAAACCAATCAAAAGAAGCATGGTGTTTCTTTTCAAGAAGCTGAATCTGTTTTCTATGATCAAAAGGCCATTCAGTTTTGGGATGATGATCATTCAGAAATGGAAGAGCGATTTTTGTTACTGGGTAGAAGCTCAAAAATGCGAATTTTATTAATTGTTCACTGCTATCGAGATGAGGATTCTGTGATCAGAATTATTTCTGCTCGAAAAGCTACTCAAAAAGAATCTCAACAATATGGAGGTTAGTTTTTATGAAATCAGAATATGATCTCGCTAACATGAAAAGTCGTCCTAATCCTTTTGCTCAACAACTCAAGCAGCAGGTCACTTTACCATTAAGGATTGATGTGATTAGTTTCTTTGAGAAAAAAGCAAAAGAAAAAGGAATTTCCTATCAGGAATTAATTGATTTATATCTTCAGGATTGTGTTAAGAATGACCGAGAACTTTCTTTTGAGTAATCGCTTTTTATCAAAACACAATAGAAACCGCGATCGCATTCTATAAAACCCAAATAGGAAGCGCGATCGCCCTGTTATAATAATTTAATAAAACAACAGAGTTAAGGAAAAATGAGCCAAGTCACTATTCAATATTTGGAAACGGGTCGTCAGAGGGGGATGAAGTTGGAGGAAGTCTGTGAAAAAGATCAGACACTTTTATAACATACTTTACGGATCTTCCGTCTGGCATACCTCCTTGGTTATCCGGACTATTAAAAACTTTTATGCTTTTAAAAAAGGATAGTCTTAGTCGGGAATCCTTCGACAAAATCTCAGAGCTTATTTTCTCTCTTAATCCACTATCTGAACTATTAATTTCAAGAATAAATTCAATAGATTCAATAAGAATTTCATCTTTTAACTTCACATTAGCTGCGGAAAACTTAAGCAGGGGAATACTATTATTAGTGTTATTAGTGCTGATAACTTGAAAAGGCAAATACGAATAATGATAACCTTCCTTTTCAATAATTAAAATATATTCTTTTTTGGTTGATAGAATTGCAGATGGATTAATTTTTATAGATTCACAATCTCTAGTATTTGTATCTCTAGATGGAGTTTTAGCAATCAGTCCTAAACTATCATTATATATTTTTTCTGAAACATAAAATTTGGATGCTTTAAAATTATTATATAATGTACTAGAAAAATGATATTTATTCTTATTGATAAAATTAGCATTTTTACATTGTCTTTCATAATAACTTGTATCTATCTTTTTTGATTTTAAGGATTTTTGTAGCTTCTCTAATGAAATAGTTCCTAAAGAAATTTGAATTTGGGGCAAAGGTGGTTTTGTCGGGACAATTATTTTTAGAATTTCTGCCACTAATGTACTTGTATTCTTTGTTGGGGCAATTCTAAAGATTTGCTTGACCTTGAGATTTTCTAGACTGCTAACAGTTGCGCTAAAATTCTGATGAGCCAGAACAGAGTAAGAAAAAACAAAATCGTAACACAAAAAAGCTATTGTGGTAATCTGAATTACTTTTTGATTCATAGTAATCTCCTCTTTAGATGGTAGTATTTTAACATATCTATTGCCTTTCGGAAAAAAAAGAAAATTTATTTTTCTCAGGTTGCATACCGGTGTAATATCATTTATCGGCTGAAATTGCACAACGAAAACCATATTGAGGATCTTTTTGAGTTGTTTCTTCCCAAGCAGTTTTGTTGATGGGATCATCTTTTTGATATCTTCCAAAAGATCCCCCTTTCAATGCTTGTTGATTTTGAAGATTTTCTGCTGGCGTTGGTTGGTCTCCAACACTTTCATTCTCTCTGTACCAGCCATCTACCCACTCAAAAACGTTGCCGATTAAATCATATACGTTATAGAAACTTTTTCCGAACTCATATTGACCTACTGGTTCTGAGCGGCTATTGGATTGTTCACCACGCATTTCCCATTGATCTTTGTTGTTAGCATTGTTAATTTCTAAATCATTTCCCCAAGGATATAAATATCGTGCAGGTTGTTTTTTTTCATCAAATCCAGAAGCAGACTTTTCCCATTCTAAAATAGTGGGTAATCGTTTTCCACGCCAAGCACAGTAAGCATAAGCATCATACCAATCTAACATTAAGACCGGATTATTTTTGCCTGAACTATACCATTTGTAGAAACCATCAGTCTGCCATTCACGAGGTTGATACCCTTTTACTTGTTTTTTGTAAATTGGCTCATCATTGTAAAATGTTTCAGCAAGGTGCGGATTTTTTTGAATATCATCGAGAAATTTTTGATACTCCTCGGTTGTAACTTCATATTGGTCAATATAAAAACCATCTACCATGACTTTTTTTTGATGATTTAAATCTCTTGGATCGCCGAATAAAAAATTACCTTTAGGTACAAAAGCCATCTTTTGAGTGATATTTCCAGATAATTTTTCGATGTGAGGCTTAAGAATAACAGGCTTTGAATAATCTTGATATCCTCTGATTTTTACAGGATATTTCATAATAAAATTTCCCTGTTTAATTTGGACATAATAAAGTCCTTTAGGAATTGCATCTAAATAGAAAAGAGGAGCTTTCCAAAAGAATTGTTCTTGCTTTTCTCCTGTATCTTTTATTTGTATTAAAGTAGTTTGACTAGATAAATCTTTCCCTTCCAGTGAAACAACCTTTAAACGCCCCATTTCATTGGGTTTTAGATAAATCTCCTGGACAAGCTGATTGAGTGTGAAATAGCTTGTAATACAAGTGATGCTAATCATTACACGCCATCGCCAACTAATATTCTGCCGTTTCTTTAATGAGCTTTCCTGTATAAATTCTCTTTCGACTTTGTTAAACCCGTTGTCTTCAAGCTGAAGTTCCTGATCAAGCAGATCCAGATAAGGATTGCTCACCCAGAGAAATTGTCCAGGTTTCTCTCTCGATTGTCCTTGCTGATTTTGTGATCGGTTATTAAAACGAGCTAACCAAGCAGGAATTTTACTTAATAAGTTTTCAACCTTAAAAAGTCTTAGATCAAACCAATCTAAAACAGGCTCGACTTTATCTAAAATTCCTTTTTGTTGGTCTTTATTCGTGTTTTTCGCAGTTTCCCATTCCTCTGCTGCTGGAGTTAGCCGCCGTTGTAAGCTTAAATTGTCATCTTCTTTTTTCCAAGTCAACAATTTTTGCCAACCCCTGATCAGCACTTCATGAGAAGGTTCCATATAGGGACGACCTTGATCATCTTTATTAGATGTCAGTAGTCGAGCATCTTCAAACTGTTTGAGGACAACTTTAACTCGCGTATTTTCTGGCTCTGGATACTCCAGTTCAGTTTTAAGAACTTGTCGCCGTGCCAATTCTCCCCCCACCGCGACCATTCGCAACATCACATTACGAATCGTTTTTTCATAGGCTGGATCAACTTTCACCAACTCTTCATAAATCTCATCTGCCCGTTGAGTCAGAGATTTTGTTACTCCTCCCAACGCATCATAATCCGCCCAAGTAATCGCCCGCTCCACCGTATTCCCAGCATTCTGAGCTTCAAGATAACGACGAACTAACTTCAAATACAACTCACTTAAAGCAAAAGACAAAAGCGGTAAAGCACCAGGCATTCCAGCCACTTCATCAATTAACCGATCTACCAAATAACCCTTATCTGGATTATCCAAAGACTCAAAATATACCACCTTAGCCGAAGCAGGTTCCTCAATCACCGATCGCAACTCCTCACGAGTCATCGCAGGAACCACAAACCGCCCCGCTTGCCAAAGAGATTCTAAAGGCGTATTTCTTAACTGCGGCTCAAAATCTGATCGCAACGTCACCACCAATCGCACCACATCAGGAAAAGTGTTAATAAGAGTCGCTAATATCTCCAAAAATTGCTGTTTTTCCTCATCATTGCGACAGAGCGTAATCAACTCCTCCAATTGATCCACCACTAACAATAATTTAGTCTGGGGATTTGCTTCACTCCAAACCGTAATTGCCTCGATAAAAATTTGCGAATTGACCTGCTCAGTGGTTACATTTCCTAACTCTTTTAAAATAGAATTCAAACTATTAAGCGGTGATTCTCCTGGACGAATCGGGCAAAGACTATGCCATTGATAAACTCGATTAAGCGATAATGACGGAATCAAGCCTGCTTTGACTAAACTCGATTTACCTGAACCCGATGCTCCTAAAACCACTGTTAAATGGCGATCGCTGACGGTATGACAGAGTTTTTCAATCAAACTTGTCCGACCAAAAAATAGATCACTATCTTTCGTTTCATAGGACTTCAAACCGCGATAGGGATTATTTTCTTCTAGGTTATCCAGGGTTGGAGCAGGCGGTAAATTTAATTCATGGCCAGGGGGCAGAAAAATAAATTCCCCTTTATCGTGCTTTTTTAAACACCAAATCTGAGGGGTTTGTCGTTGATTTCTAGCATCTGTGGGAACTTCCACCGCATCCCGTAAATAGAGATATAGCTCAGTTGCCGTAATAATTCCATCCCCTGGAGGTTTACCATTTTTAGCGGGAGGATAGGCATCCGCTTCACCCTTGAGAGCCTCCATCAAAGCCGCCGCAAAAGGAGAATGACTACTGTTTGTTTTGGCAATACGGCGATCGCTGTTTAAATCCAGATTATCAAGGGCAAATTGATCGGAAGCCGCCGAAGTAATCACTTGCCAAGCAGGGTCTTTAATAAAACGATCAAACCGTTCTTTATGAATCGTTTCGCTAATCGCAACCAATTTACGAGTACTTGACCAACGGAATGCTCCAGCAAAACAACAATCTAAAATGATTAAACAATGCCGACAGGAAAGTTTTGTTAAAGCCGCTTCCACCTGTTGCATGGGTAAGTAGGTCGTAACATCTCCTAATTTGGCATCATGGGGAATCAGATAACCTTGAGGCCCATCATCTCCATTAAGAGCAATGCCATGACCCGCAAAATAAAATACCAGGCGACTCGGATTATCTTTTTCTAAGCTTTTAGGAAGTTCCGTCTCTAACCAATTCTTTAATTCCTGTCCCGTTGCCTGACTATCCGTGAGGAGATGAACTTGGTACTTATAGTCATTTTCTAAAATCGCGGCGATCTCCTGGGCATCCTGTTTAGCGGTTCCCAGGGTAGGAATCCCGTTTTGGTAATCATTGATGCCAATAACTACAGCTAGGTTGAGATTGAATTCTGAAGGGTTCATACACAAAATTCCTTGTACTAAAATGCACCTTAAGAAGCTTTATACATTTTCAAAATGATTCTTTATGACGGAAATCATAACTTATTCTTGGTATTTTAAGGACTTTCTTCCGAATTTTTATGATTATTCTTGTCTAAAGGCTGTAAAATTTTTGTAAATTCATCGTGAGGTAATATGTCAGCCGTTGAAACCGTAGCCCAGGATTTATTAGAGTTGGATGAGGAGGAGTTGACCACTAAGCTGGGGTTGCTCGATCAGGATTTGAATGCTGGGGTGAGAGGGGCGACTTCCATCGATTATTTGGAAAATTTGCCTGAACCGAGGGGCGGGCTTGAGGATTTGTTGAAGGCAGGTCAGAATGTTTTTGGCCCTGCTAGTGCGGGAGCTTATCGGGTTCTCTGTTCGGATGTGAATGATTTGGCGAAAGATTCTGATCTGGCGAAGGAATTAACCAAGTTGATGGATACGAAAACAAAAGAAGCTTCTACTCAAGCGATCGCTTTATTAACGCCTATTTTGGCGGGTGCTGGACTGCCGCAATCGGTGGCGATCGTGGTGGGGACTTTGTTGGTGAAAAAATTAGCAAAGGGTTCGTCTGATTTTATTTGCACTAAATGGAAGCAAAATATTGGGGAAGTTACTGGATGATACAATTGAGGTAATTGCTCTGATCGCCGTCTAAATTAGTTCGTAAGATTATTGATTCCAATGGAAAATAGCCCTGTGAGAACCATCCTATTTTTAGCTGCCAATCCGAATAACTCGACTCAATTACGTTTGGGGGAAGAAGCTAGGGACATTGAAGAAGGCTTAATCAGCTCCCAGCAACGCGAGCAGTTTGAGCTTAAACAAAAATGGGCGGTGCGATCCAGGGATATACAACGGGCGATGTTGGATTTAAGTCCCCAAATTGTCCATTTTTCAGGTCATGGTTTGGGTACAGAGACTGCCAGGGATTCTGCCGAAGCTGCTCGTAAAATGGTTGCCGAGGTGGAAAACCCAGTCCCATTGGAAGGTTTAGTCTTTGAAAATGAAACTGGACAAGCCCAATTAGTCAGCAAAGAAGCCCTAGCAGGACTGTTTGAATTATTTGCGGGTCAGTTGGAATGTGTTTTATTAAATGCCTGTTATTCAGAGGTTCAGGCAGAGGCGATCGCGGTTCATATTCCCTATGTGATTGGCATGAATCGGGCGATCGGGGATAAAGCAGCACGGATTTTTGCGGTGGGTTTCTATGATGCTCTAGGAGCAGGAAAGGATATTGAGTTTGCCTACAAATTTGCTTGTAACAGTATTCGGATGGAAGGTATTCCTGAGCATTTAACTCCTGTGTTAAAACGACGTTCTGACCTACCAAAATCTCAGCCGATAGCATCTTCTACAACAGAAATGATCAACAATTCTGACTTTTATATTGCTTTCCCCTACGAAGAACTTTGCTATCAGGAAATTCAAAAACCAGGTTCCCTAATCCGTATTAAATCCCCTGATAAAATGGGAAAATCTACCTTAATGGCAAGAATTTTAGCCCATTCTGAAAAACTCGGTTATCGAACTGTCTCCCTAGATTTAGCCAAAACTAATCAACAATTTTTTAATGATATTGATAAATTTATGCAGTGGTTTTGTGCGTCTGTGGGAAAACCCCTAGAGATTCGAGTAAAAAGAGAAGAGTATTGGGACGATACTTTTGGAGCTAACGACAACAGCACCGATTATTTTGAAAAATATCTTTTACAGGAAGATAGCTCCCCGTTAGTTTTGGCAATTGATGACTTTGATCGCGTCTTTCAATATTCTGAGATTGAGAAAGATTTATGTGGACTATTACGCGGTTGGCATGAATCTTCTAAAATCAACAAAAAATGGGAAAAGTTACGGTTAATTATTGTTCATTCCCAGGAGTCCTATGCTCAAAAGGATATTAATCAATCCCCTCTTAATGTGGGTTTACCGATTAAATTAGAAGAGTTCACCCCTAGTCAAGTAGCAGAATTAGCAAGCTATCACGGGCTGAAGTGGCAAGCTTCCGACATCCAACAGTTAATGGGTTTAATTGGGGGACATCCCTATCTGGTGCGATCGGCACTTTATAATATTGCGATAGGAGGATTATCTTTAACGGAATTTTTACGCACTGCCCCTACCGAAGCAGGTATTTATGGTGATTATCTGCGGGGCCATCTCACAACCTTAGAAAATTATCCTGAATTGGGAACAGCGATGAAAGCAGTGGTGAATGCCGAGCAGCCGATCCGATTGCGATCCGAAAAAGGGTTTAAACTGGATGCAATGGGTTTGGTGGTCAGGGTCGAAAATAATGTGAAACCACGCTGTAAGCTATATCGTCAATACTTCCACAATCACTTGGGAGATTAAATTAAGCCATGACAAACTCGACAGAATCGTCTGCAAATTCTTTTAACTATCAAGTTGGGGGCAGTTTACCTGATAACTATCCTGCCTATGTGGAGCGTCAAGCAGATCGGAAACTCTATGAGCTTTTAAAGGCGGGGGAATATTGTTTTGTTTTTAACTCACGGCAGATGGGTAAATCTAGTTTGCGAGTACGAACGATGCAGAGATTAACGCAAGCAGGAACTATTTGTGCTGTGATTGATCCTCAAATGAGAGGAACCAGTTTAAGCGAAGCCCAATGGTATGCAGGCACAATCAAGCGTCTGATTAACGATCTACATTTGAGCGATACAGTTAACTTTTCAGTTTGGTGGAAAGATTTTGATGCCCAGGACATTTCGGCAGTGGAACGATTTTTTTATTTTATTGATCAGATTTTACTGTCAGAAATTTTAGAAAAGATTGTTATTTTTGTTGAAGAAATTGATAATTTACTGAGTCTTAAATTTGATACCGATGGCTTTTTTATTCTGATTCGTTCTTTTTATGAGCGACGAGCAGAAGACCCCCGTTATCAACGCTTAACCTTTGCTTTTTTGGGGGTAGCAACGCCCTCTGATTTGATTGTCAGCAAACATAGTTCGGCATTTAATATTGGTCGAGCGGTGGAAATGAGTGGTTTCCAAATTGGGGAAGCCCAGCCGTTACTGGAAGGATTAATCAGCCAAGTGAATGATCCTCCCGCCGTTTTAAGTTCAGTTTTAGCTTGGACAGGGGGACAGCCTTTTTTAACGCAACGGGTTTTAAGTTTGGTGCTTCAGGGAGGCGATCGGTCTTTATCAACCCAGGCATTGGTTGAACAGGTTGTCACCACTAACATTATCGAGAATTGGGAAGCCCAGGATGTCCCACCCCATCTTAAAACAATTAGAGACCGTTTGTTACGAAGTGATGAGCGTTTACGGGGACAATTATTGGGGCTTTATCAACAAGTTTTAGAAAGTGAAGAAAATCAGCCGTTTTTAAGGGGGAAAGGGGGGATCTCTACCGATGAAAGTTATGAACAATTGCAATTGCGCTTAACAGGTTTAGTCGTTAAACAAAACGGTAGATTAAGGGTTTATAATCCCATTTATGCCCAGGTATTTAATCGGGCTTGGGTAGATCAAGCCTTATCAGATTTGCGGCCAGAATATTATGCCGTAGCTTTTCAAAAATGGCAGGAAGCGGAGGAGGATCAAAAAGCATCGTTTTTATTGCGGGGTAAGGCGTTACAAGATGCGGAAATTTGGGCTAAAGGAAAACGTCTGAGTGAGCAAGATGATCGCTTTTTGGATAATAGCCAGGAGGCTGAAAAACGAGATATTGAACAACGGTTAGCAGCAGAAGCAGAAGCTAATCGGATTTTAACCACAGCAAGAGAAGAGGCCGAAGTAAAACGAGAATTAGCTCAACGAAAGTTAACTGAAACTAAAACGGAATCAGATAAAATTATTACCAAAGCAAACCGACGTAATAGATTTAGTTTATGGGGGGCATTGGGAGCCATTGCTATTGCAGCTATTGCAGTACCCTTTTCGATAAAAGCTGGAATCGACTTAAAAGTGGCTAACGATGATGTAAAGCAAGCACGACAAGAGAAAGATAAACTTACTAGTGAGAAACAGACTCTTATTCACGATAAAGATAAACTTACTGGTGAGAAACAGACTCTTATTCACGATAAAGGTAAACTTACTGGTGAGAAACAGACCCTTATTCACGATAAAGGTAAACTTGTTAGCGAAAAAAAGACTCTAACTTTTCTTTTACAAGAGACAGGAGCTAAAGAAGAAGAAGCTCAGAAAAAGCTTAAAATTGCTAAAAATAAAGAACAAAATGCACAACAAAAGTTTCGTTTAGCAGAGCAACAGATGAAAGCTGCACAAAGTCAGTTATCAGGAGTTAATCAGGAGAAAAATAAAGCTAAAAAAGCTCTAATAGATGCCAAAAATAACTTGATAAAGGCCGAAAATAATCTTATAAAGGCCAAAAATAATCTTATAAAGGCCGAAACTAGTCTTACGTCATTCCAAAAAACAAACGACGAAGAAATAAATACTGCTAAAAGAGCAGAACTCGAATATCTACTTAGAAAATTTAATCGATCTGATAAAAATTTTGATCCATCTGATGCTATTTTAGTCGCTAAGTTAGTAACCAATGATATATCTAGTGAAATTAATAATTTTATCAAAGACGAAATTATCAAAGAACCAGTTCATATTTTGAGGCAAGGAAAGCAACCTCTTGAAATCAATAGTCGTAGTGTAGATATGATTTATCTTCAAAATAAATTACAGCAACTGGATTGCTTTCAAGGGCCAATTACTGGATTCTTTAGCTGGTCAACCAAAATAGCTATACTTAGATTCCAAGCTGTAAATTCCCTAGAAAAACTAGAAATGGAAAGTATCTTAGATCCAAAATCTTCTCAAGAATGGAAATCGTGTAAAAATAATTCTCTCTCCGATAAAGTAATGAAGGTTCAAAAAGCTTTATCCAGTAGAAATTATGACCCTGGTTATGCCGATGGAATCATGGGGCCAAAAACACGTAACGCTCTTGTTAAATTTCAGGCAGATAAAGGGATTAATAATGATGGCGAATTAAATCTAGCTACTTTAGAAGCCTTAGATATAATTAACGCCAATATAGGTGACTATAGCATTAAAACTCTTATCTTACAGAATAAACTTTTTAAATTAAACCAAGGTTCTATTGTACTTAATGGAATATATGATCAAAAGACCAAAAAATTTATTAATGAATTTCAAAGAATGAACAAACTTGATGATAAAAGTGAGATGGTTAATTCACAAACTTTAAAAAAATTAAATCTTGATGGTTTATATACTAAAAATAGTTACATTGTCGTTTCTAATGAAAATCCACAAAGCTTTAAAGATCAAGAAGTTGATAATCTTGGGACTGCACAACAAAAGGTAGCAGATATTAACAGGGCAATAGAAAACAAGATTGATGATAAGGAACGAGCTAGGTTAGTAGATGTAAACGTAACACAAGACAATGTATTTAAATTGCAATATTGGTTAATGCTTAATAATTTTTATACAGGGCCATTAAATGGAATTTGGAATGACGAAACTAAAACCGCTGTTGACAAAGCCAAATCTGATTATGGGCTTAAATAATATCGAGTTTAAACACACAAATGGCTCTTATGATTAACCAGAAGTGTTGAAAATTGAGATAAAACTTTTACAATTTGTAATTAATCAAATTATTTAAGATTGAACAGTAATAACAATTTCTTTCGTAATCCATTCCGCTTCTGGATCACTCTCATAAACCATAGCACGAGTCAAAGTCGGTGGATTATCCACATCCCCCCCGATCGCCGTCAACAAATTATTTAAAGGATTAACTGATTGACCCATACTTCTCGTTTGCAAACCATCATTAAGAATCATTCCCCTGGTTGCAGGTTGTTCATCCAGAGAGGGCAATATTAACCACTGAAAATTAGCCACTCCCTTCGTCGCAAAAATCTTTAAAACCTCCTTAGTTTGTTGATAATTCGCAGGCAATTGTAAACGCAACTTCGTAAAGGTTTCTTGCCCAGTATCTAACGGTAAAAAGGAAGCAATATTTCCTTGCACGGGAACCTGAGAAATTTCCCAAGTCGGCTCTAAATCCAAAACAGCAATATTTAGAGTCCGTGTGTAGGTATTTTTAACCCTTAAATAAGCAACTTCCCCTGGTTTCAGCGAAACATTTTGGGGATCAGGAAAGGGCTTTTTCGTCTTATCACATAATTCAAACTCCAAATAATCCGTTAACTCAGAAACAGGATTATCCAACTCCTGAACCGATTGATATTTGCCTAAATGCACCAACCGATCCACCACCTTTTGCGGTGCAGTTGGATCATCAATGCTTAAAGCAGGACGCAGATTTTTAATCGGCATCCCCATACAAATTTCATACTCACCTTCCTTGCCAACTGCCACTTGAAAATGAGCTTCTTCCTCCTCCTTAACCTCTACAATCCAACCATTATTCACCAAAGCCTGCCGAACTTTAGCTAATGCCTCCCTTTGTTTATCTACTAAATGAATCGGTAAATCCTGTTCCAAATCTCCCGCTTGTTTTTCCGTGAACAAACGCACTTTATGGATTAAATTCACAGGAGCCGCCACCATCACTGCCGAAATCCCAGGTTCGATTTTTCCCTTAATAGGAATTCCCCCCTCATCAACCCTTAAAATTCGTGCCGTTGAACTGTCCGCTTCAATCTCATCCGTCAATTCCGCGATCACAATTTGTTTCGTTTTATCCGTCAGATCATCGGTCGGATAAAGGGCAAAACGACAACCCTCACCCAAACCTGACGACATTCCCGCATCTAGGGTAATTTCTGTCTGATCTTCTGAAACGTTGGTAACAACTAAAGTATAGGGTTTATATTCCTGTTTATCGCCAAAAACTAGGCGATCGTCCTCTCCCAATAACATCGGTAATTGATTGGGAAACTTACTTTGAATCATCCCCTTCACACGGTTATAAAGGGATTGATAGGTCATGGGGCCTTGATGATTAACCAAAGTATCAATCATCCAATAAGTTAAAGCACCATTGCGTTCTTTACCATCAAAAGCCTTTTCCCAGGCCAATTCTGTCGGACGACAAGCCCCCAGAAAAACGTAATCTCTCTGATTTGGTAACCAGCTATCTTTAGCTTCATTTTGTGTTAGCTTCAACCAATTATTTGCTAATTCTTGCTGAGAAGCGACTAAACTGTCCATCTGTCTGTCCTGAGTATCGGTTTCCCCATTCCTGGAACCCCGAATATCACCATCACCCCTGGTTGCTCCCCCCGAATGGCAACTATCAAAAATAACCGTGACTAATAAACCCTTATCGGTCATACGTTTGAGCAAAGTCGCCATTTCCACATCTCGCAAATAACGACCGCGATCGCCCACATCCATCGGCACTAAACCCTCATCAAACTGCCCTTCTCCCTTCAAG
>Ga0208854_1000250_pt1 | contig 13380 bp, 11 predicted proteins | sample LakMenEpi30Nov11_FD_150748 | JGI IMG/M metagenome (GOLD analysis project Ga0208854, IMG submission 150748) | Freshwater microbial communities from Lake Mendota, WI - 30NOV2011 deep hole epilimnion (SPAdes) | ecosystem: Environmental > Aquatic > Freshwater > Lake > Epilimnion/Euphotic zone ...
GTTTTCTGTTTCCTTCTTCTTTGATATAATGACAATAATAATAGTATAATAAAAACGGGCCGATGTCTAGTCTTAAACTATTTTTCTATTTTCTCAAACTCTTACACCATAACTTTTTCCAACTTTAATCAGACGATACCAGTTCCAGCCAAACCCATTGGCGATTTATTATAAAGACTGACCCAAACCCATTGGCGATAGAACAACCCATTTATTACAAAGACTTACCCGAACCCATTGGTGATCGCCAGGCTGATTTCATTGTAGAAGATAAAATTTTAAAAGAATCACCCAGTTAATCAAGCAAACCTAGGAAATTTTTTATGAATGACCCAACCTTACAAACCCTTTATGATAGCGACTTCCAAAGCTGGTTAGAAAAGACGATTGACTGTTTAGAGAAGCAACAATTTAACCGTTTAGATACTCAACATTTAATTGAGGAGTTGACGGATTTGGGACACTCAGATAGAAAAGCATTAGAAAGTAACTTAATGATTCTGATCGCCCATTTATTAAAGCTAAAAATCCAAAACAATGTTCCCGAAGCAATGAAAGGCAGTTGGTATGATTCAGTAGTCGAACATCGTCAACGGATTTATAAAAGTTTGCGAGATACCCCCTCTTTAAAAAATCACCTAGAAACCGCTATTCAATCAGCTTATCCTGATGCCAGAAAAGTAGCGATTAAGGCGGGAAAACTGGCAAGGTTTTGGGTTTCCATTCCGCCCGAAACTGCCTATCCGATGACTTGTCCCTTTACATCAGAACAACTCTTAGATGAGGATTTTATGGGAGTATAATATGATTAGTTGAATTAGTGTAATCCCTTCATGTTCCAGGTGAATGAATGAATGGCGGCTTAAAATCGGATACTTTGCCAAGTTTGAGCTTCAATAAAACGGCTTAAATGATTAACATTTGTGGTTGCACAAATAAGACTTTGCCCAGGATAATCTTGTGTTAAAAACTGACATTGAGCGGCGATAATAACATCCGCATCTAAGGTTTTGGGGTCTGCGGTCGGTTGCCCCTGACGACGAGAATTTGCCCATAGATAAGCAGCATAATTTAGGACTTGGCTAGTAACAGGAAAAAAGTCAATCAATAATTGAAGCTCATCCAACTTTTTGATACTTTTCTCGTTATCATATTTAAAAGATTCTAAAATTAAACTTCTTCTGAGTTCATAATCACAAATATCTGAACTGACACAGTAAGTCCCTCTAATCGTTAAAGAATAGAGCCATTGTTGACAGTCTCTAACCTCTTATTTGTCGTTGGGAGAAGCCAAAACGCCAAGAACACCAGTGTCCAAAAAAATAATCATTTTTCGCTAAAAAGTTTATGACCTTCGGGACGAAAACTATCTAGGGTTAGTTTGAGACTTTTTAATTTTTCATGGTTAACTTGAGCCTCTTCTTCAGTAATTTGGACTTCTAGTTCTTGTTTTAACCATTCCATAAGTGGTTGATTTTTTTTAATTTGTTCCTCAAGAGTTGTTCCAAGATGCTTCATGTTGTCAGCAAAAATTGATTTCAATGGTTGCATTGAGGACTCTCCAATAAGTTTTAGGTTACAATCTCAGTCTAGCAATCATTTCAGAAAATAAAACAACTCTTTTTGCCTGTGGCGTAAATACTTCACTGCGATCGCCCTACAATAAAATCACGATCAAAATCTGGAGTTCCAATGTCTTCCCCTGAGTCTTCACTTTTAGATACTGCTTTGAGCGATTATGAATCGGTGTTGAGTAGTTGGCAAAATAGCGAAACGCCTAATGGTGAGCAGGCAGTCAATATTTTAACCGCGAGAGACAAAGTTCAAAAAGCTTTAGGGGCTGAAAACCCAGTAACAGCAAATCTTTTAGAAAGATTAGTGGTATTAGACAATCGACTCCAAGAAAATGCGGCTTTAATCTCCCAAATTTTGGATTTAGCGACCTATCGCAATTCTCTTTCTGTCACGCCCCAGGAATGGTGGTGGAACCTAGATTCGACGGTTGAATCTGACTCTTCCGACAAATTTGCTTGGTTATGGAAGGGGGCAAGGCTGAGCGTATGGACAATGAATTTAGGTTTATTGGGAACTTTAGCAACTCGCTTTTTTAGCGGTGCTTCTGGATTAACCGAGGTATTAACCATTGCCTTGCCAAGTATTTTAGTTTTATTGCAGGCAAATAACGAATTAACTTCTTCGGGTCAAGAAGGGTTTAACCGACTGTTCAATCGGCTCAAAATTCCGCCCCATCTCTATGAGCAGGCAAAATTTATTCCTACGGCCTCTTTATTTGGCTTTTTACTAATTATTTGGTTTCTACAACCTCAATTTTCCCAAGAAATTAATCGAGAAGGCCGTCGAGCAGAAGAAAAAGGTCAGTTAACGAGTGCAGAGCAAAATTATTTAAAGGCGATCGCCTTAGATGGTAATAATTTGGATGCGACGTATAATCTAGGAAATCTTTATGAAGAATTGCAAAATTTTGACAATGCCCGTAAATATTACATCATTGCAGCTAAGGGAGGTGTTCCCGATGCTTACAATAACTTAGCACGTTTGTATATTTTAGAAAATAAATACTCAGAGGCCGTTCTTTTATTAAAAGATGGTTTGGCACTGATTGAGCAAAAAGAACAAAAAGAAGCAAATGTGTCTAATGACTTAAATGCTGTTAAATATAGTATGTTTAAAAATTTAGGTTGGGCGAAACTTAAGCAAGCAAACTATGAAGAAGCTCAGGGATTTTTATTAGGGGCGATCGGTATTGCTAGTGTTCCAGAAATTCAGTCCTATATCCTGAATCCAGGTGCAGCTAATTGTCTTTTGGCCCAAGTCCTAGAGGCACAAAAATCATCGGGCGCAGTTGAACAGTGGCGACAATGCTATGATTTAGTCAATAAGCGGTTAGCAGCCAGAAATGTTCGTAACGCTGAGGAGGAAACCTGGTTTTCCCTCGCTAAACAAAAATTAAATCTCGAAAAAAAATCTACTCCATGATACCCAAAAAACAGTTAGTCGCATCCGTATTGATTGCAGGTGGGATAGTCATCGGTTTGTCTGAATTGAGTTTAGGCGAATCAACGGGCATTAATATTTTAATCGTCAATAAAGGCGAAGTCAAAATTAAGAAGGAGAACTGGAAAGCTTTCCAAAAAGCTAGTACTGGTTCGCTTTTACGTCCCAATGACTACTTACAAATGGGTTCAAATGCCTCTGCATTTCTCTTGTGTAGTAACACAGAACGCTGGCAACCCACTGCGGGTAAACAATTTAGAGTCTCTGAGGGTTGTCCGAGGGGAACCGCTTCCCGTCCCCGTAAGGTTGCTCGTGGCCAAACCCGTGGGCAAAATGCGCTGACTCCTTACATTATCAGTCCTCGCAATACGGATCTTTTGAGCGATCGCCCTCTGTTGAAATGGAATCCTGTGTCTGGGGCAACTCGTTATCAGGTACAGTTAGAGGGTGGAGGTCTAGATTGGCAAAAGGAAACTAAGGAGACCCAGGTACTTTATGGGGGGCAAGAACCCTTAAAGTCTGGAGTGAAGTACTTGTTAACGGTAACGACGGATAAGGGGGTATCGTCTAAGCAGGAAGTGGGGGCCAATTTGATGTTTGGGCTGATGGCAACGGAGAAGGCAAAGGTTGTTGAGGAGGAGGCGACGAGTCTTAAAAAACAGGGTTTGTCTCCAGAAGCGGAAACCTTGGCTCTAGCCTATCTCTATGAAGGAAATAATCTCAAGGCGGAGGCGATCGCCCTTTTGCAACCTCTCAGTCAACAGAAAAGCCAAAATCGGGTGGTTTATAGCTTATTGGGGGATTTGTTGCTACAGACGGGTTTAAATCAACAGGCCCAGCAGGCTTACCAGCAGGCCTTAGCCCTTGCCCAAAAATCGGGAGATCAAGAGGGTGAAGCGGAAGCTCAATCGGGCTTAGGGGAGGCCAACTTTGGGCTAAAGAACGAGGACGAGGCTCTTTCTTGGTTGAAAAAGGCTCAAGCTAGTTATGCTGTTTTGGGGGATGAGTCCCAGGTGAAGCTATTGGCACAACGGATCGAGGAAATTCAAAAACGGTTAAAAAACAGTTAAAGATTATTTTTCTCCCTTTTAAAAGCTACTGCACAAAAGTAGGGGTTTGGTTTCCAAATCCTTAGAGTGCAAGACTTGGAGACCAAGCCTCTACCTTTAATTTATCTGTTTTTTCCCTTTCAAAGCGGCATCTCTACTACAGGCGATCGCGATTTTGGGAAGCCGTATTACCGCTATAATTGGATTTAAAGTTTTCCTATGGGGTAAAAATAGCGATGGTTCAAGTAACAGAACATCTTTATATTGTTAGGGATGATCGCATTCTTAAAGGGGAGCCGATTATTAAGGGAACCCGCACACCTGTCAGGGCGATTGTTGAGACCTGGCGTACAGGTATTGCCCCTGAAGAAATACCTACGGGGATGCCTCATTTAACATTGGCACAAGTATTTGATGCGTTAAGTTACTATAGCGACCATCAGAATGAGATTAATAATTACATCAAATGTAACTGCATTCCTGATGAATTGATTGATCCATTGGTCAAAGATTTATGAGTAATTTTTTCATCCGTCTCTATCTTGATGAGGATGTCAATGTGATGATAGCAGACTTATTAAAAGCTAGGGGGTTTGATAGTCTTACGGTAAGGGATGCGGGAAGACTTTCGGCGAGTGATGAAGAGCAACTTGCTTATGCTGTTAGCCAAAAAAGGACACTGGTTACGCACAATCGAACTGACTTTGAAGAACTAACGCAAATTTATTTTAATACGGAGCAAATGCACTATGGTGTCATTTTTGCTGTCCGTCGTCCGCCCAAGGAAATTGCACGACGATTATTGGTTATTTTAAATCAGGTGACAGCAGATGAGATGGAAAACCAGGTTCGATATATTTGATGCTGTAAGATGTCTAGCATCAATAAAAGTGGTTCAAAAATTTGACAATTTGCTTCCACTTTAAGAAGAGCTTATTGGTGAAGTTTATGCCTTACAGGGAATAGAAATGGTCTATTTTTTTCAAGGAGATCAAAAGAAAGAAGGAGGAGGCTCTTTCTGGGTTGAAAAAGTCTCAGGCTAGTTACGCTGTTTTGGGGGATAATTCCCAGGTACAGTTATTGGTACAACGGATCGAGAAAATTCAAAAATAGTCGAAGATTCTCAGTTAATAACGCTCTTGTAAAAATAATTTATTTTTCTTTTATACTGCTATGGCTAGGAATATCAAGCTATTCAAAGTTTTGACCCTGTTAACGGTTACAGCGAATGGGGTATCTTCGTCAGTTGTTTTTGCTCAATCCTCGGTGGCCGATCCAGTAACACAAACTCAAAGCCAATCTCCTCCAAAAAGCACCGACCCTAACCGTATTGCGGCAGAGAAAGCAGAAGCAGAAGCATCGCAACTACTTAAACAGCAAGCTCCGCTTACTCAAGCTATTGCTAAACAGGAAGAAGCTTTAAAATACTGGCGTTTAGCGGTAGATCGCCTTGAGGTAGCAAAAAGACTCGGTGTCATCGCTAAACTCTACTGGTTGCGAGGAGAATATGCAAAAGCATTAGAGTATGCCCAGCAAGCGGCATCGGCTTGTGAAGCCTTGAATGATCGAATATGTAAGGGACTCGCCGTTAGTTCCTTGTCTTTAATTTATAAGGAGATAGGGCAATATCAGAAGGCGATCAATTATTCTAAACAACTTCCGTCCCTGTTTCCTGAGAATCCCGGATTGACACCGAGTACCTTAATAGGCATTGGACAGAGTTATGGTGAATTAGGACAAAACCAGAAAGGACTTGACTACCATAACCAAGCTCTATCTTTCTGGCGAGCTAAAGGTGATGTTGTTAAACAAGCTGAAATACTTGATTTTATTACCGGGTTTTATCTTAATTATTTGGGAGAAATCCAAAAAGCCATAGAGTCTCTAAAGCAAGCTAACGCCCTCGATCCTGAATATAATAGAAAGATTGCTGACCTAAATTACGATTTATTTTCAACATTTAGCTGTTCTGATCAAATTGCAACATTGCAAAAACCACCTTCCCCAGAACCATCGGCTAATGTATCGAATTCACCTGAATCTGCTTCTGAACCTGCTACTAGCAATATCGAAAGCTTCCAACAATCTGTCCAAAAATATCGCAAGCAAGAAAATATCAGGACAGAAGCTCAATTGTTAAGTATGTTAGCAGGCTTGGAGTATGCCAGACTCGGACAATATCCCCAAGCTCTTGATACTTATCGACAAGAATTAAAACTCCACCAATTCATGGGAGCTAAACCAGAAGAAGCAATAGTCTTAAGAGACATTGCCTCTATTCTCAGTTATCAAGGGAAAAAGCAAGAGGCAATTAATACCTTAAATCAATCTTTAGAGATTCAACGACAGCTTAATATCCTCCCTAGCGAAGCCAATACCTTATTAACTCTCGGCCGCATCTACCTCTCCCTGGGAGCCTATGATTCTAGTCTCGACACCTATCAGAAAGCCTTGTCTATTTTTCGGGATACAGGTATGAGATTTGATGAAATTACCGCCCTACAAGACATGGGATCTGTTTACCGAAAGTTAAAAAATTATCCCGAAGCCCTAAAACTCTATCAGCAAGCTTTTTTGATCGCTGAAACGACTGGCAATTGCCTAGATGCCGCTCAATCTAAATACCTTATCAGTCAAGCTTATCTAGATACAGGAAATGATCAGCAGGTGATCACCAGTAGTAATGAAACATTAGCGATCGCAGAAAAACTGGTGAAGGAAACTAGAAAGTTCGCCATCCAAGCTGGCATTAACAATGTTCTCGCTAAAGCCAAAATAAAGCAGAAAAATTATACTGAAGCCCTCGAATATGCCCAAAAAGCCCAGAGCCTAGCTCAACAGTCTCAGTATCGGACAGTAGAAGCCATTGTTTTTACGACTCTTGCTGAAGTCTATATCGCTCTCAAACAACCCCAAAAAGCGATCCAAACCTATCGAGATCAACTTGCCCTCTCCCAAGACCTTAGTTGGCAACCAGAGAAATCGCAAACCCTCTACGATCTCGCTAAATTAGAACGAAAAGAGGGCTATCTAAAAGCCGCCTTAAGCTCCATCAGTGAAGCCATAGACATTATTGAAAATATTCGTCAAGAGATTGTCAATCCCGAACTGAAAACTAGCTTTTTTGCCACCAAACAAGATTATTATGCCTTAAAAATTGATATTTTGATGGATTTACACCAACAAGATTCTACCCAAGGCTATAACGCCCAAGCTTTTGATACCAGTGAACGCAGTCGTGCTAGAACCCTACTGGAACTGCTCAACGAATCTAATGCCGATATTCGCCAAGGCGTTGATCCCAAGCTATTAGATCAAGAAAATGCCCTTAAAGATAAAACTACCGCCCTTGAAAAACAATGGAGCGAGCTTATTAATAAAAATCCCACCGAGCAACAAAAAGCCTTTTTTCAACAAGAACGCAAGAATTTACTGGCCCAATATCAAGCTATTCAAGATACAATTCGCGCCAAATCCCCCAAATACGCCGCCCTTAAATATCCCCAACCTCTGACCCTAGCCCAAGTCCAACAGCAAATTCTCGATCCTGATACCGCCCTTCTGCAATACTCCGTTAGCAAAGAAAAAAGCTACCTCTGGATTATTACCAAAGACGGATTCACCTCCCACATTCTTCCCGCCCAAAAAGAGATTGAAACCGCCGCACGAGAACTTCTGAATGCCATCCAATACGGCAAAGATGACACCACAAATATTAGCCAAGCCGCTAACCAACTCAGTCAACTTGTCCTCCCTCCCGTCGCTAAACTGAATCAAAAACGCTTAATTATCGTCCCCGATGGTGTATTGAATTACATCCCCTTTGCCACCCTCACCCTCAACAACCAACCCCTAATTAACCAACATGAACTGGTTAACCTGCCCTCCAGTTCCAGTATTGCCCTCATTCGCCAAGACACCCAAAACCGCAAACCCGCTTCCAAAACCCTGGCGATCCTTGCCGATCCTATTTTCAGCGCAGACGATCAACGCCTCAAAGCCCCTAAAAAACAACCCATTTCCCCAACCAACCCCGACTTAAACCAATTAGCCCTCAACCGTGTCACAAAAACGCTTAAAAAAAGCCGTGCAGAAGGAGACAATAACCAATTTACGCGACTCCCTGGTACTCGCCAAGAAGCCCAAGCCATCCTCGCTCTACTCCCCAAAACCGAAACCATCGTCGCCTTCGATGACCAAGCCAACCTTAATTTGGCCATCAATCCCCAACTCAGCCAGTATCGTATGATCCATCTAGCGACTCATGGCGTTTTTAATGGAGAAGACCCCGCCTATTCTGGCATCATTCTCTCTTTGGTAGATGCAAAAGGGACACCGATCAACGGCTTCCTACGCCTCAACGAAATTTTTAACCTTAATCTACCTGCGGAATTAGTGGTACTCAGTGCCTGCGAAACGGGCTTAGGACAAGAAATCAAAGGGGAAGGCTTAGTAGGACTGACCAGAGGCTTTATGTATGCAGGTACACCAAGAGTATTAGTTAGCCTCTGGCAAGTAGATGACCAAGCAACGGCAGAATTGATGACCCGATTTTATAAGTTAGTTTTAGAGAAAAAACTTCCTCCCGCCCAAGCTCTACGGGAAGCACAATTGCAAATGCAAAAAGAAACTGAGTGGAAATCTCCTTATTACTGGTCTGCCTTTGTTCTTCAGGGGGAATGGCGTTAGATTTGTATCTAGCAGCTTAATCATACTGATATACCTATAAAATTTGATTCCATTCTCCCATGCTCTTCTTTTAGATTGTCCTATGCCTATAAAGCTAAACCCTTTTCACTTTCTGTTGCCATTAGCGATCGCCTTACCGAGTTGCCTTATTCCGTCCTTATCTCTTGCTCAAACCCCACCAGTCAGTCCTAATCTCGACCCTAACCGTATTGCGGCAGAGAAAGCAGAAGCAGAAGCCCAAAAATTAGGCCAAGAAGACGCGCCCCTTGCGACCCAGGTGATTCCCAAATGGATTGAAGCGTTAAAGTACTGGCAATTAGCAGACGATCACAAAAAAGAAGTGAGTACTCTCGATAGAATTGCTAAATTTTACATTTTGCGAGGAGAATATCCAAAAGCCTTGGAATATGCTCAAAAACTTCTCCCTATTTGTGAAGCATTGAATGATCGAGAATGTCAGGGAGCCGCTTTTAGTTCCTTGTCTATAATTTATGATCAAATAGGGCAATATCAGAAGGCGATCGATTATTATCAACAAATTCCGTCTCTGTTTCCTGATACTCCTAAATTGACACCGATTACCTTAAGAAGTATTGGACAGACTTACAGTCAAAATTTAGGACAAAACCAGAAAGGACTTGATTACTATAAACAAGCTCTATCTTTCTGGCGAGCTAAAGGTGATGTTGTTAAACAAGCTGAAATATTTGACTATATTGCCTTTTTTTATCTTAATTTAGGAGAAAGCCAAAAAGCCATAGAGTCTCTAAAGCAAGCTAACGCGCTCGATCCTGAATTTAAAAGAGATAGAAGCAATGTTGATTTAAATTACAGGGCATTGTCAATACTTAGCTGTTCTGATCAAATTGCAACATTGCAAAGACCACCTTCCCCAGAACCATCAACTAATGTATCGAATTCACCCGAATCTGCTTCTGAACCTGCTACTAACAATATTGAAAAACTCCAAAAATTCGTCCAAAAATATCGCAAGCGAGAAATGCTCAGGGGAGAAGCTGATTTTTTAGGTACGTTAGCAGGCTTGGAGTATGCCAGGCTCGGACAATATCCACAAGCTCTTGATACTTATCAACAACAATTAAAACTTTGGCAATTCATGGGAGCTAAGCCGCAAGAAGCAGAAGCCTTAGAAGAAATTGCCGATATTCTCAATCGTCAAGGGAAAAAGCAAGAAGCAATTAATACCTTAAATCAATCTTTAGAGATTCGACGACAGCTTAATATCCTCCCTGACGAAGCCGATACCTTATCAACCCTCGGTTACATCTACTTCTCTCTGGGGGCCTATGATTCTAGCCTCGATACCTATAGGAAAGCCTTGTCTATTTTTCGGGATATGGGTACGCGATCTGAAGAAATTACTGCCCTACAAGACATGGGATCTGTTTACAAAAAGTTAAAAAATTATCCCGAAGCCCTGAAACTCTATCAGCAAGCTTTTTTGATCGCTGAAACGACTGGCAATTGTCCAGAAGCCTCTCGATCTAAATTCCGTATCAGTCAAGTTTATCTAGATACAGGAAATGATCAGCAGGCAATCACCAGTAGTAATGAAGCATTAGCGATCGCGGAAAAATTGGAAGTAATTGAAACAAAGCTAGTCATGCAAGCCACAGTTAATAACGTCCTTGCTAAAGCTAAATTAAAGCAGGAAAATTATCCTAAAGCCCTCGAATATGCCCAAAAAGCCCAGAGCCTAGCTCAACAGTCTAAGTTTCCGACAGTAGAAGCCATTGTTTTTACGACTCTTGCTGAAGTCTATGTTGCTCTCAAACAACCTCAAAAAGCGATCCAAACCTATCGAGATCAACTTGTCCTTTACCAAACCCTTAGTTGGCAACCAGAGAAATCGCAAACCCTCTACGATCTCGCTAAATTAGAACGAAAAGAGGGCGATCTAAAAGCCGCCTTAAGCTCCATCAGTGAAGCCATAGATATTGTTGAAAATATTCGTCAAGAGATTGTCAATCCCGAACTGAAAACTAGCTTTTTTGCTACCAAACAGGATTACTATGGCTTAAAAATTGATATTTTGATGGATTTACACCAACAAGCTCCTACCCAAGGCTATAATGCCCAAGCTTTTGATACCAGTGAACGTAGTCGTGCTAGAACCCTACTGGAACTGCTCAACGAATCCAATGCCGATATTCGCCAAGGTGTTGATCCCAAGCTATTAGATCAAGAAAATGCCCTTAAAGATAAAACTACCGCCCTTGAAAAACAATGGAGCGAGCTTATTAATAAAAATCCTACCGACCAACAAAAAGCCTTTTTTCAACAAGAACGCAAAAATTTACTGGCCCAATATCAAGCTATTCAAGACACAATCCGTGCCAAATCCCCCAAATACGCCGCGCTTAAATATCCCCAACCTCTGACCCTAGCCCAAGTCCAACAGCAAATTCTCGATCCTGACACCGCTCTTTTGCAATACTCCCTCAGCGAAGAAAAAAGCTACCTCTGGGTCATCACCAAAGACGGATTCCAATCCTACACTCTGCCCAGGGCAAAAGACATTAAAATCTCGGCTATTAAAGTCCTTAATGCCATTAAACAGAACTCACTTGACACATCATATATTAACCAAACCGCCAACCAACTCAGTCAACTTGTCCTCCCTACTGCCGCTAAACTGAATCAAAAACGCTTAATTATTGTCCCCGATGGCGTACTGAGTTACATCCCCTTCTCTACCCTCACCCTCAACGACAAACCCCTGATTAACCAACATGAACTGGTTAACCTGCCCTCCAGTTCCAGTATTGCCCTCATTCGCCAAGAAAACCAAAACCGCAAACCCGCCCCCAAAACCCTGGCAATCCTTGCTGACCCAATTTTCAGTGCAGACGATCAACGCCTTAAAGCACCTCAAAAACAACCCATTTCCCCAACCAACCCCGACTTAAACCAATTAGCTATCAACCGTGTCACAAAAACCCTTAAAAAAAGCCGTGCAGTAGGAGACAATAACCAATTTACGCGACTCCCTGGCACTCGCCAAGAAGCCCAAGCCATCCTCGCGCTACTCCCCAAAACCGAAACCAACGCCGCCTTTGATGACCGAGCTAACCTTAATTTGGCCATCAATCCCCAACTCAGCCAGTATCGCATCCTTCATCTAGCAACTCACGGTGTTTTTAATGGACAAGACCCCGCCGATTCGGGAATCATTCTTTCTTTGGTAGATGCAAAAGGAACGCCCATCAATGGCTTTCTACGGCTTAACGAAATCTTTAACCTTAATTTACCTGCGGAATTAGTGGTACTGAGTGCCTGCGAAACTGGCTTAGGACAAGAAATTAAAGGAGAGGGGCTAGTGGGACTGACCAGGGGCTTTATGTATGCAGGGACACCAAGGGTATTAGTTAGCCTCTGGCAAGTAGATGACCAAGCAACAGCGGAAATGATGACCCGATTCTATAAGTTAATTTTAGAGAAAAAACTTCCTCCCGCCCAAGCCCTACGAGAAGCGCAATTGCAAATGCAAAACGAAACTGAGTGGAAATCGCCCTATTACTGGTCAGCCTTTATTCTTCAGGGGGAATGGCGTTAAAGTCAATAGACAAAAATTGGTGAAAGCTTTGATGTAATCTGATTATATTCTCCTGAGGCCGTAGTGGTTGCTGAAATTATTGCGGATATTCGAGAGTTGGGGACTTGGGGATGATGGGGTAGAAGTTTAAGGCTTGAAACCATTTATCGACACAGTAAGATTGGTCGGTAATCATTAGAGTAAAACAGGATAAACATGCTCACTGGTTAAAAGGAGTTCATCATTGCCGAAAAAACAATTTCGCAAATCCGTCAAGAGCTTGCGTTATCAAATCTCCAGACATCACCAAAAAATTGCCGATGAACAACAAAAGGAATCTCCCGATTTTAACCTTATCCACTACTGGAGACGAGAAATCTCTGGACTCGAAAAAAGTTTAGTCAGAGCCGAAAAACGATTAAAAAGAGGTCATTAAATGCTTCTCCAAACAAAAAACTCATCAATTCTTAATCCTACTTTAGAAACTTTATTATCAGAATTAGAAGAAGAATGCAATACAGTTTTAACCCTTCTTCATCAACTTAGATTATCTAATCTTAGCAATGATCAAAAAGGCGATATTTTAGCCGAATTAGTTGGCTCGATTAGTCATTTACACGTTCACACAGAAAATCTGCCCGACTTAATTGGCGATGAATTATTACAACTACCCGATTAAAAATAAAAGAACCTGGCGGCGATCGCGTTATTATTCAGTTTTAAGTATTGTTAAAAATGTCCCCATTAATGAGGTCTGTCAATGGCTCAAGCAATTCGTCAAAAAAAGTCTTCGGCTGAAGCCTTAGCGATTCAAAGACTAGGATACTTAGACAATCCCAACCAATTGGTAACGGTGATTGGTGCAGATCAAGACATTGACGAAGTATTTTTGCAAGAATGGGTAGAGGGAAAAAACAAAAAAAGGCAAATCAAGTGCATATAACCGTCAGATTTGTCTCCCAATTCTCTTATAATTCGTAAGCATTCAAGGTGGTTGAAGTTCAATGGGAATTAAGGATGGGAAGGGTAAATCAAACCGCACCGCCCGACAAACAGAAGAAAGAAAATCCC
>Ga0208854_1000253_pt1 | contig 13331 bp, 11 predicted proteins | sample LakMenEpi30Nov11_FD_150748 | JGI IMG/M metagenome (GOLD analysis project Ga0208854, IMG submission 150748) | Freshwater microbial communities from Lake Mendota, WI - 30NOV2011 deep hole epilimnion (SPAdes) | ecosystem: Environmental > Aquatic > Freshwater > Lake > Epilimnion/Euphotic zone ...
CCGCCCCTCGCCCGCCGTCAGTCCCCTCGGTTGCCACCCCTCTCGTGAATTTGCAAATCGGCAACGGCAACGAGCGTCAAAATCTCAGCACCGCGATCCAAATCGTAGTGGTGATGACGCTCCTCACTCTGGCGCCATCACTCATCATGCTCATGACGAGTTTCACCCGCATCGTGATTGTTCTCGGCTTCGTGCGCACCGCACTGGGCGTGCCCAGCGCCCCGGCGAACCAACTCCTCATCGGGCTCTCACTGTTCCTGACTTTTTTCATCATGGCCCCCGTCTGGCAGGACATCCAGGCCCAGGCACTCACGCCCTACATGAATGAACAAATCGATTCCAACGAGGCCATGGACCGCGCGATTGCGCCGATCCGCACCTTCATGCTCCGCCAGACCCGCCCAGGCGAAGTCGATTTCTTCCTCGATCTCGCGGGAATGGGACGCACGGCGGTCAACGACCTGCCCATGCGAGTTGTTCTGCCCGCATTCGTGGTGAGCGAACTCCGAACCGCATTTCAAATGGGCTTCCTGATTTTCATTCCATTCCTGGTGATCGACTTCCTTGTCGCCTCCACCCTCATGTCGATGGGCATGATGATGATGCCCCCGACCATGGTCGCCCTCCCGCTGAAATTGCTTTTGTTCGTGCTGGTGGATGGCTGGCAGCTCGTGATCCGCTCGCTGGTTCAAAGTTTCGCCGCATGAACCAAGAAACCGCCATCGAGATGCTCCGCTCGCTCATCACTGTCTCGCTGACCGTGATGACACCAGTGATTTTAGCGGCTCTCGTGGTTGGCGTGGCCGTGAGCCTCCTCCAAGCCATCACCAGTATTCAGGAACCCACTCTCAGCTTCGCCCCGAAACTCATCGCCATCGGAGCCGTCATCATCGTTGGAGCTCCATGGATGCTCCGCCAGTTGATGCAGTTTACGATTTTCTTCCTCAATAAAATCCCAGAGATGACGCGATGATCACGATCCGCATCGAGGACATCTACCCCGGCATGCTCATTTTTCTCAGAGCCTCCGGGATGTTTCTCGTCATGCCCGTCTTTTCCGGGAGCATGATTCCCCCACCCGTGAGGATCGGGATCGCGGCAATGATCGCCTACCTTCTCGCTCCCATCTTCGGGAATTTCGGCGGCGTTCCAGCCCACTGGTTTTTGCTCGTCAGCGAGGTCATCCACGAAGTCCTCACCGGCCTCTTGCTCGGATTTGCGGTCCGATTCCTGCTCTACGCTCTGGAAATGGCAGGTGAAATCATCGCAGTCCAAGTCGGGCTCTCCCTGAGTTCGAATATCGACCCCATTACTCGAAACTCCGCCACGCCGCCGAATACCATGCTGCAGTCCTTCGGCTTGGTGCTTTTTCTGGTGACCGGAGCCTACCAATATTGCCTCGTCGCATTCGCCCGGAGTTTTGAAATTTTCCCGCCCAACGCGATTTTCGATCCCCAATCGATCAACGAGGTCATCGCCGCCAGCGGGCGGGTTTTCCTCCTGGGAATTCAAATCTCCGCGCCGCTTCTGGCGATCAGCTTTCTCGTGAATATGTGCTTCTCGGTCCTCGGCCGTGCCGCGCCGAGCCTCAATGTTTTCATCCTCAGCTTCCCCGTCCAAATCCTCGCCGGTCTGACCGTTTTCGCCATGACGCTCGGCCTCACCGTGCAATACATCCTCCGCGACATGCAGCAACTGCCCGAGACGATGCTGCGCTTCCTCCGCTGACCCCGCCATGGCCGAGCACAACGACACAGCCACAGAGAAACCGACAGACAAAAAACTCTCGGACTCCCACAACAAAGGCCAATTCGCGCAGGCCGCCGAAATCCAAATGGTCTTCGGCCTCATCGCCGCTTATTTCGTTTTGCTTTTCACCCTCGGCGACCAATCCCGCTTCATCACCGAGTTCGTCGCCAGCGTTCTGGGGAATCTCGAAAAATATGAAATCGTCAGCCATGCGCTCCCCCAGTGGATCATGATGGGTTTTCTCATGCTCTTCGGATTGCTCCTTCCGATGCTTGCGGCCACCACCGTCGCCAGCATTCTTGCCGGGGGACTTCAAAGCCGCTTCAAAGCCACCCCCGAAGTGGTCGAAGTGAAATTCGACAAGCTCAATCCCGTCACCGGATTTCAGCGCGTCTTCAGCAAGCAGGGATTGGTGAAAATGGTCATCGACCTTGGAAAATGTCTCATCGTCGCCGCACTCATTTACACCGGCGTCCACGATGTCCTCACCGACCCGATTTTTTTCACCCCCGTCCCCATTTTTCGACTCGGATCATTCATCTACGACTCGAGCCTCATGCTCTTTTTCCGCCTGGCGATCGCCATGAGCGGCCTGGCGCTTCTCCACTACCTCTACCAACTCAAAAAGACCGAGAAGGACTTGATGATGACCAAGCAGGAGATCAAGGACGAACAACGCCAGGCCCAAGGCGACCCCAATGTGAAAATGGCCCAGCGCGCCATGGCCCGCCGCCTCCTCCAGCGCCAAATGCTCGCCGATGTGCCGCAAGCCGATGTGATCATCACAAACCCGACCCACTACGCCGTCGCCCTCAAATACGAGCGCGGCGTGGACTCCGCCCCGGTCGTTCTCGCCAAGGGCCACAACAGCTTCGCCCAACGCATCAAATCCATCGGTGCGAAATTCGAAGTCCCCACGGTCGAAAACAAACCCATCGCCCGCGCGCTCTTCAAATTCGGTCAGGTCGGCAAACCCATCCCCTCCCAACTTTATCAAGCCATCGCCGAGATTCTCGGCTATGTCTACCGCACCCACCGCTACTACTTCTACCAACTCAAATCCCGCCGCCTGAAATCCTGACGCCCTTAGAGAATGGCCAATCCCACAGTCGATAGCGCAAACCCATCTCCGTGGGGCCGATTGCTCAAGCAATCGGACCTCATCTTCACCCTCGGCCTCTTTGGCATTGTTCTGCTCTTGGTCGTGCCCATACCCACTTGGGCGCTGGATTTTTTCCTTTCTGTGAACATCGGCATCTCGCTGATGATCCTCCTCGTCATCATTTATGTGAAGGATCCGCCCGAGTTCTCGGCCTTCCCCACGATCCTCCTCGCCGTCACGCTGCTGCGCCTCGCGCTCAACATCGCCTCGACCCGCCTCATCCTGCTCGATGGCTACGCGGGCCATGTCATCGAGGCGTTCGGCAATGTTCTCATCCAAGGAAACTACCTCGTCGGCGCGGTGGTTTTCATCATCTTGGTCATTATCAATTTCATCGTGATCACAAAGGGCGCAGGCCGTATCGCCGAGGTCGCCGCCCGTTTCACTTTGGACGCCATGCCGGGCAAACAAATGGCCATCGATGCCGAACTCAACGCCGGCATCATCGATGAACTCACCGCCACCAGCCGCCGACTCAAAATCCAAAAAGAAGCCGACTTCTACGGCGCGATGGACGGTGCCAGCAAGTTCGTCCGAGGCGATGCCGTCGCGGGCATTCTCATTACCATCATCAATATCGTCGGCGGCTTCGGCATCGGAATGCTCCAGAAAGGCATGCCCATCGATGCCGCGCTCGAGAAATACACCCTCCTCTCGATCGGTGACGGCCTCGTCTCCCAAGTCCCCGCCCTCGTCATTTCCGTCGCCGCCGGCTTGCTCGTCACCCGCGCCCAAGGCGAGACCAGCCTCGGCGGGCAAATCGGCCAGCAACTCGGCGCCTACCCCCGCGCCGTGGGAATTTGCGCGGGCTTAATTAGCGCGATGGCCTTCGTTCCAGGAATGCCACCGGTGCCCTTCCTGCTTCTCGGCGCCATCACAGGAGCTATGGCCTACATGCTCAAGAAAAACGCCACCGCCACCGAGGAAAAATTAGGGCCCGGCGGCAGACTCGCCCTCCCCGCTCCCGGCGGATCCCGACCGGCCGCTGGCGGCGGAGCGTCCCCAGCCGGCGCCCAAGGCGGCGACGGCAAGTCCCCCGAGGATTTCCATAAACTCATCGAAACCGAAATCCTCTCCATCGAGGTCGGCTACGGCCTCCTCCGCCTCGCCGACAAAACCCAAGGCGGCGACCTCCTCGACCGCATCACCGGCGTCCGCAAAGGCTTCGCCCGCGACAACGGCATGGTCATCCCGCCCATCGCCATCCGCGACAGCCTGGAACTCGAGCCGAACGAATACCGCTTCCTCCTTCGCGGCAAATCCATCGCCCACGCGACTGTCATCCCGAACCGCTGGCTCGCGATGAATGTCAGCGGCAGCCACATCACCCTCAAAGGCGTCCCCACCCGCGAACCCGTCTTCGGCATCGAAGCCGTCTGGATCGCCGAGGAGGAAAAACGCACCGCCGAGATCAATGGCTACAGCGTTGTCGATGCCGTCTCGGTCCTCATCACCCACCTCGCCGAGTCCCTCAAACAAAGCGCCCACCTCATTCTCAGCCGCCAGGAAGTCCAAGGCCTCATCGACCGCGTCAAGGAAACCAACCCCTCACTCATCGCCGAACTCCTCCCCGACCTCGTCAATCTCGGCATCATCCAGCGCGTCCTCCAAAACCTCCTCCGCGAGGGCGTGCCCATCAAAAACCTCCCCCTCATCCTCGAAACCGTCGCCGACTACGCCACCGTCACCAAAAACCCCGACGAACTCTCCGAGCAAGTCCGCAAGCGCCTCGGCACCTATTTCATCGCCCAATACGAATCCGAGCCCGGCCAGATCAAAGCCGTCACGCTCGATCCCCGCATGGAGCAAACCCTCATCACCCGCATCCAGCGCTCGCATTTCGAAACCACCCTCGCCCTCGACCCGCAAACCGCCCAATACCTCCTGCGCGAACTCACCATCCGCTCCAATTCCATGGCCGAGCAGGGCTTGTTGCCAACCGTCATTCTCAGCGCCGAACTCCGCCTCGCCTTCAAGCGCTTCTTCGAGCCCTCCCTCCCGAAGATCCATGTCCTCGCCTACCAAGAACTCCCCGCCCAAACCGAAATCCAAAACATCGGCATCATCACGCCGCCCATGACTCAAGCCGGGGACCCCTCCCACCAAGTCGCAGCCTGATTCTCCCCGTTTCCAAAAAATTCGCAGCGCGTCATTTTCCCCCTGCGATTTTTCCATGACCTGCTAGGTTTTCCCCATGAAATCAGCCGGGGAAATGTCACCAACAGAAATGCGCGCCGAAATCTTTCGCGTCGCCCGGCTCTGTGCCCCCTGCCTCGACTCGATGGGACCCGCCACCTTCCATGGCAATCCCGCCGCCGCGTCGGAACTCACCAACTGGCGCGACTCCGTGTGGATTCCCTGCCTTTCGCCCGCCCTCGAAGCCGCCCTCGCCGTCGGCAAAATCGGATGCCGCGAGTTGATCGAAGTCGACCAGAAACTCGACCTCCAACTCGCTGGACCCTTGGCCAAATCCTCCCGCACCGCCGGCCGCCAACTCGCCACCCAATTCTCCGCCCCTGCCAACGAACCCGCCCTCCTCAAATTCCTCGCCGCCGTTGCTTCCGGCTCCTCCCCGGGCCACCTCGCCGTCGTCTTCGCCGCCCGCGCCGCCGTTTTCCACATCCCCCTCCCGACCACCCGCGCCGCTCTGCTGTTTCTCGAAATGCGTGCCGCACCGATCGACTCGCTTTGGCCGATTCTCGAGGCTTGCCTCGCCGGCGCCAAGCCAGCCAAAACCTCGCTCCACGCCGCCTGATCCCATCCCCGAGATGCCCGCGCTCGACACTCCCGAAATCAAGACCAAGGACAAATCCGATCTCGATTCCGTCTGGAATGTCGTGGTTCACAACGACCCTGTGAACCTTATGAGCTATGTCGCCATGGTCTTCCGCCGAGTCTTTGGATTTCCGCGCGAAAAAGCCGAGCGCCACATGATGGAAGTCCACAAAAGCGGACGCTCGATCGTCTGGAGCGGCTCCCGCGAGGAGGCCGAGTTGTATGTCCAACAACTCCACTCCCACCTCCTCCTCTCCACTCTGGAAAAAAATCCGGCCCAATGAAAATTGGCATCAGCATTCTCCAAGACGGCGGCGTGCTCTTCGAAGGCATCGATCCCCTGCTCCACAAAATGCTCACCGAAATCCGGACCTCCGCCGAACTCGACGACCCCCGCGTGGAAGCCAGGTTTTATCAATCCCCAACGACCGACCCCGAGGCCGAGGACTTGCGCGAGGATTGGAAAGCCTTCGTCCAACCCGACCTCCACAGCGCCTTCGCCTCCTCCCGCGAGGTCGTCGCGGCCGACCTCCGCCGCTGCTCGTCCAACCCCCAAGGCCACCATTCTCTTTTGATTCCAAAAAATCACATCGACCACTGGCTCAGCGCCCTCAACCAAGCCCGCCTCGCCCTCGTCGAATCTCATGGTTTTTCCGAAGCCGAGATGTCCCACCAACCGGAAAACCTCGAAGACCTCCGCGATTACGCCCTCCTCCAACTCAGCATCTACGGCCTCATGCAGGAATGGCTCGTCTCGCTCCTCGATTAATCACGAATCCTGCAAATTTGACCACAGAGGACACAGAGAGCACAGAGGGTGATTGATTTAAAAATCACAATTCAGGCCTCCCCTTCCCCCTCTGTGCGCTCTGTGTCCTCTGTGGTCAATCCCCCAAGCAGCCCCGCTTCCCACTCACGACAGTCTTTGCAAATTCCCTGCTCCCCACTAGCTTTTCGGCCATGAAATATGCGTTTCTCGGCGCCGGCCGCATGGCATCGGCCATCATTCAAGGAATGCTGCGGGCCAATGTTTGCGAGCCCTCGGACATCGTCGCCGCCTGCCCGGAGCCCGATTTGCTCCAGAGCCTCCGCGATGCCACCTCGATCAAAATTGTTTCGGAAAATGCCGAAGCCGCCGCCGAGTCTCCCGTTCTGATTTTGTGCGTGAAGCCCCAAGATGCCGCGAAGGCTCTGAAACAAACGGGCGCGCATTTAAAAAACAAACTCCTCATCTCGATTGCCGCCGGGCTTTCCCTCGAAACCCTCCAAAACCTCGCTCCCGGCGCCCGGGTCGTTCGCGCCATGCCGAACACCGCTGCGATTGTTGGACGCTCCGCCACGGCCTACGCCGCGGGCTCGGATGCCACGCCGCAGGATCGCGAGTTGGCCGAGTCGATTTTTTCGAGCATTGGCGAAGTTTACCCCGTCGAAGAAAAACTTCTCGATGCCGTCACTGGCCTGAGCGGCAGCGGCCCGGCCTATGTGTTTTTGATGATCGAGGCCCTCGCCGATGGCGGAGTCTCCTGCGGCCTTCCCCGCAAGCTCTCCCAAGATCTCGCGATCCAAACCGTCCTCGGCGCGGCCGAACTCGCCAAAGCCACCTCCGAGCACCCCGCCGTCCTTCGCGAAATGGTCACCAGCCCCGGTGGCACCACCGCCGCCGCCCTCGCCGAACTCGAAAACCGCGGAGTCCGCGCCGCATTCATTGGAGCGGTCCGCGCTGCCGAGCGCCGCTCTCGCGAGCTCGCGGGCCAATGAATCGTTTTTTCTGCGGTGTCCTTGCGATCGGGCTTTCTCTCGCCGCCCCCCTTCTCGCCAAAGAACCACCCGCAGATTTCACCCCGCGAGTCCTCTCGGAAGCCGTCGCGGAGGGAAACCTCGCCTTCGAAGCCAAAGACTACGGGACCGCCCGCCGCGCCTACGAACGCGTCCTTTCCCTCGATCCCCAAAATTCCCTCGGCCTCGTGAATCTTGGCTTGGTTGAATTTTACTCGGGCGACAGCGCGAAGTCCGAAAATCTCCTCAAACAAGCCGTCCGCCTCCGCATGGAAACCGCCCCGGCCTGGCTCACGCTGGGGATGATTTACATGGACCAAAACCGCTTTCGCGAGGCCCTCGCCGCCCTCTCCCAAGCCACCCTGCTCGACCCCCAAAACCCCCGAGCGCGCAATTTTCTTGGCGTCGTGATTGGCCGCGAAGGCTGGATCGACGGCGCCCAGCAGGAACTCCGCCGCGCCGTGGAACTCAACCCCGACTACGCCGACGCCCACTACAATCTCGCTGTTTTCTACCTCCAGGAAAAACCCGCCGCCATCGAACTGGCCAAGCGCCATTATTTCAAAGCCATTGAACTCGGGGTTGAAAAAGACCCGTCGATGGAAAAGGTTTTCCACTCAACCAAACCCAATCCCTGACCTCTTCACATGCGATTTCCCGCGCTCCTCGCTGCCCTCGCCCTGCCACTTCTCTGCTCAATTACCGCATCGGCTCAGATTTCGGTGAATGCCAAATCGGCCATTCTTCTCGATGCGAATACCGGCCAAGTGATCTACAAAAAAAACGACACCGACCAGCGCGCGGTCGCCAGCACCCAAAAGCTCCTCACCGCCCTGATCATCGCCGAGTCGGGCGACCTCGATAAAAAAATCACCATCCAGTTGATCGATACCCAGTGCGAGCCTTTCAAGCTCTACATCAAGCCTGGCCAGACCTACACCCGCCGCGAACTCCTCCACGCCCTGATGATTCGCAGCAGCAACGATGTCGCCCGCGCCCTCGCCCGCGACAACGCCGGAAGTATCGAGGCTTTTGCGCGCAAAATGACCAACCGCATTAAGGAACTCGGCGGCACTTCCTCGAATTTTGTGAATCCCAATGGCCTCCCTGCCTCCGGCCAATACTCGACCGCCAGAGACATGGCCCGAGTCGCTCGCATGGCCTACCGCAACCCAACCCTCCGCCAAATCATGAACACCAAAAACTACGATTTTCGTTTCTCCTCCGGAAAAGTCGTTCCACTCCGAAATACCAACCGCCTCCTGCGCACCTACTCCTTTTGCAATGGAATGAAGACCGGCTACACCAACGCCGCCGGCCATTGCCTCATCTCGAGCGGATCCCACAATGGCCGCGATTGCATTGCCGTGGTGCTCGGATCGACCAAAGGCGTCGTCGCCGAGGAATCCGCCAAACTCCTCACCTACGGCCTCAAAATGACCCCCTCACAAGTCAGCACCGCCCGACTGGCCAACAACTAATCCGCCTTGTCGCGTTCCTACACACTCCACTCCCCGGCACGCCCGGATTCGGGCATCGATTTCGAAAAGGAACTCAACCCCGAGCAATTCGCCGCCGTCACCTCCTCACCCGGCAGATCCTTGGTGATCGCTGGCGCAGGTAGTGGAAAAACCCGAACGCTCACTTATCGAGTCGCCTGGCTTTTGGAACAAGGCATCCCCGCCGGTTCCATCCTCCTGCTCACTTTCACCAACAAAGCCGCCCGCGAAATGGTGGAGCGCGTCCACAACCTCCTGCCCGGCGCGGCCGATGGACTCTGGGGCGGCACCTTCCACTCGATCGGGAACCGCATCCTCCGCCGCCACGCCGCCGACATCGGATTCCGCGAGGGATTTTCCATCATGGACCGCGATGACTCGGAGGAAATGATCGCCGCCGTGGTCGCGAAACAGGGTCTCGTGGATACCACCCGCAAATTCCCCAAAGCCGGAGTCCTCTCCGATATCTTCAGCCTCGCCATCAACACCGCCGCCCCCATTGGCAAAATCCTCGGCGAAAAATACCGCTACTTCATCCCCCTCGCTCCGGAGATCGAGAAAATCCAAGCCGCCTACGAAGCCAGAAAGCGCGAGGCGAACTCGATGGATTTCGATGACCTTCTTTCCAAAACCCTCGAGCTTTTTCTGACCCACCCCGAAGTCGCCGCCCTTTACCAGCGCCGCTTCCAGCAAATCCTCGTCGATGAATACCAGGATACGAACCGCCTCCAGTCCGAACTCATCGACCTCCTCGCCTCCCACCACAAGAATCTCATGGTCGTGGGAGACGACGCCCAGAGCATCTACTCGTGGCGAGGCGCGAATTTCGAAAATATCCTCCAATTTCCCAAAAACCACCCGGGCTCCCGCGTTTTTAAAATCGAAACGAACTATCGCAGCGTCCCCCAAGTCCTCGAAGTCGCCAACGCCGCCATCGGCGGGAACGAACGCCAGTTTCCAAAAACCCTTGCCCCCATCCGCAAGCCCCACGCCGTCAAACCAGCCCTTGTTGCCCTCCCGACCAATTCCCAGCAAGCCGCCTTCGTCGCCCAGCGTGTCATGGAACTCCTCGACGAGGGCATCCCGCTCGAGCAAATGGCCGTGCTCTACCGCGCGCACTACCACTCGATGGAGGTGCAGTTGGAGTTCACCAAGCGCGGCATTCCCTTTTCGATCACAAGCGGCCTGAGATTTTTCGAGCAAGCCCATATCAAGGATGTCGCCGCATTTCTAAAATTCACCGTCAACCCGCGCGATGAAATGTCCTTCAAGCGCATCGTGCGACTTCTCCCCGGCATCGGCAACAAGACCGCAGAAACCCTCTGGGAGCGGACCCAAAGCCTCCTCGCTGGCTCCACCGAATTCGCCCGACTCGCCGAAGCCAAAGTCCCCTCCAAGGCTGGAAAAGAATGGTCGCAACTTGTTCTCACCCTCGCCGACCTCGTCCCGCAAGGCGCCCCGCTCGGCCCCGCGGCCATGATCGAATGCGTCCTCTTCGCGATCTACGACGATTACATGAAGGGCAAATTCCCGAATTACGATGCCCGCCGCGAGGATTTGCAGACTCTCCAAACCTTCGCCGGCCAGTTTGAATCCGCCTCCGATTTTCTTTCTCAACTCGCCCTCCTCGGTGGACTCGAAACGGCCGACGCCTTCGCGGGGGCGGCTGAGACCGAGAAGATCACCCTCTCTACGCTCCATCAGGCGAAAGGCCTCGAGTGGCGTGTCGTTTTCTTGATCTGGCTGGCCGACGGGATGTTTCCGAGCAGCCGCAGCCTCGAGGACCCGGCGGGCCTTGAGGAGGAGCGCCGCCTGTTCTATGTCGGCGTCACCCGCTGCATGGATGAACTCTACCTCAGCTACCCCGAAATGCGCCTCGGCGCCGGCTATGGCGAAATTTTCCAGACTCCCTCCCGCTTTCTCCGCGAGATTCCGGAGGAACTCCTCGAAGTGTGGGATGTCTCCCCCACCCCTTCCGCAAAATGGGGTGGCGACCCGCTCCCGATCGACGACGAGCCGTTTTGATACCGAAAACCGCTGTTCCCGGTAGCGGAACACGGAACGTGTTTCGATAACTCCGTTTCCAGGTTGATCGTCCCGAGCAAAAAGCGAACTCGCCTTTTGAAAGGCCCGATGGATACCTTCCCGCCGTGAGCCAATCCTGTTCCGTGCGCGTTCGTGCGAAGTTTTTTTTCGAGGGAGATAAAAAGTTTTTCATCAAGGGAGTGACCTACGGCCCGTTCGCTCCCGACTCCGAGGGCGAGCATTTCGGGAATCCGGAAAAAGCCCGCGCCGATTTTGAATTGATGCGCGAGGCCGGCGTGAACCTCGTCCGGATCTACTATGTCCCACCCCGGTGGTTTCTCGATCTCTGCCAGGAATTCGGCGTCCGCGCCCTGATTTCCATTCCCTGGGCGGAACACCTCGAATTCCTCAATAATCGAAAAATCCGCCAAGCGGCCAAGGCCGCCGTCCGCGATGGGGTCACGAAAAATGCCGGCCACCCCGCCGTTTTTGGATACCTCGTGGGCAACGAAATTCCGACCCACATGGTCCGCTGGCTCGGCGCTCGCGAAGTCACGGAGTTTGTCGAGCAATTGATCACCATCGGCCGCCAAGCCGATCCCAAGGCCCTTTTTTCCTACGCGAGCTACCCCCCGACCGAATACCTCCTCCCGCAAAACAGCGACTTCGTTACTTTCAATGTCTACCTCCACCGTCAGGAGGATTTTGATCGCTACCTCGCCCGCCTCCAAAACCTCGCCGACGACAAGCCTCTCATCCTCGGCGAATTCGGCATGGATACCATCCGCCACCCCGAAGAGGAGCAGGCCGAAATGCTCCGCTGGCACATCGAAAGCGTCGTTCGAGGCGGCTTGGCGGGAACGATTGTTTACGCGTGGACCGATGAGTGGTTCCGCGGGGGACAGGAAATTCTCGATTGGTCGTTCGGCCTCGTCCGGCGCGACCGCAGCAAGAAACCAGCTTTTGACACGGTGAAACAACTTTTCTCCGGCGATGGTCCCATGACCTCCCGGGTGAAGTTACCCTCCTACCCGAAGGCCTCCGTCATCGTTTGCTCCTACAATGGAGCCAAGACCCTCGACCGCTGCCTCACTTCCCTCAAGGACATCCATTACCCCGACTACGAGGTCATCCTCGTCGATGATGGATCGACCGATGAGACCCCCGAAATCGCCGCGCGCCATTCCTGGGTGCGCACTATCCGTCAGGAAAACAAAGGTCTGAGTTTCGCTCGAAATGTCGGCGCCCATGCGTCCACGGGCGAAGTGATTGTTTACACAGACAGCGACTGCATGGCCGATCCCGATTGGCTCTATTATCTCATCGGCACTCTGCTCAGCGGCAACTTCGCCGGCGTGGGCGGCCCGAACATTTCTCCTCCGGCGGAAAATTGGGTGCAGGCTTGTGTATCGGCCGCTCCCGGCGGTCCGAGCCATGTCCTCCTCACCGATGTCGTGGCCGAGCACATCCCAGGCTGCAACATGGCATTCCACCGTTGGGCGTTTGATCAAGTCGGTGGGTTCGACCACGAATACCGCAAGGCCGGTGACGATGTGGACTTCTGCTGGCGCCTTCAACAAAGCGGAGGCGTGATCGCCTTCAGCCCCGCCGCGATTGTCTGGCACTACCGCCGCTTCACGCTGAAAGCCTTTCGCAAACAGCAAGAGGGCTACGGCGAGGCCGAATCCATGCTGCGATTCCAACACCTGATCTTTTTCGGCCCCACCGGCACCGCCAAATGGAAAGGCCAAATCTACGGCGCACCGCGCTTCACCTGGCTCGTCAACAAGCCCGTCATCTACCATGGCGTCTTCGGCGAGGGACTCTTCCAATCGATCTACCCCACCCCGCAATCCGATGTCGCCGCCTACCTCAGCAGCATCGAATGGGTCGCCCTCACGCTTTTCATTTTGCTCTGCTCGATCCCGATTCCCATCCTGCGAATCGTTCCCTACTTGATGTTCGGCGGCACCCTCCTCGTGGCTCTCTCTTACATGATCCACGCGCGCCTCGAGGCCAAACACGACACGATCCCCGCTCGCTTGCTCGTGGCATTTCTCGCCCTCGCCCAGCCTCTCGTTCGCGGATGGGCGCGCTATTTCACCTGGCTCAAATTCAAGCGCACCCCGACCTCCGTCATCGCCAGCCGCGAGAAGGATTTTCAACGCACCCGGGGAAGCATCACGCACATCCGCTTTTGGAGTGAAAATGGCCACGGCCGCGAAGCTTTGTTGAAAGAAACCGTCGCCGCCCTCGAGCACGAGGGCTGGAACTACTCGATCGATACCGGTTGGAAAAACTGGGACATTCAAATCTACGGGAGCTTTTGGTGGGGCATTCAGCTT
>Ga0208854_1000254_pt1 | contig 13323 bp, 15 predicted proteins | sample LakMenEpi30Nov11_FD_150748 | JGI IMG/M metagenome (GOLD analysis project Ga0208854, IMG submission 150748) | Freshwater microbial communities from Lake Mendota, WI - 30NOV2011 deep hole epilimnion (SPAdes) | ecosystem: Environmental > Aquatic > Freshwater > Lake > Epilimnion/Euphotic zone ...
TACGTAACCATATACTCCCAAGAGTTAGAGATCAAAATAATACTTTGGGAAGATGGGTACTTGGTGGTAACAGCGAGAAAATCCGCCGTCTTTGGGTCGATGAGTTCTTGATTTCAGCGGACCTCTAAAAATGAGGAGAGCTTTTCTAAAAATCAGCTTATCATAGTTGTACAAAAAAATAATAGTTGAGAATTCGTGAAATAGCTGTTTCGTAATTCAAAAGCAAAATTTTGCGTGTTCCGCCATGTTTATATCTCTAAAACCGGCGGATGAAACATTGTTTTGTGTTTCATCCGCCGGTTTGACGAGTTATCTGATGCCTTGCTTAATTCCAAAAAGTGGCCGCAAATTGACATTTGCAGATTTGTGGATCAGTTTTGATATATAAAAATCAATCCGTAAATCTGCAAATGTCGATTTGTGGATTAATTTATCTATCTTGCTTTTCCCCACAAAAATTAGAATAGCGACACTTTTCATTTATTTTTGTCGTAAAGAGTGTCGTAAAAATGTCGTAAAAAATTAATTTACAGGATTTACTTTGTAGCGAGCCGCTTTTTTAATACCATTTTGAGAAATGAGGCCTTTTTCTATTAAATCAGAAAGGTCTCGCTGCAAAGATCTTCTATTGATTCCCGGGCAAAGCAACTCATAATCCTGAATTGAAAAGTCTTCTTTCCTTCCAAGCAAATAGTCTAAAGCCTGTTTTTGTCGTTCTGAAAGTTTGTATTCCAGCACTAAAACATCCAATTTCATTGCATGGGATCCTTTAAGCTGGATTTCATGCATTTGCGTTTCTAAAGCACGAGAAAAATATTCAAGCCAACAAGTCATATCCATGTTGTTGTTTCTGACGGATTGAATGGCGTGATAATAGTCTTGTCGGTTTCGGTCATAGTATTCGCTAATAGTAAAAAGTTTTTTAAAATCATAACCTGATCGATAGAGACATAATGTCGATAATAGTCGAGCTGTTCGACCATTTCCGTCTAAAAATGGATGTATATGAACAAGTTGAAATTGAGCAATTCCCGCTAAAAGTACTGGAGGAATGGTTTTTTCATTTTGTAACCAGTCCACCAATTCAGCCATAAAAATTGGCACTTCATAAGCAGCCGGTGGTGTATAGATAATTTCTTTTGTTTTAGAATTAGCTACATAATTTTGAATGACTCTATATTGCCCAGGTTGAGCACTATTCCCTCTTACATCTTCGACAAGCCGCCTATGGATCTCTCTAATAAGACCTTCTGTTATAAATCCCTGTGAAAAGACATAATCTGCCACGAAATCGAAAGCTTTTTTATAGTTTAGAAGTTCTTTGACATCCTCAGAGTCGACACCAGACATTTTTTCACCGGCTATTAGCCTTTCGGATTGGTCAAGGCTTAAATGTGTACCTTCTATATGGGTCGTATGATGTGCTTCTAAAATTAGAGCACGCGCCTGCATTTTAGCTATCCAGTCTTTCGAGAGTTGAGCTGCTTCTAAAAATCCTCGGGTTCGTTCAGTTGCTGTGAGCGCAGACGCAATAGACAACGAAATAGTAAATTTTGGATGAAATGGCATTTTTACGACACCTTTTTCTTTATAGTGTCATAAAAAACGGCGTTTTGCAAGTGCTTTTTCAGTTTTGCGACACTTTTATGACACTTTTTGCGACATGTTTTCTTAAAACAAGACGTAAAAATGGAATGTTCAAGGTTGATCTATTCGAAAAATTCAATCCGTAAACAATCATAATGACGATTTACGGATTGATTTTTTATATGCAAAAAACATCAGCAAATCGACATTTTGCTTATTTGCAGATTGATTTTATATTATGAAAATGGATATTCTGCATTCAAAAATCACAGGAGAATGAAAAATGAAACCAGCCCAATTTATTGGCCGTGAAACTGAAATGAGCAGGCTGAAAGGACTTTTAAGTAAGAATAGCGCAAGTCTTATCGTAGTACGAGGTAGAAGGAGAATAGGTAAAAGCAGGCTTTTGGCTGAATTTGGAAAAGAAATGAAAAGCTTTTTCTTTTCAGGAAATCCTCCGGTAAGCAAAACGACAGCTCAATCTCAACGTGATGTCTTTGCTCATCAACTCGAAAGAGTAGGTGTTCATGGTATTAAGCCGGATGATTGGGGTAACCTCTTTTGGCATCTTTCTAAGCATACAAAAAAGGGACGGGTTCTCATCGTATTTGATGAGATTTCATGGATGGGGGGAAAAGATCCCCATTTCTTAGGTCATCTGAAAACCGCTTGGGATATGTATTTCAGTAAGAATCCACATTTAGTGATAGCGCTTTGTGGTTCGATTTCCTCGTGGATTGAAAAGAATATTCTCAGTAGCACTGGATTTCTTGGAAGAATCACCATTGATCTTGTTCTCGAAGAGTTACCATTACATTCCTGTAATGCTTTCTGGCATCCAAAAGAAACGCGTATCACAGCCTATGAGAAATTCAAACTTTTGTCTGTAACAGGAGGAGTTCCTCTCTACCTCGAGCAGATCAGACCAAATTTACCTGCAGAGCAAAATATTCGGGATCTTTGTTTTACTAAGGGTGGTTTGCTTGTACGAGAATTTGATGAAATATTTTCAGATCTTTTTTCGCGTAGTAAAGGGAGTCATAAAGAGATTGTGACTTGCCTTGCGAATGGTCCTAAAGATCTTGCTCAAATTTGTAAAGAATTGGGGAAAAGCCAAGGTGGGTTGTATAGCAAGCATTTGGATGAATTGGTAAAAGCTGGATTTGTAAAAAGAGATTTTACATGGGATCTTAAAAGCGGAAAAGAAGGAAAATTGAGCCGTTATCGTTTGAGCGATAACTATTTGCGCTTTTATTTGAAATATATAGCCCCGAATCGTGCCAAAATTGAAAAAGGAAATATTCCGGTTTCGATGCTTAGCCATCTTCCTGGCTGGGAAGGTATTATGGGATTACAATTTGAAAATTTAGTTATTCATAATTTTAAAATTCTCTGGAAAATGTTGAATATCCCAGCAGAAGAAGTAGTAATGGATGGACCATTTTTTCAAAGCTCGACAATCAGGCAGCCCGGATGTCAAATCGATTATATGATTCAAACGCGTTTTCATAGTCTGTATTTATGCGAAATTAAATTTTCAAAATCTCCTGTTGGGAGAAAAATAATCGAAGAAATGGAAGAGAAAAGAAAGCGTCTAAAAGTTCCCAGGCATTTTTCGATAAGACCTGTTCTGATCCATGTGAATGGAGTAGAAGACAGTGTTTTAGATGAAGGGTATTTTGACAAGGTTATCGACTTTGGTCAGCTTCTAGAGTAAATGTCTTATTGTGTTTCATCCTGATCATCTGTAGGGGAAGGCAGGCCTTTTATTCGGAGACCCTCGCTACTTCGTTTAGCGCTCGGAGCATTTCTTGTTGCTACAATACCCTTCATGCGAGGTCCTTCAGGAATGTTTTGATAGTCATAACTTTGACAACAGCATCCTTGACAAAGTGGTAAAAATAAAAGACAGAAATGAGAAAATTTTGACATAGCTAGTCCTAATTCATTTTTCTTATTTCATGCCATATTCGATCATTTGTTGCCAGCATCCCCTATTTCCAAATTTAAATTAATCCTTGAAAGTGATACTTTTCTCGAAGAAGTTGCCTTTAATATACTGGAAAAAATTAAGGAAAAACATGAGATTCCATAGGAAAATATTGATCCTTGCATTTTTGATGGTGCAAAATTGGGGATTGGTTGAAGCAACACCAAGCACCACCTATTGGACGGTCTGCACGACTGATATTCAAGCAGATGGGATCTGGCATATCGGTGTAGACAATTACTTCACTGTGTTTAATAGAAGAGGTCATGGATCATCTTTTCCTCCAGATGCTGGTTTAACCTATGGTCTTTTTAACTGGCATGATCTTGCAGCAGAGGTGGGAATTGATTATCTAGGCGGGACAGATGATCCCATTTTTTTTAATGCGAAAATTGGAATGGCCGAAGGAAAGCTCTTCTCAAAAGCACCAGCTTGGAATGTGGGGATTTACAATATAGGGACACGCACAAGGAGCCATGGAAGAACAAATCAAAATATTGTAGATTTTATGTTAGGTAAATCTCTCCCTGACTGGATAGGTGGAAATCTTTGCATTGGAGCTTTCTCTGGAAGTAGAGCAATGGGAAAAAATCGACAAGGTTGGATGATCGGATTCGTTCGTGGTTTTTGCAAAACGAAGGATTGCGAAGGGAAAGAATATCATAAATGGGTTTTAGCTGCAGATTATGCGTCTGGAAAAAATACAATTGGTGGCGGTGGTGCTGGAATGTATTATTATTTTACCCCAGATATTAGTTTATTAACAGGGCCAGTTTTTTTCAATGATGCTAAACTTAATGGTCAATGGAAATGGACTATACAACTTGACATAAACGTATCATTGGATCAGCTAACATCTTCGCAAAAAAAAGTTCATATGTGAGTCTCCAGCAATGAACGAAAAACATAGGAGCGGAGCAAAATATGTTGTGTAAATCAAGAAATAGTCTGTGGTTAATCATAGGAACTTGCTCTATCGTCTTTTTGGGTGTCTTTTTGTGGTGGCAGTCGTTGGAAAAAGGTCCGGAAAAAATTATTACGAAACATCTAGAGGCCTTGCACAATAATAAAATTTCCGAGGCCTATTATACTTTTACTGCACATGACTTTCAGACCTCCATTCCCCTTTCTGATTTTCGCGGATTCCTAACGACTTATGGTTTGACTACACGCTTTGAAAACATGCGAATTTCACCAGTAGAGTTTAAGGAAAATGAAGCCTTTGTATCGGCAATGCTTACCGGTCCAGAGAAAGACTTCCTCATTGTGAAATATACATTAGTCAATGAAGGTAATGTTTGGAAAATATTAAAGGTTTGGATAGATAATACAAGTTCTAATAATACCGCCTCTTCCGGCAATCTCGCTGAATGGTTGCTTCCAATAGATAACCAACTGCGCGCATTGCGATCAAAAAATATTGAAAGTGCTTATAGTCAAGATACATCAAAAGTATTTAAAAACTCTTCATCTCTTAAGGATTTTAGACAGTTTGTTAAATATAATCCTATTTTATCTTCGCATAACAATTACGTTTTACAACAGCAATCTTTTAATGGAGATGAAATCACAGTTGAAATTGTATTCGATCCAGATAAAAACAAAGATGCCGTTCCATTTACATACACCCTTGAAAAGGAAGAAGGTCGATGGAAGATTTTGAATATGGGTGAAACTGCAAAACTTGATATTGTCAATGCGATGCGAGCACCGATCGAACAACAGCTTGCAGCATTAAAAGATCAAAATATTTCACAAGCCTATAAAAATTATACATCTAAAGAATTTCGTGGAGAGGTTTCTTTAGGAGTTTTTAAAAAGCTTTTAGTTCAATATCCTATCCTTACGAACTATCAACGAACTGAATTTAAGGAACCACGCCTGGAAAATGAAACCTGGCTCATGATGGTTGAATTGAATGGAAAAGATGACGACATATTTACTGCCGAATATGCTTTAGGTTTGGAAGGAGATCAATGGAAGATTTGGGGCATTCGAGGTTGGCCTAGAAAAATGCCTTAAGGCTTTATTCGCTTTGGACTCTCTCTAATGAAAGTAATTCTAAGTTACGCTTAGCAATTTCATTGCCTAAATCAGCAGCTTTTTGAAACCAAATCATGGCTTTAGTATGATCTGTCACAACTCCTTCTCCTTTGGCATACATAGCTCCTAAATTAAGGCAGGCTTGTGCATCACCATGCAAAGCAGCTTTCTCAAACCAATAGAAAGCTTTGCTATCATTTTTAACTTCATTGGAATACAACAATGCCAAATTCATTTGCGCATCTACATTTTGCTGAAGAGCAGCTTTTTCGAACCAAACCAATGCTTTTTCATAATCTTGCGTAGTGCCGAGTCCATCACGAAACATTACGCCTAAACTATACTGACCTTGTTTATCTCCTTGAAGAGCAGCTTTTTCGAACCATTTAAAGGCTTTAACATTATCCTGTGGGGTGCCAAATCCATTAGCATACATTGTCCCTAAATTGATTAAAGCGTCGATATTCCCTTGATTAGCTGCCTTTTCAAACCAAATCAGTGCTTGATTGTAGTTTCGTATTGTTCCATCTCCTTCCAAATACATGTGTCCAACATAAAACTGGCTCACTGCGTCGCCATGAAGAGCAGCTTTTCTAAACCAATAGAATGCTTCTCCTTGATCTTGTCGCACTCCGATTCCATTGGCGTATAAAATGCCTAAATTGATTTCAGCTTCAATATTGCCTTTATTTGCTGCTTGTTCCAACCATTTAAGTGCTTCAATAGGATCGTAATCTTCCAATGCCAATAAACCTATCTGAAGCTGAGCCTTCACGTTTCCTTGTAGGGCTCCTTTTCTATACCAAGAACGCGCTTTTATATTATTTTTTTGAGTACCTAAACCTTCTTGATAAAGACGACCTAAGAAATATTGAGATTGAGCATTGCCTTCTTTTGCTGATTTTTCAAATAAATTAAATGCCTTAGCATATTCCTTGGCTTCAAAGTATTTCAAGGCTTGCTTTTCATCATTTTCATATGAAAAATAGACGAAGCAGAAAATCACTGGTATAACGAAAAGACAAGCGATTTTCAAATAACGACGAATTGCCATAAAAGTTCACTTTGATTTAACTATTCTAGGATAATAACTGTCTTGAATAGACTATTTCATATTGGTTATAAAATATAATTTAATTTTATTCATCTATATTCTATCAAATTCGAAGCTCATTTCTCGTTACCTATAAGACTGGTATTTAGACGTAGCCAATCGTTAATCTTAGATATAATGAGAGCAATGTTTATTGGTAGGGAATCTAAATTCTCTTCCCGCAAATTTTTTAGATACTCGTTCCAAAAATTTTGCATTCGCAATATTTCATCCTCTTCATAGGTAATTGGCAACGCAATAATGGTCTCTCGATGCTCAAATACAGATTGGATAATCCCTTCTAGATTATGAAAAGACGGCAATTGTGAAGAGGATATCATGGAATAAAGATCGTGAAAGTCTTTCATGCGGCTATTAAAAGAACCTCGATAGACAATAGTTTCCAATTTTTCGGCAAAAATAAACTCTTTAGGATAGCATGGTAGTTTTACACTGCTCTCAAAAAGCGCGTCTTTAGAAGATGTGGTAAGGGGAATCGAATACTCTATAGGATCGACAATATCTCCAAAGCCTATATCTATAGCAACCTTAAATCTGATTTTACCAAAATACGCAATCAGGGACACTACAGCTCCTGGATATCCCATATGAGGATGTGACAGTTCGCTTACTTTAACCTCTTGGAAAATAAATCCATCTTGAAGGTCAATGTTTGCGATTTCTTCAAAAATATTTTTTAATTCTCCAACTCCATTCCTCAAGCTTTGTGCGAGAAAATCCAGATCGCTTGTTTCTCTCCCTATTTCGATATATTTGGAGAGAAGAATACCGCCTTTCAAGACAAAATGGTCACGGAAATTCGACTTAGCCAAACGCACAAGAAAGCGCTCAAGCGTGAGATTCTGCCAAAGATCAGCGGGATCTCGATTTTTTTCTTTTGCGATAGCTCGCAGTTTTGCTTTGAATGATTTTTCTAAATCCGATGTCATGTTGTATAAGATAAAATGTATGGAGTGATGTTTACGCGCAATATCTTTGCATATGCGCCAAGTTTTTTAGGGTCTGGCTTATATTTAGTGTTCTGAAAATATCTCTGAATTGCTTTTATGGCGATTTCTTTGCTCAAATACCGAAATGCATCGACGATACAACGCTCTCTATCAAAAATGCGAACGTTATATTCACCTAAAGCAATTTCTACTCTTCCTAGATCAATATTGCGCATTCTAACGATTCTAGTGTTAGGTCGCTTTGAGGGATGAGATTCATGAGGTACTGCAATCCAGATTTCTCGCATAATTTGATCCGTCAAATCGTAGTAACAAAGTGCAGAAATCAAACAAATAACTCCATCAGGAACACTCGCTGCAACCAATGCTAAGTTTTCCCACTGAAACTCAACTTCTGGTTCATATTGAGCAAAGCGGTAAGCTCCAGGATAAATTCTCTCTAAAGTACCCTTTTTCACTAAATAAGCCAGCGCATGCCGTGGGACATCCTGTTTCTCTGCATCTGCTGCCGTAAAAAAAGGCACGCTGAGAAACGGTTCTAGTTGTTTCATGTATTTTGATTGTCTCATTCCCTGAATCTACAAAATCTACCCGTTTAAGTCAAATGGGTTGTTCTCGAAGAATTCTCGTTGACGTCAAATCAATTAAAATTTTATAAGGCATGTAAGGATATGTACAGAGAATTTTTAAAAAAATGAAGAAATACATTGCTAACCGTTTACATTCAATGACATATATTATCATGGCTTTATAAATGAACGATCAAACTCAAAAGAATTTTGGAAAAATTGTTGCTGTCAAAGGAAGTGTCATCGACGCTAAATTTGAACATAAACTGCCAGCAATTAATTCATTATTGTATGCGGGAAATAATCGGCAAATTGTCATTGAAGTCCAAGTGCATTTAGATGTCGATAAAGTACGTGGAATAGCTCTTACACCCAATCAAGGAATAGCTAGGGGAGATCCTGTAGAAGATTCCCAAATGCAATTAAGGGTGCCTGTTGGGCCGACCATTCTTTCCCGCATGTTCAATGTTTTCGGACAAACGATCGATAATCAGGCGCCTCTCACTGACGTGGAATGGCGATCGATCTATAGCTCACCACCTCCCATTACCAGACGATCTATTGAATCAGAAATTTTTGAGACAGGAATAAAGATTATTGATGTACTTGTTCCTCTCGAAAGAGGGGGGAAAGCAGGTCTTTTTGGTGGCGCTGGTGTAGGAAAAACAGTTTTACTTGCAGAGATGATTCACAATACAGTTAAAGCCTATCAAGGGGTGAGCATTTTTTGTGGCATCGGTGAAAGGTGTCGAGAAGGGGAAGAACTTTATCGCGATATGTCAGAAAGTGGCGTATTGCCACATATGCTCATGGTTTTTGGTCAAATGAATGAACTGCCAGGTTGCCGTTTTAGAGTGGGTCATGCGGCTTTAACGATGGCTGAGTATTTTCGTGATGAACAACACAAAGATGTATTACTTCTCATTGATAACATCTTCCGTTTTATTCAAGCAGGTTCTGAAGTTTCTGGACTGATGGGGAATCTTCCATCAAGATTGGGTTATCAGCCAACGATGAGTACTGAATTGGCTGCTCTTGAGGAACGCATTTCTAATACAGAAAGCGGAGCAATCACATCTATACAAGCTGTTTATGTGCCTGCCGATGATTTTACTGATCCAGCGGCCGTACATACCTTCTCACACCTATCAGCAACCATTGTGTTATCGCGCAAGAGGGCAAGTGAAGGACTTTATCCAGCTATCGATCCTTTGAAATCCAACTCAAAGATGCTAACACCGAACATTGTTGGGGAAAGACATTACCATCTCGCTCAAGAAATTAAAAAAACGCTTTCTCAATATGAAGATATCAAAGAAATTATTGCCATGCTTGGATTTGAACAGCTTTCACAAGAAGATAAGAAGCTGGTGATGCGAGCTAGACGATTAGAAAGATTTTTGACTCAACCCTTCTTCACCACTGAATCCTCAACAGGTATTACGGGTAAATCAGTAAGTCTTAATGATGCTCTTAATGGCTGTGAAAGAATTCTTGGAGATGAATTCAAGGAATATGGGGAAAAATCTTTTTACCTAATCGGTTCTATCGAAGAAGTTGTGCCATTAGATGCCCAAAAGCAACCAAAGAATGAGGGCCCTGTAGATGCCAAAAGTCAACCAAAGAAAGATGAACCTAAATTAGAGGCAGAGAAGCAACCAAAGGAAGGGGGCTCTAAATGAATCTCAAGATCTCCATTCCTACAGAAGTAATTCTAGAAAAAATTGGTGTTGTGCGCATGGTTGTAGAAACTGCGAGTGGAAGCTTAGGTATTTTGCCATTACGTCTTGACTGCGTTGCCTGCCTTGTTCCTGGTGTTTTGCTGTTTGAAACCAAGGAAGAGGGAGAGCGTTTCATTGCTGTTGATGAAGGTATATTAGTTAAGACAGGTCCTGATGTGCATGTCTCAGTGCAAAATGCTGTGATAGCCAATGAACTTGGCTCGATTAAGCAGATCGTACAGGAGCAATTTTTAGTTCGATCCGAGCAAGAGAAGAAAATCCGGTCGATGTTAGCCAAATTAGAAAGCGATTTTATAAGAAATTTAATGGAGTTCAGTCGCCATGGATGAAGAAACACCTCCAGATAAAAAAGATTTTCGTGATGAGGCTATCAAGAAAGAAGCTAGAAAGCTAAAAGCAAGACGCAATAAAGAATTGAATGCTTGGTGGGGTTTTAGCTTGTTTGGTTTAGTGGGTTGGTCAGTAGTTGTTCCGGCACTCATAGGCGTTTTTGTGGGAGGGATGTTAGAGCATCATTACACAGGCTCTCATTCATGGACCGTTGCCTTACTGCTTACGGGCATTTGCGTGGGAAGTGTACTAGCTTTATTTTTGCTTGCAAAAGAACTGTTTAAGAAAGAGGACGATTAAAATGAACTCTGTTGAGATAGGGATGTTATGTCTTTCTTTTATTGCAGGTCTAGGAGTTGGGGGCGTTTTTTATATGGGTTTATGGTGGACCATTTTTATGCGATTTTCTTCTAAACATTTAGTACTTTGGTGGTGGACAAGTTTTGTATTTAGAATCCTAGCAACGGCATCTGTTTTTTATTTCATCGCCAATGAACATGTAGAAAGATACGCGCTTTTATTGCTTGGGTTCATGTTATCAAGAAAAATTGTTATTAATATGAAAACCACAGGATGAGTACATGGATATAACGCCAGATTTGATTATCTTGTGGAAATATGGGTTTTTAAAATTAAACGCCACAATTCTTACTACTTGGGTGGTGATGCTTGTTCTTGTAATAGGATCCTATTTTTTTACGCGCCGAATCGTGAAAGGTAAAATCAGTTCTGGTGTTGAAACTTTGTTAGAAATCATTGTAGGATTTATTTACAAAAACTTGCAAGAAACAGGCCTACAAAAACCAGAGAAATATATTGGCTTTATCGGCACGCTGTTTATCTTTATTGGATTTAGCGGGCTCTTGACTATCATACCTGGATATATTCCACCCACAGGCTCTCTTTCGACGACAGCTGCCTTAGCTATCTGCGTCTTTATTGCCGTGCCATTGTATGCCATTCAAGAGAAAGGGGTGATCGGCTTTCTTAAAAATTATCTTCACCCATTTTTTATTTTTCTGCCATTTAACATTATCGCCGACTTTACCCGTACGTTAGCACTAGCAATTCGTCTTTTTGGGAATACCATGAGTGGAACATTGATTATTGGGATTATTATTAGCATTTCTCCTCTCATTTTCCCAGTGTTTTTGCATGTCTTGGATTTGATTACGAGTTTAGTACAAGCTTATATTTTTAGTGTTCTGGCAACTGTCTATGTTGCAGCAGCCACAAGAACAATTGAAGAAGTTAAACCGAAAGGAGCGTGAATATTATGGATAGCATAAGCCTTGTGGCTGTTGTTTCAATTATCACTGCTGGTCTGACCATTGCCATTGGGACAATTGGACCAGCGTTAGCTGAAGGGCGAGCCGTTGATGCTGCCTTAAAATCGATTGCCCAGCAGCCGGATGTCACTACTCCAGTGACGCGTGCTCTTTTTGTCGGCTTGGCGATGATTGAATCCATGGCCATCTATTGTTTGGTCATATCTATGATTCTTATTTTCGCAAATCCTTTTTGGAATTACTTCATCTCAAAAGTGGCTGGATAAAACATGCTTATTGATTGGTTTACAGTATTTGCTCAAATCGTGAACTTTTTAGTGCTTGTCTGGCTGCTAAAATTTTTTCTCTATAAGCCAATTTTAAAAGTAATCGCCGATAGACAAGAAGAGATTGCAAAGCAGCTCAACGAAGCAGAACTTAAAAAAAAGCAAGCTGAGGAAGAATCTTTACTCTTCCAGAACAAAAACAAAGAATTTGATCAACAAAAAGCGGAAAGAGACAAAAAATTAAATGAGGAAAGCAAGCAACTGCAAGAGCATCTGATGGCAGAGGCCAAGAAAGATGTCGAAGACCAGAAAATTAAATGGCTCTCGAATCTAAAAAATGAAAAAGACGATGTTTTTCGAGACCTTAGCCAGAAGTTACAAACTGAACTGTTTTCTGTGATGCGCAAGGCTATGACTGATCTGGCGGATATCGATATTCAAGAACCCCTTGTGGACGTTTTTTTGCAGCGCTTGAAAACACTTCCCCAAAAAGAGAAAGACGATCTGGCTGCTGTCCTTCTTGTTTCGCCTAATCTGCAGATTAGAAGTGCCTTTGAAATTCCAGAAAAGCTTCGCATAAAAATTAAGACCGCCCTTCAAGAAGCGTTCAATAAGGAATTCAACATCGATTTTGTTGTCTTACCTGATTTAATTGGAGGTATAGAGCTTTTGGCAAGTGCACAAAAGATATCTTGGAATATCGCAGATTACTTCGTCACACTGGAACGCCAGATCAATGAAGTTGTAGACAAAAACTCCGAGAAAAATCATGCCAAATGAAACTAGCAATCTTCAATCCGTTTTTACCTCTGTCTTGGACGGTTTAAATGAAGCCAGTCATGCGCAGGTTCCTCGCATTAGTCTGAAGGAAGTAGGAACTGTCTCAGCCGTTTTCAATGGCGTAGCAAAAGTAACGGGATTATCTCATGTAGGTTTTGAAGAGTTATTACAATTTGAAGGTGGCTATTTAGGATTGGCATATGATCTTGATGAAAATGAAGTTGGGGTTGTGCTTCTTGAAGACTGTGCGCTAATAAAAGCAGGTATGGAAGTTGAGCGAACAGGTCGCGTTGTCGATGTTCCTGTTGGAGATGGATTGCTCGGACGAGTGGTGAATGCACAAGCCAAACCTCTAGATGGTTTAGGAGAGATTAGATATAGAGAGCGCTTGCCAATCGAACGCGAAGCGCCAGCGATTATGGATCGTGCCCCTGTGACTTTGCCCCTTCAAACAGGAATTAAAGTCATCGATGCATTAATCCCGATCGGACATGGACAACGCGAGCTTATTTTGGGCGATCGCCAAATCGGAAAATCAGCTATTGCCATTGATACCATCATCAATCAAAAGAATAAAGACGTCGTCTGCGTCTACTGTGCCATTGGGCAGCGCAGCTCCTCAGTTGCGAAAGTCATCGCTGAACTCAAGGAAAAAGGTGCGAT
>Ga0208854_1000256_pt1 | contig 13286 bp, 16 predicted proteins | sample LakMenEpi30Nov11_FD_150748 | JGI IMG/M metagenome (GOLD analysis project Ga0208854, IMG submission 150748) | Freshwater microbial communities from Lake Mendota, WI - 30NOV2011 deep hole epilimnion (SPAdes) | ecosystem: Environmental > Aquatic > Freshwater > Lake > Epilimnion/Euphotic zone ...
TTCCTCACTGCTTGTCATTGCTTAACGATAGTTTTCTATCGTCCCTTGCTAGTTCCACATAAGTTGTCGTATTTTCAAGGTGAAAAGACGGTTTACTTACTTTTGAACTAAACGAATCGCACCAATGTTGCAAACCCTAGAGCCAAGAAGTTTAAGCCGCATTGGACATCTGGGCTGTCTGTACGGTTAGTTCCAGAGAGCGATCGCTGCGTTGAATTTTAAGTTTGAGTACTTGATTTAAACCGGCACGATCTACCAAAGATTGAAGCTTGGAACCATCTTGAATGGATTGATTATTCACGGCCACAATCACATCGCCGCGACGAATACCAGCCCTTTCCGCCGGAGAATCGGGCATGACTCGGACTACTAGAATGCCTTCCACTTCGGCAATCATGAAGAGAGAATTAGGATCACGATTATTCTGTCGGGCTAGGTCAGGAGTCAAATTGACCATTTGCACCCCAATGTAGGGATGGGGAACCTTTTTCCCTGAAGCCAGTAAAGCTTGCAAAGACTTGGCCTGGTTAATCGGGATTGCAAAGCCAATTCCCATGGCATCAGCTCGAATAGCAGTATTAATGCCAATCACTTCACCCTGGGCATTTAATAGGGGGCCACCAGAGTTACCCGGATTAATAGCGGCATCCGTTTGAATAAATTCCACTCGTTTATCGGGAATACCGGCTTTAGCGGCCGATCGCCCCAGGGTGCTAATAATGCCGAGGGTGACAGTGTTATCTAAACCGACCGGATTACCCACTGCGATCGCCCAATCCCCCACTTGTACAGTACTAGAATCCCCTAGGGGTGCGATCGGTAATTCTGAACCTTGGGCATTAATTTTAACGACGGCTAGATCGGTGATCTCATCAACCCCTTTCACCTCACCTTTAAAAATACGACCATCCTTGAGAGTAACGGTCACTTTGTTGGCATTGTCCACCACATGAGCATTTGTCAGGATCACACCACTATGATCAATGATAAAACCAGAGCCTTGACCCACAATCTTACGTTCTAATTCGGAGGGAGGAGCAAAGGAACCGCCAAAAAAGTCACGGAAGAAAGGATCATCAAATAGGGGATCTGCTCTTCGAGTCACAAGCGTTTCAGTATCAATACGAACCACTGCATCGCCGGTGCGGGCCACGGCAGCAGCAACAAAACTTTCGCCACTGGGTTGGATTTTGGCGATCAACGATGCTCTGGGGGCCATCTCCGTCTGGCTTAGTTCATCAGCCAAGCTACCTAGACTCGGTAGTAGGAAAGTTGTTACGGTTCCGAGCAGCAAAATGAATAAATAATGGGCTAAACGGCGCAAGGAAAAACGATTTATCATTGTCCGAAACAGAATTGTACTCAATTAATTAGACTTAATCAGGATAGAGATTGAATGACTTCTATCCTAACAGAGCCATTTGTTTTCCTTGGCATACCTAGGGTTCACGAATAAAGACTACAATAGAACTCTGCCCTCCGTCCCTGCTGACCTATGCCCCTGCCTATTATTGCTGTTATTGGCCGACCCAATGTCGGTAAATCGACCCTTGTTAACCGTCTTGCCGGTAATCAACAGGCGATCGTACATGATGAACCAGGTATTACCCGCGATCGCACCTATCGGCCCGGTTTTTGGCAGGATCGAGAGTTTCAAGTGGTGGATACAGGGGGATTAGTTTTTGATGATGATACAGAATTTCTGCCCCAAATTCGAGAACAGGCCATGTTGGCCCTAGCAGAAGCCAAAGTTGCCATCTTTGTCGTTGATGGTCAAACGGGGCCGATGCCCAGTGATGAAGAAATTGCTCGCTGGCTACGGCTCCAAAAAGTCCCGGTTTTTCTGGCGGTTAATAAATGTGAATCCCCCGATCAAGGTGCTATTCAAGCGGCTCAGTTTTGGTCATTGGGACTGGGTGAACCCTTCCCTATTTCCGCCATTCATGGGAGTGGGACAGGGGAATTATTGGATGCTTTAACGCCCCATTTACCGATTATTGATCTAGATGCGGAACCCGATGAAATCAAGGTTGCCATTATTGGCCGTCCTAATGTGGGTAAATCTAGTTTACTCAATGCGATTACAGGGGAAAATCGGGCCATTGTTAGTCCTGTGGCGGGAACCACCAGAGATGCGATCGATATGATTGTGGAGCGCAATGGTCAAGTTTATCGCTTAATTGATACAGCAGGCATTCGTCGCAAGAAAAATGTAGATTACGGAGCCGAGTTTTTTAGCATTAATCGAGCCTTTAAAGCGATTCGTCGAGCCGATGTGATCCTCTTTGTCATTGATGTTTTAGATGGGGTAACGGATCAGGATTTGAAATTAGCGGGTCGGATCATGGAAGAAGGTCGGGCAGTTATTTTGGTGATCAATAAATGGGATGCGGTGGAAAAGGATAGTTTTACCATTTACGATTATCAACAAAATATTCTGGCTCGTCTTTATTTTATGGAATGGGCAGAAATGATTTTCACGAGTGCAGCCACGGGGCAACGGGTACAAAATATTTTAGAAGCAGTGGATCGGGCTGCCGCAGAACACCGTCGTCGGGTGACAACCTCGGTTATTAATGATGTGCTTGAAGAAGCAGTCAGTTGGCATTCTCCCCCTACTACTCGTCAGGGAAAACAGGGAAAAATCTACTACGGTACTCAAGTCTCCACTCGGCCACCGGCGATCGCCCTTTTTGTGAATGATCCCAGTCGTTTTAATGAAAATTATCGACGCTATATCGAAGGTCAATTCCGTAAACAGTTAGGCTTTAGCGGTACACCCATTCGGCTGTTTTGGCGAGGTAAAAAGGTTCGGGAAATGGAAGCGAGTTCCAATCGCGCTACTAAGGTTTAAAGACTATCTAGCAAGGTTTAACAAAGATGGCTGTAACAACTGCGCTTAAACAACTCTATGAAATTGATGATGTTCAATGGTTGGAAGAAACTGTTGGGCTACTTAAGGATCGTCAATTTGATCATCTAGATCTAGAAAATTTGATTGAGGAGTTAGAGGATTTGGGCAGTGAAAAGAAAAACGCTGTTTCGAGTTTACTAGAGCAACTGATTCGCCATCTATTGTTATTAGAGTTTTGGGAAATGGAAAGAGAAAATAATATTGGACATTGGCAAGCAGAAATTGTTAGTTTTCGCACTCAATTGAGAAGACGATTAACAAGCAATTTACGCAATTATTTATCTCAGGAGTTATTCTCAATTTATGGAGACGCTCTTGTTTATGTCAGGATTAAGACTCGTTTTAAGGTTGATTTTCCGGCAAGTTGTCCCTATACGCTTGAGCAATTACTGGATATTGATTAGGTAATCACAATCTAGAAGATCAAAGTACTAAAGCCAAAAGTGCTAAAATTGTTATAATGTTCCAAAAGACGTAAATTAACATTTAAAAAACTATGCAATTTGGAAGCGTCGAAATACCTGAAGCACTTTTAGAGGCTCTGCAAAATAATAAGCTAGTTGTTTTTGCTGGGGCTGGAGTCTCAATGGGAGAGCCTGCCAACTATCCAGATTTTGGTAAATTAGCAGAAAAAATTAATGAAGACAATGGAAACCGTTTAGAACTTCCTATTAAAAAAAAGTTCGTGTTACGAATCTTTCGCGCTGGGTCAACGACAAAAAATCGAGCTTTATTGCATAAGGGTTTCAGAAAGCCTAAATCTGGAGCAAGAATAAATAAAGACACTAACGAAAAAAAGGGTGGAAGGGAAGAGAAGGTATGGATTGAACCGATTGACCGTTTTTTAGGTCGTTTAGAAGAAAAAGGTGTCAATGTTAAAAAATCAGCTTGTCAGTTACTTAATCTTCAAAAATCTCAACCTACAATACTTCATCAAAGTTTACTAAAACTGTTTAAAACTCCTGATAAGCTTCGATTAGTCACAACTAATTTTGATCCATTATTTAATAATTATGCTGAAAAATTGTGGGGACAAAATGATCTAGATTATTGTGCGCCTGCATTGCCATTAGGTAATGATTTTACTGGAATTGTTAATCTACATGGATCGGTTTTAAAAGATGAAAAGCGCATTGTTATTACAGACAAAGATTTTGGACGTGCCTATTTAACGGAAGGATGGGCCAGAGACTTTCTTCAGGCAATGTTTTCTGAATATACCGTTTTGTTCATTGGATACAGTTATACAGATCCAGTAGTTCCTTATTTAACAAGAGGATTACCACCTAGTTCTAATAATTCTCGTTTTGCTTTTATTAGCGATAATGATGATCCCACTCGTTGGGAACATTTAGATATTCAGCCTGTAACTTATTCTAATAAAAATAGGCATGAAGCTTTGGGAATATGTTTGCAATCTTGGGTAGAACATATTGAAATGGGAGCATTAAAACATGAACATCGTATTAAAGAGATTGTTTCTTCACCATCTCCACCTTTAGAATCTAAAGATTTAAGCTACATTAAAAATGTTCTCAAAGATATTACAAAAGTTGGTCAGTTTATCAAACATTGTAATAAAACTCTAGACTGGCTATCTTGGGCTGATAAACAAGGAGTTTTTAATGAGCTTTTTCAATTAAATAGCCCTGTTAGCGATATTAGCAATCAGATGTCATGGTGGTTAGCTCAGTACATAGTTGATTATCCTGACGAAACTTTAATATTTTTTCAAAGTAAAGGATTTTTTTTGGGCCGTCAATTATGGTGTTTATTCTTTGATAAAATTTGGCGTACTGACGATGCTCGTATGGAACCAAATATTTTCTTAAAATGGATTATTTTTCTATTACATGATTGTCAAGTTCAATATCAATCTAGTTTTATTAACCATGTGTTTGAAAAATGTAAATATCCAGAGGATAAGCAAGCTGCATTGCTTCTATTTGAATATTTAACCAAGCCGCAATGGGCGAATAGTGATGAAATATCTTTGGTCGGTGATTTGCACTGGCTTAAAGACGCATGGCAAGATTTTTTTAAACCTAATTTATCTGGATTTGCCATTAATTTAGAACCAATTGTCACTAGTCATCTACAAAAAGCATCATGGATGACAAACGCAATTTATAGAGATAATGAAAATTTCTGTTTTCTGAGTGGTTTTCGCCTTACTATTGAACCATATCAAGACGCTTCTGACTATCGCAGAAGAGATATAGATATCTTAATTGATGCCGCGCGAGATATTTTAGAAAATCTACTTATTAACCAGCCTGACTATGCTCATGGTGTAATTGAAGGTTGGAATATTTCTGGGATTCGTATTCTTCGACGACTTGCTATTCATGGAATTATTAAAAGTGCTAAATTATCTTCTGACGAAAAAATTCAGTGGCTTATTAAAAATGATCTGATTATTAATTATTATAGTTTTGAAGATGAAATATTTCGCCTAATAAAAAACACTTACTCGTTAGCATCTAAGACTATACGTTTGAGCTTATTAAAAGAAATTGAAAATTTACATGATCCTGAAAATCCCAGATTTCAAAATAATTTAGTAAATCATGAATATGATTATTTCAGGATAATAAATCGGCTGTATAAGTTAGTTCCAGAGTGTGATTTGTTAGAACAAAGGCTTGAAAAAATTAAAAAAGAATTCCCTGAATTTGAATCGGAAGAATGTTCTGATAAAACTTATGTTCCCATTACTGCTGAAGAGTTATTAGAAAAAAATCTAGCAGATATAGATACAATCGATTGGTTGTTAACTTATGATGAACAAGTAAATTGGAGATCAAGAAGAGGTTATCTTTTAGAAGAAATTCAAAAAGCTGTAATTCAAGATTTTGAATGGTCATATCAATTAGCCAAAGCCATTCAAGAAAGACAAAATTGGAGTTCAGATATCTGGCTAGTAATATTATTAGGTTGGCAAAATAGTAAGTTTACTGAAGAACAATGGGAACAAACTCTATCCTTTTTTGTTGACTATCCCCAGCTTTATATTTTTAGGGATCGCATTGTTGATTTATTAAATGTTAGACAAGAACAATCCGAAATTCACCTTTCTTGTTTTTCTCTAGCTAAAGAGCTAACTAAAAGCCTATGGGAAATTGGGAAAAATAATCCTCAAAGAGTGCGGGAAGATTTTGATTGGTTATCGCAAGCAATTAATAATGATGGTGGCAAAATTACTTTGTTATGGTTACGAATGCTTTCTAAAGAACAACAAAATTTGGAAAAAATAAATCAGAAAATTCCTGATTATTATCGAGTCAATTTCAACAAAATTTTAGAGGGAGAGGATTACCAAGCAGAACTAGGTAGAGTTATTTTATGTAGCCAATTAAATTTTTTATTTAGTTTAGATCCTAATTGGACAAGAGAAAATATAATTCCGTTATTTGGTTGGAAAACCGAGAAAAAACAGGCACAGCAAGCTTGGTGCGGATTTCTTATGTGGGGAAAATGTAATGGACAAATACTATCTGATTTAATGCCTCTCTACAAACAAACTTTTAGTCATTTAGTAGTTGATTTGAATTACCGTGAAAATGCACGACTTTTTTGTGATCAGATAGTTGATATCCTAATTTATGCCTCTTCAAGTTCATTTGATGAAGATGATCGAGGAAAATTAGCTTTTATTTCTGATTTTATAAAACAAGTTGATTCTACAATAAGAAAACAATTTGCTCGGACAATTTCTTCTCGTATTAGAAATATGCAAGAAGATTCTATTAAAAAACTATGGAATGAATGGCTTAAGACTTACTGGCAAGAACGAAATATTGGAAGACCTCCTGCGTTAGAATCTGGTGAACTTGAAGAAATGATAAATTGGTTAATTTATCTAAAACCAGTTTTTAGTGAAGCAGTATATCTTTTTTTTGAAAGTCCTATCTCTGCTAACAACAAGTTTTTAAATTCTCACTTTGTTTATCAGTTAAAAGAAGACGAAGATTATTCTATGCGATATCCAGAAGCATTAACTAAACTACTTTTACACTTATTAAAAAATACATCCCAAAATCAAATTTTTGACTTTGACGACATAGAAAAAATATTCCGCCAACTAATTAACACAGAAGTTTCTCGTAATGAACTCCGCGAAATTTGCGGTGAATTAAGTAGATTAATTTGTCCCAACGCATTAGAACTTAGTCAACTTTTAAATAATGAGGAGTAATCTATTGAAAAAATAGTCACCTACGGAGTCAACTAAAATGCTAGATACAATACTCGTTAATTCCTTAGAACAAAGTACTCAAAAAATTATTGATTTACTCAATCAATTAACCCAAGACTATCAACAACTTTTACAACAAGATAAAACCCTACTACTTGAAACCTTTCCTCCTAATGATCAAACTCTATCCATCCTCGAAGAAATTGATTTACTAACCACTGACCTACGAGGCTATGCCAGCCAGATAAGCATTAATCAACAAATTCAAAACCCCGATCAAGCCTTAACCATATTGCGGTCTATGTGTCTTCTTGAGAATCAATTCCTTGCCGAACTTTATTTCACAAAAAATAAACAATTTCCCCTATTTTATCAATATTTACAAAAACTAGATTACTTGAAATTACTCTTAATTGATTGGCTAATTCTGCAAAGGTAATTAAAAATATAACGACAACTGGATACACAGATATGAATATGACGGCCATATCTAAAAGTGGTTTCATTATTCGCTTACCAGAAGAACGATGGCAACATATCATCGCTCGCCATTCTGCCCTTACTAATCAGCAATCTCTTGTATTGGCAACTATTACTGAACCAGAAATCATTTTAGATGGTAATGAAGGAGCATTAATGGCAATTCGTACCTTAGAAATAGGCAGAGTTTTAGTTGTCGTTTATAAAGAAACTTCAAATAATGACGGTTTCGTCATTACCGCTTTTCCAACCCGTCGGCTTAATTCATTAACCAGGAGAATTCAATTATGGCCCTAACCCAAGAAAACCTAGATTATTTAAAACTTATTCCCGTTCTTAAAACGCTCCCCAAAAGAGCTTTTCAAATGGTTTATGATTATGAAGCCGATGTTCTCTACATTGACTTTTATAATCCTCCTCACTCCAGTGATGACACAGAATTAACGGATAATGACATTTTAATTCGCTATGGAGAGAAAGACGAAATTGTTGGTTTCACCATTCTCCACGCCAGCACTCGCTAACTCAAATTACGCCCAGTGTTTCACATTGATAAGGCTTTTAGAGTCAATATATAACACTTTATGCCGACCATTATCAGCATTTCAAAACGAATTATAAGCCTTGAACAACTCACTCAAAAATTCCCCTTCGTTCAAGCCAACAATGATCAATTTTTTCCCGAATGGACAGAAAATCTGCCCGAACTTACCAATACCTTTCCCTAAAATCTAAAACTGAACAAAAAAACCTATGGAAGCCATTACCAGTAATCAAGCAAAACAAAGACTCGATGAACTGATTGATCGAGTAAATCTCAATGCAGAACCCACCATTGTCTGTAATGAACAAGGCAAACAAGCTGTTTTAATGTCCCTAGACGAATTTAACGCTTGGCAAGAAACCCTCTATCTGTTGTCAAATCCTGCGAATGCCGAACATTTACGTAAATCTATTGAACAAGCTAACACGGGCAAAACCGTTGTGAAGGAACTCATTGAACCATGAAAATTACCTTTACAGAAGCCGCTTGGGAAGATTATCTTTGGTTACAGGATAATGATAAAAAATTATTGAAGCGAGTCAATCTTTTGATCAAGGATATATTTAGAAATCCCACAGAAGGAATTGGTAAACCCGAATTATTAAAAGCGAATTTATCAGGTTATTGGTCAAGACGAATTACCTCCGAACACCGATTAATTTATAGTGTTGCATTCGGGGAAATTACAATTATCGCCTGTAGATTCCATTATATTTTATGAAATTCTTCAAATTCTTAAAAATATTTCTGGAGTGATCGGCGATCGCTTTTTGTAGGCTAAATTAAACGGCGATCAACCTTTAAAACTTGAAAACAGAATGCTATTGATTATTAGTATCAACAATTATGCCGACTATTACCAGTATTTCAAAACGAATTATCAGCCTTGAACAACTTACTCAAAAATTTCCCCTGGTTCAAGCCAACAATGATCAATTTTTTCTCGAATGGAGAGAAAATCTACCCGAACTTACTGCTCTCGAAAAACAAATTCTAGATAAATACTACCAACGTTATCGAAGACATCGAGACAGAGCAGAATTATCCGAAGAAACCGTTAAACTGCTTTTAGCCTTTCCTCTGTTAGAACTTGCTGGATTTTATGATGAACCCTTTTTCGTCACTGCCGAAGCTCCCGTTCAAATCGAAATTCAAGATACTAATGAAATCTTAAAAGGCAGAATTGATACCCTTATTATTCAACAAGAAATCTGGATTTTAATCGTTGAATCCCAACGTTCCGTTGCTCTCACTGCCGCTATTCCCCAATGTCTGGCCTATATGCTAGGCAATCCCCAACCCTCTCAACCCCTCTATGGCCTGGTGACAGATGGCGATTTATTTATGTTTGTTAAACTCCTGCACGAAAATGCTGAAATTATCTACGATTTTTCCGAACCATTTTCTTTGTTAGTTGCCCGTCGTCATAAACTGTATCAAATTCTTCAAATTCTTAAAAATATTGCTGGAGCGATCGCCGATCGCCGATAAAATTAAGAATGATTAGTTCATGCAGGGACTCTCCCTGGTAAAATCAGGTTACAAAAATGAGGCAACTAGAGGGCTAGAGCAGCCATGAAAGAACTATTTTTAACCTGGTTAAACCGCTTTCTCGTCTTTGACGTTTTTCTTGTCCTATTGGGCTTTATATGGTTTGCGATCGCCGTTGTCGGAGAATCAACGGGCCTTCCCTTGGGCTACCATCTCTGGCAAAAACTATGGCTGCCCCTATTTAATCCGGCCATTAGTATTTTGATTCTAGGAGCCTTACTGAGTTGGCTAATTAACAAGATAGGTCAATGGTTCTCATTAACGGCGAATAAGTAACCCCTGTTAAAAACCCTTATTAAAAACCCTTAAAAAGGCGATCGCCCTTCCCCACCAGCAAAAATAAATTTGGAACGGTTTTGCGTCGTTTCAGCGATCACTGTCATTGTTAAGAATTGTACAACCCTCTTGTTATAAGGCTTTTTATGTCATGAAACCCTAAATTTAGAATTACTGCTTCCCCACGACCCAATGAGCTATAATTTCAGTCAGGCTAAGGGGGTGTAATAACCCAGTCAACCTAGTTTTCACTAGAGCATCACTAACCCGTGTAATTTTTAAAAACCAGAACAACTTATGACACAAGGTAAAGGATTCGGATTCGGCAAAATTAAAGAATTACAAGAAGCTTTCCAAAAAGCCCAGCAGGTACAGGAAGGGGCTAAACGTCTTCAAGAAGAATTAGAAGAAATGTCAGTTGCCGGAAGTAGTGAAGATGGTCTAGTGACTGTCACCATGAGCGGCAACCAGGAACCCCTGGGTATTGTGATCGATCCTGCGGCCATGGCAAAGGGTGTTGAAACTCTCAGTGCCTCTATTACCGAAGCGATGAAGGCCGCCTATGCCCAATCCACGGAAACAATGCGCTCTAAAATGGAAAACCTAACCAGTGGTTTAAATCTTCCTGGAATGTAGGAGATTTGGGTCAGAATCGGCGAATGCTTCAGTCATAAGTCTTTTCTCCTAACGCCTCTTTGAAGCGACTGGGTACACAAAATTGTTAGTTACCCTCATTTTACGCCCCCAACTTTGGGGGGCGTTCAGAGCCTTTTTGAATTCAACGTTCCCCATAATTGAGGAATTTAATTTAGGGGGGAACAGATCAGGTTAAACAGAAAACCAACGCTTTGAAGGGGAAAATTGCCTAATCTGAAGTTTAACGTCTTCAATAAATGAAAGTAAAACCAAGGTTTTTAATTAGTTAATAAAACCAACAGAGAAAAACTGTGATCCGTATTATCAAACTATCCCAATTAACCCCAACCGAATTGGCCAAACTGAAACGCCGTTCTGAATTAGATATTGATCAGGCCATGGCGATCGCCCGGACAGTGATTGATCGCATCAAAGAAACGGGAGATGCGGGAGTAATTGAGTATGCACGGAAGTTTGATTATGCTGGAGCAACGGTAGAAAATCTGCGCGTGACTGCCGAGGAATTTGCCGAAGCCCAACGTTTAGTCAATCCTGATCTGAGACGAGCCGTTGAACATAGTTTTAAAAATATTAAGACCGTTCATACAGACCAAATACCGCCACAGATGCACCTAGGAGAAGTGGAACCAGGGGTCTTTGCGGGCGAAAAAATTACACCGATTCCGAGTGTGGGACTATACGTTCCTAGGGGAAAAGGGGCCTTCCCGTCCATGATGCTGATGTTAGCCGTGCCAGCGATGGTAGCTGGTGTTAAAAAGATTGTGGTTTGTACCCCTCCTGATCAAGACGGGAAAGTAGAACCAGTTTCCCTGGTAGCCGCAGAAATGGCGGGAGTGACAGAGGTTTATAAGTTAGGAGGAGTTCAGGCCCTGGCAGCGATCGCCTTAGGAACAAAAACTGTCTCGAAAGTTGATAAATTAATCGGCCCCTGTAGCATTTACGGTGCGGCTGCTAAACGCCTCTTATTTGGCACGATTGATGTGGGTTTACCGGCTGGCCCCAGTGAGTCAATTGTTTTAGCGGATGAAACAACCGATCCGAAATTAGCAGCCCTAGATCTGTTGATTGAAGCCGAACATGGCTCTGATTCTGCCGCTTTATTAGTCACTCACAGTGAAAATTTAGCTCAACAAGCTCAACAATATCTGGAGCATTATTTACAACAATTACCGCAATGGCGCAGAGATTTTTGTGAACAGGGTTTGGCCGCCTATGGTGGTATTTTGTTAACCGATAGTTTACAAGCTTCCCTGGATTTTATTAACGATTATGCCCCAGAACATTTAGAACTTTTGGTGCAAAATCCCCTGTCATTAATCGGCAAAATTGACAATGCCGGAGAAATTTTACTGGGTTCCTATACCCCTTCCTCCGCAGCTACCTATGCGATCGGCATTAATGCGGTGTTACCGACGGGAGGCTTTGCTCGCTCCTATTCAGCAGTTTCCGTTTTTGATTTTCTAAAGCGTTCTACCCTAGCTTATTTAACCCAAGAGGGATTTGAGCGGGTGAAGGAAACGGTTAAAATTTTGGCTGATTATGAAGATTTTCCAGCCCATGCTTTAGCAATTCGAGAACGAGAAAATACAGATTCTTAAAAGAGTTAAAAACGATGATTCTCTCGTCCTAGAGTGTTTCAAGGCTCCTATTTACCGCCGTAAAAGAAAGCGATTTCCTTGTCTTTTAAGGGTGCAAAACCCGCATCTAATAATTGTTGATCCAGTTCAGCCTGGGCAATATGTTTAGCCCCAATTCGGACAATGCGAGAGCGCATCGTATTGCTAACCCCACTGCGTTGTCGTTGGCCTTCTAAACCCATCACACGATTATATAGTTCTAGTTTGGCGTTGGGAATGGGCGTTCCATCAAAATCAATACCAGACGCGATCGCGGTATCAATGGCATCGGCCCCAGTGGTAGAAGTAGGCGTTGAATGGTCTGACATAAATAGGGAAGTTGAATAATTGCTTGTCTCTATTCTGTCATTTTTGCGGGATTATTCTCTTGGTGCCAATCAAATAACGCGACTATCACAAAAGGCTGCGGATCGTCATTGCTGTTAGGCGATCGCCCCTTACCGATAAACATAAACAGCGATCGCCGCTTGTCATCATCAATTAAGGCGTTGGCAACCAGCCAAATAGTTTAGCCGCACCAGCGACCAGTGCCACAATTAACGCCCCTAAGATTCCTCGATTAAGAAATTCTTGATTATCTATACGTTTACCCACGCCATTAAACTTTTCATCTAGGATTTTAATCTCACCTGAAAGTTCCACTAATCCAATTTCTAGCTTACTTAACCTTTGATTAACTTCAGCAAACTGTTTGTTAACTTCGGCGGACTGTTTGTCGATTTTTTGATTGACTTCGGCAAATTGTCCATCTATTTTCTGCTCAAGGCGATCAAGGATATCTTCAAGAGTATAACTAATGGTAGTTTTTGGACTAGTAGTCATGGTTAACTCCGAGTAATATTAAGTTGATTATAGTTTATGGCACATAATCCCGTCCTAGCCCAATTACAAAAAAGCGATCGCCCCTCTTCCTTCCTCAACCAGAAAAAAGCGATCGCCGATTAATTGATAGTTAATAATGAATAGTTGATAATTATCCATTGTCCATTCTCAATTATCCATTAAAAACGCGATCGCCGATTAGTGAAT
>Ga0208854_1000258_pt1 | contig 13261 bp, 18 predicted proteins | sample LakMenEpi30Nov11_FD_150748 | JGI IMG/M metagenome (GOLD analysis project Ga0208854, IMG submission 150748) | Freshwater microbial communities from Lake Mendota, WI - 30NOV2011 deep hole epilimnion (SPAdes) | ecosystem: Environmental > Aquatic > Freshwater > Lake > Epilimnion/Euphotic zone ...
TCCCCGCCTCCTTGTTTTTTAAAAAACAAAGGAAATATTGCTAGAACGGACTCGGAAGTTTCCAGTAATTGATACCACAAGGAAGTTGATTATTGGAGACGAAAACGGACAAAGGCGAGTCCCAGACCCTAGAACCAAGGAAGCGTAAGCCTCCATCGGTCAATCAGGGAGCGAATATAAAGCAGTTGACGCTGTTTAACTTCGGTTAACTCCGTTTTCTGTGTGCCTCTTGACAAAGCTATAATTGGTTAACAGATTACCATTCCACCAGGGTTGGCCGAGCGGTTGAGGCAGCGAACTCATAATTCGCCCAAGGCAGGTTCAACTCCTGCACCCTGGATTTTACCTTGCTGGGTTATGTCAGGTTCTACAGAACATCGTAAAGCAGATCATATTGAAATTGTCTTGGAAAAAGATGTGGCCGCTAAGGGCGTGACCACCGGATTTGAGCGTTTTTTCCTAGAACACTGCGCTTTGCCCGATCTCAACCTGGAAGACGTTGATCTCAGCTTAACACTGTGGCAAAAATCCCTTAAAGCTCCCTTGTTAATCAGTAGTATGACAGGGGGAACAGATATTGCCTTAAAAATTAATCTGCATCTGGCGGCGGTAGCTCAAGCGTTGGGACTAGCAATGGGGGTTGGTTCTCAACGGGCGGCCATTGAAAAGCCTGAATTAGTGGCAACCTACCAAGTCCGAAAAGTAGCTCCTGATATTTTATTGTTTGCTAATTTAGGAGCCGTACAGCTTAATTATGGTTACGGTTTGGAAGAGGCCAAACGGGCGGTGGAGATGATTGAGGCTGATGCACTCATTTTACACCTGAATCCTCTTCAGGAAGCGGTTCAACCAGGAGGCGATCGCGCTTGGCAAGGACTATTACCGAAAATTGAACAGTTAACCCAAAAATTAGCGGTTCCTGTGATTGCCAAGGAAGTGGGTAATGGGATTAGTGGAACCTTAGCCCGTCGTTTGGTGGATTGTGGCGTAGCGGCGATCGATGTGGCCGGGGCTGGGGGAACCAGTTGGAGTGAAGTAGAAGCCCATCGTCAAACTGATCCGAAATTGCGTCATATTGCCCATGCCTTTGCTAATTGGGGAATTCCCACAGCCCTGAGTTTGATTGAAGTTCATCGAACCGTACCCCAGATCCCGATTTTTGCGAGTGGTGGTATTCGCAATGGTATCGATGCGGCCAAAGCCCTCATTTTAGGAGCCACTTTAGTGGGGAGTGCGGCCCCGATTCTGGCCTCAGCTATTTTCGACGAAGAACAGGTCTATCAAAAATGTCAGGCCTTGGTAGAGGAACTGAAAATTGCAGCCTTTTGTAGTAATGCCGCTAACCTAGAACAAATTCGTCGTATTCCCCTGCGTCGTTGCGATACCTGGGAAGTTGTTAATATTTAACACCCTGATGGGTGTTGCGGCTAATGTACCAAGTTAAAATGCCTCCGGCGATCGCCATAGCTGCCAGAAACAACATCACAGGACGCAAACCAAAAAGACTTTCCGCCACTCCAGCGAGGGCCAATGGTAAAGACAGAGCTATATTATTCGCATTATTTTCCAAGCCAAAAACCTTACCGTGCATTTCTGGGGGGGTTTCCACTTGGATCAAAGTTTGCATCGGCACTCCCACTAAAGCTGCAAAAATTCCCATGGTTAAGATAATCAATAAACTTAGGATCAAACTACTATTAAAAATGGCCAATCCGATTAAACAAACACCCATGCCTAACGAGCCCCAAAGTCCTAATTGAATTTGAGAAAAGCCTTGTCCCCAATAGCCTAAACTGACCGCTCCGATCGCCATGCCCACACCCCCAGCAGCCAATAAAAAGCCAAATTGGGAAGCCTTGAGGTTAGGAATATGGGCTGCCATACTCACCGCTAAAACGGACAAAGCGGCAAAAATTGAGAACAGAATCAGTAATTGAATGAGCGCGTTGCGTACCCGATGATTGCCCTGAAGATAGCGAATACCATCGGCAATATCAGCAAAAACATGGGGTTCATTGCCCGTTGGCTTAGTATAAATTTCCCCCGTTCGTAACCACAGCAGAATAAAACCGGCTATTAAATAAGAACCACCAACAACAGCCACTTTTCCCAAATCCCAGGTTCCATCCACATGGCCTAGCCATTCATCCGCCAAGGCCAAAAGCGGCTCACCGATCGCAAAACCCACAATTAAAACCGCCATACTCGTTAAGGTATTGAGGGAATTGGCAGCCAACAGATTACGACGACGCACCACCAAGGGCAATACTGATTGTTCGGCAGGTGCAAAAAACTGGGTAAGGGTAGAAACCAAAAAGGTAACGCCCAAGAGAATGGCAAAACCCAGGGGCAGATTAAAGGCATCATGTTCTACGGAACGCCAACGCCGTAAAAAATTAGGCAACCAAGCCACGGAAATCGCTAAACTTTGTTGTCGAGTCAGCCACAGCAAGGGGGGAATACTGAAAACCAAGAGACCGCGAATGAAATTAGAGATCACCAACACCTCTTTTTTCGTCCAGCGATCCACATAAACCCCGGCCAAGGAGCCAAATAGTACGGCTGGAATGGTATTCGCAATCATAATCGCCGATACCCAGCCACTAATAGATTGGTTTGCACTCTGGTAATGATTAGCAATCAGGGCAATCATTAACACTAAATAAAATTTATCCGCCATTTGGGAGAAAATTTGTCCGACCCAAAGCGCGAGAAAGCGTTGATTGCGAAGAACAGGGCCAAAGCCTTGATTAGAGGACAGCAAAGGAAGTGACCTAGAGTAAGAGGACAAAAAAAGGATTTAGGGTCTAGAGTACAGGATTTAGCGTTCAGGGAGAATCTCGGCCGTTGCCCAAAGGTTCAGTTTGCCTTAACGATACCTTCCCGAAGCTCTTCCCTCTTAAAAATGTTACCTGAAATCTATCGCTTAAAAGTCTAAAACCGTTAAACTATCCACCAAGGTTGCGGCCCGAAAGGTACGTCCTAAATGAAATTGGGCATAGTCTCGCAGTAAATGTTCTAATCTGACCCAGTCACCCACTCGCAAAGATTTGAGGGCGATCGCGGGTAAAACATCGGCGAGAACAGGTAAGTCTGGATAACTCAGTTGTTGCAATAAGGCCACATCGATTCCATTGACTTTGCGAAAAACCGAACGATGAGAATGGGTTGCTGGCTGAATCATTAAGCCACCGGCTTCAAAACTAAACCCTAACTGCCAACGGGGATCGGTAAAGTTAGGTTGAATCGGTAAATGGCTCAGACAACAGTGATGAACTTGAGGCGCGAAACCACCCAGGGCAAGAAGATGGAAAAGAGCTTGAGCCAGATAAGCTTGAATGGCCAGGTCAGTTGCTGGGGTGATTAAGCGTCGTAGATGTTCATTAAACAGGCTGTATAAATCCGGTTGGGGTTGGTCACTGAGAGCAAGACCCAGAACCACTTCTGCCAAGTATTGCCCCGCCGCTAATTTTTCTACCGACTGACTAAGACCAGGATAGGATTCTAGGGTTTCCGCCTGGGTAATTCTGGGCAGCGATCGCCCTTGATTGATCAGATATTGGTTAATGACAAACAGTTCACAGCGACCCCGTAAAAACGATTTCGGTTTTCTCGCCCCTGGAGCCACAGCCCGCATTAAACCCACTTCTGGTGACAAAATGGTTAACAGGCGATCGGCTTCTCCCAACGGTGTTCCCTTGAGAATAATACCCGTCATTTGGAAAGTACGGCCCATAGATCAACAGTTAGGACTCACGAGGTTTATTTTTCCAGACGAACTGCATACCATTGTAAATAGCTGTTATTCCCCATATCCAACTCACAAAAGTTATCCCGTAGAGAGCGGGCTTGTTCTGCGAGGGAACTAAATCGTTGCAAGTTGCGCGGTAATTCTTCCGTGTAATGTTCTAAGATGTCCTGGAGTTTAGCTAATAATTCTTCAGCAGTCAAAAAGACTTCCGGTTTATCCGCTTCTAGAACAACAAACATATTTTCTTCATACATAAGAGCGGATGGCATAGGCGTTAATCAATAATGTTAAAACTCTCCTGACTCTATGATAACTAAAATTGAGCATAAACCTAGAATATTTTTTACCCTTGCTTTCCCTATCTCTTCATGGAAATTCTCAACGTTTATCAGACCTTCCTTCAGCGATCGCGTAGGGATCTACTTCATGGTACAAAATTTGTTTTTTCTAGGTTACATTAGGATTTAATCATTCTTCTAGGATTTGACGTTCTTCCTGGGGAAGTTGTAATAAGACACGGCGATCGCCTTTTATAAACTTGGGTCATAAAAAGTTTTTCTAATACTCTCAGTTTAAGGAGGATGTAAGTTCACTGTAATTAATAAATGCCGTAGATTAACTATGCCCAAACGATTCAAAGATAAGGCAAAAATGGTTGCCCTACCACAAGCGGTTTTTCCAATCATTTCTATTTTGTTATCAGACCATTTAAAATGATCCTGCCAAGATTGTTTGCGAGGATTAAAAAGGGAAATTTTTTGGTTTGTTTCCGGATCAATACCTTCTATTTTAGTATGCTTATAAGCGTTACAACCGAAACAACTCCAGGCAAGATTTTCTAAAATAGTTTCGCCACCTACTTTTCTAGGTTTGATATGATCAACGGTAAAGCTTTGAGTTGAAAATTGTTCTAAGCAACGGCAATATTCACAAATATTATTGGCACGAGTTGCGACAATTAGCCTTACGGATTTTGGAATACGCTCTGACATTAGACACTTTTATTCGGGAGAAATTCATCAATAATTATTTTTAGATCAACCTGACGAAGTTGGGCCAGTTGGATTAAGGCTTCGGCACGTTTTGCATCTTCTTGTTCAATTTGGTCAACATAATTCAGTAATTCTTGATGTTCTAGATTGCTAATTTTACCCGTTTCGTGTTGTTGACGCAGATATTCTAAGCGTTTTTGTTCGTCGGAAGATAAATGAAATTGGATGATTTTTATTAGTTGGGTTTCGTTACTTAAGCTTGTTAAATTAATGGTTTCCTGTTGAGCATTTTGAGAAAGTATTTCTAAATATTCAACGGCTTTATTTAGAGATTGTTGGGGTAATTGTTCTAATAGAGATAGAGCTTTTTGACGGATTTCGGTAGAGATAGCCATAATAAATCTAAGTTACTAGGAGCAAGATTACAATAATTGTAGTTTATTTTTTAGAAAGCGATCGCGTTTCTAAACGGTTTCAGAATTTAATAATTCTTCATGTCTAAACTCTTAATTTTTGTGAAGTAAACGAATAAAACCTGCTTGTTCAAAATGTTTATCTGAAGTAAAAGCTTCTTGAATTTGTTCTCTCTGCATTACAACAAAGCTAATGCAATCTGTTAAGCTCCAATCTTTGTCTGATCTCTGTTCGTATAAGTTGAGACCTGATTGTAATAAATTCTGACTAAATGTGATAATTTTAGTGGATTTTAATTGATAGATATTCTGCAAAAAATTAGCAGTATTTTGTCTTAAACTTTGAGAACATAAAGCATCTCCGACTTCTAACAAAATAAATTCTGTTGTGATAAAAACATAATTTTGTTCAACTAACTCTAAACGTGTTTGTTTTGCTTGCTGATGCCAAATATCATCAACATTAAGCAGGGCAATCCAAGCAGCCGTATCAACAAAGACTTTTTTTATTTACTCTATTTCTCGTTTTGGAGTGCCGTGTAAATAATGATCATGTTGATAGGAAAGATCGGCAATTCCCGTACTCATTTCACAATTAGCTAACAAGGCTCCTAAGTCATCTTGATATTCTTGATTGTGTTTAGGCCAATCCTTAATAATGTCATAAAGTTTTTGAAGTTCCTGTTCTGGAATCAATTCTAGTTCTGCTTTAATTAATTCTTTAAAACTCATAGATTTTTCTCCTGAAAAAAGATGGCTAACTTATTATAGCTTGGCGATCGCGTTTCTAAGGGCTTTCAGGATTTAGTAATTCTTCTAAAATTTGGCGTTCTTCCTGGGGAAGTTGTAATAAGACACGGCGATCTCGGTTTATTTTATATTCGACTGCGACTTTGAGCAGATTAAGGGCAACTTGAAATTCATCGTATTGACCAGCTAAGTTTTGCCACATTTCTAGCCAGGCTTGAGCAGTATGATTGCTGGTGCTAGGTTCATTAATGGCTTTAATACTTTCAACCAAACCACTGCTAAGATAATTAAGTAAGTAATGTTTAGCATAAATTTCTAGGATTAATTGTGTATCTGTTAAGCAAACTTCATGTGTTTGACTTTCTCTGAAAACATAGAGAAGAACTTCTACCCTCATAGATATTATTCCATCCAACGCTGAAACTTCTCCCATAGAAGGATTACCTAAGCTTACCGAGTTGCTCAAACATTGAATTGCCTCAACAAATAAATTCATTTGGGCAAGTATAACTCCTTTAATCATCCATGAGTAATGATCTAATTCGTTCAGAGTAATACTTTGATTAATTGAATTCAATGCGTTTTGATAATCACCACTAAATTGTTGAATCATTGCAAGTGTTTTAAAATTACTACTTAAATGTGGATTTAGTTTTATAGCCATTTTTATACACATTAATGCTTCTTTTTTATCAACCGTGATTAGTAAAAGTGCTTTTTCCCGCCATGCTCTCTCTTCATGGGGATTAATTTCTATAATTTTTTCGAGAAAAGAAATTGCTTGTTCTCTATATCCAAATTTAGCATATATTAACGCAGCATTTCCCATAATATTTTTATCTTTATTATCTATATTTAGAGCAGTATTAATAGAATTAAAAGCTTTTTCTTTTTCCCCAATTTTAGATTCTACAAAAGCCTTAAGACTCCAATTTTGAGCATTTTTATTATCTAATTTAATGGATTTTTCATAAGAGATCAAAGACTCAGAAAGCAATCCCATACCGTTCAATTCAGAAGCTCTTAAACTCCAAATATCTGAATTATCAGGCTCTACTTCTATTGCTTTATTCAGATATTGAATTGCTTTATCTTGCTGATTGATAAAATAATGTGCCTGTGCTTTTTTAATCCAATCCAATCCTGATCCACGAATAAGAATTAATTCTTCTGAAACCTCTAACATTTTTTCATACTTAGAATTTTCCCAAGCATCATTCCAGTCTCTTAATAAAGCCGCAACTTTAGGATCATCAGATGTTTCCATTTCTGCTAAAGCTTTAAGTGTACATTCTCGATCAAAAATAGCTTCTAAAGGTAAAACTTCTAAACGATTTTTTAACTCATTACGAGAAAACCAAACCCGCAAAAAACTAATAAATAATTGATTAGGTGTTCCCCTGCGTTTTTTTGCCTCTAAACAAATTCGCATCAAAGGTTCCTGTAACTCATAAAACGATTCTCGTCCCTCAGACTCAGAATAGACATAACCCATCTCTCGTAATTGTTTTAACTGAGAAGAAGCCGTTTGCTGTGAAATAAAACAATGTTGGGCAATCTGTTTCACCGCGATCTTTCCTCGTTGCTCACAGAGATATTCAATGATTTTGCGTTGTTGCGGCGAAATAAACTGCATTCGGGACTGATAAAAGGGAGTCAGATCATCCAACGTTTGCATAAACGGTTTTACCAAACTATCCAAAGAATCATTCGTTAAAAACTGCGAAAAAATAATATAAATGCGATGATTTCCTCCCGCTAAATGGTGAATAGCTCGAATCCGAGATTTTCCCAGGGGAGTTATTAATAAATCAGCCAAATCTTGATCGCCTCGCCATTTTGCAATATTGGCTAATAATTCTATGGCTTCTTCTAAAACTAAAGGCTTCAAATGAGTCAGACTAAAAAAGCCATAAAAGGGTAAATTACGGGACTTAACCCCACTAAATAAACTTTGAGAAGTCGCAACAATGGTAATAAAACCATAATTCTGTAAATAGGCACGAAAAGCTTGCTGTCCTAATTCATCCAAACCCTTAAAAATTTCATCCAGATTTTCCATTAACAATAACAACGTTTTATCCTGACAATATTGCTTCAGAATATGTCCCGCTAATTGTTCGGCCTGCTCCGTTGAAACACTGTATAAACCCTTAACCTGTTCCTCTAAATTAGGATCTTTATATTCTTCTATTAAAGCATTTAAAATTCTCACTAATAAATCCAAAAAAGTCGCAACTCCCCATTCCTCTTCGCGTAGCCAAGCAATTTTTAATTTATCTTTAAAAATTTCATTTGCAGACACCCGATGATAAATCATAGAAATTAAATGAGTCTTACCAATCCCTCGCGGCCCAATTAATAAAGCATGATGTTTTGCTTCCGTTAAAACACTCCTTTCAATATTTTCTAATAAATCCGTTAAAAGTGGCTGACGTTGCACAAAAATTGCGTCTAAATCTTCTGGATTCATCAGACTTGGTGTATAGTGAGACAAAAAACCTTTCATTAATTTAAACCCTAATTCAAATAATGTTAATATGTGGAATATTTAGATAATTTTCCACAAAAATATGCCAATAATTCCCTCAGCAGTAGGAGATTTAGAGAGCAGAAAAGCCCTATTTTTTTCGACAAGCAGTAATAATTTCGGCGGCGGCTTTGGCTCCAGCGATAATCACGATTGACGTAGCCAACGCACTGGAGACGATCAGGATCGCCCCTTGATCATGCAAAATGCCATCAGTAATCGTAGTTAATAACGGTTTACTATCCGAAGTCGTTGTGAGTAACTGCTCCCCCTGCTTAGTCAAACTTTGCTCAATACGAGCAGTCGAGCCTTCACTACCCAGTATTTCAATAAGACTTAGTTGTCCACCCAGATTAACTCGAACCATGACCCACCTCCAAAGCGCAGTTTTTATACGATGTTTTTATTGTACATTGCTTTTTGTCGTACGTCAAGAACATCGTATATTTAATTGGGTAAAAAAATATGAACTTTTATAAAGATAAAAAAACCCGCCTAGCGAAAAATCTAAGCGAGTATCATCTATTCTGAACTTTTAGGCCGCATCATCGTGGGCAAAACGGTTATATAAGAAGTCCAGAGCATAGTTGCGGAGTTTGTAATACTCTGGGTCCTCCATAATGCGATCGCCGATTAATCTGTTTCCTTGTCCGAAACGCTCGCAGACCTCATTTTAATTCTGTTCCCAGGAGTAGAGAGTTCATAAAAAATTACGTCAATCGGCATAACACGCTTTTTGGGATGTTACACGGAAAAATTTTTGCGATCGTTCCATTTTTTGGTAGTGTACGGGAAATTTGCGTATAATCAATAGTTAGACACACCCAAAAATACCTTGCAGGCCTAACGTTCAAGCTTTAGGATAGTTGGACATGACAACACCAGACGATGACACTGACAAGTTTATAGCAGATTTAAAGGAAGCAGTAGCTTTAGCAGCTTATATTGAGCAATTACTCATGCCTGAGCAGCAATGGATCATGAACCGATTGTCGTGGTTGTTTACCTCACAATCGTTTTTGTTAACCGCATTTGTCGTTCTTCTTAACTCAAACAACTCTTCTCCCTCTGCTCGTCTGTTACTTTTTGGGTTGCCTCTTTTAGGATTTATTTGTTGCGTCACAGTTAGTCTTGCTGTAGTAGCAGCTGAAAGTGTGGGTAAGCCACTCGCAGATCGACGTGCTCTATTGTCAACCTATATCAATCACAAAACCAATAGCAGCAAGCTAATTCCAATGATTGGAGCGACCAAGGGCTTGCGAGACCAACATTGGACTTTATTCTTTGGAGCACTACCGCACCGCTCTCTGCCTGGGGTGTTAGCTTTTCTCTGGCTGTCTTTACTTTATTCTTTGGGGCACTACCTCATCGTTTTCTGCCTTGGGTGTTCGCTTTTCTTTGCCTGTCTTTACTTTTATCCTAAAATTAAGTGACCAAATCAGTGCGATCGCCGCTTTGTAAATTGGCTTAACGAATCTATTGATAAAAACAACAAAATTGCTAACTAATTTTTTGAAACGCGATCACGATTTTTATAATGTAAATTAATCAAAAAAATTGATTATGACAACATCAGCCCAAGAAATTTATACCCAAGCCGTTCGCAATCTACCACCAAGTGAACGATTAAGACTAGCCACACTAATTCTTAATGAACTCGTTGAGCAACCTTCCTCAGAAATTGAAGAAAGCGAAACTTGGACAGAACAGGATCAAAATGATCTACTAAATTTTTCCTTACAATACGCAACGACAGCCTTATATGATGTCGAGGAAATAAAAACATGACCTTCAATTATGGAGATATAATCACCGTTGATTTTCCTGGTGTAACAGGGATTAAACGTCGGCCAGCCATTGTTTTATCATCTACGACATATCATTCCCTACGGCCTGATGTGATTATTGGACTGATCACAACTCAAACTAAAAATCTGGGAAAAACTGATTATGCTCTTCAAGATTGGGAAATCGCAGGATTACGAGTTCCTTCTATTTTTCGGAGTTTTATTGTTACTTTGCCCTGCTCTGCCAATTTAATTTTAATTGGACACATAACAGAACGAGATTGGCAAGGTATTAAAGAATGTATTAAAAAGGCTTTAGCTGATTAAAGCGATCTTTATTTTGAAGTGGCGATTAGTTCTCACATAAAAACTCATTAATAGTTATAATTTTAACATCCTGAAAAGAACGTAAAACGAATAAATCATTATCTCCTGTAATCAAATAGTCTGCTTTACCATTAATCGCCACTTCTAGAAATTTATTATCCTTTTCATCTCGACAAAGATCAACCCTTTCAAGAATCTCAACTAATTCTGACTCTAACCTCAGCCTAAAAATAAATTCAGAGCGAACTTGCAAAGAGACATATTTATCAAATTTAGAACGGCTCAGAGTTATCTGTAATTCCTGAAAAGTTGCCTCAGAAAACAAAAGACTTCCTAAACTTCTTGCTTTTTTTAAAGCAGCATCAGAACTGGATTTCTTGATGAGAACACTGCTTACTAAAACATTGGTGTCAATCACAAATTGTAATTTATTCATCTTTAAGCATTTCTGCTAAAATCTCTTCCGTTAAACCATTAGACATAGCTTGCTGCTGCATATCATCAATAATGTCTTCCAAAGAACGTTCCTGTATTAATTGACTTAATAGAACATTAATTAAACCTTCAATTTGTTGACGCTGATTAACCGCAAAATTACGATAAGCTTCTGCAACGTTGCTAGAAACCTCAATATTAATTGTTTCCATCATGGATAAATCCCTACATAAATGTAACAACAGCTTCTATTATCATAGCATAGCGATTCTTAATCTCGTAACTATGTGTAATTTTCTAATTGGTCTTAGCGCGATCGCCTCAATCAACTTTTTAAAACTTATCATTTCATTACTAACTAATTTTTTGAAACACGATCGCTGTTTTTATTGGAATCCTAACAAAGAGCGATCACCTTATATTTCATCAATAAACTTCATCATGGCTACCAATATCAACCAAGACAATCAAATTATCTTCTGTTACAGGATCTTTCCGAAAAGCAAAAATAATTCGACAATCATAGGTAACGGAACAAGACCATAAACCGCCCAATTGACCCGTTAACTTATGGGATTTTAAAGAGGTGGTAAAAGGATCATCACTCAATAACTCTAAAACTGCCAATATTTTGGATTGTAACTGAGGATTTTTCTTGATTAATCGCTTAAAGCTTTTCTTGAATTTACTATCTGTTGTTAAAATCATTCATCGTCATCCTCTAACAAATAAGACTTCAAATCTTCAAAATTTCCCCGTTTAGCCGTTCCCATCTCTAGAGCCTTAAGAACTTCCTGAGCATTGGCCGCAATTTGAGATCGTCGAGCCTCAATCCGCCGCTTACGGATTAACTCAAATAATCGGTCTTGATCTTCTGTTGACAGAACTTCAATGGAATCAATAATTTCTTGAAAAGTAATCATACAACTTCTTTTTAAGTAATACTTGTCTTTACTGTAACAATAATGTCTATCATTATAGCATAACCGTTCTTAATCTCGTAATTCTGTGTAATCTTTTAATTGGTCTTAGCGCGATCGCTGTCCCCAGATTAATAATAGAAAATGGGTTAAATCAGTTAAATTCAGTAAAAAATATTAACTCTTATAAAAATAAAAAAAACTCGCCTAGAAATGAATCTAAACGAGTACCATCTATTCCCAACTTTTAGACCACATCATCGTGGGCAAATCTGTTATACAAGAAGTCCAGAGCATAGTTGTGGAGTATATTACTCTGGGTCTTCCATCGTGCGATTAATGCGATCGCCACAAATATTCATTTCCGTTTTTGAGCTATCTTGCTTCTAATAAACTTTTCAGGCGAACACTTTCGAGTTCTAGCACCTTCATTGCCAAATGGCGATCGCGCACTAAGAGATCATCAAAAGCTTCGACTGGAATCGCTAAAACACGAGTTAACGGTGCTTTTGCCACAATTGTTCCCATCAAATGGGTATGGGTTAAAACTTCTAACTCATCAAGCATTTTTCCTAGGGCTAAACTCGATACAAATACGTTTCCATCTGCTCTTTGGATCTGAATTTCTACATTACCTTCCATCAGTAATAATAGTTCCCGACAGGTATCCCCCGCTTCTGTTATCCGCTCATCTAAGGCAAAGGATTTAACCTCGGCGCGATAGGCTAATTCAATCAAAGTCTCACTGTCCAAGGATTGGAAAAAGTCACTATTAAACAGATAAACAATACGCTCTAAAATCGGTAAATCTTTTAAAGTAATAGATGATTTCTCCTTTGCGGTTAAGAGAAGGGGGATAATTTCCCCTAATAAAGGATGACGATCAGCAGCCATATTTTTTGACAAATTGTAGCTCCGTTCATGATCAAATTGGTGTAATAAATAGAGACAAATTGTCTGAATTAAAACATCGGGTTCTGTCAATAAAATATCAACTGTTTCTAATAGATTATTGATTGGCAGTTCTAAAGAGCAAGCGGATTGTTCGACTGTTTTTTGTAATTGTTCAACTAATCCCGTTCCCAGACGTTGATGCCATTCTGAATAGGAATTATCCAAAATATCTTGTAATACGGTGGGAGATAATTTTGCTAATTGGTTAACAATCTCTGCTCCCTCTATCATGCCTAATTTTTCAATTCGAGACAAAATAGCAATAACTAAAAATTGTTTTTTCTGGCGAATAACCCCTAATAAAAGGTAAGCATTCAAGGTGGTTGAAGTTCAATGGGAATTAAGGATGGGAAGGGTAAATCAAACCGCACCGCCCGACAAACAGAAGAAAGAAAATCCCAA
>Ga0208854_1000259_pt1 | contig 13249 bp, 7 predicted proteins | sample LakMenEpi30Nov11_FD_150748 | JGI IMG/M metagenome (GOLD analysis project Ga0208854, IMG submission 150748) | Freshwater microbial communities from Lake Mendota, WI - 30NOV2011 deep hole epilimnion (SPAdes) | ecosystem: Environmental > Aquatic > Freshwater > Lake > Epilimnion/Euphotic zone ...
TTTTAGGGAAGAAGAATAGAAAGAATGCGCCGCCTGCTAGGGCCTCGGGCAGGGTGAGCATGATTAGGGAAGCATCTGCAATATCTTTGTAAGTGAAGTAGAGGATGAGGAATATTAGTAGAATTACTGCAGGGAAAGCAATTAATAGTGTTTTTGCAGCCCGTAATTGGTGTTCGAATTCGCCGCTCCATTCAAGATGATATCCTTCTGGTAAATTTATTTTGTGTTCGACCACTCTTCTGGCTTCTTCGATAAAGCCAACCATATCCCGCCCTCGCACATTCAAGGTAACCGCATTCATCATTTGCCCGTTTTCACTTTTGATCATTGCTGGGCCTTCAGTGACCCTGATATCAGCAAATGCAGAAAGTGGAATTACGCGAAGTCCGCCCCCCAGATGAGCTCCTCCCGCCTTATGAATGTCCCCCCCTGGAAGAACTTTATTTAGTGGTTCAGTATCACGATTCATTTTTGCTGAACGGGTTCCTGCAACAAGCAATTTTCGGACTGCATTTTCGTCTTCTCTCTCTATGCGGGAGTACCGAACCCTTACCGGGTATCTTTCCCGTTTTTCAACTGTGGAGGTTACAACACGACCGCCGATTGCAATTTCGATTTCTAGTTGTGCATCTTCAACGCTTACCCCGAACCGGGCAGCTTTTTCTCGGTCAATTTCTATTTCCAAATAACCTTTTCCCATAATCGGTGCAGCAACCACATCGCGAGCCCCGCGGACGCCCTTAACGGATCTTTCTACATCCTTACAGAGTTTGTCGATGGTCGCTAAATCTGGGCCAAAAACTTTGATGCCCACATCGGTGCGAATGCCTGAAGAAAGCATTTCTATGCGGTTAATAATTGGTTGGGTGAAAATATTGCTCCAGCCTGGAACTTGTAAAACCCTCCCCATTTCGTCGTCAACAAGATCCCCTCTTGGTCCTCCCATCCTCTTCCAGAGTAAGACCCATTGCTGAAAATCTGGTTCTAATTTTTTAACGAGGTCTTCAAATTCCTTAGGCACTTTGGTTCTTGGTTCGTGACCAAGTCGCGCTGAAATAGTCGTGTCGATAAGTGCATTAGCAGAATCGCCTGCAGGTCCACTTTCTAGAAATCCATGATCCCTGGAATAGGTGAAAAGCTCCTCAATAGCCAGCCATATAAACGCAGAGGTTCCGTGATAAAACAATTCCTGATCCAATAGTTGAACTTCATTGTGCCAGAATTGGTTTTGTGTTTTCAATAGTTGTGAGGTGATACGGTCAGCAAGAGTTATTGCTTTTCCAGTAAGTTTTTCGTTTATAGTTTCGGTCAAAGTTGGTAATGGCTTCATCGCTGCGACAGGGTTACTGATCAATTTTTCTGATGCAAGAAAGTCGGCAAACAAGCGGAGTTCTTTTTCAATTTCTCCGATGGAAGTATGCCTTGCCATTGCTAGGCCAAAACCTGTGGGCAATCTTGCTTCAAATTCGGCCATCTTTGTTTCTGCAAGGGGCGTTTTTGGACCTAACCATTCGCTGCCGTTTGCAAAATGATTGACCGCTTTACTTGTGAACTCTTTAGCGCAGAGTGCAGCAAGGGCAGCTTCCATTTCAACAAATCTTCTGGTTGCAAGTTCGCGTTGAACTTCATCGAATCTCTCAAGAGCTTTTTGAGTTGATTCCACCAGCATGTTGGAACGGTCATCTGCAGTTACCTTTTTTGAAACAAAACCTGCTTTTTCCAAGGTCGAAAGTATGGTTGTAGCTTGCTTGATACCATCGTTGTATTTAAGGACCCGCCTTGGCCAGAATTCCTTGGGCCGAAAATTAATGAAGGTTTCAACCATATCTAATGGTGAAGGATCGGTAGGGGTATCGGCTCTTCCTGCTTTTCCAACTACACTTTCAACTTCAGGAAAGCCACGAACTAGAGTATCTCTTGCTTTTAGGTCATCAATAACTTGGGTAACACTTGCCCTTGGCACGGTGACCGGCATATCAAGGGTTGTGCCCTCATCAAGTGCGGGCATGAATGCAACGCCGATTTTTGGACTACTGTGGGCGCAAACTCCCAAAGCAATGAGGGTGACAAGTGAAAAAATTTGATTCATACCACCCATCGTCGACATTACGGTAATGCTTGTAACTATCGCTAGAACAGCAAGGAACATATTTTGCCAAGCTGTTTCTGAAGCGCCCAATCCTACTAATGCCTGCAGGGGAAAAATTCCCGCAGCGAGAATAAGTAGGGCTGCGAACATCCACATAACAAGATTAATTCGTGGCATAAACCAAGATAGGAATGGCCTGTAGATGGATATGAAACTTCGAACAATAGGGTTTTCCTGTTCTGAACGCAAGCGCCCGCGGATTAAAAGTGGGATAAGTGCGGGGACTAAAGTTACTGAAAAAAGAGCAGTTCCAATAAGGGCAAAAGTTTTAGTGTATGCGAGTGGGTGAAATAGTTTCCCCTCTCTTCCTGAAAGAAGGAATACTGGGATGAATGAAAGAAGCATGATTAGGATGGAGAAAAAGATTGGCCTGCCTACGGAAACGCATGCTTTTATAATAAGATCTGTGTTGTCTCCAGAGACATTATTGTTTCCGAATTTTTCTTTCAGATGGTGTGAAGCATTTTCAACCATAACGATTGCTTGATCGACCAATACCCCTATAGAAATCGTAATTCCAGCAAGTGACATGATATTTGCTTGAATATCAATGATTCCAAGGTGGCGAAGTACCCACATCATTGAAAATGAAAAAAGAACCGAAAGTGGCAGCGTAATGCAGATTACAAAAACGCTGCGAATGTGACCAAGAATTAAAATTATAGCAACCGCAGCGATAACCATTTCATGCCACATAACCTCGGCCAAGGTGTTAATGGCGCCTTCGATAAGCCTTGTACGATCATAGGCGGGAACAATACGAACGCCTGCAGGAAGACTAGGAAGCAGTAATCGTATTTTTTCTTTGACCCTCGCGGTAACGGCAAGAGGGTTTTCGCCATAGCGCATTAAAACAACGCCCCCAACAACTTCGGATCCGTTTTTTTCAAAAACGCCTCTGCGGAATCGGGTGCCTGTTTGAACTGTTGCAATTGTTTTTACATAAATGGGCGTGCCTTCCACCTCTTTGATGATGGTGTTTTCGATGTCTTCTTTTCCGCGAATCCATCCTATACCCCGAACGATATATTCAGCGTTGTTTTTTTGAATAACGCCCCCGCCTGCAGGTTGGTTCGATCGAGAAACTGAGTCAAACAATTCACCCAAGCTGATGCCATAGGCGCGAAGATTTTCCGGGTTGACATCAATTTGATATTCCATTGGCATACCGCCTACACTTGCAACTTCAGCAACGCCCGGAGCGGAATTTATCTGTGGTGCGATGAGGAATTTATTAAGCCCCCACAATCTTGAAGAATCAATCGTTGTGCCCGGGGTTGGTTCCACCGTGTACCAATAGATTTGCCCTAATGAAGTTGCGTCAGGTGCTAGGTAGGGGGTGACTCCTGCCGGAAGTTTATCTGAATTTTCAGCTAGGCGCTCTAATACACGTTGTCGCGCAAAGTAGAAATTTATCTTGTCTTCAAAAATGACAGTGATCATTGAGAAATTAAATTCAGAAGAAGACCGGAGTGTTCGAACCCCTGCTAAACCCTGAAGTTTTCTGGAAAGCGGGTAGGTAACTTGATCTTCGATTTCGCGAGGGCTACGACCTGGCCAGTCAGCAAAAACAATAACTTGGTTTTCTCCAAGATCGGGTATTGCATCAATTGGGGTATCGTATGCGGCATAAATTCCCCAGCCGGCAAGGGCTAAGGAAATCATGATTACTACCAAAGGGTTCCGAATTGAGAATTCAATCCATTTTCCTATCATGGCGTGACTCCTGCTTTTTCTTTAGGTGCAGGATTTTTGCTTTTTAGCATTTTCAATCGTGCTATGGTTTTTGCTGATTCCGTCTTTGCTTCTTTCAAACACCCATCACAGCAAACGAAAGCTGTCTGGCCCTCAATGGTAAATTTGATCGGTACGCCCATAGAGCCAAGTTTTGAATTTTCTTGGCTGACGCATAACAGTTGCTCTAACGCTAACTTCTTATCTGTGGGTGATAGTTTTGCAAGATTTGCAGCAATGGTTGCTTCTTCGTCGTCAGGTGTAGAAGGGCGGATTGCAGCTTTGCTTGATCCGGATCCCCCAAAATAGATCGACCCCAATGCAGGATTTAAGCGAGTTTCAGCATCAACAAGGAAAGAGCCTTGAGTGACTATATCGTCTCCTTCTTTGATCCCCGAATATACAGGGAAAGCTGATTGCCCATTGGGAAGTTTCATCCGAGGCCCCAATTGGACACTTACTCCAACATAAACACCCGGTGATTCCTGCTTATAAACTACTTGCGAAGAGCCTGTATCAATCACGCTTTCTTCCGTTACCGAAAGAACTTTGTCGCCTTTGATTTGAAAAGGGAATAGCGCTTTGCCATCTGCCCGTTTGAAGTTTGCAAGTTCCGAAGCATTGGTTTGCAGTTCAACTTTTGTAGCCATGCCTGGGCGTAAGCGATTTCCCGGATTAGCCATTTCAAAGCGAACGGAGAGAGTGCGGCTTTCCTGATCAACATGGGGGTAAATAAAAGAAAGAGTTCCTTCGAATTTTTCTCCTGGGTAAGCTCTGCTGGTAGCAAAAACCTTCCAATGGTTAGTGTTGTTTTTTTCCTGATCCAATTGATGATTGACTGGTGTAAAAAAACCAAGGTCGTCTTCGTAAAGTTGAGCTAGAACCCAAACACGTTCAAGATTTGCAACATCATAAAGTGGGCCGCCTTCTTCGACATATTGCCCTTCTTTAGGGTACTTTTTTAACACATGGCCGTTAATTGGTGAGCGAATAGCGATTCTTTGAACAGGTACCCCTTCGCGGATGATTTTTTCAATTTCGATAGGTCCAACGCCCCATAGTTCTAGGCGTTCGCGTGAGTTTTTTTCGAGACCAAGATTGTTTGATCTTCGTGCATCAAGAAGATTTTGCACTGTGATTATCATGTCAGGGCTAAATAAAACAGCTAGTTCATCACCTTGATGCACCATCTGGCCTGTTTGATTTACCACCAGTTTTTCTATTCTTCCTTTGACACGGGCTGCAACATGCTTAAGTTCTCGTTCATCAAATTCCACGGTTCCAACAGTGCTGATTTCTTTGATCATTTGAGCATAGGACACCGGTTGAGTTCGAACCCCTGCCAGAACCACCCTGTACGGTGTTAATTGAACTCTGCTGACTGCTCCGGGTGGAAGCACATCCGGAGACGAAAGTCCTTTTTTTCGTTTGCTTAAACCCATGAAGCATATGGGGCATTTTTCGGTTTTTTTCTCACTTATGAATGTGGGATGCATGGGGCAGAAATATTCAAAACCTTCTCCTGCAACGTCTGTTGACTGACGGTTCCATGACCATTTTTGACCTAGGGCAACAAGAGTCTCCCATTTTGCAAGGGCCAAACCTATTGCACCAAGAATTAAAATAAACCGAAGCCTTGCAAGGGGTGTTAGTACAAGAAGTTGAAACCAACTCAATCCGTTTTTATTGGGGGTTTTCATGATTAGCTCCTTCAAAAAGCTTAGATTATTTTGTTTTGCAAGTTGGTTAATATGTTTGGCTAAAGTTAAGTAAAAAGATTGAAATTTAAATATTGAGTTGGCAATAGATGAGTATTAATGAAGTTGAATCTTTAATTTTAAAAGAGCAGGGATCATTTTTTCTTGATAAAGCTTGATTTAAGTTTGTGATCAATGAAAAAGTATTTGCGCCGTTAATTAATTGTGGTTTTATAATGCAGGAATCTGCAATTTCTGAAATGAGCATTTTTGATCCTGGTAAACCATTTGAATGCAATACGCATTTGCACCCGGTGGCGCTCATAATATTGGAAATTGAAATCAACTGGTCATCGTCTATGGTACAGCAAGAACAGCTTCGTAATTCCTTGCATTTCGAGCAGCATGATGATTCGAGGTTTTCAGGTTTATGAGTCATTGAAATAATTGATGAGTTAGCGCAGTTGCAGGAAATAGTAGGTACGGACCACCCTAATACGATGCTAATCAGCGTAAAAGTCAAAAATATATTTCGATTAATGGTTTTACTGTAAAAAATCATAATTTTATTCTAGAGGCTGTCTTTAAATTTTGTCAAGGAATAACGATTAATCTTCGAAAATTGCTTTTAATAGTAGTTGAAGAACCGGCATGACTGTAAATTTGCCAAAGATAGGCTGAAGGGGCGAGTTGTGTTTGTTGTAATTAAAAAAGCCCGGCCATTATAAAGGCCGAGCTTTTTTGTGATTAATCAATAAGTGCTTACTTGATAATTTTTGAAATATCGCCAGTAATCTTTTCGATATCAGCGTCTTTAAGAGCGCCCTTGAATGCATGATTTGCTTTTACAACTCTACCGGTGTAAAGCAGAACCGTGACATCTGCATCTTTGCTAATATTGTATTTTTCGGGGCCTGCAGGATTATCAATACTAAGAACAGTATTTTTCACTTTCTCTTTGGTAGCCATGGCTTTCAACTTGCCTTCCAAATCTTGTGAATCAGAAAGGAAAACCACATAGCTGCCCATCATGGCAGTGCTATTTTTACCAGTTGCTTCATCAATTTTCTTGATAAGTTTGGTAAGGGATTCATCTGGATTGCGCGCGAAAATAACTGCTACAGGGTTGTCGCCATTCGAACAATATAGACAACTCCTTTGGCCAGCGCTTTCACCTGTTACATTCAACGGATGGAATGGGCCTGGTACCTTTTCTTCAACTTGTGGTCCAGACTTAACTGCATCAGCAGCTTTAATACTGCCGATTACTAACCCTAAACCAAGTGTGCAAACAGCAAACAAGCGGAAAAAATTCATGTAAAACTCCTAAATCGCACTACCAAAAGATGTTACTTAAAACAAATAAGTAACTTAAACAATTCTTAAATTTTAAAATACCTTATATTAGGTGTGAGTAGGTTCTGGAATATTATTAGCGATAACTCCAATAATTAATTTGAAGGTATTTAATTTAAACCTGTACTTAAATTGAAATTCAATAAAAGCATAAGTTCTAAAGAGCTACATTCAATTTCTTAATGTTAGCACTAGTGGTTGGTATGTACAATGTTTTTTGTGTTTTTCTAGTGAACACAAAAACTCAAATACTTTATGATTTAAAGTGTTTTTGAGGTTATGGTTTTTACTTCAGGGTGTATTTGCACGCATTTGCCTTCATCACTTTTGAAGGCAGTTTTTTGAAGGCAGTGCGACTAGTGATTTGTTTATAAAATACTTGTTTAGCGCTTTACTTGTAATTGTTTGGCCTTTGCGAAATCTGCATCAGCTTCTTTGATTTTACCCATAGATCGGTAAACTTGTTCTCGATTGGTGTAACCTGAGGAATCTTTTGGGGAAAGTTCGATAGCTTTCGAATAGTCTTCAATTGCTTCTTGGTTTTCACCTTGAAAGCGGTGTGCTCTGCCTCGAGCTAGGTAGGCACTTACATCTTTTGGATCTAATTCAATGGCGGTTGTGCATCGTATTATATCTGCGTTAAAATCTTGCATAGGAACTCCGTGTAAAAGTGCTGTTAACTTGTTTATTGTCAAGGTAAAACAAAACTTTAGATAGACAAATACTCAATATTTCAATGTGAATTCCAAAGATTGTTAATTGTAGCTTGATTTGAATGCTTATATTTGAATTCTAAACTCTATTGTTTTGATTCTGCTTTTTTGGGGTTATTTTTGTTGTAGATGAGAATGTCGTCATTTACCGTGTTTTTTTGTTTTAATACGGTTGAATCCTAAGGGCATAAATTTTTATGAAATTTAAATTGTCTAAATTTGCCTTTGTTTTGGCACTATTTTTTTCTAAGTTCCTTTTTGCAGAAGCGCCGGAGACATCTTCAGTTGTTTTGAAACCCTTTGTTGATAAACACGAACTCGCTGGCGCAGTGGCTTTAGTTGCTGATAAAAACAAGGTTCTTTCGGTAGAAGCGGTAGGATTTGCTGATATTGCTGCTGGAAAAGTCATGAAGCAGGATAATATTTTCTGGATTGCTTCTCAATCAAAACCAATGACTGCAGTTGCTGTAATGATGCTCGTTGATGATGGTAAAATTTCGCTTGATGACCCTATAGAGAAATATCTTCCTGAATTTCGTGGCCAAATGTTTGTTGCTGAAAAAGATAACGAGCATATGGTTTTGCGAAAGCCGAAACATCTGATTACTGTTCGTGAAACACTTAATCATACAAGTGGTATGCCCTTTAAGTCTGCGATTGAAGAGCCGACTTTGGATGGTCTCTCACTTTCTACAGCAGTTCGAAGTTATGCAATGACGCCTCTTTTGAGTGAACCTGGCACCGTATACAGGTATTCGAATGCTGGTATAAACACCGCTGCCCGTTTAATTGAAGTTGTTACGAAAATTAAGTACGAAGATTTCATGCAACAGAAACTATTTGATCCACTTGGAATGAAAGATACTACTTTCTGGCCTAATGAAGCACAATCGTTGCGAGTTGCAAAATCTTATCGCCCTGATGCTTCAAAAAAGAATCTTGCTGAATTTCCTATTAGTCAACTTATTTATCCTTTAGCTGACCGTGTTCATCGTTTTCCGATGCCCGCAGGTGGTTTGTTTTCTACCGCAATTGATACCTCACTGTTTTGTAGGATGTTGTTGAATAATGGTGAGCTTAACGGAAAGCGTTATTTGAGTGAAAACGCGATTCGAGAGCTTTCGAAAAGGCAAACACCAGCCGCAATTAAAGAGAGTTATGGTTTAGGTTTTTCGCTAAGCCCTGATTGTTATGGTCATGGCGGTGCGCAAGCAACCAATATGGAAATACGATCGGGGAAGGGCCTTGTGCTGATATGGATGGTCCAGCATGGTGGGTTTCTTGGCGAAGGTGGTAAAGCTCAAGGAGCATTTAGAAATTGGGTTCTGGATAAGTTTGGGAAGTAATCGCTTTTGATCTAAATAAAACTTGGTTAGTTAGATTGTTTAAAGTTCTTTAAGTCATTTTCAATGATAATCTAAATGCATTGGCTTGTGATTTAATATCTTCTTTTGCGTTTTCACTAAGTCGGTTGAGATTTCTGACTTGCATTCCCATTCTAGGGTTTGAAGAAAGAAGTTTTTTGTGGCGCATAAGAAAATCCCAATACATCGTGGTAAATGGGCACGCATCTTCCCCTACTGATTTGGCTGGGTCGTATTTGCATTTCTTACAATAATTTCCCATGCGATCGATGTATTTTCCTGACGCAATATAAGGCTTAGAAGCCATTACGCCCCCATCTGCGTATTGGGACATGCCAAGTGAATTGGGAAGTTCCACCCATTCCACTGCATCTACATAAACGGCTAGGTACCATTCATGAACTTGCGTTGGTTTTACCCCATATAAAAGGCAAAATAACCCAGTAATCATAAGGCGTTGGATATGGTGGGCATAACCATGCTTTAGTGTTTGTCCAATAGCTTGGTTTAAGCAATTTAAATCAGTGTTTGCTGTCCAGAAGAAAGCGGGAAGATCGTGATCGGCATTAAGGGTGTTGCGTTCGAGGTATTGTGGCATGTAAAGCCAGTAAATTCCGCGGACATACTCGCGCCAGCCAAGAATTTGCCTGATAAAGCCTTCTACAGATGCCAAGGGTGCTTTGCCTGATTTAAAATAGTCTTCTGCTTGGGTAATAACTTTAAGAGGGTGGATTAGGTGTAGGTTCATCGCAGCAGCTAAGCGGGAATGGTATAGCCAAGGTTGATTTGTCCACATTGCATCTTGGTAATCCCCGAATTGATTCAATCGGTTATCCAGAAAATCTTTAAGCGTATCTTCAGCTTGAGAGGAAGTTACGGGCCAATCAAAATGATCGAGATCTCCGGGATGATCGGGGTAGAGTTCATTGACTAGTTTGATAACCTGTTTGGTAATTTTATCCGGAAGAAAAGAAATCGGTGATGGAAGTAGATCTGGGCCTTCTTTTGAAAAACTCTTGCGGTTTTCAGAATCATAATTCCATTCTCCACCCTCCGGTTTATCATCGGTACAAAGGATTTTGTGTTTCTTACGCATTTCTCGGTAGAAATATTCCATTCGAAGTTGCTTGCGATCTTTTGCATAAAGCGCGAATTCTTCAATGGTACTAAGGAAATGGTCGTCCTCAATTATTTCTAAGGTTAAACCATTTTCGCTTACTGCTTGTTTTAAAAGCACCTCAACTCTGTGTTCTCCCGGTTTTCTCACTTTAACTGATAAGCATTTTGTTGATTTTAAAAACTTAGACAACTCCAAGCCTAGAGAAGAGGAGGGGCTTTTTGATGTCATTTCCGTGTACGAAAAACGCATCCCATTGCTTTCAAGTTCTGTCTTGAAATGTCGCATGGCGCTAAGGAACATTACGATACGGGCTTTATGGGTCCAGACATGAGTCGCTTCTTCTTTTACTTCAGCCATCCATATAACATCTTTGTTTGAATCGTAATCTTTAAAGAAAGAGGAATTGGTTGTAAGTTGATCCCCAAGAACCAAGTACAGTGATCTTATTTGGGTTGATTTTTTCATTAAGATGATTTCCGATTTCTTCTGCAGCGTTCAGAACAGTACTTTACATCATTCCAGACTTTTTCCCATTTCTTCCGCCAAGAAAAAGGTCTATTGCATGAAGCACATGTTTTTTGCGGTTTTGGTTTAATAATGTTGCTCTACTTATGCTAAGTAAAATAACTGGAACAATCTCATTATGGCCTCAATTATTAATAGACATGTAGTTTTTGTTTAAGTTAATAATTTGAGGTTTATCTTTTTTGTCTTTTCACCTTTATATACTTACATTTACTTTTGTATTACCGTAAAATTCAAAGATGGATTTGATCAAGCTTGATTTAGTTAATGCTTAATATTTGATATGAGGCTTTTATGGATAAGATTCTTTTCCTTCTGCTTGCTTTTTTTCCTGCCAAGGATGCGAATTGGCCTAGTTACCGTGGTCCCCATGGTGATGGGCATTCTGATGCCTCAAGTTTGCCCATTCAGTGGGATGAGCAAAAAAATGTTCGTTGGAAAACTGCTGTTTCTGGTAAGGCGTGGGCATCGCCTGTGGTATGGGGGAATCAGGTTTGGTTGAGCAATGCAACCGAAAAGGGTGACAAGTTAAGTGCTATTGCTTTGGATATCAATACCGGCAAAGTGATTTTCGATATTCCTTTGTTTACCATTGAAAAGCCGATGTTTACTCTTCCTGCAAATAGTTATGCTACTCCTACTCCAGTAATTGAAGAAGGTCGCGTATACCATCATTTTGGCAGTGCGGGTACAGTTTGCCTTGATACTAAAACTGGCAAAACAATCTGGGCAAGACAGGATATACCTTGTAATCATCATCGCGGGCCTGCTTCTTCTCCCATCATTTTTGAAAACCTTTTGATTCTTACCTTTGATGGTTTTGATGTTCAATACTTGATTGCATTAGATAAAATAACTGGGAAAACCGTTTGGAAGAAGGATCGTTCCATTACTTATGGCACAGAAAATGGCGATAATAAAAAAGCGTTCTCAACTCCCTCTGTATTTAAAATTGATGGCAAAAACCAATTGGTTAGTGCTGCAGCCGTTGGTACTGTTTCTTACGATCCTGCAACGGGTGAAGAACTGTGGAAAGTTCATCATGGCGGTATGAATGCATCTTGTAAGCCCATTATGGTTAATGGAAAGGTTCTTGTAACGACCGGGGATGGCGGATGGAAATTGTTTGCGGTTCGACCAGATGGCAAAGGGGATGTAAGTACTACGCATGTAAGTTGGAAAACGATTAAAAATGTGCCTCAGTATTCAACACCATTGGTAGTTGGAAATCAGGTATTCATGGTAAGCAAAGACGGTATTTTTTCTGAACTAGATTCAGAAACTGGCGAGGTTGTTAGGACCGAAAGATTAGCTGGCGCTTTTTGGACATCCCCTCTTTTTGCTGATGGGCGCATTTATTTGTTTAATGAGCAAGGATCGGGTTATGTTGTTCAAGCGGGAAAAGATTGGAAATTAATTGCTACCAATAAGTTGGAAAATGGTTGTATGGCATCTCCCGCTGCAGTTGGAAAAAATATTATTGTTCGTACTAAAACGCATGTTTATTCTCTTGAAAACAAAGATTAGTTTTTGTTTTCTTGTTTATTTAATCGCTCTGTTTATTTTGATTTGAGGTTTTCATGGCTGTGTTGCTTAGTGTACAAGGGCTTACAAAATCCTATGGCGTGCGTCCTTTATTTACCGAATTAACATTTGATCTTTCTGCCAATGAACGGGTTGGCTTGATCGGTCCTAATGGTGCGGGTAAATCCACGCTATTGAAAATTCTTGCAGGTAAAGAAGAATTGGATTCAGGAACTCGATCATTACGTAGAGCTACAAAAATGGGGTTTGTTGCCCAGGATGATGTTTTTCCTCAAGGGCTTTCCGTTCAAGACATTATTCGTGCTCGGTTGGATTCCGAATCGCTTGAAGAGCATGAAAAAGAAACCCGTATTAGTAAAGTCTTAACTCGTACTGGGTTTGATGATTTTGATAAGCCTGCTCATTTGCTTTCTGGCGGTTGGAGAAAAAGGCTTGGTATTGCCAGGGAAATGGCCCTTGATCCTGATCTTCTTTTACTTGATGAACCAACCAACCATCTTGATATTCCTGGGATAGTTTGGTTGCAAAAACTTCTCCGTGCATCACCCTTTGGGTATTTGGTTGCCACCCATGATAGAGCTTTTTTGCGCGGTGTTGCGGATGAGATCCTTGAAATTAACAGGGTGTATCCAGGTGGTTTTTATCGTGCTCCTGGCAATTATGATCAGTTTCTTGAGCACAGAGAAATCTTTCTAGATGGTCAGGCTCGTATGCAGGAATCTGTTGCGAACCAAGTTCGAAGAGAAACCGAGTGGTTGGGGCGGAAGGCTGCCGCTCGTACCTGTAAGGCTACTTCACGTATTGATGAAGCAGCTAAACGAAGGGGTGAACTTAAAGAACTTCAATATCGAACTGCGGATTCTGGGTCAGCCGGTTTGGATTTTGTTGGAACAGGTAGGCAGACCCGTAAGCTTATGAACGCTATTGGTATTGCCAAATCTTTTCCTGGGCGAGATTTATTTTCAGGCATTGATATTCAATTAAGTCCCGGTACTAAACTTGGTTTACTCGGACCAAATGGTAGTGGGAAAAGTGTTCTTCTTAAA
>Ga0208854_1000263_pt1 | contig 13180 bp, 13 predicted proteins | sample LakMenEpi30Nov11_FD_150748 | JGI IMG/M metagenome (GOLD analysis project Ga0208854, IMG submission 150748) | Freshwater microbial communities from Lake Mendota, WI - 30NOV2011 deep hole epilimnion (SPAdes) | ecosystem: Environmental > Aquatic > Freshwater > Lake > Epilimnion/Euphotic zone ...
AACCCTTAAAGTTCAGGGTTAAGTCCCCCTTTTTAAGGGGGATTTAGGGGGATCAGACCGCTTTAATGAAAATCGTAAATTGTAGCCGTTTGAAGTATAACTCAGAGGAATCGCAGTTTCCTCAATTCCTTCTGGATGAGGATTACCATCGCAAGGCAACAAATAATCCTTTTCCCCATAACGCATTTCGTGACCACTAAAGAAAAACTAAAGTTATCTCCACTACTCAAAAAAGCTTTGTCAAAACGTACCCGTAAAAATCGCCCTAAGGAACCAAAAGATGGTTGAGAATTAAAGGGTTTACCCACATCGGTAAGGGAGCATCTCACTTATGCGATTGCTTCTTCTGGCTTTACGGTAGAAGAGGTATAATAAGATACAGTATATGAGGATGACATCAATGTTATTTTTTCTGGAAAATCTCCTGAATTCTACCTGTAAATAATTCGTTGATAGCTTATCCTGTGAAAAGGGGTGATAAGACTTCTGTGATAACATCAGGCATAATCAACGAAAAATTTACAGCAAGAAAAAAATTAATTAGGGGTATGAGCCTCGATATAGGAAACTGCATCCTGGACAGATCTAATTTTTTCTGTGTCTTCATCAGGAATATCGATCTCGAAAGCTTCCTCAACCGCTAATACAAGTTCGGCTAAGCCAATGGAATCTGCGCCGAGATCATCAATAAAGGTTGCCTCTGGTTTGATGTCTTTTTCCTCAACATCCAGCTGCTCCTTGATTATTCGCTTTACCTCTGCGGTAATATAGCGTTTCATAAAAAATCAATAATGATTGCTGAAACCTTTACCTAGCCTATCGTTCAAAAATAAGATGCGTTTGCCCTGGGTTTTGGGAAAATTGTGAAAAGAGAGGCTCGAAAAATATTATAATTTTTGGGCGATCGCCTGGCTTAGAACTCAGCACTTGCGTATCTATTTTATTCAACAACTTTTTTAGGATTAACTCCATGTCCCAAAAACATCCCATCATTGCCGTGACTGGTTCTTCTGGTGCTGGTACAAGTACCGTTAAACGCTCTTTTGAGCACATCTTTGGGCGGGAGGGGGTAAAATCCGTCGTCGTAGAAGGAGACAGCTACCACAAATATAATCGCATCGAGATGCGTGAAGCCATGAGTAAGGCAACGGCCGAGGGCAGAAATATGAGTCATTTCGGGCCAGAAGCCAATGTTTTAGATAAGCTGGAAGCCCTATTTTATGAATACGGTGAATACGGTACGGGTAAAAAGCGTTTTTATTTGCACAATCCAGAAGAAGCCGAATATCATAATGCCCGTCTTGGCACAACTTGTCAGTCAGGAGAATTCACACCTTGGGAAGACATTGAAAACCCAACCGATATGCTTTTCTATGAAGGATTGCATGGCGGTATTGTCACCGAGGAGGTCAATGTTGCTCAGTATGTTGATTTATTGGTAGGAGTTGTTCCTATTGTCAATCTAGAGTGGATTCAAAAAATTTATCGGGATAATGCAGAACGAGGTTACAGTGCAGAAGCCATTGTTGATACCATTTTGCGTCGGATGCCAGACTACGTTAACCACATTGCCCCGCAATTTTCTCGCACCCATATCAACTTCCAGCGAGTCCCCACTGTTGATACCTCTAACCCCTTTATTTGTCGAGATATCCCGCTACTAGATGAAAGCTTTGTCATTATTCATACCAATCGTTGCTTCCGCGAAAAGTATGAAATTAATTTCCCCTATCTGTTGAGTATGATTCATGGTTCCTTCATGTCTCGTCATACCACCCTCGTTGTTCCTGGCGGCAAAATGGGGTTTGCAATGGAATTAATTTTATCGCCTCTGATTGATGTGATGATCAGTAATTCTAGAAAGCTAAAATAATCCCATTAATTAGCGATAAAGAAAACCGTTGGGACTAGATGGTAAAGGAAGTCATTTGATGTCATCTCTCAATTACAGCATTAGAACAATGACCCGTGATGAAGTCAATTTGGCGATCGCCTGGGCTGCGTCAGAAGGGTGGAATCCTGGTTTGTATGATGCTGAAAGCTTCTATGCCACTGACCCAAACGGTTTTCTCCTCGGCGAAATTAACCATGAACCGATTGCCGTTATTAGCCTTGCGGCCAGAGATATAATAGGACAAATAAAATAATCCAAATTACATCAACAAAATGCCAGAATAACGACACAGCCCCCACGCCTCCATGACCTCCCACATAATTATCTGGAATCAGCGATCGCCGATACATTAATAACAATAAAATAACGCCTGTGAAAACATGTAAACCATGAAAGCCAGTCAAGAGATAAAAAGTCGCTCCTGCTGCTCCGTCACCCATTCCAAAGGGCATATTTTGCCATTCCATTGCTTGAAAAATCAGAAAAATAATTCCCATCAAAGCCGTTGATAACCATAATCGTCGAAATTGAATTAAGCGATGCCGTTTTAGGGCTTTTTCAGCCCAGTAAATCACACCACTACTGGTAACTAAAATCACCGTATTCAGTGCGGCTCTGGGAATATCTAAACCAGAAACCCCCGGCGGAAACCAGAGCGGATTTTTCAGACGTAAAATAGTATAGGTAACAAAAAAGCTGATAAAAACAACACTTTCTGACAAGAGGAAAATGGGAAAACCAAAAGATAAATTATCCTTTTCGATGGGTTCAAGGGAATTTGTCATAACTAGTCCAGGGTTAAAAATTCTCCCCATAGCCGTAGGGATCGGTGGTGATGATGGGAACAACTTCAAAATTTTCTACAGGGGGTGGTGAAGTCGTTTGCCATTCCAACCCCGTCGCTTGCCAAGGATTTTCGCCAACTTTTTTACCTAAGAAGAGGGACGTAATAATGTTGGCAATAAAAGGTAAAGTGGACATTCCTAATAAAAAGGCTCCCAAACTAGCAATCACATTCCAACTCGTGAATTGAGGATCATAGGAAGAGACACGCCGCAACATTCCTTGTAAACCAATCGGGTGCATGGGAAAAAAGTTTAAATTTGCACCGATAAAGGTTAAATAAAAGTGAATTTTACCCCAGTTTTCGTTATACATTCGCCCCGTCATTTTAGGAAACCAGAAATAAATTCCGGCATAAATAGCCATGGTAATAGTGCCGAACACAACATAATGGAAATGACCAACTACAAAATAAGTATTATTAACGTGTAGATCAAACGGTGCCGAGGCTAACATTACGCCGGTAATTCCGGCAAATAGGAACATCACGATCGCGCCTAAGACAAAAAGCATGGGAGTTTGCAACCGTAGTTTCCCGCGCCAAACCGTCGCTGTCCAGGCAAGAACCTTAATGCCAGTGGGAACAGCAATTAACATGGTTGAGACCATAAAAAACATTCGCATCCAACTGGGAACCGCACTGGTAAACATATGATGTACCCAAACAAAGGTTCCTTGACCGGCGATTAAAATTGAAGAAATAGAAACCGTTTTATAGCCAAAAAGTGGTTTTCTGGCAAAGGCGGGCACAATTTCTGAAATCACTCCAAAAGCAGGTAAGGCCATGACATAGACAGCCGGATGGGAATAAAACCAAAATAAATGTTGATAAATAATCGGATCGCCCTGTTTAAATGGTGAGAAAAAATCCGTTCCAAAGGAAAGATCAAAGAGCAACATAATCGCGGCTCCTGTTAAGGCCGGTAAGCAAAAAAGTTGCAGTAATTGAGCACTGAGAACTGTCCAGACATACACCGGCATCCGCAACCAAACCATCCCTGGCGATCGCATTTGGAAAATCGTCGTGACAAAATTCACGCCTCCCATAATCGAAGACACCCCAGAAATCGCAACGGCCAATAACCAAACAAATTCCCCGTTAATGAAGTGACCAGAGGGATTTTGAATACTAACCGGCGGATAAGACCACCAACCGGCCTGGGCAGTACCACTGGGTAAAAAGAAACTCAGTAATAACAGGGTTCCGGCCACAGGCATCAACCAAAAGGCGATCGCATTTAAAAGGGGGAAAGCCATGTCCTTCGCACCGATCATCAAGGGAACTAAATAATTAGCAAGCCCCACATTGGCCGGGAAAATCCACAGAAAAATCATGATCGTGCCGTGCATGGTGAACAATCCGTTATAGAGACTGCGATCCACCACATCTAATTGCGGGGTTAATAGTTCAGCCCGCACAATCATGGCTAATAGTCCCCCCACCAAAAAGAAGATAAAAGCCATGACAAGATACTGAATGCCAATTACCTTATGATCATTGCTAAACCTAAAATAGCTTTGACCGCCAGGGGAAGATAATGGCTCATCGTTCAGACCAGCAATGGAGTTAGGGGTCATGCAGGATTTTCCTTAATTCTGGGCAAAGATTAGGGTTATTATAGAACGCCTTTGGAGCTAGGAATTTGATCGGCTCGACGGGGATCAATTTCCCAGGCCATACGGCTGGCCCTGGCAAAAGCTTTAAAGGTGGCTTCAATAATATGGTGGGAGTTCAAACCGTCCAATTGGCGAATATGCAAGGTCATTTGACTATGGTTAACCAGGGCCACAAAAAATTCCCGCACTAGCTGGGTATCGTAGGTTCCTACCCGTTCGGTGGGAATGGTTAGCCCATAACTGAGATGGGGTCGTCCTGAAAAGTCTAAGGCCACCTGAATCAAGGCCTCGTCCAAGGGAGCCATAAAATGCCCAAAACGGACAATACCTTTGCGATCGCCGAGAGCCTGAGCGAGAGCTTGTCCTAGGGTAATGCCCACATCCTCATTGGTGTGATGATCATCAATATCAATATCTCCTGTTGCTTTGACCGTTAGATCGATCAAGCCATGAGAGGCGATCTGATGCAGCATATGATCTAAAAAGGGAATGCCGGTGGCGGTTGAACATTGTCCTTGGCCCTCTAAATTCACACTCACCAGCACATCTGTCTCTTTAGTAGTCCGGCTGACAGTGGCAATACGGTGGGGATAGGTTAAGGGTGAGGTGATTAGAGTGGCAGTCATAACAGTTGGCAAAAATTGGGTTTCTATTTTCTTTTAGCTTACCTGACGAGAAGCCCCACATTCTAATCCTGAGGAGCAGTGCGATCGCCTGATGCCGCCTAAATTGCAAACGCTCACCAATCTTTTTTCCTGCCACTCAAAAAAAAATCCCCAGAAACTTCTAGGGGAAACAATGATCATTCACGATCAAGTAATGGACTGATTTTTCAAATTCGTTTAAACGCTGACAGTTTGCTTGGCAGTGGCGCTTAACTCACCTTTGGCATACTTAGCGGCATAATCATCTAAAGTCATTTGTTTGATCTTGCTGGCATTACCGGCTGTCCAGAATTGTTGATACCGTTCCGCACAAACCTGTTTCATATATTTAATTGAAGGTTTGAGGAAATGACGGGGATCAAAATTAGCAGGATCTTTGGCCGCCGCTTCACGGAATGCCGCCGTAATGGCTAAACGGTTGTCGGTGTCGATATTGACCTTACGCACACCGCTCTTAATCCCTTTTTGAATTTCTTCAACCGGTACACCATAGGTTTCAGGAATTTGACCACCGTATTGGTTGATCATGTCGATCCATTCCTGGGGAACGGAAGAAGAACCATGCATTACCAGGTGAGTGTTGGGCAGTAATTTGTGAATTTCTTCAATGCGGCTGATGGCTAAGACATCGCCTGTCGGTTTTTTGGTAAATTTGTAAGCACCATGACTAGTGCCGATCGCCACAGCCAGAGCATCTACCTGAGTACGAGTAACGAATTCTACCGCTTCTTCAGGATCAGTTAAGAGTTGATCATGGGAAAGGGTTCCTTCAAAACCATGACCATCTTCTGCTTCCCCAGCACCCGTTTCCAAGGAACCTAAACAGCCTAATTCTCCTTCCACACTCGCGCCCACAGAGTGAGCCACTTTTACCACTTCTGCGGTCACGTTGACATTATAGTCAAAGCTGGCAGGGGTTTTCGCATCGGCTTCCAGGGAACCATCCATCATGACACTGGTAAAACCGTTACGAATGGCAGAGTAGCAAGTCGCAGGGCTGTTACCATGATCCTGGTGCATGGCGATCGGTAAATGGGGATAGGTTTCAGCCGCAGCAATAATCAGGTGACGGAGGAAATTTTCACCGGCGTAGCTACGCGCACCACGAGAGGCTTGTAAAATCACAGGACTGTCGGTTTCATTCGCAGCCTGCATAATGGAGATAATTTGTTCTAGATTATTAACGTTAAATGCAGGAATACCATAATCGTTTTCGGCCGCGTGGTCTAACAACAGCCGCATAGGTACAAGTGCCATACAATGTCCTCCCAGTTTAGTGCGTAAATTTAAGGTAGCTAGTTAAAACATTAACTTTGTCTGATGGGTTCAATCTTAAGATAGTTTTAACATCTTGACAATTCTTAATGAGCTATTCGACAAAAAAGGTGGGCTGAAATAACCCACCTGCCGTCCGTCAGCTAGAAAACTATTTGAGTTGGATGACTTTAGGCTGATCAAACAGGTGAACAGTATCCACAAAGCGAGCCGTTTTTGACTGGGTCGAGATCACTAAGCTCTGGGTTCGTGCTCCACCGTGAAAGAATCGAACACCTTCCATCAAAGTACCAGGAGTGATACCACAGGCAGCAAATAGAACCGTGTTACCACTAGCCAGTTCGTGAGTGTCATAAACGCGATCAGGATTGGTAATGCCCATCGAGATTAAACGCTCTAGATTTCCTTCACGACTTTCCCCAATTAAGCCCGTTTTAACTACTTCTGGATCGTAAATTAATTGACCTTGGAAATGACCCCCTAAACAACGCATGGCTGCTGCGGAAATGACCCCTTCAGGAGCCGCTCCAATGCCCATGAGTGCGTGAATATTCGTTCCAGAGAAAGCACAGGAAATAGCCGCAGAAACATCGCCATCACTAATGAGACGAACCCGCGCACCAGCCTCCCGAATTTCTTGAATAAGTTCTTTGTGACGAGGACGATCCATGACCACCACCACCAATTCTTCCACATTCCGACCTAAGCAGTCTGAGAGAATTTTAAGGTTTTCGGTCGCTGATTTATTAATATCCACATGACCTTTAGCGGCTGGGGGAGCAGCTAATTTTTTCATATAAAAGTCTGGAGCAGCAAAGAGTCCCCCTTTTTCGGAAATGGCTAGTACGGCCATGGAACCATTTTGTCCATAGGCAACTAGATTGGTTCCTTCGCAGGGGTCAACAGCAATGTCAATCTCCACTAATTCGTCAGGATTACAAAAAGTGTGAGCGTCTTCCTGAGTACAAATACCAACTTCTTCACCGATGTAGAGCATGGGAGCTTCATCCCGTTCGCCTTCACCGATAACGATGCGTCCGCGCATATGGATTTTATTCATCCGTTCCCGCATGGCATCTACGGCAACTTTATCCGCCGTATCTTTTTCGCCTTTGCCCATCCATTTAGAAGAGGCGATCGCTGCCAGTTCAACTACCTCAATAATCTCTAAGCCAAGCGTACTTTCCACGAGACAATCCTCCCAACTGCTGATTAGGTTTCCCTAGTCGATCTGTTTTTGTTATCAGTCAAAGTCTATCAGAGTCGGGGACAATCTTTGACCATAAACCCCACCTAATCAATAAGGACTAAGCGAGGTTAACAACGGAAGGGGACTGGTTCAAGAGAGTTTTAGGAGTACTACTTAAGGGGATGGTGTTCTGTGAGGATTTTTTCTACCCTAGCTTCATCAATGCGGGCAACAAGCTTCGTGTTTTGAATTTGGAATTGCTGGATGTCTGAGTACTTTGGGCGACTAGACGTTTAAGTTTTTAAATGTTTAATGAGGCGATCGCCCCTTACCGATTAGATAAAAAGCGATCCATAGATAGATCACTTTCGTTTACATCTTAGGTCTATTAGTCCTTAATAACTGTCAATTCAGTCCTTATCAACTTATTCATTTCGATTTTAAAAGTTACGGAGCCGTGCTTTAGATCGTTGATCACCCAAGTAAAACAGAGTATTCCTATCCCTATTAAAGGAATTGACAATCTCTTGGCAATGAAAGTTTTATTCATTTTTTTTCTGTCCACATGACAGCATTTGAGGACGTAGCTAGTTTATGTGGGGAAATCCTGAGTCAAGTTAAAGACTTTGTTCGTGAGTACGGAAAGCCACTCAGATAAACAATAATCCTTTTGGAAACAAGCTGGCTCAGTTTTTTGGAAAGTTTCGTCTGTATAGAGTCGATAGAATGATTCGTTTTGTCGTGCCCGGCTTCACCTTGCGTTTGAGCATTGAGTGAGTCATAGAAAACTCCATTGAGTAAATTAAGGATAAAAGTGGTTAATGAAAGCTTAGAAATTTAATTATTCTTTTTCAGAAATTGATTTGTTTCCTTTGCTTCCATGTCACAAATTTAGCCTTAAAACTTAAGACAATCAATCTATACCCAATATTCTTTTAGTAAAATTATATATATATCAAAAGCTTGCCCTATAAAAGTTTGAAGGAATTATATATAAAATATATGGGTTAAAATATATGAATAGATAAACTCTCTGTCATTGACTTATTCATCATAGAAGTAATCACCTATAACTATGACTTGCTGCTCATTCAAGCATAGATAGGAAGGGAGTCTATACCTTCCCACCCCATCACACGCTATGCAGTTAAGATCATCCGTAAAAATCTGTGATATTCTATAAAGACAGTATTTATCCAAAGAACAGTGTATTACTTGACTATCCAATATCCCAATGGAGACACATACATTAGCTCTGCTCTTGAACATCAAGAGGGCAAGCATAAATTAGTTTTAAGGAAGCCTATTATCATTGGGCGCGACAATCCCGATCCTGATCGGCAATCTGATATTAAGTTACCTGCGGATGAGACTTTAATTAGTCGTCTGCATTTTTGTATTGAACGACGGGAAGGTCATTTTTGGGTAAAGAAAATGCCTCATTCAACCCATTCCACTCAAGTAAGAAGACCAAACCCAGAAAGCAGTGATGAAGTTTATTTAGTCGAGAATACAACAGAGGGTTATCGCCTTTATGATAAGGATCAGATTTTAATTCGTAGTAAATTTCCTGCCAGTAATAATCCTTATTGGATTTTTACTTTCTATGACGAGCATCAAACTCCCTTTGCAGAAATGAAATCCTCTTCCATAAGTTATCGCTATAATTTAACTTATAGAAGGTTATGGATTAACAAAAGTGGAAGTTTAATAGAGATTCCTTTAACACCTCAAAGAGAGCAATTAATTAATTATCTTGCTCACAAAACTCAAGAGAGTTCTCTTGCTCAAAAGGAACAGCAAAATAACAATGATTTTATTGATGTTGCAAGCCATGAAGAATTAATCGGTCATCTTTGGCCGAAAGAAAGCAGTGCGGCTACAAAAGTGTCATTAAATAATGTTATTTTTCAAATACATGAGCATATCAAGAAAGAGGGAAGAGATAAGCAACTACCAAAATTAATTGAGTCAGTTAAACGTCGTGGTTATCGTCTCGTTAATTGTGAGATTATTGACAATTAAGATGATAACTTGACTAACCTTTCTTTTTTATTTATAATCCATTGACATGACATTTAAAGTGACTGATATGGTATTTGATAAAAGCTCAAAACAGTATTTGTGCCGAGGATGCGGGGAGAATAATCACCTTAAATCACCCCCTAACTCAGAAACTCGTTGTTCATGTGGAAGAAAGCTAGGGCTATTAGTGGGTGATTCTCCTTATTTTTTGTTAAAGCGTTTGGGAGATGGCGGTTTTGGTTCCGTCTATCAAGCTCACAGAGAACAAGATACTAAAAGCTCTTATGCCGTTAAAATTTTCAAGAAAGGAAAAATAAAATTAGACTGTCTTCAGGACAGTTTAAACAAAGAAATTGAAGGTCTTAAAACTCTTCAAAAATTTAAGAATGTTAATGTTCGTGTTCCTAAATATATCGCTCATTCTTTCCCCGCATCGGAAAGCGAAGGCGATTTTGTTATTGTTTTAGAATTTATTGATGGTGATAATTTATTACAAGAATTGGAAAGAAGAAAAGAACATAAAACAGATGGAAATTTGATTATCTTTAAAGAAGAAGAGATTATTATTTTATTAATAGATTTGTTGGAAACAATAGATATTATTCATACTGTAGGTAAAATTCTACATCGGGATATTAAGCCACAAAATATTGTTAGGAGAACTTCAGATAAAAAACTCTATTTGGTTGATTTTGGTTCTTCCAAAGTATTGAATGATAATGCTGAATACACTGAGGTTGTATTCCAAACCCCAGCCTATGCTCCCCCTGAACGATCTAAGGATGTGGATAAAGGGAAAGCTGGTTTATCAGAGTTTGTAAATCAAGAGAATTTGGAGAGGTATAAGCATACAAGGGACTTATATTCATTGGCAATAACAATTGCTTATTTAATTACAGGGGAATCCTGCAATACGAATCGCAAAGACCCGTTTCCTAATGAAGACTGGGAAAAATGGATGAGGGATGTTTGCAAAAAAGCTCCTAAGTTAGGTATAATACTCAAGAGGATGCTCAGTTTTTATCCGTCAGATCGCTATCAGTCCGCACTGGAAGTGCTTCTCATCGTCAGGACAATAGCATGGAAAATTCATCAAGGAGACGAATGGCTTATTAAAGGTTGGTTGCTGGGGCGAGGGAAAGCCCACAAACAATTTAAAGGAACGAATGATTTTTTGATTGAGTCTTCAGTTCAAGATTTTTTAAAAGCAAGTCAAGAACATAAAACAAGACAAGACCAAAAAATAATAGAAGATTTGCTCAAAAAAAATCAGCCACAGAATAAATAGCTGGATCGAGTTATGCTATCTTAGTCTTCTTAATTATACTAATTATGGTAAATCCACAAAATCAAAATCCGGCAGAATTGCTTCGACGCTTTAAAGACTCTTGGTTAGACAAGGCAAATCCTGATCATCCTGGCGAGTACGAAGAATCGGAAAAAACCGTAGATTCCCTAATGCAAATAATTATTAAGTATTGTTCAGAAACAAATACTATTTTTTTGCTTGAACCGACTTTGAATATACTTCTTAAAAATCAATCTCAGTTTGATAATCAAGATTTAGAAAGTATCAATAATTTTGAAAATATCGAGAATAGAGTAATCGAATTTCTAAGAGATGATGAATCTTTTAATGTCGAGGTTGATAATCATTTTAAGGAATTGGATTCTCCAGAAAGTCTTTATAAAACCCATCCGATATTAAGCCATTTCCTCCTACCAAAGCCAGGGGACGAAACAGACCAACCGCCGCCACCAGTACCAATTAAGATAATTGTTTTAGTAGTCCTCGTAGTATTAGCATTAGGTAGTGTTGGATTATGGATATATTTCCATCGACTAGACCCAATTTTTTCTTTGTGTAAAAGAGATTTTTGGGGATCTGGGGTAAAGATTGATTGTGGTGATGAACAATTGTCTAACGTCTCTAAATGGCCTAATCAAGAAATGGAGACTTTGATTAATAAGTTGGATACAGATTTTGCCAAAAAACGAGATCCATCTACTTTAATTGCCTTAAATAACGCAAAAGTTTTACAGGCTCTTAAATCAACGTCATTAAATATAAATGATGTTTATCCTATTGGAGTAGCTATTCCTAAATCAGCCAAAGCAACAGGAGCTAATGAAGCAGGTAAACATATTCTCTCAGGAGTTGCTAAAAAACAAGCTGAATATAATAGTCTAGCAGGGAAAAAGCTGTTTGTTGTTGTAGCTGACGATCAAAATGATGATCCAGTAGCTATGGAGATTGCAAAACAATTTGATGGTAAAAAGTCTCTAATATTAGGCGTTATTGGCCCTTATTCTAGTAGTAATCTTGCTTATGTTTTACCAATTTATACAAAGAATCAAGTTCCTCTAATATCTCCTACTGTAACTGCTGCTATGACAGATATAAAAGCTGAGATAGGTTTTTCTAAGCAAAATACATCTTTCTTTTTCAGAATGCCTGAAGATACAGACGCTTCCACTAGAAGCAGTCTTAATTATCTTAAAAACAAGGGTTATAAACAACTGATTGTTTTTGCTGATGATAAAGACCTTTATAGCTTATCTCTATTAAAAAGACTCAGAGAGCAAAACAATACATATAAGTTTTCTATAGTGAAGCATGACAACAATTCCGATTTTATACCCACTAGAAATAATAATAATCTTCCTGAAGTTACTCGATCTTTAATTGCAAAATATGGCAATCAGAGAACAACGACGGCAATTCTTTACTTTCAAGGAGCTTATAAAGATAAACTGGATGAGGACAGTTTAAAACGCAAACTTATACAGGTGCTTGAGGAAAATCAAGGAGAATTTTTGGTTCTTGGTAGTAATCCTGCGAGACAAGACGGACTATTTGATTCTCTGAACAATAACGCTACAATTCTTAATCAACTAGTTGTTATACAGCCTTGGTTTTCATCAGGAAATAGTACGCAATTTAGGAAATATCAGGATTTTTGGAAATCTAAAGATATTGTTAATTGGCGTTATATAATGGCCTATGATGCAACACAGGTGCTGCTTTATGCTATCAATAATCGTGAAAACAAAAATCAATATCCGACAAGACAGCAAATACAACAAATTTTGACCAGTGATTTAGTTCAAAATAAGGGTTGCGCTGATAAGACTAAGCTAGGTATAACCGATTACATTTTAACCACGAAAATTACATTTAATGGTAGCGATCGCTGTCCTAACCCTGATGGTATTGATGGCTACTTATTAATTAAGCCTGTAGAAATTAAACCAGGGGAATGGGACTGGAAATCTGTTGACGAAAATGCAAAACAGTGAGGGAAACTTAAATAAATCAGCAGAGACAGAAAAAAGAGCCGCTAACTTTTTAGCCTGTTCCTTACTAATTTGTCGCTTCCCATTGATAATTTCTGAGACAATCCCACTAGAACCAATTCCTGCCCTGACTAAATCTGCTTGAATCAAGCCCCTTGCCGTCATCAAGGTTTGAAGTATCGAAACAGAAGCTGAACCAGGCTGAAATCGGGCTTCTTCATATATCTCAATTAACACTTCCCACACATCCATGATTTGCTCCTCTAAGTGATTACGGGGCACTGGTATCGTCTAGCTAGAAGCTACAAACGTTGCAATACGAGAGGTTCAAGAAATCAGGCGAATTTGGAGTAAGTCCTCCCAAGTTAACCCTTT
>Ga0208854_1000265_pt1 | contig 13071 bp, 13 predicted proteins | sample LakMenEpi30Nov11_FD_150748 | JGI IMG/M metagenome (GOLD analysis project Ga0208854, IMG submission 150748) | Freshwater microbial communities from Lake Mendota, WI - 30NOV2011 deep hole epilimnion (SPAdes) | ecosystem: Environmental > Aquatic > Freshwater > Lake > Epilimnion/Euphotic zone ...
ACAAAAAAGGCAATCGATATTTCATTGTACCTCCTCTAAGATTAGGTTTTATTATTTGTTGAAAAGTTTGGGCGATCATTTACGATCGAGTTTTTGCGTAAAACCGCGATCGCTGTTTAAGGTTTAAAAATGGAAGGCGATCGCTGTTTACAGGATTAAGAGGTAATCACGGTTTGATGGGAAAAGCAGAGAGCGATCGCAATACTAGTCCAAAAGAGCCAATTAATACTGAGATAAAGTGAAGAAGGACAAGATGAATTAACTAAATCTTTATATAAAAATCAGCGTAAAAATTAGCCAAAATTTAGTTTTAAAAATCACTTCTTCCTGCTATTTTTCTAAAACTTTCTGCAATAATTTTTCCCGTTCAGGTTGCAAAATTCGATCAAATTCAGGATCATAGAAAGGAGACGGAAAAAGCTCATTAAACCAAAGCGTCATGGGCAGATTATCTACTACCAGAAAAAAGTCCTTGGGATTAGGGCCATCAATATGGCGGCTCACCACCCCAAAACCAAGCCTTTCCCGCCGATACTGTAATACGGGTGACATTTGAGTTAACCATTGATGCAAATTCGACGATGCTTGCATGGATAAAATTAACTGTTGCTCTAACTCAGCAGGAAGAGGGGTTTGTGTTGCTTCAATCCAAGCCTGCTGAAAGCGTTGAGAACGTTCAGAGGGATGATTCCAAGCAGTAATGATTTGATTGGCAAATTGCGATAACGTCTTTAAATCTGCTGATTTACCCTGACTAATTGCCATTAGCCCTTGACTAACTGGCGTTCCATATTGGCTAATATCCTTTTCTGCCTGAGGAAAATTACCTTGCCACCAAAATAAGCCGCCCCGAATTTGATGCAAAAGACTGATTAATGCCATGTTTTTAGGTGTTTGACTCTCTGCTTTCTTGATGAGTTCATTTAATCGTATTTCAACCTCAGTGAAAACCTGGGGAGCAAAACTTTTTAGTAATGGCCCTCGCCAAAAGGGACTGGTGATAAAAAGCGGGTCGCGTAAACATTCTAAACTAAAGGCTTGAATGGCCAGATCTATTTTTTTCTGAGCGAGTAAACTAATGCCAAGGGCATAAAATACGCCCCGTTTTGCTGGAACGAGGGTTAACGCTTTAGCAAAATCTTGAGAGGCTTTAACCGGATCGGTTCCTAATTGCAACCAACCCACATTGTTATAGGCGAATTCTTGGTATGGAGAAACTTTAATCCCTTTTTGAAACCAGGCGATCGCCGTTTGATTTAACTGTTTTTGGCTAATTTGATCAGGGGCAGCTAGAGCCAGATCACCCAGATTCCAACCCAATTGAAAGGGATAATACGCTTCCCAGGGAGCTAATTGATTAGCTTGGCTAAGATAGTTGACAAAAGCGGGTAATTTTTTAGCGGTTAAGGCAGAAAAACCTAAGTTGGATAATTGCCAAGCCCGTTGAATGGGAAATAGCCAAATACTGACTACTAAAATGAGAGCTAATCCTCCATAGGTTAAAGGTAACGCGACTTTTGGGGGAGGAGCATCAGGCGTAATCACTTGATTCGATTCAGAAAAATAGCTAATTAAAATTACCCAATAAATGACAAGCAGCCCACTAATACTCAGATTATCTAATTGGTAGTCTGTAATACTCATGATACCGTAGGCTAATAAAGCTCCACTCATACTCCAAACCGCGACAAAATGCTTCAACGAGGAGTTGTAATTTTTTAACCATTGCCCCAGGGAATAAATTAAAACAAACGTTAAGACCATGAGAATCATCAGTCCCCAAATTCCCATTTCTGCAAACAATTGGGACGGAGTGCTATGTAATTGATAAATAAGTTCTGAATCCCGACCAGCCCAAAAGGGTCGATATTTTTGGTAAAGCAAGGGAACGCCCCCTAACCCCACGCCTGTCCAGGGATGGCTACTGCCCATGCGCCAAGCAATGACAGCATTCAAAAAACGATAGCTTAATTCGGCTGATCCCAGACCTTGAAGGATTTGGCTTAAATCTGTTTTAAAGCGATCATTGGTGATCAAGAAAATGCCGATAACAGTAGTAATACTTGTGGTAATTATGATTAACCAACGGCGATTGGGTTTCCCGTGAATAGCAATACCAACTAATCCCCAAAGAATCAACCCTCCCAAAGCAATTAAACCGCCTCTAGAACTGGTGGTATAAAGATTAACCAATCCTAAAACCGATGCTATTAACCAGAGTAATCGCTGTTTTCCAGTGCTTGAAATTGCTAATAAGCAAAAGAGAGGCAAGGCTAGAATTAAATAACCTGCTACATAATTTTGATGACCAATGGGAGCCCAATTACGTAATTCTAAGTTAGAAAAACTAAAGCTTAAATTCACGCCTAGTTCCTTAAATTTTTGGCTTTGAGTGAGATAGGGAATCAGGGTTTGTGTTGTCCAAAGCAGTAAACTCAGGATGATGAAAGCGAAACTGAGATAACCCTGTTTAACGAACAAGCTGTCTCGTCGTGCTTCAATTAGGGCTGGCTCCTGGGGATTCCATAACCAATGGTGGAGGGCATAAAGTCCTGCCAAAACTCCCAACGCGGCCCAGCCATACCAATGTGCTTGATTCGGAAATTCTGCTCCCAGGTTAGCGACGAGTAAACCGACAATGCCTAAAACGGCGATCGCATCCCATCGCTTGCCCAGTCCATGAAAACGTCTTCCTAAGCCAACTTGCCAGAGTAACCAGAGCATGGGAGTTAGGAGAGCCACCTGCCAAATAAAAACCCAGGGCCAGACCACCATCAGGCTATTGCTATTGGGCAGTAGGGTAAATAGTCCATAGAAGGCCGCCGTCAATATTGCCAGCAGACGACCTTGGGCGGTTGTTTTATCGACACTTGCAGATTTGGAAGGAGAAGAGGTCATGGTTTATCATGCAATAACATTCCTATTGTGCCTGTTTCCTGGCTGCATTTATCCCTTGTAACCTATGAATCTTTCATCCCATCCCAGGGCGATCGCTCGTATTTTAGATGCTAATTTAGACCGTGCCAGGGAAGGATTACGCATTATTGAAGAATGGTGTCGTTTTGGTTGGCAAGAAGCGAAACTAGCCGATCGCTGTAAACAAATGCGGCAGGAATTGGCCCGTTGGCATGATCCCAGTTTTCGATTAGCACGAGATACGATGGGCGATGTGGGGACAGAACTTTCCCATCCCCAGGAAGAAAGTCGTGAAAATATTGAGCAATTACTCCAAGCTAATATCTGTCGAGTACAGGAAGCATTACGGGTTTTAGAAGAATACGGAAAACTCCTCAATCCGTCGATGGGAATTGCCTTTAAAAAGTTACGTTATCAGGTTTATACGCTCGAAAGTCAATTATTATCCTATGGTCGTTTAGTTCAGCTAAAATCGGCTTCTTTATATTTAGTGACTTCCCCTTCAGCAAGAATTTTAGAGATTGTCGAAGCGGCCTTAAAAGGAGGCTTAAAATTAGTTCAATATCGAGATAAAAATACGGAGGATTATTTCCGTTTAGATCTTGCCCAAAAACTCTGTCAATTGTGTCATCAATATCAGGCTCTATTTATAGTCAATGATCGGGTCGATTTGGCCCTAGCGGTCAATGCCGATGGTGTTCATTTAGGTCAACAGGATTTACCGATTAAGATGGCTCGTCAATTATTGGGCCCTCAATGTTTAATTGGCCGTTCTACAACCAATCCCACCGAAATGACCAAGGCGATCGTGGAAGGAGCGGACTATATTGGGGTGGGGCCGGTATATTCAACACCGACCAAAGAAGGCAAAAAAGCAACGGGTTTAGATTATGTTCGCTATGCCCAAGAAAACGCAGCCATTCCCTGGTTTGCGATCGGGGGTATTGATGCAGAAAATGTAGGAGAAGTAATTAGGGCTGGGGCCACTCAAGTGGCGATCGTGCGGGCTATTATGAATGCCGATAATCCGACCCAAGTAACCCAGAATTTATTACAGCAGTTAAGCCAAAATTACCGCTAACGGGAACGGTGAGAATATTTAATTTCTTCTTCTATTTTTTCTTCTAAGATTGATGAGGACGGAGGTTTTACTCGCCAAATCCAGAGAAAGTTTGTCACCATACTCCAGCCCACAGAAACAACGGTAGCCAGTACAGCCGCAAGACGATGATCCAGATGAAATTTGGAACCTAGCACAATAATGATAAAGCTCCAGAGGAAAAAACTACTGAAATTAGCAAGATGGTATTCCCAACAGCGTTTCCAGGTCGGATGAGGATTGCCAAAAACCCAAGTATCATTAATGACGTATCTTGCAAGCGTACAAAGCTCGGCGGAGGAAACCGTTGCCCAGGAAAGAGAGAGGCCCCAAACCCTTTTAAACCAGTCCAGAAGCACGATATTCACCACCATAAAGGCAATGCCGACAATCCACCAACGAACGACAGTATTATTGGCCAAGCCTTTGAGGGATAAGTTCATGAATTAGTACCTTGGTGTTCTGAATTAAGAAAGTTTAGACTAAAATTTGATCTTTGCTGGGTTGAGTTAATCTAGTGAAGTTTGTACATCATCAAGGCCCTCACCTCCACCCTTGTTATTTTACGGTACTGCATGGATTGGATTCGCCATTTTGAGTTATCAGTTTTCCCGCGCTTATTAGGCTTGTTATTCTTAGGCTTAGTTTTAGTGGAATTTTTACTGCGCTGGGGACTCGGTTTAGGGCGGCGGCTACTCTATATCCCTGATCCCAACATTGGTTATTTACTGGCTCCTGATCAAGCATTTCAGCGACTGGGACGGAGATTTGTGATTAACCAGTATTCGATGCGGACTCAAGCGATCGCCGTTCATCGAACACCTAATACCCTTCGCATTCTGTTACTGGGGGATTCCATTGCCAATGGCGGTTGGTGGACAGATCAACAGGAAACCATCTCCGCCCGGATGGAAAAAGCGTTACAGATACCGCAATTTAAAACGGTAGAAGTTTTGAATGCCTCTGCCAACTCCTGGGGCCCCCGTAATCAGCAAGCCTATCTAGAACGTTTTGGTACCTTTGAATCGCAATGGTTAGTTTTATTACTCAATAGTGACGATCTTTTTGCGATCGCGCCGACTTCTCTAGGGGTGGGTCTCGATCCCCATTATCCGGTAAGTCAACCCTTATCGGCTTTAGGAGATTTAATACAAACACTCTGGCCTTCAAGACTTAGAAAACCGGTAGAGATTCCAGGGCTGGCCCAAGCTTTGGCCGAAAAAGGCGATCGGGTTGGGTTCAATTTAGCCGCAATTGAACAAATTCAAAAACAATGCCAACAATCCCAATGCCAATTTCTCCTCGCTCTCACTCCCCTCAAACGTCAAGTCGATAACAGTCGCTTTCCAGACTATGAAAAGACAGCAAGGGAACGATTAGAGCATTTCACCCAGAAAAATAAGATAATCTGGATTGATTTTTTACCGCTTTTTCAACCTATAAAACAGCCAGATTCTCTGTACCGAGATACCATTCATTTAAGTTCTCAAGGCAATCAATGGGTCAGCAATGTTATTAGTCAAACTATTACAAAAAATTATCAAGATTATCAAGATTACCCTTAGCAACAATTCTGGGTTTCTCTTAAAAAGGCCTATTCAATGTCTAGCGAAATGTTTTCTCCTGTTCAATCCGTCTCAGAAGCCAAGCAAATACAAGAAAGTCTTCGGACGCAAGTAATGATCCATGATCAGTTCGACATTCCCAAAATTATTGCTGGCATTGATGTCGCTTTGCCCCAACGAGGTCGTCTGACTAGAGCAGCCGTTGTTCTCCTCACTTATCCTAATTTAACCTTAATAGAAACAGCGATCGCCGAAATTCCAACCCAATTTCCCTACATCCCTGGTTTTCTTTCTTTTCGAGAGATTCCAGCCATTTTAAAAGCCATAGAAAGCTTACAAAACCAACCTGATTTAATTTTTTGTGATGGTCAAGGCCTAGCCCATCCTCGCCGTTTTGGCATTGCTTGTCATCTAGGCGTATTACTGGATAAACCAACCATTGGTGTGGCTAAATCTCGCTTAATCGGGACTCATGCTGCTGTACCTCTTGAAAAAGGGGAGTGGGTTTCGCTCTGGGAGCATCAGGAAAGACTAGGAGTCGTGTTGCGATCGCGGACAAAGGTTAAGCCCTTATATATTTCGCCAGGCCACCGAATTAGTATCGAGACAGCGATGGATTATGTACAGAAAACCTTAACTCGGTATCGCTTACCAGAACCCACTCGTTTAGCCGATAAATTCAGTAAAAATCCCAATCTTGCCATTTGATGAGATTAAAAAAACTCCCACAGCCCAATCAAAAAGGCGCAGGAGTTAAGAAAAAATTTAGCTAAACAACAAAAATTTTAGAATAGTCCCAGGGTTAAGGATTTATCAATCGGGAAAATAGCTCCGGCTCCTAACCAAATAGCGGCGGCTGTGCCAAATAGAAAAATGGTCATAGCCAGAGGACGACGGAAAGGATTTTGGAATTTATTCACACTTTCGATAAAAGGAACCAACATGAGTCCTAAAGGAATGGCCGCCATACAACCAATTCCCAGCAATTTATTGGGCAAAATCCGCAGAATTTGGAAGGTTGGATATAAATACCATTCAGGCAGAATTTCCAAGGGAGTAGCGAAAGGATTTGCGGGTTCCCCGATCAAGGCGGGATCTAAAATCGCTAAACCCGTTACCAGTCCGATCGCGCCCATAATACAGATAGGGAACATATAAAGAATGTCATTGGGCCAGGCGGGTTCACCATAGTAGTTATGACCCATGCCTTGAGCCAGTTTAGCCCGTAAATCGGGATCACTTAAATCGGGCTTTTTGATAATTGTCATCGGCGTATTCTCCTTTAATCACCAGGGTTAGAAAAATTGCAGTACTCGCTATCACTAGAGTAAGAGATTTACAAGGGGCCGGAGATACCTTGTTTACGAATCATGAGGAAATGGGTTAACAGTAGGACAGCAATTATCCAAGGCAGCACAAAAGTATGAAGACTATAAAAACGGGTTAGGGTAGCCTGACCTACGCTTTCACTGCCTCGCATCAAGGTGACAAGTTGATCGCCTACAACCGGAATAGCCGCCGGAACACCGGAAACAATATTTACAGCCCAATAACCGACCTGATCCCAAGGTAAGGAGTAACCTGTTACCCCAAAGGATACCGTTGTCACCGCCAGCATAACCCCAACGACCCAGGTTAACTCACGAGGTTTTTTAAAGCCTCCTGTTAAATAAACCCGAAAAACGTGCAGAATCATCATTAGAACCATCATACTGGCTGACCAACGATGAATAGAACGAATTAACCAGCCAAAATTCACCTCATTCATAATGTATTGAACAGAGGTAAAGGCTTCTGCTACGGTGGGCTTGTAGTAGAAAGTCATAGCAAACCCAGTGGCAAACTGGATCAGAAAACAAGTAAGCGTAATTCCCCCAAGGCAATAGAAAATATTGACGTGAGGAGGAACGTACTTACTGGCAATATCGTCGGAAATCGCTTGGACTTCGAGACGGTCATTAAACCATTGAAAGATTTTTGATTCGGTGACTTCTTTAGAAAACATTGAAGCTAGACTTCTCTAAGGATTGTAAATGTTCAGGGTTGACCCCCAAGGGAGTCAAAATCGCATATATATAGCGTACGATGACAGGTTATCTAAGAGAATAGGTAAACCTACAGGCGTAGAAAAATGAGAGTAACTCATTAAAAAATGTAACACAACTTTACGACCCTGATCCGAGGCGATCGCGAAGAAGTCCCCATTTTATGTCCTCAACATACAAACGCACTGAGTTAATAACGAGTCTCTGAGCAGGCGATCGCCCTTGAATGTCAAAAAAAGAGGATTTTCGCAAGTATTGTTAAGTCTCTCTTAAGGATTCTCAAGAAGAGGAAAGAATCATTTAAAATTTAGGAACAATCCTAATCCTAGGATTTTGTCATCCTAATTTTGACGCTCCCTTTTCTCTAAGCAACTGATAAGGATACTCACAATGGATCAAGACGTTCCCAAATACCAAATGGTTTGTACTCTGACCTTCGGAGACATTTATGGGCAAATTATCATTTGGCTAATTGTTATCTTTCTTTCTTTGGCAACGGCTTTAGGGCTTTGGAGTAGTACTAGACAGATTTATGCCTTGGCTACCGTTGGTTTAGTTCTCGTTCTGACCTTACCATTCCTGTTATTTGCCTTTGTGACGACCTTATTTAACCACTTAGAGTTTGTCCCCGTTGATCCCAATGCGGCCAAGGGTAAATTGAGTGGTAGTCGCAAACCCGCCTAAGGTTGTGATTACCCAGAAGAAAATCACTTGAGTTACGACTTAAAATTATAGACTTCGTGATTTTCTCTAGGCTCTGATTGGTTGACCTGGTGGTGTAAATGGTAGCTGATTACCAGAGGAGTGGTTAGTCTGCCCAATTTCAACCTCTACTTTGGTATTTTTATGGCTACTTTTTTTGGGTTATCTGGCAGGATGGTCTCTTCAAGATCAGCCTTGCTGTGTGTGTGTTTCGGGATTGGCATTGTCCCCCTTTCTACATCTAATGCTTATTCGGTTGAACCGTTAGTGATTACTAATCCTAAACCCTTAGTTATTTCGGAAGGGAATGCCCAGGATTTAAAGGGAAGCCTGAGCCGAGATGCTTCTCTGTGGCTAGGGGGTGTGGGAGGAGATGATGGCAGTGGGATTGATGAAAATGTCTATGAAATTTCCGAGGACTCCTACAATATCAGGGTCAAAAACCTCAATCAATCCTTAGAACTGAAAGATCAACAAATGGGAGAATCCCAACGAATTATTCGTCGCTTTCCTCTCAATTAAGATCTGGTAAGAAGACCTCTCTTTCTAGATAACAACTAGGACTGAAGCAGAGGAGAAAAATCCTGGAGTTGTGAATTAACGAGCTTTAGGATTTGCTCCAAATTCTTGAATTAATTTCGATTTTGTTCAGTTTACTGGTGATTTCTAATGCGGTTGTCATAGCTTTAGCCTCGATCCCTCGCCCTGACTAAGGGTAATGGGGCGTTGTATCTGAACCTCACTGGGTTCTGTGATCTAATATGTGATCTAACTTAAGCAGGATAACGAGGTCTTTTTGTCTCATGGATTACGAATTTGCCACCACCATGTTCTTTTTGCATTACCACTATGCTTTTCTACCATGAAGGCTGACGGTATTTTCTTGACTTTAAGGTGCATCATTCCATTCTGGCGTTAAAGTCCGAAAATCAAACTGAGCCACATTAGGATGACAGACAATACAGGTTTTAGCGGTCATATCAGCCGGAATCGGCACTCGTGGGTGTAAAGCACGGAAATAACGAGATTTTTCTGCATAGAGTGGGACAGGAGTATCGGGCGGTAAGACGCGGGAAAAAGTACTGACATAGTCCCAGATCAGCAATTGGGTTAAGCGATTGAAGTTGGGAATAACGGTGCCAAAGTGATTATCAGGACGACGTAGGATTTCTCGCCAGCTTTCTGTGGGTAGAACTTCTGGGGGAATAGCAATATGGCAACTGGCGCAATTTTCAAGATAAGCATCTAAGCCTGGCTGATAACGGGTGGGAACCGGATCAACGAGTAGAGAGTTTTTAATCTCTGAAGATTTGGGGGGCGGGGGCGCGATCGGAGTATTATCTGCCAGCAGAGGAATAGAACCTGCCACGACAGGAAACGTTAGGGCCTGGGCTAATCCCCAACCAAGTCCCATTATTCCCAATCCCAGCATCAAGAGTAATAACGTTGTGAACAGCGATCGCGTCAATTTCAACATAGTCTAAACTCTCAGGGTTATACTTATAAGAAACTTTAATTTGATCTATTTTATTCTAAACACGATTTAGCGTAGCGATTGCTGTGCCTAGTTGAGCTATATTGATCACCCTTTTCTGTGCGGCAGGGCAAAAATCGTGTCTGGGGGTCTGGGGAACCATTCGTGTCAACTTAGTCCAAAACCCTGATTAAATAAGCATCGTAGGATGGGTTAGCATCGCGTAACCCATCATCAATCAACAACTAATCAAGGGGTCTAGCTCCGAGTACTTACAAATAAGGCTCAATGAGATGCTCTAAAGTAGTTTCAAAGCCCTAATCAGCAAGAGTTACACATTAAGTTGACACCAATAATGGGAATGGGGCCCAGGTGGGATTATTGGCCATACAAGCTGAAAATGACAAATCGATCAAACCCTATCCACTAGATGTTTTAGGGGCCGAAACCGAGGGCATGATTGGTTATCTGATCGAGCAAGAACTTCGCAACCAATTACCGAATCGAGAAGTGGTTACGCTGCTTACCCAAATTGTGGTTCATGCCGATGATCCGGCTTTTCAGCAACCTAGTAAACCGATTGGCCCCGTTTATCCTCGACAACTGGCAGAAACCTTAGCCACTGAACGGGGCTGGGCGATCGCTGCCGATGGTCAAGGCTATCGTCGAGTGGTGGCTTCACCAGAACCTCAACGCATTATTGAACTAGCAACGATTCGTTTATTGGTTGAAACAAATGCTTTAGTCGTTTGTGCAGGTGGGGGTGGCATTCCTGTGATTGTCAATCACCTGGGGGGATTGCAAGGGATTGAAGCCGTTATTGACAAAGACTTAGCGGCGGCTCTATTGGCCGAAAATTTATCAGCCCAGGGTCTTCTCCTCCTCACGGATGTGGACGGTGTTTATCAGGATTGGGGAACTCATTATGCTCACCAATTTGATCAGGTAACTCCCAAAACCTTGCGGCGTTATCATTTCCAAAACGGGTCAATGGGACCCAAGGTAGAGGACGCTTGTCGCTTTGTGGAAAGAACGGGGCAATGGTGCGGTATTGGTAAACTGGAATCTGCTTCAGCCATTATTGAAGGCCAGGCCGGAACCTTTGTTTCTCCATAATTTATACTGGGGGAAAACTATTTGTTCAAAACTAATTAACAGCTTGTAGGCTCTCGTTTATTTTTAATGACCATGAAATTAAGCATTGGTTGGCTGTATCCCACCCTCATGAGTACCTACGGCGATCGCGGTAATGTGATCTGTATTCAACGGCGTTGTCAATGGCGCAGTATCGAAGCTGAGATTGTTCCCCTCGAACAGCAAACCGAGGCAAGTATATTTCGTCAGGTTGATATTATTGCGGGTGGAGGAGCGCAGGATCGCCAACAGGAAATTGTGATGCGAGATCTGCAAGGAGCCAAAGCAGAGTCCCTGAAAAGTCAATTAGAAACCGGAACGCCTGGGGTATTTACCTGTGGCTCACCCCAACTGCTCGGTCACTATTACGAACCCGCCCTAGGCCAACGGATTGATGGTTTGGGTTTATTGGATTTAGTTAGTAAACATCCGGGGCCCCAGGCAAAACGCTGTATTGGCAATGTGGTGTTTGAAATTACCGCCTCTCCTCTAGCGGAACAACTGCAAGCCATGATGGGTGAAACTCCCGTTGTCATTGGTTTTGAAAATCATGGCGGTCGTACCTATCTGCAAAGCGTTTCTCCTCTCGGTAAAGTTCAGAAAGGCTACGGCAATAATGGCGAAGATGGCTATGAAGGGGCCTTTTATCGTAATGCGATCGCCACCTATTCCCATGGCCCCCTGTTACCCAAAAATCCCTTTTTAGCAGATTGGCTGATCAAGACAGCCCTAGAACGCAAATATCAAACCACCATCCAGTTAGACCCCCTAGACGATAGTTTGGCCCACCGTGCCAGGGCTGCTATGCTAAAGCGTTTAGAATAGGGAAGGATTTCTTTCTCAACCCCAAACCCTGAACCCAAAATTTCTTCCTATGACTGAACATCGTTTACGAATTTGCATCCTGGGCGGCGGATTTGGGGGGCTTTATACGGCTCTGCGTCTTAGCCAACTGCCCTGGGAACGTCATCAAACGCCGGAAATTATTCTCGTTGATCAACAGGATCGTTTTCTCTTTTTGCCTTTTCTCTACGAATTGATTACCGAGGAAATGCAGACCTGGGAAATCGCACCGCCTTTTGAAGAATTACTGAGCGAAACTGGCATTCGTTTTCATCAGGGCCAAGTAACTGCCATTGATATTGACCATAAACAGATTCATATTACTGCCTCAAATCAGGCTGATTACTCTCTGAGTTACGATCAATTAGTGATCGCGATGGGCGGTAAAAGTCCTGTGCCGACCGTACCAGGTGCTAAGGATTATGCCCTAACCTTCCGTACCCTAGCGGATGCCTATCGTCTTAAAGAACGCTTACGTTTATTAGAACAATCAGAGTCAGAAAAAATTCGGGTTGTGATCGTTGGGGGTGGCTACAGTGGCATCGAATTAGCTTGCAAAATCAGCGATCGCTTAGGGGAAAGGGGACGGATTCGGGTGATCGAGCGCAGTGATACCATCCTCAGTCAATCCCCAGAATATAATCGCGAAACGGCCCAAAAGGCTCTAGAAAGTAGGGGCATCTGGCTCGATTTGGAAACGGACGTGGAAACCGTGAAGGCAGCTAGTTTAGACTTGCGCTACAAAGGACAGATTGATACGATTCCTGTGGATTTAGTCCTTTGGACGGTGGGCAATCAAGCTTTAGAACTGATTCGTGATTTACCCTTAGCGCATCATCATTCAGGTCTATTAAATACCAATGTCTATTTACAGGTGACGGATCATCCTGAGATCTATAGCTTAGGGGATGCGGCCTATTGTGAAGATACTAATGGACAACGGGTTCCAGCCACAGCCCAGGTTGCTTTTCAACAGTCCGACTATTGTGCTTGGAATATTTGGGCCACCTTGACCCATCGCCCCCTTTTGCCCTTCCGTTATCAAGCTTTGGGAGAAATGTTATCCCTCGGTCGAGAAGATGCCACCCTCAGTGGTTTAGGTCTGAAATTAACTGGCCCCGCCGCCGCGATCGCCCGTCGCTTAGTCTATCTCTATCGACTACCCACCTGGCAACATCAGTTAACCGTTGGCTTTAACTGGTTAGCCCAACCCCTATTAACCCTGCTCAAATCCTAACCCCATCTCCCAGTCTCCCAGTCTCCCCATCCCCCCCATCTCCCAGTCTCCCCATC
>Ga0208854_1000267_pt1 | contig 13012 bp, 13 predicted proteins | sample LakMenEpi30Nov11_FD_150748 | JGI IMG/M metagenome (GOLD analysis project Ga0208854, IMG submission 150748) | Freshwater microbial communities from Lake Mendota, WI - 30NOV2011 deep hole epilimnion (SPAdes) | ecosystem: Environmental > Aquatic > Freshwater > Lake > Epilimnion/Euphotic zone ...
TGGCACTGGTTCAGCCTAGTTGTTAAATAGCCTGAAAGTCTTGCCCTGTAAGGATTTTAGTGATTCAGGGCAAAAATCGTTGTATCCCTTGCTGCACAGAGGTTTGATGCAATTCCAATAATCAGACTGAACCATTGCCAGTAATTTGAAAAAGCCGTTATTTATGAGCAGCACGATAAAAGGGTTTTTTGACAATTTTCCCGCCATAAACTTTTTCCCGAATTTCTACTCCGAGCGTCTGGCCAAGTTTACTCAATTCTGGGGGGACATAGGCTAAGGCGATCGCCTTTTCGAGGGTGGGGGAAAAAGTGCCACTGGTGACTTTGCCAACGACTTGCCCATCCACTTTGACCGGATAATCATGGCGAGCAATATGACGACCTTCCATTTCAAGGGCCACTAAACGTTTTTTCACGCCTTGCTGTTTTTGTTGTTCTAAGACCTTACGCCCGATAAAATCTCCCTTACTATCAAGATGAACTAACCATCCTAGTCCGGCCTCTAGGGGAGTAGTATTATCGTCCATATCCTGACCGTAGAGACACATGGCCGCTTCTAGTCTTAAGGTATCTCTTGCCCCTAATCCACAGGGAATCACTCCCAGACCAAACAGCGATCGCCATAGATCTTCTCCTAGTTCTGCCGAAAGCATAATTTCAAAGCCATCTTCACCGGTGTAACCTGTGCGAGCAATAAATACACTTTCTTCATATAAATTGGCTTCTAAATGGCCAAAGGCCGGTACATTAGTGAGATCCGTTTTCAGCAAAGATTGCAAAGTGCTGACAGCTTTGGGCCCCTGAAGGGCAATTAACACTTTTTCATCGGATTGATCTTGAAAGTCAATTGTGGTTGTATCTAAATGAGCAAGTAACCAGTTTTTATCCTTATCTCTCGTTCCCGCATTGACAATGACTGTCACCCTTTGGTCGCCGTCGTCTGTTTGTCCTTGGTCATAGATGATAATGTCATCAATAATGCCACCCTGTTCATTGAGTAGGACTGTATATTGGGCCCGACCTGGGGTTAAACGATTTAAGTCGGAAGGGACAAGTTGATCTAATGCCTGTAAGACAGATTTTCCCGTCAGCAGGAATTTACCCATGTGAGAAATATCAAACATTCCCACACCAGAACGAACGGCGGTATGTTCCTGTTTGAGTCCCGTAAATTGAACCGGCATTTCCCAGCCAGAAAATTCAGTGAATTTGGCCTTTTGGGCTTGAATCAGGGAAAACAGAGGGGTACGTACTAAGGATGAGGATGAAGGAGCCACAATGGTTGTCAGGGTTGAAAGGTAAAGGTTTACGCTAAATTGTTTTTTAGTTTAACTTATCTGACCAAGATGGAAGGCTCACTTTTGAGGGATCTATACTTTTTACTGATCCTGAAATAAATCTAAAGAATCATCGAACTTGTACAAATTAAACACCCTAAGCAGGAAAGACTTGGTTAAAATCTGTCGGTATTGACAGTCTGTCAATTTTGGAACGCTCAGATTAACTTCCTGCCATGACTGAATCTACGCTTCAACGCCCTATCGAACCGAATTCTTCCCTCATTCAGACCTGGATGCGTCGTTTGGTTTGGAAAATTGCGATCGCCACTTTATTTCTGATGGCTGTCGGCAGTGCTACCAGGGTAATGAATGCAGGATTAGCCTGTCCTGATTGGCCCCTCTGTTATGGCCAATGGCTACCTCGACAGCAGATGAATCTTCAGGTTTTTTTAGAATGGTTCCATCGTTTGGATGCGGCCTTGATTGGTTTAAGCACGCTGGCTTTTGTCGGTTTAAGTTTCTGGTTTCGCCAGTCCCTACCGCGTTGGCTTCCCTGGGCTGCCCTGGCTTCTTTAGGACTAATTCTCTTTCAAGGTGTATTGGGGGGATTAACGGTTATTCAACTGTTGCGCTTTGATATTGTGACGGCTCATTTAGGCACAGCCTTGCTTTTCTTTTGCACTCTGATTACGATTGCGTTAAATTTAATGCCTCGTCAGTATTATGGCAATGCTGGACGGTTAGGTTATCTGGGGGCGATCGCCACGGTGTTGATCTATGTTCAATGTTTATTAGGAGGCTTAGTGGGTTCTCGCTGGGCAGCCCATCAATGTTTAAATGTGGCTCTCACTCAATTTTGTCAGGTGATGAATAGTCACCTGATAGGAGTGGTTCCGGCTACTCTTGCTGTATTGATAGCGGCTTTTTATACCTGGCGCACTCCGGCCTTAGGTTCGGGATTACGTCCTTTGGCCAAAACGGCGATCGCCTTACTTTTCCTGCAAATTCTGCTAGGGACAGCAACATTACGGTTACATTTACAGGTTGAACCTCTCACCGTCGCTCACCATACGATTGGAACCAGTCTTTTAGGCACAATGCTGGCCTTTACGGTACTGGCTTTACGAGATCAAACCTCCGTTGCTCAACATATTCAGCCCTCTGAAGGCCAAGCCGACGGCGATCGCCTCAACTTTGTCTAGTTATTTTAACTGCCTCAACTCCTTCTTCTCAGACTGCGATTTTGCCGATTTCCGCTATCCCTTAATACTTCACGATTGACAATGGTTACTATCACAAAAATTGAACGTCATCACGCCAATTTCCCCGCAGTCCTGAAAAGCTATTATCAATTAACGAAGCCTCGCATTATTCCTTTGCTCCTGATTACCACGGCGGCGGCCATGTGGATTGCGTCGGAAGGACGAGTGGATCTTTTGAAACTTTTTATCACCCTTATTGGCGGAACTTTGGCGGCGGCCTCAGCCCAAACCTTAAATTGTGTTTATGACCAAGATATTGACTACGAAATGTTACGCACCAGGGAACGTCCGATTCCGGCTGGTCGTGTTAAACCTCGTCATGCTCTCATTTTTGCCTTCATTTTAGGACTGATTTCCTTTAGCTTATTTGCGGTTTTTGTCAATCTCTTGAGTGGTTGTTTGGCAATGTCGGGCATTGTGTTTTACATGCTCATCTATACCCATTTTTTAAAACGCCATACAACTCAAAATATTGTCATTGGGGGCGCGGCTGGTTCTATTCCTCCTCTGGTCGGTTGGGCTGCGGTTACTGGCGATCTGAGTTTAACGCCTTGGTTATTATTCGCCATTATTTTTCTTTGGACTCCTCCCCACTTCTGGGCTTTAGCATTAATGATTAAGGATGATTACGCTCAGGTTAATGTACCCATGTTACCTGTCATTGAAGGTGAGGAAGCAACGGTCAAACAGATCTGGATCTATACCCTACTAGTCGTTCCCTTAACCTTATTTTTAGTTTATCCTCTGCATAGTTGTGGCTGGTTCTATGGTGCGATCGCCGTTATTTTAGGATGGCAATTTATTGTTAAAGCTTGGGAATTAAAACAGGCTCCCATGGATAAAATGGTCGCTCGTTCTCTGTTTAAGTTTTCCATTTTTTATCTGATGTTATTATGTTTAGCGATGGTGATTGATAGTTTACCGATTATTCAGACGTTAAGCATCAAATTAATGAGTGATTGGCCGCTGTAATTATTGTCTATGAACTCATTACTAGATCTACCGGCGATCGCCAAAATCGGACTATTTTTATTAATCTGGTTTTTGGCCTGGTTGCCTTTAGCTATTCCCCTAGCTTATCGTTTACAATGGCATCCTCTCCAGGAAACAACCCCCCAACAAAAATTACCCCTAGTTGCTTCCCTGTATCTGATTTTTCCACCCTTGCTTTGGTTACTATTACATAGCCAAAATATTGCATTGGCTGACTATGGCATCCTCTGGAATCGTGAGCTAGCAATCTCCCTACTCCTGGGATTAGGCTTAGGCGTGGGAGGACTAGCCCTAACCTTTGGACTAGAGACCTGGGGCGGTTGGATCGAATGGAAAACTCACCATTGGAGCAAGGCCCTCAAACTATCTCTTCCCCTGCTACTACTGGGACTCTGGATCGGATGGACTGAGGAACTGATCTTTCGAGGTATTTTTCAGACCGAACTTCAAAAAGACTATGGTGTGGGCCTAGCCGCTGCGATCGCCAGTCTGATCTTTGCCCTACTACATTTGATCTGGGAACGAAAAAACACTTTTCCCCAATTACCTGGTCTTTGGTTAATGGGCATGATCTTAGTAGAAGCCAGAATACTCAACGATGGTAATTTAGGACTAGCCTGGGGACTCCATGCTGCCTGGATTTGGGGTTTAGCTTCCCTCGATGCAGCCGATTTATTACATTATCCCGATTCTTCCCCAGATTGGATGGTCGGCATTGGCAAATATCCCCTCGCTGGTTTAGGAGGTATTGCCTGTCTCTTAGTAACAGGCTGGTTGCTGTGGCAAGGCAAACAATGGTTTTATCTGTAAAATGCCGAAAATCGACCAAAAGAGCGGTAATGGGGTTAAAACAAGTGTCGATGCGTTGAACGCAAATTTACCGATAGAATAGTTAATGACAAATTTTAGCAAATCATCTCTGACTCAACCTACATGGGAGAAACTATCACCCTTTTGTCCAAGCGCGAAATTGAAAAGATGCGACAAGCTGGCCAGTTAGCCGCGCAACTATTAGATCATCTTGCCCCGATAGTGCAGCCAGGAGTTAGTACCCAGACCCTCAATGATGAAGCCGAACGCTGGACGATCGCTCATGGAGCAAAAAGTGCTCCTCTGGGCTATAAAGGCTTTCCCAAGTCAATTTGTACAAGTGTGAATGAGGTTATTTGTCACGGTATTCCTAGTCCGAAACAAATCCTTAAAGATGGAGACATTATTAACATTGATGTCACCCCCATTTTAGACGGCTATCATGGCGATACCTCCCGTACTTTCATGGTGGGAACGCCTTCCCCCACCGCCCAAAAGTTAGTGGCTGTGACAGAAGAATGTTTGCGTCTTGGCATTGCAGCAGCGAGACCGGGCGGCACAATGGGCGATATTGGAGCCGCAATTCAGGAATATGCAGAAGCTCACGGATTTTCAGTGGTTAGGGATTTTGTCGGTCATGGTATTAGCCATGTTTTCCACACACCGCCGCAGGTTCCTCATTTTGGGGTGCGAGGAAAGGGGCGCAAGTTACGTCCAGGCATGGTTTTTACCATTGAACCGATGATCAATGAAGGAACCTATGAACATTTGCTGTTAGCCGATGGTTGGACAGCCATTACCAAGGATCGCAAACTTTCCGCTCAGTTTGAACATACGATCGCCATTACCGAAGATGGAGTTGAAATCCTAACGCTTCTAACCTAGGGGGCTATGGATTTTTGAATAAAATGTGAGTAATATCAATCTTTTTAAGTTAGTGTCACGAATCTTTCGGGCTGGGTCAAAGATAAAAAATCGAGCCTTACTGTATAAGGGTTTCAGAAAGCCTAAATCTGGAGCGCGAATAAATAAAGACACTAACCTTTTTAAAGAAGTAATTGCCACAATTCAATACTTACCCTGGGCTATTAACTTAGTGTGGCAATCAGCACACCGTTGGACGATCAGCTGGTTAGGTTTAATCATTTTACAAGGATTACTCCCCGTTACTAATATTTATTTGACGAGGGATTTAGTCAATCACTTAGTGAAAGTTAGTAAAACGAATTTTAATAATGATAGTTTACAACCTATATTAGTGCTAGTTATTGTATTGGGAATTATTCTTGTTTTATCCCAAACCTTGCAAGGGTTAATGGATTGGGTACGAACCAGTCAAAGCGATTTAGTACAAGATCATATTAATGACTTAATTCATCAAAAAGCAACTGAATTGGACTTAAGTTTCTATGATGATCCCAACTATTATGATTGCCTAGAAAGAGCGAGAGTTGATGCTATTAGTCGTCCCGTTACTCTTCTGGAAAACTTGAGTAATTTACTTCAAAGTAGTATTACCTTAGTGGCAATGTCAGGAATTTTAATCCCATTCGGTATCTGGGTTCCTCTAACGCTTTTAATTAGTACTTTGCCTGCTCTTTATATTGCCTTTTATTATAATAATCGTCGCCACCAATGGCAAATGATAGCAACAGCCCGCCAACGAAGAAGTCGCTATTATGAAAATATTTTAACCAAAAGGGAAAATGTTACAGAAACTCGTATATTTAATCTAAGTTCCCATTTTCGAGAGGTCTATCAAAATCTACGCCAACGCCTACGCAACGAACAGTTACAATTAATTCGTCATCAAGCGTTTGCTGATTTAGCCGCAGGAACACTGTCTGTTACCGTGACAGGAATTGTCATGGCGATAATGGTTTGGCGAGCATTGCAAGCTCAGATTTCCCTGGGAGATTTAACCCTACTGTATCAAGCTTTTAATCAAGGGCAAAGTTTGATCAAAAATCTTCTCAGTAATACGGGGAAAATTTATTTTAATAGTTTATTTATTGAGAATTTAAAAGAATTTTTAAATCTAACTCCTATCTTAAAAGAAACTGCTAATTCTTACCCAATTCCTATTCCCATTAAAGATTGTATTCAATTTAAGAATATTCGTTTTCGTTATCCCCATAGTCCTCGTTGGGCTTTAGATGGTTTTGATCTGACGATTCAAGTGGGACAGGTTGTGGCGATCGTTGGGACAAATGGAGCAGGCAAAAGTACTTTGATGAAATTGCTTTGTCGTTTTTATGACCCAACGGAAGGTAATATTTTTATCGATAACCATAATTTAAAAGATCTACAAATCGAATCTTTACAACAAATTATTACGGTTTTATTCCAAGAACCCGTTCGTTATAATGAGCCTGCTGTCGATAATATTGCCTATGGTGACTGGGATAATCATCCCTCTTTTTCTAGGATTGAAGAGGCGGCTCAGGTTTCGGGGGCTGATAAAGTCATTGCTCGTTTACCCCAGGGTTATCAGGAAGTTCTGGGCAAATGGTTAGGCACGGCAGATTTAAGTGTGGGAGAATGGCAAAAAATTGCTCTGGCGAGGGCTTTTTTACGACAATCAGAAATTGTTCTTTTGGATGAACCTACTAGTGCAATGGATTCCTGGGCAGAGGCCGAATGGATGTCACGTTTTCGGGAATTGGTGGCGGGGCGGACTGCGATTATGATTACCCACCGTTTTACAACAGCCATGCAAGCCGATCAAATTTATGTGATGGATTGCGGAAAGATTGTAGAATCGGGAACTCATCAACAGTTATTACGTCTCGGAGGACTTTATGCTCAATCATGGAAACAACAAAGGAAAGATGTTAATCTTTAACTCAAATTTTCCCATTATTTAGATTATTAAAAAATATGCAAGACTGTGAAATGAATCAATGGTTACTAGATTTATTAAAATTAAAGCCAGAGCGATCGCACAGTGCCGCTACGCGATCGCCAAACCATGAAACCATCAGTTCAGATTTAATTACCCTAGAAAATTGGCAAGGGTTACTAGATAAGGCGATCGAGCAACAAGTGGGGGCTTTATTATATTCTCAATTGCAATCTTTGCCTGATTTAAGAGTTCCATTAATTATTCAGGAATCTCTCAAGGATATCTACCGAAAAAACACCTTTTTTAACCTGGCTTTAATGGGGGAGTTGAAATCTATTTTAAGTCTTTTTAACTCTCACAAAATTCCAGTCATTGTTTTAAAAGGAGCGTATCTAGCTAAGGAGGTTTATTCTAAAATTGGTTTAAGAGAAATGGTCGATATTGATCTTTTAGTTCCTGACGATAAAGTTGAACAAGCTGCTAAATTATTAGAAATATTAGACTATCAATCTATTCGTAATTATGATGTCTCGCTAGACGTTGAAAAATTATCTGGTCATCAACTTCCTCCTTTTCGCAAATCTTTTGCACTGCCTGTAATAGAAATTCACTGGACAATTTGTGATCCCAATGAAACCTATCAATTTGACCTTACAGAACTATGGCAGAGAGCAAAAAATACGGATTTTTTTGGAGAAACGGCTCTGGCTCTTGCTCCAGAGGATTTGATGTTACATCTCTGTCATCATGCGTCCTATCATCATAAATTCAATATTGGGGTTCGTCCTCTATGCGATTTAGCTAGGATTATTGAACATTTTCAGGATCAACTCGATTGGCAAGCACTACAAACGACGGCTGAACGATGGCAATGGCAAAAAGGTTTGTATATTATGTTAGCTTTTGCTCACTATTCTTTAGGAGTTGATTTACCCAATTTGATTCTACAAGCTATTGAGCATGGCGGAATTGATCAACCAACATTGGCGATCACGAAGGACGAATTATTTGTCAATCGCAGTACTAATAATCAACACCTCAGCTTCAAAATGACTATTCCTTTGGTGAACTTTATTGAACAACCGCATTTTATGGAAAAAATTAAATTAATGATTCAACAAATATTTCTTAACGCTCAGATGATGTCTGAAAGATATCCTGTGGAACCTGAATATACTGACCCCAAACTTTATTTTTATTACCTAGTTCGTATTCGAGATCTATGGCAACGTTATTATCAACACACTCAAAAATTGATGCTGGGTAATACAGAAGTTTCGGCGGTAACGAGACGAAAATATTTATTAAATCAGTGGTTACAAGAAAAATCTCAGTGAAAGTTGCATTTTGACTTAAATTAGTTTACAATCTCCAAATTATTTACCAGCAAAACTCTAACACTCAGCGATCGCAAAGCCATGAAATTTAAAATCAATACCCCTAATATTGTGCATGAACTCATTGACGGTGAAGTAATCATTGTCAATCTTAAGCAAGGTGATTACTACAGTTTACTCCATACCTCTGCGGAAATTTGGACAGAGATTGAACGAGAACAATCATCTGCTCAAATTGTTGCTCAATTAATTCAAAACTATCAAGAAGAACCAGAAATTATTGCTCAAGGCGTTCAACTATTTATAGACCAACTGATTGAAGAAGGTATTATTACTGAGTTGGCAGGAGATATACTAGAAAATGAAATGTTTTCTCATACCTCTGGCAATAATGGCATCGACAAGCCTCCTTTTGAAATGCCGAAACTGAGTAAATATACAGATATGGAAGATTTATTGGCTCTAGATCCGATTCATGAAGTGGATGAGATGGGTTGGCCGAATGCAAAATTGGAAGGAATTTTTTAAATAGATTAAAAATAAAGTCTTATTTTCATGGAATCGCTCATTTCACTTGAATTATTACCGACACAAGATCCTCTCAGTTTTTTTGAAGATATTTATCGTGTTTCCCAACAAGCTATCGCTGGTTCAGAAGGACAAATTAATTATTTTTATCAGATTGGGGATTCTAAAATCTGTTTATCTTTTGCGGGCAAAGGGTTAGTTTCAGCGATCGCTCCTGCCCTAGCTCATCTTGTTATTCCTGCGGTTAATAATCCCGATTTAACCATTGTTCTGTGGGATAGCAAGACAACACAAACACCGATGCCTCCTCCTGTTTGGCAAAGAGAGCATCTACAGAAGCGAGGAGAAATTTCAAATCTCAGTAATGATCGCATTTGTACTTGTTTTCAGTGCGGATCTAATGCCCTAAGTGTTCTGGATCTAGAAAGAAATTTAGGTATTTATTGGGTTAATAAACCAGAGGAATTACCTTATTGGGAGACTGGTTCTCCCCTCAAAAATATTTTTCAACAATGGTTTAGTCAACAGAATCAACAAATGATTCATGCTGGAGCAGTCGGTCTCCCGACAGGGGGTGTTTTGATGGTGGGAAAAGGAGGAATGGGGAAATCAACAACGGCTCTAGCTTGCTTGAAATCAGACTTATTTTATCTCAGCGATGACTATACTTTAGTTTCTGTTGATTCCTTGCCCCATGCCTATAGTCTTTACAGTAGTGCTAAAAAAAAGCCTGATGATATTGAGCGGCTACCCTGGTTAAAGCCATTAATTCATAACTCGAATCATCTGGATCAAGAAAAAGCACTTTATTTTTTAGCGGAACATTTTTCTGAGAGAATTATCAATGATTTTCCCCTTAAAGCAATCCTCATTCCTCGTGTTACTGGTCAAATTAACTCTAACTTAGAACCTACTTCGGCGAGCGCTGCTCTAACGGCTTTAGTCCCCAGCACCATCAAACAATTACCAGGATCAGGAAAAGAAGCCTGCGATCGCATGACTCAACTCACTCAAAAACTACCGAGTTATTATCTCAATCTCGGAACAGACTTAGCTCAAATTCCCCAAATTATTCTCAATTTACTCAGATAATTTCTATGACTTCCCTTGAGCAATATTTTGTCAGTGCGATTATTCCCATTTATAACGGTGAAAAATTTTTAGCGAGAGCAATTAATAATATTTTAAGTCAACAATATCAACCTTTAGAAATTATTATCATTGATGATGGATCAACTGACAATACTGCAAACATTACCAAACAGTATCCCGATATTATTTATCATTACCAAGCAAATGCAGGCCCTTCTGCGGCTAGAAATCGAGGTATAAAACTAGCAAAAGGAAATGTCATTGCTTTTTTAGATGTAGATGATTTATGGTCAGATCATAAATTAGCGATACAGTTACAATGTTTGAAAGAAAATCCTGATGTGGAGATTGTTCAGGGCCTAATTCAAAAAGTTAAATATCTAGAATTAGAAACAGGAGAGATTTTAAGTTCCCATTACTATGAACCCTATCAATATATTTTGCTCGGAAGTTCTATCTATCGCTCTTCTATTTTTGAAAAAGTTGGTCTATTTGATGAAAGTATGATGTATGGTGAAGATGTTGACTGGTATATTCGTGCATGGGAGAATAATATTGTTAAAAAAGTGATTCCAGAAACGACTCTATTTTATCATCTTCATAAAGGAGGCATGACCTATGGAAAAAATACGAGAGCATTAGGTTTATTTTATATTTATAAAAAACGTTTAGAGCGACTACGCACTAAGGCGACATTGAGCAATAATCTCATTAACCCCTTGATAACCATCAGTGAATACATTGGGGCAGATGTGATCACTAAAAATTATAAATCTCAGAACAAATAAATTCTATGGCAGACCAACCTTTAATTAGTGTTATTATTCCTGTTTATAACTGCGATCGCTATTTAGGTGAAGCGATAGAAAGTGTTTTATCTCAAACCTATCAACCGCTAGAAATTTTAATTATTGATGATGGCTCAACAGATAAAAGTGCTGAAATTGCAAAAAGTTTTATTCCCTCTGTAAAATACTATTATCAGCCGAATAGTGGTAGCTGCTCTAGTCCATTGAATTATGGAATTAAACTAAGTCGGGGAGATTTTCTCGCGTTTTTAGATAGCGATGATTTATGGTTAAAAGACAAGTTAATGATCCAATCTCAATGCTTTGCAAAAAATCCTCATTTAGATATAGTATTTGGCCACGTAAAACAGTTTATTAGTCCTGAATTGGATAACGCAATCCGACAACGATTCGAGATTCCTAAAGAAATTATACAAGGAATTCATAGAGGAACAATGTTAATTAAAAAGCAATCTTTTTTAAGCGTGGGATATTTTGATTCTCATTGGCAACGAGTAGAATTTATTGACTGGTATATTAGAGCTAAATCGTTAAATCTTGAGATGATGGTCATTCCTGATATTCTTTTTAAACGACGTATCCATCAAAACAACATAGGTATTATCAAAAAAGATCGGCAAAGTGAATATGTTCAAGTGATTAAGCAAGCTTTAAATAAAAAGAGAGAAAATTCATAGCTCAATAAGAATATAAAAATACCTAAAATATAATTCAAATTGATGGATATTCAGCCAATAATTGATATTAAATACAGAAAATTATCAAAAGACTGCTGATAAAATTTTCAATTGCTTAGAGCTAGAGACTTTTCCCGTGCAGACGAATTTTAAAAAAATATCTTCAGATAATTTAGATAATGATATTCTTGATTATTCAGAAATAGTTGATTTTATTCGTCAAACCCAATATGCTCATTTCCTAGATATTTAGATTTTTATGGTAAGTTTAAAATTTCGGCTTCAAGAAACTCTCAAAACATTTATAAATCCGAATCGAGTGAAAATATTACATCGAATACAAGTTCAAGATCGAACATCGGAATTATATCCCAACAATAAAATTTTAGCCAATAAAAATGTTTTAATTACTGGGGCTGTCCAAAATATTGGTCGCAGTATTGCCCTAGAAATGGCTAAACAGGGAGCTAATATTTATTTCACCGATATTCAAGTAGATAAAATTCAATTTTTAGAACAAGAATTAAGTCCATTGGGTATAATCAGCAAAGGTTTTTTATCTGATATTGCTAACCCAGATCAGGTTAATAAATTAATTAATGACTTGAAAGAACAGAATATCACCATAGATATTTTGGTTAATTCTGTGGGAATCCACGGCCAACGTTCAGCAGAATTTAATCCACTAGACCTTCAATTAATTCGGGATGTTTTTGAAACCAATTTATTTGGCCCATTGCAACTAACTTATTCTATTGCTCAAACAATGATTGAACATCAAATTCAAGGTTCTATTCTTTTTCTCAGTTCTATTCATCAAGATTTAACTTTTCAAGATATTGCTTATTCTTCTTCTAAAGCCGCGATCGCTATGACAATTCAGGAACTAGCACTAAAATTAGCCCCGCATGGTATTCGTGTGAATGGTATTGCACCAGGCTGGACAAAAGAACAAGAAAATGGCGATCTTTATTATCATAAAAGTAGTCCTCTACGCCAAAGCACAATCAATCCAGAGTATATTGGTAGAGCGGCAGTCTATTTAAGTGCTGATTATTTTTCTTACTTTACAACGGGAACTATTCTCAAAATTGACAATGGATTTTCTTTAGTTAATTCTAGTTATTTGCACCCCAGTAAGTAAATTTACATTATTAAGACAATGCAAAAAAGTATTCATATTGACTATCAAGACAACTTGTCTGTAGAGAAAAAACTGCTGTTACAAGCGGCTTTGGGTGATGAGGCTCTATGCTTAACCGCTTGGCATGATTGGAAAATTCGCAGGGCGAACGCATCTTATCCGAGTAAAACCTTAAGGAGATAGTCCTCGTCCCAACCAGCGCGTAGCCGTTTATTCTTGATACCGAGTTTAAGAGT
>Ga0208854_1000269_pt1 | contig 12978 bp, 16 predicted proteins | sample LakMenEpi30Nov11_FD_150748 | JGI IMG/M metagenome (GOLD analysis project Ga0208854, IMG submission 150748) | Freshwater microbial communities from Lake Mendota, WI - 30NOV2011 deep hole epilimnion (SPAdes) | ecosystem: Environmental > Aquatic > Freshwater > Lake > Epilimnion/Euphotic zone ...
GCGGGGAGTTCAAAATCCTCCCTTCTTGCAGGATACCGTCGGCAACATTGGTATTTGAGTGCAATACGACCCCATTATCTCTGGTAAACTGCTCCCCAGAGCTAGCCTCTTTAAGAGTCTCGAACTGAGAATAGAGTTGTGACGTATCAACACTTGTCAATTCCAACAATCGCGCAACCTACGCGATTTGAAACTTAATAACGATTGTAGCAAAAAAAGGGGGGAATTCTCTTATCGACAAGATTCTTTTTGCTCCGATTAACCCCGTTATACTTCGTTATTCCATGATCAGGTGTGTTGACCTATTGAGGTTAGGTTAAACCTCCTGACCCTTAGGAGGACAAAGTTATGCGACTGGTAAAGACTTTATTAACGATTGGCATCATTGGCGGCGTATTTTTCGTTGGCATTGGTGATCGATTTTTGCCCAAACCCCTCAGTACCTATAGCCGTAATACTCGCAATAGTATCAATCAAAAATTATTAAGTCTGATGCCGAGACCTAATCTCAAACGGCCCAGTGCCGAGCGCGAAAAACAAGTGGAAGAGTTAGAAAGAAATGCCGGACAAGAAGCCAGCCCCTAATTCATCAGTCTAACTATCCTACTTTCTGATCGCGCCCTCAGAGCCAGTCTAGGACTATTTTAGCCAACTAAACATGGCCCGTAGATCTTTGCCCACTTCCTCGATCAATTCTTCCGATTCCCGACGACGCATAGCAGTAAAGCCTGGTTTGCCAGCCTGATTTTCTAAGACAAATTCACGGGCAAATTGACCTGTTTGAATTTCTCTCAGAATTTTCCGCATTTCGGCACGGGTTTCATCGGTGACAATACGAGGGCCACGGGTCAGATCGCCATATTCGGCCGTATTAGAAATACTGTCGCGCATTTTGGCTAAACCGCCCTCAACAATCAGATCAACGATCAGTTTCACTTCATGCAAGCATTCAAAATAGGCTAATTCAGGCTGATAACCTGCTTCTACCAGGGTATCAAAACCAGCTTTAATCAGAGCGGTTAAGCCACCACAGAGGACGACTTGTTCTCCAAAAAGGTCGGTTTCAGTTTCTTCCCGAAATGTGGTTTCTAACACCCCGGCACGGGTTCCACCAATGCCTTTCGCGTAGGCCAGGGCGCGATCGCGGGCTTGACCACTGGCATCTTGAAACACGGCAAAGAGAGCCGGAACCCCTTGACCTTGTTCATAGGTACGACGCACGAGATGGCCGGGGCCTTTAGGGGCAACCATCACCACATCAACGGTTGGGGGGGGGATAATTTGGGCAAAATTAATGTTAAAACCATGCGCAAAGAAGAGTACTTTGCCTTCGCTTAAATGGGGTTCAATTTCAGCTTGATAAATGGTTTTCTGAACTTCATCGGGTAGCAGAATCATAATCCAATCCGCCGTTTTAGCGGCTTCTGCCACAGATAGCACTTTTAAACCCGCCTCTTCTGCCTTTTTCACGGATTTACTGCCGGAGTACAGCCCCACGACAACATTAACACCACTGTCCTTCAAGTTGAGGGCATGGGCATGACCCTGCGATCCGTAGCCAATAATTGCGACGGTTTTGCCTGCCAACAGGTCTAAATTGGCATCTTGATCGTAATACATCCGAGCCATCTGTCTCCTTCCTGCAACGGTAAATTCTGCAAACGGTTATCTACAAACTCTTTATTATATCAGGGTGCGATCGCCTTTAAGGCCCTTTTGGGTTTTGTCCCAGCAATTCTAAATTTGCGCTGTAGCCAAGGTTTCAGGTTTTAGTTCGCATAATACAGGGTAAAATTCAACGGGATTAACAAGTTCATTTTACGAGTCTTCCGGCTTTTAGGTACAATAGTGCGCATAGAATTACCCCAAAACCCCCCTTTAAAATGTTCTTTAAATCTAATCTCTAAAAAGCTTGCTGTGTCTAAACCTGAGAATTGCTGAAGAATTACTGCAAAAGAAACGATAACCAATCAATTTATAGATTAACTTCGCCGTTGTAAATTCTGAGACAACGGAATCGCTAACGGGAGCTAATTCCATCACATCACAGCCAATCACCTCATGCCGTTCAAATACCCGACGCAAAAATCGGAGTGTTTCGTGCCAACCCATACCGCCTGGCTCTGGAGTACCGACCCCTGGCATAAAGCCCGGATCGAGACCATCTACGTCAATGGTAATAAAGACCTTAGCCGTTTTGATTTTGCTCAAAGCTTCCTCAATCCAATGGGGATTAACCGCCATTTCTCGCGCCCAGATCACGGTCATTTGTTTTTCCCTAATCAGATCCGCTTCTTCTTTGCAAATGGCCCGAATACCAACAGGTAAAGTGGGCAAACCCATTTCTAAAACCCGACGCATCACGCAGGCATGGTTATGTTGTGAACCTTCAAAGGAATGACGCAGATCGCCATGAGCATCGATTTGAATGACTGTAAAGGGTTCTGCTAGGCTTTGCTGATAAGCTCGCACTACTCCTGTAGTAATGGCGTGTTCTCCTCCCACCGCTACCACAAATTTGCGATCGCCAATCAAGTCAAGAACCGTGCTAGTGGTGACGGTTAGCATCGGCTCGGCGGTTAGCCCAGGATTTTGACGAGTATCAGCAATGTAGGAACAGGTGTAAATACCCACTTCATGACAGGTTTCCCGTTGTAACTCTTCATCGTAGGCTTCCAACTGATTTGAGGCAATTAATACCCCTTCTGGCCCCTGCTCACAGCCTTTTCGATAGGTCGTCGTTGCTTCGTAGGGAATGGGAAGGATCACCGCCTGGGCGATCGCGTAGGGAGTTTCGGCTTCTGAACCGAGGAATTGTTGCATGGTTAGGGAATGGGGGGACTGGGAGATAGGGGGAGGGGAGTTAGTCAGTGCGTTCTAGTTGCCAGAGGATTTGATTACCTTCCCGTCGCACCCTAGAAACAACCCAATTACGCCATGACCAATGATCGCCTCTACTGGTGACAGCACTCGCATTAATATCCATCAGATCAGCCAACTCTGAACTAGTAATTAAATAGCCTTTATTGGCAACTTCATCGGCTACTCGTAGCGTTTCGATCAAGTTTTTAATCTGAGTCACTCGCTCTTCACGAGATAAAAGAGATTCTTCGCTGATACTTGTCGAGGCTTCTATCATAGAGTTTAGTTAAGTAAGGGGTGACAGCTGAGAGACGCACAATCTTAGGGAACAAGCCAGTTATGAATAAAATTGGAGAGGTTAGGAATATTAAAACGATTTTCAGCCTCGTATTACAGCATAACGAGTTTTCGCGTGACTGTTTAGGCTGAACCCATAACTCTTATCAAGAATAAATGACTTTCGTTCAGTCAAACCTAGTTTATGGAGCATAATAAAGGATTATATAGGCTCAAAAACTTGAAAACGATTGCATAGATAATTGCCATGGCCAATCTGGATAAACTGGAACCCGCAAACAAGGCAGATGTATTAGTTTACCAGCCCTACTATCCCAGTAAGGATAAACAGAAACTTCTTCCCCTCGCCCTGAGTCTCTACAACCAGGGAAGATTGGAGGGAAAACGCCGCATTGAGGCTGGAGACGGTATTTCTTTGGCAGCTTCTTGGTATGTCTCCAAACTGCCGTCAGAATTAACTCGCTGTCGTGTCCAATTTGAAGGTCAAGCGGAACTCAGTTATGAAATCACGATTCTGAATTCTGAATTTATTGATTATCTGATTGATCTCATCTTCATTTTCCGAGAATCTAAAGAAGTGGACTTTCCCCAGGCTTTTTATCGTAAGTTATTGCGTTTTGATGAAGCAGCTAACGCTCCAGCGTAAATTTTTCTGACATCTCTGACATCATCGTAATTTCGATGGTTAATTATTGCAATTTTTAAGGAGTATTTTCGTGGCCAATTCTGCCCAATGTTTGTTAATCGGTTCCATCGAAGCCTATAGTGGCAAATCAGGTACTATTTTAGGTTTAGCGCAACAACTACAGCGGGAAGGATTAGCGATCGCCTATGGTAAGCCCATCGGGAACTGTTCTGGTGATCAGGATAGTCCTCAAGAGGATGCCGATATTGCCTTTGTGGCTGATGTTCTCGGTTTAAGGACAAATCAGATCTTGATGCCACTTTTGACGCTCAATACCCATACCATTGAGGCCCGTTTGCGAGGAGAAGGGCCAGTTAACTACCTCGAAAAGTTCCAATCTTCTCTTCAAGATATTCAAGCCGATATTGTTATTTTGGAAGGGCCCGGCAATCTTTGGGAAGGCAGTTTATTTAATCTTTCCTTTTTGGAATTAGCGAAAACCATTAAGGCAGGTATTTTGCTAGTCGCTCGTTATCATTCCCCGTTAGTGGTGGATGGCTTGCTCAAGGCCCATCAAGAATTAGGAGAGTCTCTGTGGGGAGTGGTAATTAATGATATTCCGCCTGAGTCGATGACAGAGGTTCAGACCTTGGTTAAGCCGTTTTTAGAAAAACAGCATATTTCTGTGTTGGGTTTATTGCCCCAGGATCGATTATTGCGCAGTGTCAGTGTTCGTGAAATTGCTCATCAGTTAAATGCGAAGGTTTTATGTCGTTCTGATCGTTTAGATTTGATGGTAGAAAGTCTTACCATTGGCGCGATGAATGTTAACTCCGCCCTAGAATATTTTCGTAAGGGTGAAAATCAGGCCGTTATCACCGGCGGCGATCGCACCGATCTCCAATTAGCGGCTTTAGAAACCTCAACCAATTGTCTGATTTTAACCGGCCATGTCACTCCCCAACCCTTAATTATCAGCCGGGCAGAAGATCTAGAAGTGCCTATTTTGTCGGTGAATTTGGATACCCTGAGAACAGTCGAAATTGTTGATAATGCCTTTGGCACAGTTCGTTTGCAAGAATCGATCAAAGTAGAATGTATTCAAAAACTTATGGCTGACAATTTTGATCTAGCTACTTTCCAAAAAAAGCTCAATCACGTTAAGGCTTAAATCCTACGAATTACCGCTAAATTTCGACGGTGAAAATAGAACCCTGGGGCTGATTAGGTGAAAGAGTCAAAGTCCCTCCCTGGGCTTCTACCGCCATTTTACAGAAGGCTAGACCTAAGCCAATTTGAGTCGTATTTTGTTGGACGGTTCCGATCTCAAACTTTTGGAAAATTTTCCCACCTGTAAATAATTAATTGATGATGGTTCTTCGGTATTCGTTATGCCAAATATGAGGTTATCTACTCCAGCCCACATTCAGCACTTCTCAATATATCTTTTTATTTCTTAACCCACCCAAAAGCCTTTTCACGAAAAACCTTTATCTGAGAACTTTATATCCTATGTTCTGTATCATTTGCCACATTCCTAATTTGGAATTGCTGTCCTATGTTACTAAACTGAGATCATCTAACTCGGTTGTTGGAGAAGCATTATTCCAGAAAAAAGTTAAATGGAGATCGTCAAAATTAATGGTATGTTGAAAAGCCTGTTGTCCTTGTTTTTTTTGGGTAAAAGCTTTCAATATATTGCCAATGCCCAGATTATTTAATGTTGCTGTGGCCAAAGCCTCAGAAGTAATAGTGGGATTAGAAACAATAAATTTAGGCGTAAAGAAATTATCAATAAACTGGGTTAATAATGCCGAAAATCCGGCTAGGTGATGTTCACTGTAAGACGGTAAAATCAAACAATCAACCTTGGTGTGATGGGTTTTGAGTAGATACATCCCTGGACTAAACCCCTTCTCAAAATTGTAGCCACAATCGATCAAAATAGTATGATCGTCATCCATATTAATGGTGGCACAGAAGCCATGTTCAACGTTGAAAAATTTAATATCCATAGAAATTGCCTCCGATCAATGAACAGTAACGGTCAAAAATAGTGGGTTTGAGTGACCCAACTTTATTCATCCTCAAGATTTTTTAAGGTGTCTTGAACATTAACTAAGTGATTATTGAATACCACTAAGGCGGCATCCAGTACGGTAAAAATGGCCGGATCTCGGATGGCATAAAAAACGTAATTGCCCTGTCTGCGAGTCTTCAGTAAATTATGACGGCGTAGAATAGCCAATTGCTGAGAAACAGAGGTTGCTTCTACCTCAAGCCCTTGGGCAATATCGCTGACACTTCTTTCTCCACCCCGAAGGGCATCCAAAATCTGGATACGAAGCGGACTAGATAGCACTTTGAAGAAATCAGCCTTAAAGTAGCTGGCGGGAAAGGACATCTCAACAACCTTGAATCTAGCTACCTATACAGTTTATCAGATAGATTCGTCCTAGAGCTTCATTTTGTGACTACAATGACACCAACGCTAGTTTTCGTTAGTTGCTCGCTCCTTGACTGAAACTATCCTCAATGGCTAAAATACACTAATCCAATCAACATTTTGTATTTCATGATTAATCTAAAGGGAAATGAGGGGTATGGGAGCGATCGCCTGTGGGGATCAGGTCAAGGATGGCGGAAAATCGGGGGATTAATATTGGTGGGTATTGGTTTCCTGCTATCTCCCCTTTGCTGGTGGAATGATCTGATTTTTAATCTTCCTTTGGCCTATGGTTTTGGCCATCTGTGCAGTTGGTTTGTGCCGCAATGGTTAATTCCCGGAGCGATCGCGGGTTATTGGTTATCTAATCTGGTCGGTATTGTCCTAATGCAGGCAGGGACGGGACGGGTTTTGCAATCTTCCTCTCAAGCCACCAGTTTCAAGCAAACATTATGGTCAGGGGTGCTTTCCTCCACAGCTTTTACAGTGTTGGTTGTGCTTTTAGTTCATTGGCAAGTTTTAGATCTATCGAGCTTTGACCCTAGCAATCTTTTCTTAAATGGTCAAAATGGTTAGTGAGCAACTTTTGCTAAATAAGCGGTCAAGGTGGCTGATGCTGATCTTACTGGGCATGGCTTTGCCATTGTTAGTATTTGTTGGGTTAGCGATCGCAGTGCGACAATCTCCCCAGGGAATCTGGCAAGAACAAACCCTGTTATGGGCAATTCATGACACCGCTAATCCTGTTTTAGATCAGTTGGCTGCGATCGTGACCGCAATGGGGATTTATGGAGGAACCTTACCTATTCTGGTTATTTTTGGGATTATTCTAGCTCTGGCCAAACAGTGGCGATCGCTGTCATTTATAGCCGTCACAGCCTTAGGATCAGTTGTCTTAAATTACCTCGCCAAAACCCTGATTGCTCGACCTCGACCCTATCTGTGGGATAGCACCTATCACGGCCCCACTAATCCAGCTTTTCCCAGTGGCCATGCCCTGTCGAGTTTGATGTTAGGGATGATTTTAATACTTTTGACTTGGGGCAGTCGTTGGCAGCCGTTAACAGTGATTGTAAGTCTCATTTTTGTCCTTACGATTGCCTGGACAAGACTCTATTTAGGAGTTCATTATCCCAGTGATATTTTAGGGGGTTGGTGTTTGGCGATCGCCTGGAGTTTGGCAGTTTATCAACTCTTTGGTAAACCTCAAATTTGAAGGCCTACCATCCTGAAAAACCATTAATTCCCCTGGTTGAATATTCGTCCAAACTTCATTATCCGTTAAGGGTAAAGTCGCAATAATAGCAACCCGATCTGTTTGATTGGTTAAGGCTTGAAAATCGACAGTAATATCTTCATCAATTAAATGGGCGGCTGCAAAAGGAGCTTGACGAATCAGATAATTTAACTGAGTTGAGCAGTAAACAAATAAATATTCACCATTGGAAAGAAGATAATTAAAAATTCCTTGTTGGGCTAAGGATTGGGTAATAGTCGCTAAAATTTGATAGAGTTTTTCTAAGGTTGGTTGACCCTCAGGAAAGGCTTGGCGCAGGGTTTCAAGGATCAGACAAAAGGCCTTTTCACTATCGGTTTTGCCGACAGGTTGATAAAGTCCTTGCAATTCTGGTTCAAAATTTTCTAAATTCCCATTATGGGCAAAAACCCAATATTTTCCCCACAATTCCCGTTGAAAGGGGTGACAATTTTCTAAGCCCACTTCCCCCTGGGTGGCTTTGCGAATATGGGCGATCACCTGGGTGGATTTAATGGGATATTGTTTAACCAATTCGGCGATCGGAGAATGTATAGAAGCATGATCATCTAGAAAAAGACGACAACCCAAACCTTCAAAAAAGGCAATTCCCCAACCATCTCGATGTTCGTCCGTTTTCCCTCCCCTAGCACAAAAGCCCTCAAAGGAAAAACAGATATCCGTCGGCACATTACAGTTCATGCCCAGAAGTTGACACATGGCAAGGTTCTAGAATTTAAGCAATTAGCCACAATGATGGATCTAGCGTCAATCCCTATGCAACTATGCCTATTGTAGAATATTTATTATCGATCTTCTCATGGTTTTTCCTTAAATAACTTGAATGGCTCAAGGACTTTCTGATAGTTCCCGTTTAGAAAATCCCCAGAAAAATAGTACAATGATAACGGATAAAACCATCCATTCGGGGGGAACATAATTAGGTAACAGGGCTTTAAACAATAGACGAATTCCAACCCAGAATATGGTTAAATAGGCTGCATCTTGTAGATAGGTAAATTGATTCAGCCATTGTACAAAGATTTCTGCTAAAAAGCGCAGGGCAATTACCCCAATCATGCCGCCGATTAAGATTAACCAGGTTTGATCTGAAAGCGCGATCGCCGTTGTGACGCTATCCAAAGAAAAAGCTAGATCGGTAACAGCAATGAGGGGAATAATTTGCCAATCAAAGGTTACGGGAGTAGTTTGATAATTTAAGCTAGTAATCGTCATTGAGTCTTCTTGCTCATCCGACAAGCGTTCCCAGAAATATTTTGCCGTTAGCCAAAGTAAATACAAGGCTCCTGCCAATTGAAATTGCCAAAACTGGACGATCCAGGTTCCCATAATAATTAGGGTAATCCGTAGAATAAAGGCTCCCCCTAAGCCCCAATTGAGAGCCTGTTTTTGATGCTTTTCTTCGGGTAAATGTTGTACCAAGGCAGCCAAGGCAATGGCATTATCCGCAGACAAAACCGTTTCTAGGGCGACTAAAGAAAGTAAAACTCCAGTCGTATTGAGAAATAGATTTTCGCTGACCCAGGGGGAGAGTTGTTCTAACATTTTAGGAAAATAAAAAAGGATGAATTAATGGGCATTTAATAGGAAACAATTATCCTGAGAATTATTCAAAAGTCATAGTGCTAAGGGGATTAAGCGGTACGGTAAAGAGATAGTAAATAACACCAGAACCGAGGATTAAAATAGCAAGACTAAAAATAATGACCCAACGATCTGCCGGTTCATAGGTATCTTCATCGATATCATGGCGAACTGCAAAATAATGCTGAGTGGATAGAAAAACGGTGACTAAACCCACCAGGGAAAAGACTAAACCTAATTTCCAACCATTGCCAGGGCTATGGACAGCCGGGGGCTGAAACATTCGTAAACGGGCAATTAAAACGCCGAATCCCATCAAGGCGATCGCACTCCGCATCCAGGCAAGATAGGTACGTTCATTGGCTAAATGATCCCGTACCCGTGAAGAATTACGACGTTTAGGATGGTCGGTTGCGGTGCCAGGGGAAACGCTTAAGGAGGAGTCTGTTGAGGTGGGTGAGGGCATATTTTTAAAAAGTAAGAACATTATTTTCTCCAGTTCATTTAATTGTGGAACCTCGTTTAAGACCGATCAAACATAGATTCTTATGGAAGCGGGATATTTAATAACTTTAATAATTCATAACTTTGACTGTCCCAGAGAATTAATAAACCTAGTCCAATCAATACAAAAGGGACAACTTTATGACCATAACGGTTGAGCACTTTACCAATCATCGGCTGTCTGGTTAAGCCATAGGCGATCGCACACCAAACCCCCACCAAGCTTAAAAAAGTTATGCTCACAACCAGTAACTTGAACCAGGACAAACTGGCAAAAAAAGGTACATAAATGCCAATATTGTCTCCACCATTGGCCAAAGTAATGGCCGCAACGCTATAGGTCTGGGGAGCAAGTAAGGGGTTAAAGTAGGACATCAATCCAGAAGATTTAGGGTGCGATCGCTTGGCAGAGGCAATTGAGGGAATTTCGGGCGTTTGCATTTCGGGATTCAGAATTTGTTGTAAGCCAATATAAATTGGAATTAAACCCAGCAATCCAGTCCAGGCTTTAGGAATAATTAATCCGCCTAAAAACCCTGGCAAACTTAATAGCAATAATCCCATAAAGCCTAAATATTGACCCAGAATAATATGGTGAATCCGAAAAGAGCTATTGACTTGGGAAAAGAAAAACATCAGGATCAGAATGTCATCAATATTGGTTGCCGCAAAAGCAGCGATCGCCGCAACAATAATTTGTAACAAACTTTCCATGATCTGATGCTTTGAATTGCTCCTAATCGGGTTCAATGGTAAGGTCGTGGGTGACGGGCAACATAATCTCCGCATCCTCTGAACACGGACGAGTTAGACTTAACCAACACCCTGCACTCATGATTAACGTTAGGACAACTAAACCTCGATTTTCCAAGGTATGGCTATCTATCAAAATTAAAATACCCAAACCAATTAGGACAAAGGGAACGATAAAATTACCGTAACGGGTTAGGTTTTCCGCTAATACCTTAATCTTGGTTAATTGGTAAGCAGCATAACACCAAATCCCCACCATTACAAAGAATTCCGTTAAAATAATCGTCAAACTTTCCCAAGAGCTACTGGCAAACAACGGCATATAAATACCAATATTGTCCCCCCCATTGGCAAAGGTAATGGCTGCCACCCCATAGGTTTGAGGGGAAATAAAACTGTGAAGCGGGGAAGCTTGATTTAACTCGGTTGTGGTTGCGGGCGTTTCCTCATCATCGTCATCGGGATTGAGCAGACGACTAACCCCAATAAAAATGGGAACCAATCCTAATAAACCAATCCAAGGTCGGGGAAAGAAAAGACCGCCGAAAAATCCGGGTAAACTGGCTAAAACCAAAGCTCCAAAGCCTAAATATTGGCCAGCGACGATTTGTCTGCGACGAAAGCTGGCATTAACCTGGGTGAAAAACAGCAAGAGAATGAGAATATCATCCAGATTAGTGGCACAAAAAGCGGTAATCCCTTTAGGAATGGCTGTTAATAGGCTTAATTCGGTCATTTTTAACTCCTCAATTTTGATAAGGACGAACAAGGGCAGAGGCAACCAGAACCTCTTCTCTGACTAAAAATTGGTCATGGCTCTCCTCCACATGGCGTTGCATTCGGCGTGCTAATCCGGGAAAGCGGAGGCGTTGGATCACGAACCAACTACAGGTTACGGCTAAATACAGGAGGAAAAGATAGGGAAAAGCACTGTAGGGAGCATCGGGAATGGGGAACCAAGAACTGCCTTCAATTCCCACACTGCCGAGGATGGGTATCATCATAAACAATACGGCTGAAACGGAGAAAAAGATATCCCGACGGCATAGTTTCCGAATTTTATAAAGATAGACAGGGGCCGCCACAGAAATCAGGATATAAACCGTGAGAAAACCATAGCTGGCGATCGCCCCAAGATAGCCCATACTGTCAAATAATTTGATCCCAGAGAAGGCCAGACCCGTCGGGACAAGGAAGAGAATCAGGGAACAGAGAGTGACCGCATTGTGGGGGGTGCGATTGGCCACATGGGCAGAACCTAACGAGGCAGGCAATAAACCATGACGGGCCATGGTAAAAAAGATTCTAGCGGCTGGATTCAGACTGCCTAAAACACAGGCAAAGAAACTAAATAAAGCTCCAATCCCCACTAAATCGCCTAAAAAGCCGACCCCGGCTTGCTGGGATAAAAATCCCAAGGGTTCCTCGGTCGTGGCGATCGCGACCCCTGTGCCTTCAAAGCCCAAAACCTCTATATAAGTTGTAACCACAAAGAAAAGTCCCGCTAAAATCACACTCCCCATCACCGCTTGAGGAATGGTTTTGAGAGGATTTTTCGCCTCATCTCCCAGGGAAGTTGCACTTTCAAAACCGGAGAAACCAAACATCACTAACACTAATCCCATTGCCACCTTGCCAGGCGTAACATCGCGGAGCGTTAACTGGGCTGTATCCCAAGCAAAACCGTGATGGTTCCAGATAATGATGGCTAACACCGCAATCAGTGCTAGAGAAACCCCTTCCAGCCAGAGCATCGCCACTGCTGATAATTGAATATCTTTATAGGCCGCATACCAGGCAATACCAGCCCCGATCGCCAATAGACTAATGCTGGCTGGATGCAATCCCAAATGTCCTAACAGAGCCAAGCTGAAATTAGCAAACCCACACAGTACGGCCATGCCGGTAAAGAGGTAAGCTAAGACCAAACTCCAACCGCATACCACCCCAGCCGTTGGCCCTAACCCCTGGGCAATGTAGGAATAGAGGGAGCCTGGAGAAGCAGAACGACTGGCAAATTGATTGATATTGACACTAACTAATACCAACCCAACCAAACCGAGTAAAAAACTGAGCCAAGTACCATTGCCAGCCAGGGCAACAATTAGGCCAATATTGGAAGCCGGAATCGTGGTCGGGGCAATGACGGCAAAGGATTGAGCTAATACTTCTCCGAAAGAGAGGCAATCTGGCTTTAATCCATGTTGACTGCGTTTAAGGGTTACTTGAGTCGTCATAGTCTAGGGCTAAGAGCGAAGCTTAGAAAGAGATTTTCTGCGCCATTGTCGGGGTTAAGTCCGAGTTAAGAAGCACTCTTTCACTCTAGGGAAGACCATCAATAGGATCAAATATTCTTTTTTGTTAAATGGATAAATTAAAGTGATGCAACGGCGATCGCTCTTCCAGTCGCCCTTCTGTGTCAATCCCCAAATAACTTTTTAATCTCTAGTACTAGGCAGAACCTCTGATTCATCAAGGCCGAAAAATTCCTGATCCACCTATTAAGAACAGGACTTCAGATTCACCACCTGGCCAGAACTTACGCATTGACAGGATTTCCATAATGTGTATTTGAGCTTCAGACTATTCCTTCCCAGTTATTGAGGTCAAGGCAGTTAGACTCTAAATTAT
>Ga0208854_1000273_pt1 | contig 12913 bp, 9 predicted proteins | sample LakMenEpi30Nov11_FD_150748 | JGI IMG/M metagenome (GOLD analysis project Ga0208854, IMG submission 150748) | Freshwater microbial communities from Lake Mendota, WI - 30NOV2011 deep hole epilimnion (SPAdes) | ecosystem: Environmental > Aquatic > Freshwater > Lake > Epilimnion/Euphotic zone ...
TGGAGAGTCAGCAACCTGCAAACAAACTTGATCAATCACTAAATAGAGCATTACGCTGATTCCACATATTGAAACAAAACCCCTTGACCGTAAGCACTTAAAGACTTTTGTATCTTGGACTACATTCTGAATTTGGAATTGCTGCCTACTCAGGATTAGCAAGCTCTTATGACAAGGTGACTAACCGTATTTTGTTATCATTTAGCAAAATCCCATACTTCTCGGCTTAGTCAGTTACAGAGAACATATCCCGATGGTAAACCAAGCAGTAGAACCCGCCGTAGCGATCGCTCTTCCCCGCACCAGTGAATCAGAAGACCTGAAAAAAATTCGCCATACCACCTCCCATGTCTTGGCCATGGCCGTCCAAAAACTATTTCCTAAAGCTCAAGTAACCATTGGCCCCTGGACAGAAACGGGTTTCTACTACGACTTTGACAATGAACAGCCTTTTACAGAGCAGGACTTAAAGGCGATCAAAAAAGAGATGACCAAGATCATCAACCAAAAATTGCCAGTTATTCGGGAAGAAATCAGCCGCAGTGAAGCTGAACAACGGATTCGGGCCATCAATGAACCCTATAAACTCGAAATTTTGTCCAGTATTCAGGAGCCAATTACCCTCTATCATCTGGGGGAACAATGGTGGGATCTCTGTGCTGGCCCCCACGTAGAAAATACCTCAGCCTTAAACCCCAAGGCGATCGAATTAGAAAGTGTGGCAGGAGCCTATTGGCGAGGTGATTCCAACAAAGCGCAGTTACAACGCATCTATGGCACAGCCTGGCAAACCCCAGAACAGTTAGCAGAATATAAACGCCGCAAAGAAGAGGCCCTGAAACGCGATCACCGCAAGTTAGGTAAACAATTAGGTCTCTTTCTCTTTGCTGATGAAGTCGGGCCCGGCTTACCCCTCTGGACTCCCAAGGGAACTATTCTGCGATCGCTGCTAGAAGACTTTTTGAAACAGGAACAACTGAAACGGGGCTATTTATCCGTCGTCACCCCCCACATTGCCAGGGTGGATTTATTTAAAACCTCTGGTCATTGGCAGAAATACAAAGAAGATATGTTCCCCATGATGGCCGAGGATGAAGCGGCCGTGACCTTGGAACAGGGATTTGTCCTGAAACCGATGAACTGTCCTTTCCATATTCAAATTTATAAAAATGAATTGCGTTCCTATCGAGATTTACCGATTCGTTTGGCTGAATTTGGCACTGTCTATCGCTACGAACAATCGGGAGAATTGGGCGGCTTAACCCGTGTGCGCGGCTTTACGGTGGATGATTCCCACTTATTTGTAATGCCAGAACAATTGGATGGGGAATTTTTAAGGGTTGTGGATCTGATTTTGGCCGTCTTTAAAAGTCTGCAACTCAAAAAATTTAAAGCCCGTTTATCCTTCCGCGATCCCGAATCCGACAAATATATTGGTTCCGATGAGGCTTGGGAAAAGGCCCAGGGCGCGATTCGTCGGGCGGTGCAACAGTTAGGCATGGACTATTTTGAAGCTCCTGGTGAAGCCGCTTTCTATGGCCCCAAACTGGATTTTATTTTCCAAGATGCCTTAGAACGGGAATGGCAACTGGGAACAGTACAAGTCGATTACAATTTGCCGGAACGCTTTGATCTCGAATATACGGCCTCCGATGGTTCTCGCCAACGCCCTGTCATGATTCACCGTGCCCCCTTTGGCTCTTTGGAACGGTTGATTGGTATTCTAATTGAGGAATATGCGGGAGATTTTCCCCTCTGGCTGGCCCCCATTCAAGCGCGGTTATTACCCGTCAGTGATGAGCAATTAGACTATGCTAAAACTGTTGTGGCCCAGATGCAGGCGGTGGGTATTCGAGCCGAAGTAGATAGCAGTGGAGAACGCTTAGGTAAAATGATTCGCAATGCTGAAACTCAAAAAATTCCAGTGATGGCGGTGATTGGAGCCAAGGAGGTGGAATCCCAAGGCTTAAGTGTGCGTACCCGTGCTTCGGGAGAATTGGGAATGCTCTTAGTGACAGAAGCGATCGCTAAAATGCAAACGGCTATTACTGATCATGGCTATTTTTAAAGATTTTCCTGGGCATTTAGTCCACTAAAATTAAGGAGGTAGCCCGCGTTATCTCCATTAAGTTCAATTCTGAAGGGTATTGTTCATGAACACTCTGACCTCAACCCTCTACGACATCGATTTCAATTTATGGATAGAACAAACTATCAATCAACTCAAAAAAGGGAATTTAAAAGACCTGGACATTAAAAATCTGGTTGAAGAAATTGAATCAATGGGACGTAGTGAAAAACGGGAAATCTACAGCCGCTTAAAAGTGTTACTCATACACTTACTTAAGTGGAAATACCAACCTTATAAAAAAACAAGCAGTTGGATTGCTACCATCAATGAACAACGCACTCAGATTAATTTAATCCTCAAAGATAGTCCTAGTCTAAAACCCTACCTCAGAGATAATTGGGAAGATTGCTATCAAGACGCACGCATTGATACCGCCACTGAAACGTTTCTTCCCCTGGAGACTTTTCCCTGGGAATGTCCCTTTACTCCAGAGCAGATTTTAACCCCTGGTTTTATCCCTTAATCAAATAATCAATAATTTGTTATCACCTCTAAATTAGTTACCATCCATTCTTGAATTTGAACGATCAAAATCTAACTCCACTTTTCTCTCGTCAGAAATTTCTGCGCTATGGAGCCCTTGGGATAGCGTTGGCGATGATGGGCAATAGTTGTCATGAAAATGAAAAATCTCTCCCCCTGCATATTGGTATTAATGATTGGGTTGGCTACCAAATTATTCGCTATGCTCAACAATCACAGCTGCTCAAAAAAAGACAGATTTCCCTCGATTTAATCTATTTTAGTAATTTGCAAGATGCCACTAGGGCGATGTTGAATGGAGCTTTAGATGCAACTTTTACCACTCTCTGGGATTTGATGCAGCCGAGTCCCTATCATGAGAGAGTTAAACCCATGATTCTCTGGATCACAGATATTTCTCACGGTAGCGATGGCATTGTGGCTCGTTTCCCGTTTCAAAACTTGGCGGATTTAAAGGGTAAAAAAGTTGGCGTTAAGTTTGGGACAATTAATCAATTAATTTTATTAGAGGCGATCGCCCTCAATCATCTTTCTGCCAGGGATCTAATCTTGATCAATCTTGTCGATGATGTCGCTGTTGACCACATTATCCAGGGTGCGATCGATGCAACGGTGATTTGGCAGCCCCGTTTAGGAGAAGTGGCCCACCGGATTGGCGGCAAGATTATTTATACGACGGCCCAGACCCGAAGTTTAGTGATTGATCTGATTGCAACTCGTCAATCTCTTTTTGCAGAAAAACAGGATCGCTTTCGCCGTTTATTTTGGGTTTGGTTAGATATCATCAATGTGTTGGAGAAATCGCCTGATACCCTTTTTTCGGTTTTAGGTCAGACCTTACAGCGATCGCCCCAGTCTATGGCCACCGATTATCAAGGGTTAACACCCGGCGATCAACGTCTGAATCGAGAAATTTTGGGTTCACCCACCGCGATCGCCTCAGCAATTGAGAAAATAACCGAATTAATGAATACCAGTTATTATAATCACAAAAAACTTTATACCAATTTAGGATTCGATCCGCACTTTATTAATAGCAGTCTAGATTTATGGACACCCCTCCCGTAAAGTCGAAGTTAACCCATTATCTTTCCTTGGTTGTTGGTTCTGTTCTACTTCTGACAACGACGGGAACCTTAATCATCAATGCCCGCATTTCCCAAATCCAACTAGAGAATTTAATTTCTCAGCGTGCTGATACCATTGCTCATGGCATTGAATATGCCACCGAAAATTTAGTCGATTCTCAACAAAGTGCCATTGTTCAGCGTATTATTCAAAACTATGCAACCCTGCCGGAAATTCTCCAAATTGAGCTACTAGATCCTAAAGGTAAAATCCTGGCCAGTAGCCCCAATGATAGTCAAAGCCAAGCCTTTTGGCAACCCATTCGTCAACAGTTGGCAACCCAGTTTACCCAGGCTTCTCAACAAGGTAAAGAACTCAATATTTTACCAACCAAAACATCCCATCCTCTGTTTATTAAAATTGTCCCGTTGAGCAGTGTTCTCTTTGGGAATCAAGAGCACTTTGGACTTATTATTGTGGTTGTCAATTTAGAACCTATACAACAGCAATCGACTCATTTTTTGATTGCCAATGCTAGTTTATCAATCACGGGGATTGTCTTAGCTTTAGGGGTTGCCTATTGGGCTATTCGACAGCGTTTGCTAATTCCACTTCAGCAACTTCAAAGCGCGGTTCAAAATCAGGTTCAAGGCGAAATGATCGAGTTGCCACCGTTACGGGAGGATGAAATTGGCTTTTTGGCTAAAACCCTGCAACAAAAATGGTTAGAATTAGCGATACTCACCCAAACCTTAGAACAAAAAGTCAGCGATCGCACCGAAGAATGGCGGCAATCTCAAGATTTTTTACAGAGCCTTTTAGACTATTTACCCGTCGCCCTATTTGTGAAAAATGCCAAGGTTGATCATTTTGGTGAAATAGTGCTTTGGAATCCCAAAAGTGAACAATTATTTGGGCTAACGAATCAGGAGGTGATCGGTAAAACGGTTTTTGATCTTCATTCTTTAGAACAAGCTAAATTGTTTGATCAGGCTGATCGAGAATGTGTGGCCAGTAAAACCTTAATTAATATTGCAGAAGAAACGATTGATTCCTATCTCAATGGCCGTATTTATTTGCATACCATTAAAGTTCCTCTCTTGAATCAGCAAGGAGAACCGGAATATTTACTCTGTATTTCTGAGGATATCACCGCCAGAAAAATTGCCGAAGATAATTTATTTGCCCTTAATCAAGAGTTAGAAGTTCGTATTGAAGAAAGAACCAGTGCCTTGCAAAGTAGTGAGAATCGTTATCGTGCTCTGTTAGAAGGAGCTAGTGATGCGCTCTTAATTGCTAATCTGGCTGGCAAGATTTTAGAGGTGAATCAAAAGGCCATAGAACTTTTTGGTTATGACCGTCAGACCTTCACAAATTTGCATTTTTCCCAACTTCATCCCCCCCAGGAATCAGAACGTACCCAACGACAATTTATCGATATTATTAGTCAAGGTCAGGGACAGTTACTAGATACCTTAATTTGTCATCAGCAAGGCTATACAATTCCTGTGGATATTACGGGGAGTGTTGTGGAATACGAAGATCAGCGTATTGTGATTGGTAGTTTTCGCGATATTACGGAACAAAAACAGGCGATCGCCGAACGGAATCGGTTTTTATATATTATCGAAGCCAGCTTTAACGAAATTTATATTTTTGATGTGGCAAGATTACAATTACAATTTGTTAATTTAGGCGCAGTTCGCAATCTTGGTTATAGCAAAGAAACGCTATTAAAGATGAACTTTTTTAACCTGGCTCCTTCCTTTGATCAAGCTTCCTTTTCAGAATTATTGATGCCTCTAGGTCAACACCAGCAAAATCATTTGGTCTATGAAACCGAGCATCAACGGGCCGATAAGACCTGTTATCCTGTGGAAATTCATCTTCAACGTATTGACTATCGACATGATCAACTTTTTCTCGCTATTGGTAAGGATATCAGCGATCGCAAAAAAGCAGAGCAGGAAATTCAAAAAGCCCTCGAACAGGAGCGAGAATTGGCCCAATTAAAAAGTCAATTTATTGATGTTGCCTCCCATGAATTTAGAACCCCCTTAACGATTATTCTCAGTGCTGCCGAATTTTTACTCAAATACAATGCCAAATTAACGAAAGAGCGGAAAACTCATTACCTGCATCAAGTTTATAATGCGGGGATTAGGATGAAAGATATGATTGAAGATGTTTTAGTCTTGAGTCGTCTCGATGCCGGTAAAGTTCAACTTCACTGCACCCAATTCGATTTAAGGGAATTTTGTTCTATGCTAATCGAGGAAATTTATACTCAATTTCAGGAGAGTCATAGTATTAATTTTATATTTAACTCCTCTCTTCAAGCTCGAACCGAAACCAATGTTTTTTTACTGTCCGATAATGTTTATTTAGATCGCCGCATTCTGCATCACGTTCTCTCTAATTTACTGAGTAATGCGGTTAAATATTCTCCCCTTTGTGCCGACATTGATTTTAAAGTTGATCTTGATGAGCAGCAAATTCGTTTTCAAGTCAGCGATCGCGGTATTGGCATTCCAGCCGAAGACATCCCCTATATTTTTGACTCCTTTCATCGTGCCAATAATGTGGGCAATATTTCAGGAACCGGATTAGGCTTACACATTGTTCAACGCTATGTAGCCATTCATGGAGGCACGGTGAGATTAAGCAGTGAAGTCGATCAAGGCTCAATTTTTACCGTTATTATTCCCTATCTACCACCGCCCAGTTTAACCGCAGCATCTGAACCTGAGTTATCTAAGGGCGATCTCGATCAAATTGGCTAACATGGCTAACTGTTGAGCATCTAAACTATCCCAAGACCGAGGCGATTGACTATGAACCGCTAAAAGTCCCACCACCTGACCATTTTTTAATAAAGGTGCATTCATTAAAGCTTGACAATTGAGAGCATTCAAGATCGCCATTTCCGAAGTTGCCAAGGGACTGGTGGCTAAATGATCTAAACGGAGTATTTGCCCTGTTAAATAATAGTTTTCGTAGGAACTTAAAAACGCTAAATCCGCAAAAGCCAGATTGCGAGCCGAGGCCATCATCGGAACCACCACCTCTAGAAACAAGGACTGATCGGGATAGCTCAAAACAATCCGTGAACTTTGCAGAATCGTTTGTAAATAGTTAAGGGTCGATTGCAACAGGGGAAATAAGGCACGCGCCTGGCTGAACTGCTGAAGGGTATCTTGAAAAAGGGTTTCCCAAATTTGCTGTTTGCGAAGTTGTTCCTGAGCTTCCTTGGCCGTATCTAGGGCCCGTTGGGACTGAAGTAATCGCCGTACTCGTTGAGATAAAACGCCCCAGTGAATGGGTTTAGTAATATAGTCCGTTGCCCCCGCCGCAAAAGCCTGATCCACTGACTCCTGATCATCGAGGAACGTAATCATCAGAATGGGAGTAGTTGTACCACGCGAGAAACCTTGCAGTTTTTGACAACAGGTAAAGCCATCCATTTCCGGCATCATGGCATCTAATAACACAATATCTGGCTGTAAACGCTCAAATTTAGCCAGGGCCTCCTGCCCATTGGTGGCATCATCGGTGCGATAACCTTCCCCCTGCATGGCTAACCGCAGTAGCGTCCGCAAAGAATTATCATCATCAACAATCAGAATCAAAGGGGCTGGGGACGAAGACGCAATCGAATCAACCATGGGTACATTCACTTTGCAACGCTATTTTTACTTTCTCATACTCTGTCACCAAGCCTTGTCCCTGCTCTTTTGCCAGACTTAAATCCTCTGCACGGGCGAGATTTTCCAAGACTTTGCACTGTTTGGCAAAGTTAACGGCTCCGAGATTAGCACTACTTGACCCCAGAGAATGGGTGGACTGTCTCAGTTGATTCGCATCCCTAGCGGTAATCGCTTTTTGAATTTCCTCTAAGAGGAGAGGGGCAGTGTTTAAATAATCTTGGATAATGCCTTGAAGAATCATCTGCCCTTGAGAGCCTCCCAGTTTACGAATGGAATCTAGGACTTTAGCATCAATTATCTTTTCCGCCTCTGTTATGGGAGGAGTGGTAGGCATAGAGGTTGTTGTTGCTGCCGGAACGCTTTCAGATGAATTTTTAGCATCTAATCCTAGTCCTAGTTGCTGCGTTGCCTGACTGAGGGCATCTTCTAATTCCTTGATCCGAATCGGCTTGCTAATGTAGTCATTCATGCCGTTTTCTAAACACCGTTCGCGATCGCCGAGCATAGAATAGGCCGTTACTGCGACAATCCAGGGGCGTTGGGTGTGAGGATACTTAGTGCGAATAGCTTGGGTTGCTGATAAACCATCCATTTCCGGCATTTCCACATCCATTAAAATGAGATCGTAATCAGCTTGCTCTAGGGCATCTAAAACTTCCTTGCCATTACTGACCACATCAGCCCGATAACCCAATTTCTTGAGCAACAGTAGGGCCACTTGCTGATTAATCGTATTGTCCTCGGCCAACAAAATCCGAATCGACCCAGAAGTCTGATAGTTACTGGGACTACCTGTATTGGATTCCCGACGGACTGGCTCTCGCTGTCGAAGAGATGAGGCATCGGTCTGATTAAAGATTTGGATAAAGGTTTGATAGAGTTGGTGTGCTCTAATCGGATTCTGTAACCAAGCAGCAAATTGCACCGAGGTCTGGCCCCGTTGCTCTGTAGGAGATAGATAAACACCCGTTAACATAATGAGCGGTAAATCCCGTTGGGTCGGTAAAGCGCGAATCGCCTCGGCCAAACTAATACCATCCATCTCTGGCATTTTCAGATCTAAAATGGCGGCATCAAAATGTTCTTCAGCTTCTAAACAATGTAAAGCCTCTAGCGGGGACAAGCTCACCTGGGGAATTAAGCCCCATTTCTCCAAAAGAGCCTGTAAAAATTGACAATTATTAAAACTATCATCCACGATTAAAACTTTCCGCCCTTCCAGGGAAGGAGTTTCTAAGGGATGGGGCACTCCCTCCTCTGGAATCACCGCTTGCACCTTGGCAGTAAAGTAAAAAGTTGTTCCGGTTGTGTTGTCCCCTTGACCTGTTTGCCAATCGTCAGGAACATTGCCCGTTGCTCCTCCTTGACTCTCGACCCAAATCCCGCCCCCCATCATTTTCGTCAAGCGAGCACAGATAGCTAAACCTAAACCAGTACCACCATAGCGACGAGTAATAGAAGTGTTGACTTGGCTAAACGCTTTAAAGAGAAAATCTTGTTGTGGTTTAGAAATACCAATGCCTGTATCTTGAACTGAAAAACGAAGATTATAGACATTATCCTCCACCAGGGCAGGTGTAGCCACTTCAACGGCCACGGTAACAGTGCCATGCTCCGTAAATTTAACGGCATTACTCAGGAGGTTGACTAAAACTTGTCGTAAGCGGGTGACATCTCCAATTATGCTTTGGGGAACAGCCGGATCAAAACGATAGACTAATTCCAATTTTTTCGCACTGGCCCTGGGAATGACTAAATCTAGAGCCTCTTCAATACATTGAGTCAGTTCAAAGGGATGTTCTTCCAGTTCCAGTTTGCCCGATTCAATTTTGGAAAAGTCGAGAATATCATTAATCAGAGTCAGGAGGTTTTCGCCACTATTGCGAATAATCTCTGTATAGTATTGCTGCTGAGAACTGAGGGTAGTATCCAATAATAATCCAGTCATGCCAATAATGGCATTCATGGGAGTACGAATTTCATGGCTCATGGTGGCCAGAAATTCACTTTTGGCTTGATTGGCCATTTCTGCGGCATGGGTAGCTAGGGATAATTCTTCATTTTGTTCCGCTAACTGTCGGCGAATTTTGCGTTCCTGTTCTAGGGATTTCGCTTGAGCCAGGGCAATACCCACTTGGGCCGCCACGGCTTCGAGCAATTCCACTTCATCCTCATGCCAATGACGATACTGGGTACAGTGGTGTAACACAACAATACCATTGGGTTTGCCTTGATAGGAGGTTCGCACCGCGATGAGGGATTTGACTCCCAGTTGGAGATACAGCGATCGCTCGGATTCCAGTAGTTCTTCGGTGTCAATATTTTCAGAAATGACAGCCTGGTCTTGGGTTAAAATCTTTTTCAGATGGGCACTATCCATCAAAGGGAGATCCATTTTCAGCATCGAATCCACCCCTTCGGTCAAATACTCAGCCACACACAGTAGGGGAGAGGCGGTTTGCTCCAGATAGGTGAGGATCACACAACGATTCACCTCAAAAGTGGCCCCGATTTGATTAACTGTCGTCTGAAAAATTTGCTGACTATCTAGACTGCCCCGAATTTCCTCGGTGATTTTTTTAAGTAAAACTGTCCACCGTAGTTTTTGCTCCAACATTTGCTCAGCCTGTTTGCGAGGTGTGATATCTCGATAAAGCCATAAATACCCAAAAGATTCATTGTTCATTTCAATGGGAACGTAGTCTCTCTCTAGGATTCGGCCATCTCGTAAATAGATTTCTTCATTGATTACCAGACGGGAAGGATGAACTAGATGATCTGAACGTGGGTCAAATTCATTCGGTTTTACCAGCAGGGTTTTAATCCGCAAAGTCAAGAGGGAGAAATCAACTCCGATCAAACTTTCTACTTTAGTTTGAATGCCAAAAAGACGGCAGAATTCTTGATTCGCTAAAACAATTTGGCCGACTTCATTTTCCACCAGAATGCCAGACCGTAAGTTGTGAATGAGGGCTGTAAGGCGAGTGGTGGTGGTGCGGAGCACATGATCTGCTTCCCTGATTTCTCTTTCCGCAGCCTGCTGCTCTAAAAGGGCCTGCTCTAGGCGATCGCGGGTATGTTTTAATTCCAAATGGGTTTTAACCCTGGCCAACAGTTCGGGCGGATTAAAGGGTTTCGTGACATAATCTACCGCTCCCTGTTCAAAGGCTTGGAGAAGGTGCATCGTCTCACTACTAGCGGTTAAGAAAATAATGGGAATATCAGAGGTTTCAGGATTTTCCTTGAGTTTGGCACAGACCTCTAGACCATCCATTTCTGGCATCATCAGATCCAAAAGGATCAAATCAGGATGGGCCAAATTGACTCGATCTAAAACATCCCGTCCAGAGGTAACAAAAGTCGTTGCATAGCCAATCGCCTCTAATAATTCGGTGATCAGATGAACGTTGGCGCGAATATCGTCAACAACCAAAACGAGAAATTTCTCTGGGGTGAAAGGTTCCATAGTTTGAATACCAAAGCTTAGGGGCCGGTAAAAACCGCAGATTCAATGTCTTGACGACTGAGCGAATACTTAAAACTTCGTGTCACTTCCGGTTGAGCTGCTTGGGAAAAGTAATGAACGATCAATTCTTCCACTTCCAGACAAAGTTCCCCCTGCCAGGCAGGATATTGAATTTTCCAACAATGAAGATTGTGACGATCTTGCTGACAGCCAAGTTCAGTTAACCAGGCTTCGATCGCTGGCAAGGGGTGATTATAAAGGGGAGTATCCGAGGACGGTAGAGACATAGGCAAAAGGCAAAATCGTCAAGGTTAGATATTGTATTTTAGGCAATAAATATTTCAGAAATAGAATAATTTAGAATAGTTTAACTTTCATTATTCAGGATCTCTGTTAAAACTGAGGTTATTTTCTCCTTGAATCTTCTCTTCCAGAGATTCTGTTCAATAACTCAAGCCCAAATTAGCCGTCAGTCCGAGAGCATCTCCCCGGAGCCAAGCCACCAGCAGGGCCAGTCCCAAACAGCCCACCAGGGTCAGCCCCAGCAGGCAGAGGGCAAAAATTTCTCCCGCCGATAGGGGACGATCATTGGGGTCAAGATAGGCAGTACGAGACAAGCCCTGATCATCCGTATTTATCGTTGAGGGTTCAAGGGGAACTTGAATCACATGATAACGGGAATAACCAATTTTGAGATCGTACAGCGATCGCCGTTCAGGATGACTGAGAATGGCATAGGCTTCATTTAATCGCTGAAATTTAAAGGTGGCCACTTCCGCCGCCAACAGAGTGGTATCAGGATGATAACGTTTACTCAGTTCCCGATAGGCACGGCGAATTTCAATGGCCGAGGCAGACGGATGCAGTCCTAAAATAGCATAATGACTATTGAGTAGTCGGGTTTGGGGGGGCAATTGCCGGGTTGCTGACTGACGAGTGTTCTGTTTTTGTTCCACAAAAGTTCTGCGTCTTAACCATTGTTTGCCCTATTTTAGCTAAATTTCCTGGATAAAATTCACGATCAAAGAAACGCAATATTAGAGGATCAGCATAGTTGCTGAGGAATCTTGCCTCTTTTTCGATCAATCCTATAATCAAAATGTTATCTGTGATATTTCTTCCCTATGAATTTCTTTAGAATCTGGGCGATCGCCGCTAATGGTTTTCGAGAAGTGATCCGCGATCGCATTTTGTATGTGATTGGTTTCTTTGCGATCCTGATGGCTCTGGCGCTGAGACTCTTGCCCGAAATTTCCGTTGGCGCAGACGGTAAAATCTTTCTGGATCTGGGTTTAGCTGCTACGTCTCTATTAGGTGCGATCGTTGCTATTTTTGTTGGCACAGGTTTAATCAATAAGGAAATTGAAAAACGCACAGTTTTAGTACTTATTCCCAAGCCGATTAGTCGGACAGAATTTATTATCGGTAAACATTTAGGTTTATCAGCAGTTCTGGCCGTGATGATTGGAGCTATGACTATCATCTATTTGCTGATGTTACTCTGGGCGAAAATTCCCTTCTCCTTAACCAGTATTCTCATTTCCCAGACATTTTTGCTCTTGGAATTGGCGGTCTTAACGGCGGTGGCCATTCTCTTTGGCGTTTTTACCAGTTCGATTTTGGCCACTCTCTTTAGTTTTGGTGTTTACTTTATGGGTCACATTAGTCGAGATCTACTGAAACTCGGTGCCATTACCAAGAATGCCAATATTGAAACCTTGACGCGATCGCTATACTTGGTCTTACCGAATTTAGAACGATTTAACTTAAAAAATGATGCGGTTTATGGTCTTCTGCCCTCGACAACAGAATTGCTGAGTAGTGCTCTCTACGGCTTCTTATATATTGTCTTGTTACTAACCTTTGCCAATCTCATTTTTGCTCGACGACAATTTTAAGCGTGAAGGTCGTCAACACACCTGATCATGGAATAACGAAGTATAACGGGGTTAATCGGACCAAAAAGAATCTTGTCGATAAGAGAATTCCCTCCTTTTTTTGCTACAATCGTTATTAAGTTTCAAACCGCGTAGGTTGCGCGATTGTTGGAATTGACAA
>Ga0208854_1000275_pt1 | contig 12857 bp, 17 predicted proteins | sample LakMenEpi30Nov11_FD_150748 | JGI IMG/M metagenome (GOLD analysis project Ga0208854, IMG submission 150748) | Freshwater microbial communities from Lake Mendota, WI - 30NOV2011 deep hole epilimnion (SPAdes) | ecosystem: Environmental > Aquatic > Freshwater > Lake > Epilimnion/Euphotic zone ...
GTGCTAGCGGAACGGCCGTGGCCGCCGCTGTGGCCGCTGCATTATGCACGCACTTCGCGACACGCCCAGAAACGGAAATAGACATTTTAGTGGGTTGATGCTTGACATTTTGAGAAAATGGGTGCATGGGATTATTTGACCGCAAACGCACCATTGAAACAGTCGCGCCAACGCGCGGTGCTGATGTTGCTGCACAAATTGGGCCAGCTCCAACACTAGATGCGTTTTATCCATTTGGTGGAGCTGATTATTTAGCAACCCGCGAAGAAGCTATGTCTGTTCCAGCCATCGCTCGAGCTAGAAACATGATTTGTAATTCCATCGCAACAATTCCGCTTATCACACGAGATAAAGCCACCGGCACAATTATTGACCAGCCAATTGTCATTGATGATCCAGATCGCAGAGTGCCGGGGGCCGTTAGTTGGGTATGGGCGTGCGAGGATTTATTATTTACGGGATTTTCATATTTTCAGGTGATGTCGCTTTTTGCTGACACATTTAGAGTAAGAGAAATGTGGCGCGTTGCTCCTAATCGTGTTGGTGTTTTCTTAAACGATAAAGGCACCCAAATTGAGTATTACACAGTTGATGGAATGCAAGTGCCGGATAGCGGCGTTGGATCGCTTGTTGTGTTTTATGGCAATGATGAAGGTCTACTCAACAGAGCTGGTCGCACAATAAGAGCCGGTGCGGAACTCGAGCGTGCGGCCGCAATGTATGCACGCGAACCTGTGCCATCAATGGTTTTAAAATCAAATGGCACAGCATTGCCAGCTGACCGCATTGCCAAATTGCTGGATGCTTGGGGGGCAGCAAGAAGAAATCGCGGAACGGCATTCCTCAATGCGGACATCACAATGGAAACTGTTGGCTTCACACCGGAGCAAATTGGCCTAAACGCAGCACGCGAAATAATTGCCACAGAATTAGCCCGTGCCGTTGGCATTCCGGCTTACTTTATTGATGCGCCGACTGGATCATCCATGACCTATCAAAACGCCCAAACGGCGCGTCAAACTCTTTTGGATTTCTCGTTGCTCCCGTTGATGAACAGCTTGACCAGCCGGCTTTCAATGCCAGATTTCACGCCATCAACACAGCGCGTTGAATTTGATTTGAAGGCGTACTTGCGCGGATCAGAAAAAGAGCGTGCAGAAATTTACAAGATTTTGTTCGACATCGGAGCAATCACTACCGATGAAATTAGACAGATGGAGGATATGATCTCATGAAGCTAACAACACCAATGGAAATTACGGCAGCTGATTCGGACTCAAGAACAATTACCGGTCGCATAGTTGCATTCAATGAACAAGCAAATGCCAGCACAGGCAAAGTCACTTTTGCCCGTGGATCAATTGTGCCTCAAGATGTTTTTTTAAACCTTGAGCATGACAACACACGCCGAATTGGAAAGAGCATTGCTATGAGTGTGAATGATAAAGAAATGACAGCGACTTTCAAGATTGCTAACACCACAGCCGGCACCGATGCGCTTACAGAGGCAATGGAAGGCTTACGCGATGGATTTAGCATTGAATTGGCTGTTGATAATTATGAAATGCAAAAAGATGGCACAATGAAAGTTTTGAATGGCCAGCTCAAAGGCGTTGCACTAGTTACTGAACCAGCCGTGCGATCTGCACGCGTTTCAGAAGTAGCAGCATCAGAAGATTCTGAAACTGAAATAGTTGCAGAGACATCAAACCCAAATGAAGGAGACAAAGTGGATAACACTACCGAAAACACCGCTCCTGCCGTTGAACCGGTAGAGGCTCCAGCTGAGGCTGTTCAGGCATCACGACCTGCCTATTACACAGCTCCACGATCACCAATTGTGTCAAAGGTTTCATACCTTGAGCACTATTTAAAGGCAACAATTCTTCATGATGAAGATTCACGCCAATACATCAAGGCCGCCGATAATACGACTGGCACAGCTCCAGGAATGGTGCCAACGCCTCAAAGCACACAGGTTGTTAATGCATTGGCTAACGCTGATCGCGGAATGATTGATGCGCTAAGCCGTGAAACTCTTGTTGGCGAAGGAATGACATTTGAAATTCCTCGCGTTACTGCTGTGCCTACTGTGGCAAATGTTGCAGAAAATGCAGCTGTTACAGAATCATCACTATCAGCAACATTTTTGAGCGTACCCGTACAATCCTTCAAAGGCCGTGCGATTTCCACAGTAGAGCTCATCGATCGCAGCCGACCAGAATATCTAACGGCTCTTTTGCAGAATCTTGAATTTGCTTATGCAAAAGTAACTGATGAATTTGCCGTTGGCACAATTGCTGGTGCAGGTCAGCAAACTGGTGTGAATGCAAACTCATCAACAGGATTCTTGGCTTACACATCTCAAGCTGCTGGTGCTGTTTATTCATCATCACTTGGATTTGCTCGTAACATCGTTGTGAGTCCGGGACAATGGACGAACATTATGGGCTATAACGATAATGGCGCACCGCTATACAACGCAGCGCAACCATCAAATGCAGCCGGTAATGTGAGAGGCGATTCATTGCGCGGTGTAGTTTCACCGGGTCTTAATCTTTTTGTTTCTCGCTCAATCGGTAACGCTGGCCCAACAACATCAACCGGAGATTTCTCAATGGTAGTTGTTAATCCAGATGCTTGGACATGGTATGAGTCACCACGCTTTACATTGCGCACAGCAATTCAGAGCGATGGAACCATTGATATTCTTTACTATGGCTATGCAGCAATTGCTCCAAAGATTCCATTTGGCGCATGCTGGAACCAGACCTGATAACTAAAAAATCAAAATCGGTAGCGGTCGCTCCCGAACGCTACTGACACGAAAGGAACCGAGATGCCAGCAATAGTCACAGCCTCACAGCTACGATCCATTCTTGGTGTCTCGGTTTCTTTATATTCTGACGCACAACTTGATTCATTTATTGATTCAGCCGAGCAAACGATTTTGCCTTTACTTACGCAATACCAATCATCGGTGACATTTGCCAATGTGAGTGATTCCGTCATTTATTTCACTACAATTCGGCCAAATTATTTTGTGCCGGGGCAGTCTGTCATTGTTACCGGGGCCGGAACATACAATGGCACTTACACAGTCACCGATGATCGTATTGAGCCTTATACATTTACAGCTGCGACAGCCGCGGCTGATCGCACATACCCATTGCCATTTATTCCAAGCGCATTGGCTACTTTATCCGGTGCATCAGCCGCGCAACTTTATGCCAGCACACCGCCTATTGAAAACGCGATTTTGGTTGTTTCGGTTGAGATTTTCCAGAGCATTACAGCTCCCGGCAATCAAATCATGTCAGACACATTCCAGCCGCAACCATTTATTTTAGGCCGAAGCCTTACAAATAGAGTCGTTGGGTTGCTTGGGCCATTTTTGGATGTTGAGGCAATGTGCCAATGACAATTGAAGCTGACATCAGAACACCATTGCAAACAACACTTTCCACAATTGCTGCCAATGTCTATAATGGCATTCCGGAGACAATGACAAGCCCAAGCATCGTTTTAATCCCGGGAACGCCGTATCTGGAAAGCGTTTTAATCAATGGCGCAACAACTAAAGTTAAAATCAATTTGACTGTAACCGGTGTTGTTGCTTATATGAACAACGCAGCGGCTTTGGACAATCTAGAACAATTGATGATTGACATCATCAGCACAATGCCCGATGGATATGAAGTCGGCGATGTGAATCAACCTCAATCATTGGAAGTCGGTGCAGGTAAATACCTGATAGCCGATTTACAAGTCAGCACCTATTACACCAACTAAGGAGAAATCATGCCAACAACAATCGTCACCGGCAGAGACATCACTTTCACCATTGCTGGTGATACTTATGATGCACAGGCCACATCCGCAATCTTAACTATTGATTCAACAATCAATACATATCAAACACTCGATGGAAAAGCTTATTTCACCACGGATTCGCAAGGATCATTTGCTGTTGAAATGCTTGCCGACTGGCCAGCTGGTGGATCATTGTGCAACGCACTTTGGACAGCGGCAGACACAGCACCAAACACACCATTGGCGGTTGTCTTTACAGCTGCATCAGGATCGGTGTTCAACTTTGATGTCCAGCCAATTTTCCCATCAGCTGGAGGCACAGCACCAGATGCACAGACTGTTTCACTAGCATTCACCTGTGTAACTACACCAACACTATAAAAAGGAGATCGGGAGCATGAAACTACAAGTCACAATTGAATTCGTAACGGGGGAGAACGAAACCTATCTTGTTCTCCCACCAGAATTCATGAAATGGGAACAAAAAACTGGAAACACAATTCAGCAAATAGCCGAGAAATTGGGAATTGCGGATTTAATGTTTTTGGCGTATCACTCAATGAAGCGCGAGGCAGCCGGTAAAACTGTTAAGCCATTTGAGGTGTGGTGCGAAACTGTGATTGACATCAGCATTGGAGAAACCGAACACCCAAAAGTTACGAGCCGGGAACAATAAACCGGATTATTTGGGAATTGGCCATCGAAACAGGATTGTCACGATCAGAGTTTCAAACAGCGGAAGATGTTTTTACTGTGTATGACATTTTGAGGAGGCGCAATGGCAACTAAATCATCTAGAGACACCGGCACCTTTTCTTTTACTGTAGAGCCTTTAGAATTGAAAAATCTATTTAGGCTTTTGTCTGCATTGCCAAAAGAAGTTCAAGATCAAGTAAGAACCGAAGCTCAAACTATGTCAAAGAGGCTTGCCGGGCAACTTATGCAATTTGGCCTTGTATCTCCAACACCACAAGCAAAATTGGTTATGGATTCAATCACCACACCACGCGACCGGTTAATTCGTGTTGATATTGGTGGCACAAAGCAAGTCGGCCGTAAATACGGCGGCAAAACAGGCAAAGGTGGCAAGCGCACAAATCAATCAAGAGCTGCCGCTGGAACGCTTTTATGGGGATCAGAATATGGCTCCCATCCCGGCATTGATAGAGCTGGTAGAAGATACACAAACAGATTTAAGGCTCCAGCAAATCCAAGCGGTTATTGGATAACACCAGCTGTTGATTTTTACACGCCCGTTGTTGCAAAAGAATATATTGCAATGGTTCAAACACTTATCAGAGCGAACGGACTAGATTAATGGCAAAAATTCCAAAAGTCACAGTAACCTTTGATGCTGATTTAGATTCGTTAAAAAAAGGCGTTAAAGGCGCAACAACCGAGGTTGATTCATTTGGCACTAAGGTTGGCGATTTTAGCAAAAAGGCGGCTTTGGCATTTGCCGCTGTGGCCGCTGCCGCTGGAGCAATGGCCATCAAAATTGGCGTTGATGCTGTCAAAGCTGCCAGCGATTTAAGTGAAACAATTTCAAAGGTTAATGTTTTATTTGGTGACACAGCCAAAGACATTGAAAAATTTGCGGATAGTGCAGCATCATCTTTAGGCCAGACCAAGCAACAAGCGTTGGATGCAGCTGCAACATTTGCCACATTTGGTCGAGCTGCCGGATTGAGCGGCAAAGATTTATCAGGTTTTTCAACAGGTTTTGTTCAATTAGCTTCCGATCTTGCTTCATTTAATAACACATCACCCGAGCAAGCAATCAATGCAATTGGCTCAGCATTACGCGGTGAAGCCGAACCATTGCGTGCATACGGCGTTTTGCTTGATGATGCATCCTTGCGCCAAGCCGCTTTGGAATTGGGAATTGTCAGCACAACCAAAAACGCATTGACACCACAACAAAAGGTTTTAGCGGCACAAGCTCTTATTTACAAGCAAACATCAGCTGCACAAGGCGATTTTGAGCGCACCAGCGATGGCCTAGCCAACAAAACACGCATTCTTACAGCTCAATTAGAAAACGCCAAAGTCACTATTGGAACGGCACTTTTGCCCGTTGTTTTAGAATTGGCAACTTTGTTTTCAGAAAAGGTTATTCCCATTGTCCAACAAGTAGCAGATGCTTTTGGTTCAAATGCGGATGGTATGAGCGGCACATTGCACACTTTGGCGGATGGAATAAAAAGCTTTGTGCAACCTATTTTTGAAGGTTTTAAATCAGCTTTTGATAAAATAAAAGCCACAGTTATTGAAAACAAGGATGAATTCCAAGCTTTCTTTGATGTAATTAAGGCTGCCGCACCGATTATTGGAACTGTAATTGGTAAAGCTTTTAGCATTATTGGTGACATTGCAAGTGTTGTTTTAAACATTATGGCAAATGTCGTAGGAGCTTTGCGAGGATTAGTCAATACAGCAATTGATTTAATAAACATTGCAATTCGAGGTTTTAATTTGCTAAAGCCGGGCGCAGACATTTCACCTATTTCTAAAATTGGTATTGGTGGTTCTAGTGGCGGTTTTGCAATAGGAGGCGCGCCGGGTGCAATTTCAGGCGGTAAAGGATCAACTGGTGGAGGCGTTACTGGAGGCGTTACTGGAGGCGTTACCGGAGGCGTTACCGGAGGCGTTACCGGAGGTGGAACGCTTGGCGGTGGAACATCAGGAGCCAGCACAAGCGGTATAGCCGCCGTGACCAAAAAAGTGACAAAAGTGATAGATGATGTTGCTGGTGCGTTTGATACTTTTACAAGTGGCACGACCACTCTTGCAGGTGTTATGGCGGCTTCAAACCAACCATTCAGGTTTGGCACATCCGGGGTAAATACAAACACGCTGGCAGGCATTATGGCCGCATCAGCGCAACCAACAGTCACAATAAATGTCAATGCTCCATCAATTATTGATGAGGAGGCATTTAGCCGAGCAACTACAAACGCTTTAAACAATTCATCATTTAGAGGTACAAACGGAGCCAATAATCTGGTGTTTTTATGACACTTTTTAATCCTGTTTGGCGCGTTAAAATTGCAGGTATTCAATACACAAATTATGTGTTGGCCAACCTTTCGACCACATCAGGTCGCACAAACATTTATGAACAAGCAAATGCCGGATATGTAAGCCTTGAGCTAATCAATCTAGATCAATCCAACATTGACATTGAAATCAATGATTCCGTGACCATTGAATTGCAAGATTCCACAGCTACATTTGTGCCAATCTTTGGCGGCACAGTCGTTGATTTAGGCATTGGCATAGCCGCATCCGGTGTTGTCGGAATCAACCAATCGGTCAAAATTACAGCTGTGGGAGCTTTGGCTAGATTGCCAAAAGCTTTGACTAATGGCGTTTTGTCACAGGATTTTGATGGGGATCAGATTCTGACCATTCTTACAGATTTGCTTATCAACTCTTGGAATGAAGTGCCAGCAGCTTTGACATGGGCTGCCTATGACCCAACAACTCAATGGCAGGATGCAGAAAACACGGGATTAGGCGAAATTGACACACCGGGCAGCTATGAATTGGCACAAAGATCATCATCAACTATTGATGTTTATTCATTGGTTTCAGCTCTGGCAACATCAGGATTGGGCTATATCTACGAAAACGCTCAAGGCCAAATCTCTTATGCCTCGGCAGACCATCGCTCAATCTATTTGGCCACTAATGGCTACACCGATGTGTCAGCAGCTCAGGCACTAGCTAATTCATTATTTGTGCAAACTAGAGCTGGTGACATTCGAAACGAGATTGTGCTCAAATATGGCACCAACTCAAACTCAGAGGTTACAGACAGCGATGCAGATTCCATTTTGGCTTATGGCAAATTAGCTCAAATCATCACAACAACAGTCAAACACCAAAATGATGCTGAGGATCAAGCCGCTTTTTATCTAACTCTTAGAGCCTACCCACAGGCTAATTTTAATCAAATTACATTTGAGCTGACAAACTCAGAAATTGATGATGCTGACCGCGATGCCTTAATTGGCATTTTTATGGGCTTGCCTTTGCGCATTACCAATTTGCCGCTCAACATGGCCTCCGGCACATATCTTGGATTTGTTGAAGGCTGGTCATGGCGTGCCTCTTACAACAGCGTTTCTGTCACGGCTATCCTTTCGCCATTGTCATTCTCATTGCAAGCCATGCAATGGCAGGATGTAGCAATTGCAGAACAATGGAACACAATTAGCGGAAGCCTAAATTGGGCTGATGCGTTAGTCGTAGCGTAAGGAGAAAACATGAGTAATCCAACAACCCCGTTTTCGTGGCAAATGCCTACGGCAACGGATTTGGTAACAGATTTACCTGCTGACTTTGAAGTCTTTGGGCAAGCTGTTGCCACATCAATGGCTGATTTATTAGGTGGAACAACAGGCCAAATTCTTTCAAAAACAACTAATGCCGACATGGATTTTACATGGACAACGCCTAATCCGGGTGACATCACAGGTGTAACAGCTGGCACAGGTATCTCAGGCGGTGGCACATCGGGTGATGTAACAGTCACAAACTCGATGGCAACAGCTATTGATGCAAAAGGCGATTTAATCGCTGGAACTGCTGCTGATACTTTTAGCCGATTAGCAATAGGCACAAATAATCAAGTTTTGACCGCTGATAGTGCGCAGGCAACTGGTATGAAATGGGCTACACCAAGCGGTAGTGCATTAACATTGTCACAAATTGCAACTGGTTCAATGACCGGAACATCAGTAACAATCTCATCACTCAGCGCATATGACACAATTATTCTTCAAATGACTGGCGTAACATGGGGAACAGGTGATAACAATATCCGCGTTAGAATCAACTCACTCACAACGGGAAATTATCTCAAGAATGGTTTTGCAATTGGTAGTGGTGGCAGCCGAATACGGCAATACCAACCAACGGCAACATCTCTTGCATTGCAAGACCCAGGTGATCAAGTTTATACGAATGCCACTAATAACTATTTTTACATTTTTACATCCTGCAAAAATGCGGGTTTTACTCAAGTCATTGCCGAAGGTTTTTATGGGGCAGCAGGTTCGGTTGATATTGCCACAGCGTTCAACGGAATGATTACATCAGCCGAAGCCGTTTCATCGTTGGTCTTAGCGACTGCAAGCGGTTACACATTTAACGCAGGTACTTACACAGTTTGGGGTGGATAATGTTTAGAATCGAACACAATGCCGAAACGGGCGAAATCAAAGAAATCCCATTAACGGCCGCTGAAATTGCATTTTTAGAAAAAGATGCAGATGCACCTAATCCGGTCAAGCAATTAACGGCAGAGGAAAAATTTGCTGCACTCGGTTTGACTGCTGATGATTTCAAGGCTTTGGGTTTGTGACATTTCCGCAAGGCACATTGCCTCGTTTGATTCAGGTTGCTTTGGCCGAGGTTGGCACAGCTGAAACTGGAAACAACGAGACAAAGTATGGCAAGCACATGAAAGCCGACAAGCTGCCGTGGTGTGGGTCATTTCTGAATTGGTGCGCGGATCAAGCTGGTGTGAAGGTGCCAAATGTGGTCAGCACCAAAGCCGGGGCCGAAGCATTTAAGAAAAACAAGCAATGGCACGAAACACCAAAGATTGGTGATTTTGTGTTTTTTGATTTTATTATTGATGACAAGGTGACCATCAATCACATCGGTTTGGTCATTCGGGCATCAGAAAAACAGATTGTGACTATCGAAGGCAATACATCAGGCGGTGGGGATCAGCGCAATGGTGGGGAAGTCATGGTCAAATCAAGAACTTTGGGAGCAAGGTCATTTGTTGTCGGTTACGGCCGACCAACTTATGGCGCGTTTTCGGGTGATTTGCCCGACCGACCAAAAGGAGAAAAATAATGGATAAAGCAAAAGCAATTGCCGCATCATGGGCTCGCTCATACATCGCAGCTGCATTGGCCGTTTATATGGCTGGTGGAGATTGGAAGCAAATAGCAATGGGTGGCGTGGCAGCTGTTGTGCCCGTCATTTTGCGCTGGCTCAATCCAGCTGACAAAGCATTTGGATCAACTGGAAAGTGATTTTGAAGCTACGCGCGGCAGGTTTAGCTTTAGGTTTATCGCTAAGCCTTGCCGGGTGTGGTTATGATGGATGGGTCAGGTATCCATGCCAAGAATTTGAGAATTGGAAAAACCCGGAATGTCAAAAACCACAATGCCAAGTAACTGGCACCTGCACCGAGGATGTGATTGGTGATGGCCTCCAAAAATAAAGAACGATTGAGCCAAGAGGACATCAAAGCGCGGCTTATGTTTCTAATTGGCTCGGTTTTGGCCATTGTGTTTTTCGTTGTTACTTTAGGCATTACTTACGCTTTGATTTTTGTGACTCAACCAATTGGCAACCAATCTCCTAATGATGCAGCTTTCATTGATTTGCTAAAGACTTTGGCAATCTTTCTTACCGGTTCATTGGGTGGTGTGTTGGCATCAAATGGACTCAAAGACAAACCAAAATCAGAATATGAAAAAACTATTGAACGGCGTTTAAGCGGTAACGACACGCCATGATTTGAGCGTGATTCTTGAAAATGTCGGCTATGCCTGTCACTCTGTATTTGGGAGCTGAGACACGGCTCCCAGAAACGGGAGCAAAAAATGACATCAGGTGAAATTGGTGTGTTTATATTTATGGTGTTGGCTTGCATTTTGTGGGCTATTTGCAGCTATGCGATTGGATACAAAGAAGGCCACAAAGATGGCTATCAGCGAGGCAAAGCCGTTGGCCGACATGCATCAGGTCAGGCGGTGCGCTAATGGCGTTCATGGACTCATACGAAGGCAACAAAGAGCGGACTGACAGGTGGATTGCCACATATCCGCAAGGCCGGCTTGAAACGCACATTGTTGAATTTAATGCTGAAAAAGGCTATGTGCTGGTTCAAGCTAAAGCATGGCGCAATCAGACAGAGATTAATCCTGCCGGCATTGATTATGCACATGGCTTTCTTGCAGCTTACAGCGAGAAAATGAGGCGTTGGATGATTGAAGATACCTGCACCTCGGCTTTGATGCGCGTGATGGCTTTGGTCATGGGTGGCACGGAGAAGGCCACAAAGGAGGTCATGGCATCGGTTAAGACGGAAACACGAGCTGCCGACTATGACTACTGGACAACAAAGCATGGCGATGTGCCAAGCTATAAGACCAGAGAAGAAGCTGAAGAAGCTGATGAAACTGGATGGGCGGTCAATGGCGTGCCAATGTGCTCACATGGATCAATGCGATGGAATCAAAGCAAACCCGATGCACCTAAAGCTTGGGCTGGCTACTTTTGCAGCGAGAAAATGAAAGAAAAGCAATGCAAACCTCAATGGCATGTATTGACAAGTGATGGCACCTTTAAGCCACAGGTGTGATTATGACAAAAAAACGATTGATTGTAAGCCTGTTGATTGTTGAAATTGTGCTATTGGTGGCAATGATTTGGATGTCGGTAAAATGAGCGATTACATTGAAATAATCCATCCACAAAGCATGACAGCCAAATTGCTGTGCAATGGTGTCGTAATTGAAGAATACAAAATTGAGCAATGTGACAAATGCTCACAGCTAAGGCGATTAGATCAATTTGGCTATCAAAAAGGTTATGACCGCACCGAAAACATTATTTGGTTTTGTGGTGATTGCCGATGATAGATCGCATTGAGGAGGTGCAATGCATGATTGCAGCCATATCACATTGCCATGACAGATCGGCTGACCACAGCTCACGCATAGTCAAAAACCTTTCATGGTTTGAGTATGTCGCACAGATGGGCGAATCAATGCTGGCTGAGATGGTGGTGGCCAAGCGATTGGGTTATGACTATCAACCTGGCATCACATGGGATAAATCAAAGGCTGATGTTGGCGAACACATTGAGGTCAAATGGTCAGCCAATCCCAACAGCAATTTGTGGATTCAGGAAAGCGACAGAGAAGATCGTGACATTGCTGTCTTAGTTACAGGCAACACACCAAAGATGCACATCGTGGGCTGGATGCCCGTAGCTGTGGCCAAAAAGCCGCGATATAAAAACACCAGCCAAAACAATTGGACTGTGCCACAGGTTAATCTGCAACCCATTGAAACATTAATAAGGAGCAATTATGCACATCCTTCAATTTGATTGCGCAATATGCAAGAAGCTTTACGGAAAGCCTAAACAACGTTTTGGATTAAAGAAAGGTGCTGAATTAACAGAGCATGAATGGTTTGCACAATGCATGGGCTGTGGCACATTTGGCATAAAGATCGTGGATGATGCTCGAATTGCTGAGTTGAGCCAATGATAAAGTTATCCACAGGTGTTATCCACAAGTGTGTGAAAGCTGTGGGACTCGCTCAAGATTACGCTCCTTGCTTGACATCATCATTACCATCTACACGAGGTAGCGAGCCGGTTAGCCGGATAGCTCGCAGCCGATGTTTGATGGTTTTGGCCGTGCTATGTGTAATTGGCATTACACCGGCTAATGCAACAGAAGCTGTTAAACAAACTACATCAATTGATTCTCTTAAGCTCTATGCACATTCAAGGATCATTAACTACAAAGAGTTTCAATGCTTTAACACGCTAATCACGAAGGAATCAAATTGGCGCGTAAAAGCAATCAACCCCAATGGCAATCACTTTGGGCTTGGGCAAATGCGAAATGTAAAGTATCGAAACCTTGATGGATTTAGAATGATTGATTGGACATTGCGATACATAGATCACAGGTATCAAGGCAAGATATGCAATGGAGCATTAGCTCATTGGAAGAAGCATGGGTGGCATTAGTGTCTTATCACTCTCAAAGAGCAGGTAACAGCTCGAAATGGAAGCAGATACGAAAGCGCATCATTGCCAGAGATCAAGGCATTTGTGCCTACTGTGGGGTTGAAGGTGCCACAACTGTGGATCATGTCTTGCCGGTTGCGCGGGGCGGTGACGATAATGAGTCCAATTTGGTCTGTGCATGCGTAAGATGCAACACATCGAAAGGAAAGAAGATGCCGTTCGATTTTTTTGAGCCCGTTTCCAC
>Ga0208854_1000277_pt1 | contig 12828 bp, 8 predicted proteins | sample LakMenEpi30Nov11_FD_150748 | JGI IMG/M metagenome (GOLD analysis project Ga0208854, IMG submission 150748) | Freshwater microbial communities from Lake Mendota, WI - 30NOV2011 deep hole epilimnion (SPAdes) | ecosystem: Environmental > Aquatic > Freshwater > Lake > Epilimnion/Euphotic zone ...
AGGAGGCCAAGGTTTTTACCAGACCACTTTTATCTTATAAGCCTTTATTCTGTAATCTCTTACACCTTAAGTTAATGGCATTCAGACCTGACCCCTTTTCTTCTCCTTTTGTTCTCTCATTTAAGGTTCAAATGGAGGAGTTGCAGTGGGACTTCCCCATCGCAACTCCTCTGTCTTTAAACAAACCCACATCAATCAATGAGAAGCAAAAGGAAGAATAAGAAAAAGGCTTGGGGCGAGCACCAGCGGATTGACATCCGCCGCTCTATAAGACGAAAGTTGTAAAAGCAGTGGGTGGGCGACTGAAACCCTGGCTAGCGAAGCGAAGGGCCCTTTTCCCGGAGGGAAGAGGGTTGGGTGTTGGGGGAAGAAAAAGAGAAAATGCTGGTGTAAAAGCAAAAAAGAAGAGGGTTGGGTGTTGGGGGAAGAAAAAGAGAAAAAGTAAAAGGAGGAAGTGACCGGCCCAGTGTTATTTCACTTCGAGGATTTTATCGAACAGTTTGAATGCTGCTTCTCGCATTTCCGGGTTGAAGTCGTGTCCGCCTTCTGGGTGAAGCACCTGCAAATTCTCGGGCTTCTTATAGAGCGAAAAAATCTTGCCTGCAGATGCAGCAACTCTATCCACACTATCTGATTTAAAATTGCTATCCATGGTAGGCGAGATGATAAGAGTATTTCGGGGTGCAAGTGCACCAATCATTTCGTGAAAATCAAACGGGATTTGTTCGAGCCTTCCTTTATAGGATGCAAGCTTAGGCATGTATCGCGTTTGGCACCAGCCTTTCTCTAACTCCCAGACCTTGGGGTTACCACCCATATAATCGAGATAAGAATCCAGTCCGCAACTAGAGACAATCACTTTGATGCGTTCATCAAAAACAGCGGTGTAAACGGAGTTATGCCCACCAAGAGATTGGCCTACTGCGCCAAAGTTATTGTGCGCAAGGTAAGGCAGAGTTTCCAGATAATCAAGACCACGGATATTATCCCAGACAGCTTTTAGCGTACCGCTTTCCCAACCTAAGGCTTTAATATCAGGGTGATACTTTGCAAGCAGCGGATAACTAGGCGATAAGGTGATATAACCCCGCTGGGTTAATTCCATCGCATAGCCACGATTGGCAACATTGCCTATGCCTACGACGGTGCTATGGCCTATTTGATTATTGGTGCCATGCAAGCAAAGCACCGCGCTTGCTTTTCTTTTTCTTGAAAGCACATCCTTAGGGATGCAAAGATAAGCTGTCACACGGGAGTTGGGCTCGCTGGCATAGGAGATTAATTTTCGCACGTAGGTGCCACCATCAAATTCTTCTTCGACTTTAACCTCTAAAGCGATGCGTTTTTCCTTACCGGGGAGTTTGCCCATCACGGATTGCATGCCCCGGATAATCTCCGCTTTGCGCTTTTGCCAATCTTCCGTGGTGGTGACGGGAGTGGGTTTGCCCATGGCATTTCTAAAGAGCAAAAGATTTTCGCGGGGTAATCGCTCTAAAACATCAGGTTTATCTTGATAGCCATAGCATGAGCAAAGAAGAAGTAATGAAAGGCTGGATGACCACATGATAAATTCCTCAAAGGGTATGATTCACCAAGCTTAGCTTAAAGTTTGTGCAAGAGGAAGTATTTGATTAGAGTATCTTGGTTATATCAATGTTTTGAAATCGTAATAAGTTAGAAAGATATTCTCTTGGATTTGTCACACATATTAGTGCTGGGATTATTATTTTTTCTAGCTGCGTTATTGTATTCTTCGGTAGGCCATGCTGGCGCATCCGCATACATTGCCGCGATGGTTCTTTTGGGGGTAGCCCCAAGCATCATCAAGCCCACTGCTTTCATCCTTAATATTTTTGTGGCTAGCCTAGTGACTTATCAGTTCCGAAAGGAGGGGTACTTCCAATGGAAATTATTCTGGCCTTTTGCATGCGCTTCGGTGCCATGCGCTTTTTTGGCGTCGTATGCATCGTTACCATTAAGCTGGTTTAAATTAGGCTTGGTGATAATTCTTTTATTGGGAGCATTGAGGTTGTTCTTGCATAATGATGATTCGAAACCTTGGTATCCCAACCGCTTTAGTACTTACAAAGGGATGATGATAGGTGGGATGATAGGTGGACTTTCGGGCCTGACGGGAACAGGTGGAGGAATATTTCTATCGCCCATCATACTTTTTTCGGGCTGGGCCAACACCCGCACGACTTCTGGAATCTGTGCAGCTTTTATTCTAGTCAATTCCATCGCAGGCCTGATGGGATGCATCGCTTCCACCCATTTTATACCCGAGGCAATCTTCCTTTGGGTTCCCATTGTTGCCTTCGCTGGGTTCCTAGGCAGCCAATTGGGAATTCGAAAACTTCCCCCGAGAATTCTTCTGCGATTTCTCGGCCTGGTGATGGTAATTGCAGCGTGCAAACTTATGTTTCAATAATCGCTGGATATAACAGCTAAAATCGTATAGGATACAGGCTCGTTCTTTTATTATTAAAGGATCAGCCATGGCAGAAAATCCAAGAACCGATAGTTTCCTTAATCCGAAAGATCATCGGATTGGTATTTATATCAAATGGCCCTACCTAGTTGCTTTCACCGTTCTAGCGCTAACCCCCGTTGCGATGGCGTGGGCTCAATACTTTCTCATGGGTCTGCCTTCCCTGCCCGAAAGCCCCAAGGTTATTCCCGAATCATTTAACGACCCGATTGGCTTTCCTGTATGGCTGCGCATCAATCACTTTGTCAACTTTTTCTTGATGGTGCTTCTGGTACGAAGCGGGCTCTCCATTCTTGTAGATCACCCCAGACTTTACTGGAACGATCATTGCACCCTCGGTTCGGAATGGATCCGATTCACCCCAATCGTGGTGCCTAAAGATTCCGTCTGGACTGCCAAGCAAGATAGCAGATACCTATCGCCTTGGATTGGGCTTCCCGGTTTCAGGCATACCGTCGGCATCGCTCGCATCTGGCATTTCCTTAGCGCATTCTTCTGGTTCGGTAACGGCCTTATCTTTGTGGGATTATTGTTCTTCACGAACCAATGGAAACGCCTAGTGCCCGTGGATTTTCAGATCTTCCTCGATGCCTGGTCGGTACAAGTGCACTATGCAACCTTTCATCTTCCTGTCGAACCAAACGGGTTTTACAAGTACAATCCCCTGCAACAACTTTCGTACTTTGGCGTTGTCTTTGCAATCGCACCAATCACCTTTCTAACAGGCTTGGCGATGTCCCCCGCAATAGACAACCGCTTTAAATGGTACCCCTATTTGTTTGGTGGCAGGCAGTGCGCCCGTTCCATTCACTTCCTCGCATTATTAGGTTACCTTGGATTTTTGGTCCCCCATGTGACCATGGTAATCATCACCGGCTTTGCCCAGAACATGAACCACATCGTTTTCGGTACTGATGATACCAACCCGATGGGCATGATAGTCGGGCTATCCGCAATTGCCCTGACAGCAGCATTCTGCCTATTCGCAAACTGGTTCTCTTGGACAAATCCACGATGGTTACAACTTGCATCACGGACCATCCTTGGATTCTTCAAGAGGCTTTTCGTCAACAAAATGGAATCCGTCGTTCAGTATAAAAAAGAAAACATCTCTCCCTATTTCTGGCCCAATGGCAACCTTCCAATCTGCGATGAATGGAAAAACCTTTCTGCAAACAACTTCAAGGATTACCGCTTGAAAGTATTCGGGCTGGTCGAAAACCCGATCGAACTTTCACTTGAAGATATGGCGAAGATTGCAAAACAAGACCAGGTCACCATGCATCATTGCATTCAGGGATGGTCTGGGATCGCCCACTGGGGTGGGGTGCCCGTTCACAAAATCATTGAAATGGTGAAACCACACAAAGATGTCAAAACGGTTGTCTTTCATTCCTACGGCGAAGGATTGCATGGCGGAGAATATTACGACACCCTCACTCTTTACAATGCCCAACATGATCTCACCCTTCTTGCATTCGAAATGAATTACGAGAAACTCCCACTTATTTATGGTGCGCCACTCCGGTTGCGAGCTGAAAACCAACTTGGTTTCAAGATGGTCAAGTGGATCAAATCGATCGAGTTTGTTACTTCCGAAAAAGTAGTAGGCAAAGGCTTTGGTGGCAAGAACGAAGATGATGAATACTACCCCATGCTTGCCAACATTTAAAATAGGCCAACTCAAATGCTAGACGAAGCCAGCAGGATCAAAGATTTTCCTTCCCTCGGAAACAGGATCTACTTTAACTCTGCTGCAGAAGGTATCCCCCCACTTTCTGTAAAGGATGCACTGCTTCAATATTTCCAAGATAAACTTCTTGGAATGGATGGCAGATTACTGCACGAAGACCAATGGAATGCCACCCGCGAATTAGTTGCTTCTTTCTATAATCTAACACCCACCGAAATCGGTTTATGCTCCTGCTCTTCTGAAGCCTACAACCTTGCATCGATGGCTTTGCATTTGAAAGCGGGCGATGAAGTTGTCATCAATGATCTTGATTTTCCAGCAGGCGCAACCCCTTGGCTGCAGGAAAGATGCCCTGCAACCGTAAAAGTTTGGCGGAGTCGAAATGGCATCTTGCAATTTGAAGATCTTGTGCCACTCCTTGGTTCAAAAACCCGCCTAGTGAATGCATCGCTCGTAAGCTTCCTCAACGGTTTTAAAATCTCTGTACCCAATCTTGTAGAGATCGTACGAAAGCATTCACCCAGCCTTTTGGCTGTTGATGTTACTCAGGCACTGGGCAGAATCCCCCTGCAACTTCAGGGCGTTGATTTAATAATCAGCAGTACCCACAAGTGGATTCTTGCAAGCCATGGTGGTGGCTTAGTTGGAGTACCTTCTGCCAAAAATAATTCTCTTACTGTTCCCGCAGGTGGTTGGTTCAATCTTGAAGAGCCCTTTGGCGCTAACCGCTTCACCGAAGCTAAAAGTAAACCAGGCGCAGCAAGCTTTGCAGTGGGCATGCCCAATTACCCAGCAATTTATGCGATCCGCGCTGGGCTGCAATACATCCAATCCATCGGCGTTGAAAAAATCGATGCTGCAACACGACCTTTGGTTTTGCATTGCCTCGAAGAGTTGGCAAAATTGCCCATCGAACTAATCACACCCACGAATCCAGAACATGTTGCGGGCATCTTGGCATTTCGACATCCCAAAGCTGATGCTATTCATACTCATCTAAAATCAAAAAACATTCATGTGATGGGCAATGCTGGGCGATTGAGAATCGCAATCCATGGCTACAACACCCATGGTAATGTGGAAGTGCTGCTTCAGGAATTAAAAGCCGTGCTAAAGCAAGTGGGTTGATCACCAAATGTGATTGGCATTTATTGCAATCACTTCTCGCTAGGCTAAAAGATACTTAGGAAAAGATTTCCTGAGCCACCTTCCCCGCCACATCGGTCAACCTGAAATCACGGCCTGCGTATCGATAAGTAAGCTGGGTATGGTCAAGGCCCATCAATGCCAAGAGGGTGGCATGAAAATCGTTGTTGTGCATTCTGCCTTCAACAGCCTTGATACCATATTCATCCGTGACACCATAACTAAAGCCTTTTTTGACACCCGCACCCACCATGAACATTGGGTAGCCAGTAATGTTATGGTCACGGCCATCCTTGCCTTGTTCGGTGGGAAGCCTGCCGAATTCACTTCCAAACAAAACTAAAGTTTCTTCAAGCAAGCCCCGTTGATCTAGGTCTGCAAGCAGGGCTGCAACGGGTTGATCGATGGAGCCACAGCGATCTATCAAGCCCTTGTGAAGATTATTATGATGATCCCAACCTGGTTGACAAATCTCAACAAAACGAACCCCAGCTTCGCTTAATCTGCGTGCCATGATACATTGGCGGGCAAAGCTAGAAGTGGCGTTTCTATCTACGCCATAGGCATCCTTGGTGCGTTGAGATTCCCTGGAGATATCAAGAAGCTCGGGCACTTTGTGCTGCATTTTAAAACCGAGTTCATAGTTCTGGATGATGCCTTCCAAAGAATCAGGAGCACCGGCAGAAGAAGCCAAATCACGGTTCATGGCTTGAATCAAATCAAGTTGTTTGCGTTGCAATAAAGTATCGGAAGAAGGCCTAAGGTTGGGAAGATTGCCTTTGTCATCAATTCTGGTTCCTTGAAAGTGAGCAGGTAGAAAAGCACTTCCGAAATTCACCGAACCACCAAAGTTTGGCGGTGGATTGATGGTGATGTAGCCTGGCAAGTCTTGGTTTTCGCTACCAAGCCCATAAAGAAGCCAAGCACCCATGCTTGGGCGGGTAAGAGCAGCATTGGCACTCCCGGTATGCAATTGGACAACGGCTTGGGGATGTGCGGGGGTATCGGTGTACAATCCTCTGAGCCAGCAAATCTTATCCGCATGGGTGGCCATGTTGGGTAGAAGCTCTGAAAACCACGAGCCCGTTTGGCCATGTTGGGAAAACTTGAATTTTGAAGCAGTGAGCGTTCCACCACCAGGGCCAGATTTCCCATCATCTTTGATCAATTGGGGCTTGTAATCGAAAGTATCATGATGCGACATCGAGCCATTCATATGCACGAAGATAAGGCGCTTTGCCTTGGGAGTGAAGTGGGGCTCTTTAGGCGCCAAAGGCATTGCGGAATCTTTTACTGCGCCTTTAGCTTGCTGACCTATCAGGCCTGCGAGGGCAAGCATGCCAAAGCCACCACTTGCTGATTTTAACACCTGCCTACGAGAAATTTCTATCATGGCATCATCCTTTTATTACAAAGCATTCGTTTGAATTATTTAATAAACCTGAACTCCGCAGAAGCATACAAAGCCTGCACCAAAGCGAGCCAAGCCGCAGTTTTACCATCTTTTGGCAAGACTTCTTCATCGTTTGATAATTCGCCCTCTTGTTCGATCTGATCAGGGTTCGCGGGAGGAGCGTTTTTTTTCCTGGCATTCTGCTTGGCTTGAACGGGCTTCTTCATATTTGGTTTTGGTGGGTACTTCAACTCTCTTGCAGCAGATTCATAATCCGCCAAAAAGGTGTTACCCCTCTCCAATTCTTTTTCATTCGGAATACGACCAAGCATAAGTTGATACGCCTGCTTGATTTTTTCATCATCAGAACTATTTGAGTTCTGCAAAAGCTTTTCTGCAAGCACCAAAGATTGCCTTCTTACAAATGAAGAATTAAGCACAAACAAAGCCTGACCGGGCACCGTAGTGGAATCGCGGTTACCCGTCACCAAGGTTTGATCCACGGGGTCGAATGCTTCAAGATCTTTCGGAGTAAGGCCGCGCAATAGTGGCAAGTAAATACTTCGATAAGAACTCTTCGCTGCTGAATCGTGAATCTGTTTCGCTTCGCCACCATTGTCGCGAATCTCTTTCATTTTAAAATTGTTTGTAGGTGAACCTGAAATCCTATTCGAATTAAGCTGCCCTCCTGTAGCAAGCATTGCATCGCGAAACTCTTCCGCACTTAAACTGCGAGGCGAATGATGCCAAACCAAGGAATTTGCAGGGTCAACCTGATGATGTTTATCGGTTGATTGGGAAGATAATTGATAAGCCTTGGTAAGCACGAGGGTGCGGACAAGCTTTTTGATGCTCCACCCATCTTGCATGAATTGGCGGGATAAATAATCGAGGAGTTCCGGGTTCGAGGGTTTGTCACCCGAAACGCCAAAGTTGTCAACTGTGGAAACAATGCCCCTGCCAAAAAGATGGGCCCAAACCCGGTTCACAATCACCCTCGATGCAAGCGGATTTTGTTCGCTAATCAACCATTGTGCAAGTTCCAGCCTGCCACTTTGCTGCTTGTTGACAGGCTTGGCATCAGGTACATGAAAAGCAGTAAGATACCCACGGGGCCAAACTGGGCCAAGTTTCTCTGCTTCACCACGGATGCGAAGCTCGGTATCCGCAATCACATTAGAATCCCGCACGCCATGCGCAGACAGTGACTCCTGGGCTGAATCCATCAGTGCGGATAAGTCTAATTGTAGTTTCTCTAACTTAACCCGGAATTTTTTCTGTTCTGGTTCGCCATTGGCATCAGGTTTCAAGCCCTTGGGAGTGCCTTTGATTTCCTCCCACGCCTTCTTGGCATCTTCAATTTCTGCCTGAAGCTTTATACGCTTTTCGTCGGGCACCTGAGAAAGAGCGCCCTTAAGCTTGACCAAATTATCAGGAACATAATAAGCCAGCCCACCCCCGCCCATCAGATTTCGCAACCCGGAGGCATTATCGGTACTGGTGAATATTCCCGCCAATGAGTAATAATCGGTTTGCGGAATGGGATCAAATTTATGATCATGGCATCGAGCACAACTTACAGTCAGACCAAGCACGGAACGAGTAACCACATCAATTTGCTCATCAACATTATCCATGATGAATCGTGTTTTGAAGCGCTGGTTTACATCTTTGACACCCAAGGCAAGAAAACCCGTTGCAATCTTCAGGCGGTTTGAATCCTCATCATTTTTTGGGGAAAGAAGATCGCCAGCAACCTGCTCTTTGATGAATTGATTAAAAGGCAGATCCGCATTGAAACTATCGATGACATAATCGCGGTATCTCCAAGCATGGGGATACGGAATATTTCTGCTTGGGCCTGTGGATTCACCATACCTTGCAACATCAAGCCAGTGCCTGCCCCAACTTTCGCCAAAGGCCTTTGCTGCGAGAAGCCTATCCACTAGATTTTCCAACGCATTGGGATTGGTATCATTGACAAAGCTTTGGATTTCGGCAGGCGTGGGGGGCAAACCGGTTAAATCAAAAGTCAATCTTCTTATAAGGATAACCCTATCCGCATCAGCAACAGGTTGCAAACCCGCAGCTTCCAACTTCGAAAATATAAACCTATCCACGCTCGACTTGGACCATGAGGCATCTTTTACTTCTGGAACCTTGGGGTTTGCTATCGGTTGCCAGGCCCAATGCTCTTTCTTTAATTTTTCATAGGTGGGCCTGCTTTGGCCCAGTGCAAAAGGCAACTTGACCGCAGGCCATACCGCCCCATCTTCGATCCATTTTTTCAAGATGTTGATTTGCGTATCGTTTAATTTTTCGCCCTGCAAAGGCATCTGCTTATTCGATCCACTCGATACCCTTTTAAGCAATAACCCCTGATCAGGTTTCCCCGCAACGATTGCTGGCCCATTCTTCCCACCAACAATAAGCCCCTTGCGATCGTCCACCCGCAAATCACCTGAAGGTTTGGTATCCGCACTATGGCAGGCGTAGCAGTGATTAACCAAAATCGGCCTGACATTCTTTTCAAAATATTCAACCTTGGAAGCATCTGGGTCTGCAGACAATACAACATTTTTATCAGGCGATTTTTTATTTTTGCCGGGCGATACTTTTTTAACTTCCGGAACAGCGGCAGTTGCAATTTCAATAATTGCAAATCCCAATGCCACGATCATCAATTTCGAGCGAATTATTTTCGGCAGGTTTAACATCATTCATCCCATTCCTATTCAATTCGGCAAAATACCAGGCATGATTTACGTTTAACTACAATCTTAAACCCCTCTTGCGTGGAAATGGTCCGCTAAACGATTGTTTTTTCCAAAATATAGCTTTGAACATCATTCGCCACAACCTATTCCAATACATAGCCTTATAGCTGTTACAACAGGATCAAACCTTTTAAACCCAATCCTTTTTAAGCTTAAATACTTACCCTAAATCGAGATAACCCATGTTTCACCATTAAGCATTCCCCACAAAGATCCCCTTCGCTTTAAATGGCATAAAACAATTCCATTCATAAAGGTCTTCGCTTTAAGCCACTTATCTCATTACAATTCAACCTTGTGCTTAATTAAAATCAGACTTGGATTTCATCGATGGCTTATTCTCATGTGATTCGTGGCGAACAATATAACTTCGCAGATCTTAAAGCGCTTTTAGCCAAGGCCAATGAACCCAAATCCGGAGATTTACTTGCAGGCATCGCTGCGAACAATGAAAGAGAACGCATCGCTGCAAAAATGGCCCTTGCAGATCTACCCCTAAGCGAATTCCTTGCCCACCCCATTCTCGACCCCGATGCCGATGACGTCTCCAAAGTAATATTCGACACCCATGACTCAGTTGCGTTCAAACCCATTGCATCCCTTACGGTAGGGGAACTACGAGAATACTTATTGCAGGATTTGCCCCAAGGAGCAGAACTTAAAAACCTTCAACTGGGGCTTACCCCGGAAATGGTCGCAGCAGTCACCAAGCTGCTTGCCAACAAAGAGTTGATTGCAATTGCAGCTAAGATTAAAAATATCGCCCGCTGCAGAAACACAACCGGAGTTGCAGGAACCTTGGGCGTTCGCATTCAACCCAATCACCCCACCGATAACACCTCGGGCATTGCAGCTTCCTGTATCGATGGATTGCTTATGGGGGCTGGCGATGCGGTGATAGGCGTCAACCCTGCGGTAGATTCCATTGATTCTGTTTCATCAATTTTGAAATCGATTGATCATGTAATCACTTCGCTCAATATCCCGACTCAAGGATGCTGCCTGGCACACATCACCACCCAGTTAGGTGCGATGAAAAAAAACGCTCCAATTGATCTTTTATTTCAATCCATAGGTGGGACTCAGAAAACCAATGAAAGCTTTGGCATCTCTCTCGCCCTGCTTAAGGAAGGTAAAGAGCAAGTGCTAGAACATCACACATCCAGAAATGTTAATTGGTTGGGTAATCAAGCCATGTACTTTGAAACCGGGCAAGGTAGTTCGCTTTCTGCAAATGCCCATCATGGTATTGATCAACTTACCCTCGAGGCCCGGGCCTATGGCTTGGCACGAACCCTTGACCCGTTTCTTGTAAACAGCGTGGTGGGTTTCATCGGGCCGGAATATCTTTTTGATGAAAGACAGATCATTCGTGCAGGGCTTGAAGATCACTTCATGGGCAAATTACTGGGCCTACCCATGGGAGTTGATGTTTGCTTTACCAACCATGCCGAAGCGGATCACAACTCGCTTGATAACCTGCTTCTATTGTTGGCCAATGCTGGGGTTAATTACATCATGGGGGTTCCATCAGGTGATGATGTGATGCTTAGTTATCAAACTACAAGCTATCACGATGCAGCCATGGTAAAGTCTTTGCTTGGGCTTAAGGCTGCGCCTGAATTCCAAACATGGCTTGAACATAATGGAATCATGAATGGCTCTTCGCTTTGTGGCAAAGACCGAGCTTTTACAGTTATGAAAAATATTCTTCCAATTCTCGAAAACACCAAGGATGCTTGATGAACACCAATGAAAAACACGCCAGCGAAGACCAAAAAAACTTAGCCAGAATGGGTTACGAGCAAGAGCTTTTCCGGGGGTTTAGTGCGTTTTCGAACTATGCGCTTTCCATGTCCATCATTTGTATCCTTGCGGGTGGTATCACTTCTTTTCATATGGGGTATTGTGCAGCAGGCCCCGCAGCAATTGGAATTGGCTGGCCCATTGCTTGCTTATTTTCATTTGCAGTAGCAGCAGCAATGGCACAGATAGCCTCTGCGTTTCCTACCGCAGGCGGGCTTTATCACTGGGGCTCTCTTCTAGGTGGCAGAGGTTGGGGCTGGGTTACTGCTTGGTTCAACCTTGCTGGTATTGTCATCATCCTTGCTGCCATCAATGTGGGCACCTGGAACTTTATCGAAAGTAGTATTTTCGGTAGCGCTGATCTAGGGGACTTCGCTCAGGTTATTGCTGTTTCCATCATTACTTTTTCACAGCTTGCCATCAACCTTTTTGGCATGCGCATCGTTAACCCCATGACCATCTTCAGCGGTTACTGGATTCTGATGGTAACTGTTGCACTGGTTGTTTTGATGTTGGTTTTTGGCGGGCCCGTGCATCCCGAAAGATTATTTCAATTCGAAAACTTCAGTGGCCTTCCTGAAGGTGACAAACAAGTATGGCCCGAAATAGAATCAATCGCATGGCTTTTTTTTCTGGCAATGCTGCTTCCAGCCTACACCATCACTGGATTTGATGGCTCCGCCCACGCCGCTGAAGAAACAAAGAACGCTGCATCCGCAGTCCCCAAGGCAATCATGCAGGCAGTAATAGTTTCCAGTATTGCAGGCTATATACTGCTTGCTGTTGCAATCCTTGTGATTGATGACCCCAGACATATTGCAATGCAAGGCGATCGTGCGTTTGTAACCATCGTTGAACAATCCCTCCCCAAACTTTTACAAGCACCTGCATTCATCGCCATTGTTCTTTCACAATACCTTTGTGGAATGTCTGTAATAACTGCGGCATCGCGCATGGCTTTTGCCTTTGCAAGAGATGGTGGCCTACCTTTTTCCAACTTCTTCAAGCAGGTTTCCCCTAAAACGCAAGTACCAACCAATGCTATCTTTTTGGTTTCCATCACAGCCATCCTGTTTACACTTTATTCGCATCTTTATGACACCATCGCAGCGGCAGCAACCATCCTGCTTTATCTTTCCTACATGCTGCCTATCCTTGCAGGGTTTTTCGTGTATGGCAAAAGTTGGAAAAACATGGGCCCTTGGCATCTTGGAATTTGGTTTAAACCTTTGGCAATATTAAGCACATTCGCTTCTTTTGGGATTGTTTGCATTGGCATCCAACCTCCCAATGAAAAAGCTGGTTATGCTGTGCTTGCACTCACCATCTTTCTGGTAGCATTTTGGTTTACAGTAGCAAGGCACCGCTTTCAAGGTCCCCCTATTTCCCTGCAACAAATGCAGGAGAAATAATTATGAACCATGAAGCTGCATTACAAACGATTTGTAAATCCTTAACTCCAGCAAGAGTATTTGCTCCTAGGAAAGGCACCGCCCTTTCTACCAAGGATTGGCTTTTGCTT
>Ga0208854_1000279_pt1 | contig 12774 bp, 11 predicted proteins | sample LakMenEpi30Nov11_FD_150748 | JGI IMG/M metagenome (GOLD analysis project Ga0208854, IMG submission 150748) | Freshwater microbial communities from Lake Mendota, WI - 30NOV2011 deep hole epilimnion (SPAdes) | ecosystem: Environmental > Aquatic > Freshwater > Lake > Epilimnion/Euphotic zone ...
CGCCGTAGAGGATGCGAATCGTGAAATTCTCCAAATCGTCGAGAACCATGTGGCGCTGGTCGACATCGCCCAGCCAGTAGGTCGGAACGGTGGGCAGAATCGGGCGCTCGGCGAGGTAGTAGCGGATGATTTGGTTCGAGAAAGGCAGGAGCGCGCGGTCGTCCGCAAGTTGCGCGCCGATGGCATTCACGACCGAGACGCTTTTTTTCCGGATGCAATGAACGAGGCCGGGAACGCCGATCATCGAGTCGCGGCGGAATGCCATAGGGTCGAGCCAGCGGTCGGAGAGGCGGGTGTAAATGACATCCACCTTGCTCAGGCCGGAGACAGTTTTCAGGTAGACCTTGTCGTTGAGGACGAGGAGGTCGCCGCCTTGCACGAGCGGAATGCCCATGCGGCGGCCGAGGAAGCAGTGCTCGGAGTAAGCGGGGCTGAGCGGGCCGGGCGTTAGAAGCACGACCATCGGATCGGCGTCATCCGAGTGCGCGCGGAGCATTTCGACGATGCCGGTCGGCACATCCGAGATCGAGTGGATGCCGGTATCTTGGAAGGATTGCGGAATCACACGGGTGAGCGCTCGGCGGTTCTGCATCATGTAGGAAATGCCCGACGCGTTGCTGAAATAGTGGTGCTTCACGGCGAGTTGGCCGTCGGGCAACCGGCAAACCGCGACGCCGCTGAGGTGCAAAAACGCGCCGCCGGGCGAGGGAACGCCGCACGCGGCTCGCTGGAAATACTCACTGCCGAGGACGGGGGCCTCTGGGATGACGCCATCGAGGAGGATTTGTTTTTTGGAGTGGATGTCCTGCAGGAACATCTCGAAGGCGCGGAGGCGCTGGCGGATTCCGGCGGCGAGGGGGTCCCATTCGGCAGGAGTAAAAATCTGCGGGAGCAGGTCGCAAAACCAACCGCGTTTGCACCAGGGGAGTTCGCGGTGGATGTCGAAGGTCACACCCATCTCGCGCATGGTCGCCTCGAGTCGGGCGTCGAGCGCGCGAACTTCGTGGCGGGGCATGCGGTTCAGGCGCTCGAAGAGGTCGCGATAGACATCGCGCGGTAGGCCGTCCGGACCAAAGTTTTCGTCAAAGGTGCGGAAGTGCCAGAGCGCGCTCATGCGGCAGCGGAGGAGTTAGCGAGGAATTCCCGCGCGGCCTCGGCGTCGCGCGAGATCTGGATTTTGAGAAGATCGATCGAGTCGAAACGCTGCTCGGGCCGGAGAAAATGTTTCAGACGGACTTCGACTTCGCGGCCGTAGAGGTCGCCTTCGAAATCGAAAAGGTGAATTTCCAAGAGACGGGTCCGGGTTTGATCAACCGTCGGACGAATGCCGAGGTTGGCCACGCCGGGGTGGTTTTTTCCATCGACCAAAACCTCGACGGCGTAGACTCCGTCGGGCGGGAGTTGGAGATGGTCGGTGGCGAGGTTCGCGGTGGGGAATCCGATTTGGCGACCCAAGCCCGCGCCGCGAAGGACGGAGCCGGCGATGGTGTGGTCTCGCCCGAGGAGTTGGGCGGCGTTGGCGAGGCGACCCTCGGAAAGGGCGAGCCGGATCATCGTGCTGCTGATCACCATGGCGTCGATACGAACGGGCGGAACCTCGCAGGTGAAGAAATTTTTTTCACGGCCGAGTTGGCGGAGGAGGTCGATGTTTCCCCGGCGCTGGTTTCCAAAGGTCCAGCCCTCGCCGATGCAGATGCCGGCGAGGGGATTCGCGGCGGCGCCGAGTTGTTCGACGAAATCCTCGGCCTGCAGAGCAGCGAAGTCCTTGTCGAAGGTCAGCACCAGCGCGTGGGTGAAGCCCATTCGCTCCATGAGGCGCAGTTTGTAAGGCGTCGGCGTGAGCAGGCCTGGCACGGAGTCCGGGCGCAGAACCGTCGCCGGGTGGGGGTCGAAGGTCAGCGCCACGGCGGTGGCGGCGAGTTTTTGGGATTCGCGCTGGGCGGTTTCCAGAACCATCCGGTGGCCGAGGTGCATCCCGTCGAAAACCCCGGCAGCGATCACCACCGGGCCGGGGATTTCCGCCAATCCGTCGATGGATCGGAGGACGCGCATCACGCGCCCCGAAGCCGCGAGACGGCGGGCAGGCTGAGAACGCGCTGGAGGATCGCCTCGCGCGGGCCGTTCTTGAGTTCATCCACGGTCACCGCGCCCTCGACCGAGAAGCGGCCGGACTTGGTGCGGCGGAGGGATTTCAAATGAGCGCCGCAGCCGAGTTCCTGCCCGATGTCGTGGGCGTAGGTGCGGACATAAAAACCCTTGCTGCAAACGACGCGAAAATCGATTTCCGGCAAGCGGACCGTCTGAATTTCGTGGGCGTAGACATGCACGAAGCGCGGCTCGCGTTCCACGGTCTTTCCTTGGCGGGCGAGCTTGTAGAGCGGCACGCCGTCTTTCTTAATCGCGCTGACCATGGGCGGGGTCTGGTAGAAATCGCCATGGAATTTGGAGAAGGCGGCTTCGATTTGATCCTGGGCAAAATCCGGCACGGGCTTGGTTTCCAAGATCTGGCCGTCGGAGTCTTGGCTGTCGGTCGTCTCGCCGAGGCGGAGGGTGCCGACATACTCCTTGTCCTCGCTCATGAGGAGGTCTTGGATTTTTGTGCCCCGGCCGAGGGTGAGGATCAGGAGTCCGGTCGCGAGCGGATCGAGTGTGCCACAGTGGCCGACTTTTTTGGTGTCGAGGGCGCGGCGGGTGATGGCGACGACATCGTGCGAGGTCATCCCCGGCGCCTTGTCTACGAGGAGAACGCCGTCAATTTCGGTTCCGGATTTCATGATCGAGTGCTTTGAGAAAATCGTGTTTTACCTGCTGGAGGGAGCCGGGGACGCGGGCGCCGGAGGCCATCGGATGGCCGCCGCCCTGGAATTGTTTGCAGACTTTGCAGACATCGATCGCCGGGATTTTTGAGCGGGCGCTGACGCGGACCTTGTTTTCGGGGAGTTCCTCGAAAAACACGGCCGCCTCGACGCCTTCGATCGAGCGGAGGTGGTCAATGATGCCCTCGTTGTCCTCGGGGAGGACTTGGAGTTCCTCCACGACATCGAGCGGCAGGGAGAAAGTGGCGATCCGGTCCTCGGAATGAAACTCGGCGGTGTTCAGTGCGTGGCGCAGGAGGTTGAAACGGCGGCGCGGCTGGCTGTCATACATCGCGCGCGAGAGGCCGGGGACATTGACGCCGCAGGCGATGAGATGCGAGGCAGCGGCGAAAGTCCGCTCGTTCGTTCCAGCGTATTGGAACGAGCCGGTATCTGTGGAAATCGCAGCAAAGAGGTTGGTCGCCATCTCGCGGGTGATCGGCGCTCCGATCTTCTGGAAAAATTCCACGAGGATTTGGCCGGTGGCGGGCGCGGTGGGGTCGATGAAATTCTGGTCGCCGTAGTTCTCGTTGCTCACATGGTGGTCGATGTTGATGAGCGGGGTTCCGGGCGCGATGGCTTCCAGCACGGTGCCGAGGCGGTTTTTCACCGAGGTGTCGAGGGCGACGAAGACATCGAACTTCTGCGGCGTGGCTGGCGGGAGAGTGACGAGTTCATGGCCGGGGAGGTAGTGGAATTTCGCGGTCGAGCCCTCCTCGTTGAAGGCATGGACGGTTTTTCCGAGGGATTGAAGCCAGAGGGCGAAGGCGATGGTCGAGCCAAGCGCGTCGGCGTCCGGGCGGAGGTGGCTGGCGACGCCGATCGTTTGGGCGTTGCGGAGGGTGTCAGCGATGGATTCGAAGGTGGTCATTTCTTGGTTTCGTCGAGGAGGCCGAGTTCATCCATGATGCCGATCACGCGGGTGCCGCGCTCGATCGACTCATCCATGTGGAAATGGAGATGGGGCGTGTGTTTGATCTGCATCCGGCGGGAGAGTTCGGTCTGCAGTTGGGTGCGGTTTTTCTCAAACAATTCCAGCGCGCGGCGACTCGCTCCGGGGGAGCCGAGTGCGGAGATGTAAACATGGGCCTGCTTGAGGTCCGGCGTGATATCCACTGAGGAAATCGTGATGAGGTCGCCGTGAAAATCGAAGTCTCGCGTGGCGAGGACTCCGATTTCGCGTTTGAGGACTTCACACACCCTGGCGAGGCGGTTTTTCATAAAGCTGGGTGGCGCGGGTCGGGCCGCGCCGGTTTTTATCAGAGTTGCTGCGGGACTTTTTCGAGCGTGTAGCACTCGATGATGTCCTCGGGCAGGTATTCGGAGAAGTCGCCCAGCTTGATGCCGCACTCGAGACCGGAGCGAACCTCTTTCACATCGTCGGTGAAGCGGCGAAGCGTGGCGAGGCCGCCGTCGTAGATCGGCTGCTTGCGGCGCAACACGCGGGCGCGGGCGGTGCGGGCGATGCGGCCGTCCGTAACAACGCAACCGGCAACCTTGCCTTTGGTGAGGTCGAAAACCTGCTTCACCTCGGCGTGGCCGATGACGGTTTCGCGATGTTCCGGCGCGAGCAATCCACTCATGGCCTCGCGGACCTGATCGATCAATTCGTAGATGATGCTGTAAAGTTTGATCTGGATGCCTTCGCGCTTGGCGGCTTGGGCGGCGGTGTTCTCGGTCTTGGTGCCGAAGCCAATGATGATGGCGTTTGACGCGCTGGCGAGGAGGACATCGGACTCGGTGATCGGACCCACGGCAGAGTGGATGATCTCGAGGGAGATTTTCTTTTGAGGGATATCCTTGAGCGAGTTGACGACGGCTTCGAGCGAGCCTTGGACATCGCATTTGATGATCGCGTTGAGGGAGGGTTTGGCCTCCGAGGCGATGCTGGCGAAGAGGTTCTCGAGAGTGGCGCGTTGCGGGGTCGAGAGCTTCGAGTCGCGGAGATCGGAAAGGCGTTCCTCACTGTGAATGCGGGCGGATTTTTCCGATTCCATCACAACGAGTTCGTCGCCGGAATTTGGCAGGCCGCTGAGGCCAAGAATCTTCACCGGAGTCGAGGGGCCGGCTTCCTTCACGGGCTTGCCGAGATCGTCGATGAGTTGTTTCACCTTGCCCCAGTGGTTGCCGCAAATGAACACATCGCCGTAGCGAAGGGTGCCCATGCGGACGATGACTGTAGCAGTCGGGCCGCGGCCTTGCTCGACCTGTGCCTCAATGACGGTGGCGCGGGCGTCCACAGAGCCACTGGCTTTGAGTTCGAGCATTTCGGCTTCGAGGAGCATGAGGTCGAGGAGTTCGTCGATGCCGGTGCCTTTGGTGGCGCTGACAGGAATACAAATCGTATCGCCGCCCCAGTCCTCGGGAGTGAGACCTTGATCTTGAAGTTGTTTTTTGACGCGATCGGGATTGGCGGAGGCGAGGTCGATTTTGTTGATGGCGACCATGATTTTCACCTTCGCGGCTTTGGCGTGGGAAATGGCCTCGAGTGTTTGTGGCATGAGCCCGTCATCGGCAGCGACGACGAGGATCACGATGTCGGTGACATTGGCACCGCGGGCGCGCATGGCGGTGAAAGCGGCGTGGCCGGGGGGGTCGAGGAAAGTGATTTTGTGACCCTTGCGATTCACGCTGTAGGCACCGATGTGCTGGGTGATTCCACCCGCTTCACCGGCGGCCACGCGGGCTTTGCGGATCGCGTCGAGGAGGGAGGTTTTGCCGTGGTCGACATGGCCCATGAAAGTGATGATCGGGGCGCGGGATTGGAGCTTGTCGACGAGTTTCTCGGGCTCGGGAGCTTTCGGAATTTCGACCTTCTGCTCGACCTTGTGGTGGCCTTTGGAGGTGTCTTTTTTCTCGCGATCGAAGATGAAGCCGTGAATGTCGCAAACCTTGGCGACGACATCGGCCTCCACGGTTTGGTTGAGATTCGCGAAAATCTGCAAGGACATGAGGTCCTTGATAAGCTGGAAGGGCTTGAGGCCGAGAAGTTCAGCGAGGACTTTGACGCTGACCGGTGGCTTAACTTGGAGGATTTTTTTCCCTGAGGCGTCTTCGGTAACGGTGGGCGTCTCGGGCTCCTGAGGCTCGATGGCGGCGACGGGCTCTGGCTCGGGAGCGGATTCGACAACGGGCTCTGGCTCGGGAGCGGGTGGGGGAGGAGTTGGCGTGGTTTTCGAGCCGAATGGCTTGATGCCCGCGCGAGTGGAGACCTTTTTAACCTTTTTCTCCGGATTTAGGAGATCAACGGTTGGGCCTTGGACTTTGGGTTCCTTTTCTTTGGCAGGGGTAGGAGCCGGTGATTCAGCGGCCGGACGGGTGGAACGCGTGGAAGCGCCCGATCGCCGGGCGGTCGCCGTCGGCTTGCTTTCGGTAGGTTTTTTCTTGGTTTTCTCTGCCATGATAATTTTTCGGAAGGGAGCAGGTTTTCATACTCCCTAGGCTTTTTGGAGCGCTTGGGCGGCCTCAAGGATGCGTTGGCCAAGGGCGACATCGGCGCCAAGGGCTTCGGCGATATCCTCCGCGCCGGCGAGTTGGATCACCTCAATCGAGGTCATGCCGGCATTGGCCAGAATATTGGCTTCGTCTTCGCTAATGCCAAGAGATCCGGCGAGCGAGTGGGCGGCTTCGGCGGCCTGGTTTTGCATAGCCTCTTCCTTGCGTTTGTCCTCTTGGATATCGACATCCCAACCGCACATTTTCGAAGTGAGTCGGGCATTTTGACCGCGGCGGCCGATGGCTACGGAGAGGTCTTCTTTCGGCACGAGCACATGAATCGTCTTCTTGGCCTCGTTGGTGGTGATAGAGCGGATGTTCGCTGGCTTTAGGGCCGCAGTAACGAACTTCAACGGATCCGGATCCCAGCGGATGATGTCCACTTTCTCGTTGTTGAGTTCGCGGACGATATTTTTCACGCGAGCGCCGCGCATGCCGACGCAGGCTCCGACGGGATCGACCTTCGCATCGGCGCTGTGGACGGCGACTTTTGTGCGGAAGCCGGCCTCGCGGGCGATGACCTTGAGCTCCACGGTGCGGTCGGCGATTTCGCTGACCTCGAGTTCAAAAAGGCGGCGGACAAAATTCGGGTGGCTGCGGGAGAGGATGATCTCGGGGCCGCGGTTGCCGCTCTCGACGGCCACGACATAGGCGCGGAGACGGTCGCCGACATTGTAGTCCTCGGTCATCACGCGTTCGCGGGAGGGCATGACGCCTTCGAATTTGCCGAGGTCGATGATCACATCGGATTTTTCAAAACGACGGACGGTGCCGGTCACGATCTCGCCAGCGCGGTCCTTGAACTCCTCATAAATCATCTCGCGCTCGATCTGGCGGAGGCGTTGATTGATCGCTTGGCGGGCGGCTTGGGCGGCGATGCGGCCGAAATCGCGCGGCGTTACCTCGATTTCCACCTCTTCGCCATCAACCACATCGGGCTTGATGGTGCGGGCCTTGGCGATCGCGATTTCATCATGGGGATTATCCAATTTCTCGCGGGCGATGAGCTTGGCGATGGCGCGAATTCCGCCATTTTTCGGGTCGATATCGATCCGAAGATCCCGGGTGCCGGAGGTAAAGTTTTTCTTCGAGGCCGCGAGGATGGCGGTGGATATGGCGTCGATCAGAACATCGCGCTTGATGCCCTTTTCACGCTCCAACAAGTCCAGCATTGTGATGAGTTCGGAATTCATAAATCTCTCGGTTCCGGAATGTGTTGGCGGGTGGATTTCCCGACCGCCGCACTTTTTCGGAATCGGAAACTATGGGGGGTGCGTCAACATCGGTCAAGCGGCAAGGACCTTTAATTTCCGTGCGGGGAAATCACCCGCCTTGATCGCCGCCGGGATCGCTGAAATGTTCTCCGGCATGGACGACTCGCCGCATCAAGAAACGCCACCCCCGCCCGTGGATTCCCCGAATTCCCGTCAATGGATCACGATTTTGCACATCAGCGCGCTCGCCGGATTTTTGCTCGTGGGATTCGGCCAAATTCTCGCTCCGCTGATCGTGTGGTTGATCAAGAAAAACGAGGTTCCCGGCCTCGATGCCGCCGGCCGGAATGTTCTGAATTTCCAAATTTCCTGGTCGCTGTGGTGGGCGCTGTCTTGGATTTTCGTGGGGATCTTCGGCTGCTTGATTATCCCGCTCGTATTCCCGCTGATTATTCTGGTCGCTTGGGTTATCTACGGAGTCCTTGGAGCGATCAAGGCGAGCGACGGAGTCCTCTACCGTTTTCCGATGACGATCCGCTTTTTCAATTAACGGCCGAGTCGTGATGGAAACGCTGAACGCGTTGTCCGATGCCAGTGAAAATATCCCACGCAATCGTGCCGGCACGCGCGGCGAGTTCTGTGGCGGTGATTTGCTGGTCGCCATCATTTCCCACGAGCGTGGCCGCATCGCCCGGCCGCACATCCGGTGAGGCGGCAATATCGACGACGATCTGATCCATCGTCACACGGCCGAGAATCGGGCAGTGGTTCCCATGAAGAAGCGCCGCCGCGCCGTTGCCTGAAACTTGGCGAGGAAACCCATCAGCATAGCCCAGCGCGAGAACAGCCACGCGCATTCTCTCCGGAGCGATAAAGGTGCGCCCGTAGCTGATCGAGGCCCCCTTGGCGACATCGCGCACCATGGCCACGCGGGCTTTCCAGGTCAGCGCGGGCCGGAGTTCCTTTTGCATCGAGAGGATCGGCGACGCTCCGTAAAGCATCAGGCCGGGGCGCACAATCTCACCAGGCTCGACAGGGTGGTTTAAAATCCCCGCGCTGTTCAGGACATGGTTTTTCGCGGCGGGAAAAATCTCGCGAATTTGATTTTTCATCGCGGCGAATTTCTCAAGCTGCGATTCGGTGAAAACCAAGTCCTCGTCGGCGCTCGGCAGGTGGGTGGAAATACTATGCACCTCGAGATTTCGCATTTGCCGGACCGCCCGCAGAGCTTCCAAGGCGGAGTCCGCCGAGCAGCCGATACGACCCATTCCGGTATCGATTTTGAAATTGATCCGCGCCGGTCCGCAGTCCGCGAACGCCGCCGCCTCCGCCGCCCCCGAGACGGTGACGATGAATTTTTCCTCCACCGCATCACGACGCTCGGCGGGCAGGCACGCGCTCAGGAGCATGATGTCGCGACCGGTCCCCAGTGCCGCGACATCCCGCGCCTCCTTGAGATTCGCCACGCCGAAAATCGACGCCTCGGCCGCGAGAGTTCTTACCACGGGAGCCACGCCATGCCCGTAGGCGTCGGCTTTTACCACGGCGAGAATTTCCGCCTGCGAACCGATCTGGCGTCGAACCACGCCGATGTTGTGGCGAATGGCATCGAGATCGATCTCCGCCCAAGTCCGAACATGGTCGGCGACCGAGATCATGCGGAGGGGAGGGGAGTGGAGGTAAGGGGATTCGAACCCCTGGCCTTCTCATTGCGAACGAGACGCTCTACCAACTGAGCTATACCCCCGAGGAAAGTGGGAGGAAAACTAGCGGGAAACCCCGGCGCTTCAAGCGGCAAAAAAATCGGCGCGGTCATTCGGCAATGAGGTGTTTTTCGATCAGGGCGTAGGCGTTGTGGTTGTGGATCGACTCGAAATTTTCCGCCTCCACGCGATACCAAAGAATGTTGGCATCCTCCTCGCAGCGGACCGCCACATTCCGGACCAAATCCTCGACGAACACCGGGTTGTTGTAGGCGAGTTCGGTGACATGTTTTTCATCCGGCCGCTTCAAGAGACTATAAAGACCGGCGCTCGCGGACTCCTCGGCGAGCACGATCATGTCCTCGACCCACATGGGTTTTTTGCAACGCACGGAGAGGGTCACATGGCCGCGCTGGTTGTGCGCGCCGGCGGCGCTGATGGCTTTCGAGCACGGGCAGAGCGTGGTCACCGGCACGACGGTCGTGACAATGAAATCGATCTTGCCCGCAGCGAGAGTGGCATTGAATCGCACGGTGTAGTCCATCAATCCCGGCGAGCCGGTCGCAGGCGCTTTTTTTTCCAGAAAAAAAGGAAACTCGATGTCGAAATGGGCGCAGTCACTCTCGAGGCGCTTGGCCATTTTTTCGAGGATGTCGCGGATGTTCGCCACATGGATCACCGGGCCGTGCTCGGCGAGGACCTCGATGAAGCGGCTCATGTGCGTGCCCTTGAAATGGTGCGGCAGGTCGACTGTCATTTGCAGGGTCGCCACGGTGCTTTGGACGGCGTGGTGCTTGTCGCGGACCTGCATGGGATAGCGGAGCGACTTGACCCCCACGCGGTCGATCGGAATCCGGCGGTGGTCGCGTTCGCTTTGGGTGTCTTTCAACATGGAGCGTCCGACTTTGCTTCCACTCGATCGACACCGGAAGCCAAAAAAAGCCGTGCGGGAAGGAGGTGAATGGCTTTTAGTCTGCGTCCCTATGGCTACGAACCTGTTCGACCTCTCTGAAGAAGTGGCTGTTGTTATCGGCGGCACCGGTGTTCTCGGTGGAAGCATGGCCCTCGCTCTCGCCACCTCCGGCGCCAAAGTTGTGGTGGCCGGACGCAGCGCCGAGCGTGGCAAAGCCCGCGTGGCCGAGATCGCAAAGGCCGGCGGAAAATCTTTTTTCGTTGAGACCGACGCCACCGACCGCGAGAGCGTCGAGAACCTCCTCTCCGCCACCACACAGGCTTTCGGCATCCCGTCCGTGTTGGTGAATGCCGCCGGCGGAAACGATCCCCGCGTGACCGTGACTCCCGAGTCTCCGTTTTCGGAAATTGCTGCGGATGACTGGATGGAAAATTACGAGCTGAACCTGGTCGGCGGCGCGCTGATTCCCTGCCAAGTCATCGGCCAGGCGATGGCCGACGCCGGGCGCGGCAGTGTGATCAATATCGCCAGCACCTCCGGCCACCTGCCCCTCTCCCGCGTGGTGGCCTACTCCGCCGCGAAGGCTTCCGTGCTCAATCTCACCCAATTCCTCGCCCGCGAATGGGCCTCCACCGGCGTGCGAGTGAACTCCATCTCGCCCGGATTTTTCCCCGCCGAGCAAAACCTCCGCCTCCTCTTCAATCCCGACGGATCCACCACCCCGCGCGCCAAAGCCATTCTCGACCACACCCCGATGGCCCGTTTCGGCGAAGCCGAGGAACTCGCCGGCGCCGTTGTTTTCCTCGCCAGCCCGCAAGCCAGCTCGTTCGTCACCGGCAGCGACATTCGGGTGGACGGGGGATTCCTCTCGCAAACGATCTGACGCGCTTGCTGTCGAGACTTCCCGCGACTATCGTGCCCCTCCCTTTTGCATGCCTGTAAAAACTGAAAAAGACCTTCCCGAGTTCCACCGGGCGAATTGGCTGAAGTCCATGAGCGCAATGCAGCTCAAGAATTACGGCTACGCCATCCAACTCCTTCAGACGATCCTCAAGAGCCATCCCGAGTTCCTCGCCGCGCGACAACTCCTGCGAAAGTCCGCCATCGCCAAGACCGCCGGGAAAAAAAGCCTGCTCTCCGGACTTTCCGTCGCCTCCTTCAGTTCGATCAAAATCCAGTCCCAGCTGAAAAAAGATCCCCTCTCGGCCCTCGATGCCATCGAGAAAAGCCTCGAGACCGACCCTCAAAATCCCCAACTCAACCAACTCTTGAAGGATGCCGCGCTCGCCGCGGAACTCCCCGACATCGCCGCCTTCGCCTTGGAGACCATTGTCGAGGCTTCGCCGAAAGACACCAAGGCCCTGCACGAACTCGGCCAGCATTACTTGAAAAACAGCGCGCCGGAAAAAGCCGTCACGATTTTTCAACGCCTCCTCGATATCTCCCCGAACGACCTCGCCGCCATTAAAGGATCCAAGGATGCCGCCGCCTCCTCTTCGATGAAATCCGGTGGTTGGGACAAGGCGGAATCCACCTACCGCGACCTCATCAAGGACAAGGATCAAGCCGTCGCGCTCGAGCAGCAATCCCGCGTCGTCCGCAGCGAGGAGATGATCGATAACCTCCTTGCCGAACTCCACGCAAAAGCAGAGGCCGAGGGCGAAAATTGCACCGTCGATACCGCCCGCCGCATCGCCGAACTCCACGAGCAGAGAGAGGATTGGGAGAACGCCACAAACTGGTTCAATTACGCCGCCTCGCTCTCGAACAATTCCGACATGGCGCTCGTTCGCAAAGCCTCCGACTTGCAAATCCGCCAGTTCGACCTCGCCATCGACGCCCGCGAGCAATTCATCGAAGCCAATCCCGGCACGCCCGAGTCCGAAGGCTACGCCGCCGAATTGGAATCTTTGAAAAAACAGCGCGCCGACCTTGCCCTCGAGGCCGCCCGTTCCCGCGTGGACCAAAACCCCACCGACCTCCAACTCCGCTTCGAACTCGGCGAAATCCTCGTTGATCTCGAAAACTGGCAGGAGGCAATTCCCGAACTCCAAAAAGCCCGCCAAAACCCGAATGTCCGCATGCGGGCGATGAGTCTGCTCGGCCAATGCTTCACCGCCCGCGGCATGCTCGACCTCGCCGCCAAGACCCTCTCCGACGCCGTCGCCGAGCTTCTGGTCATGGATGCCGTCAAAAAAGATGTCATCTACAACCTCGGCCTCGTTTACGAAAAAATGGGCGACGCCCAAAAGACCGTCGATTGCATGAAGCAAATCTACGAAGTCGACTACGGCTACCGCGACGTCGCCAAGCGGGTCGAGAGCTCCTACTGAGGCGGACTGGTTTCGACGACATCGTAAAATAGTCCAGACCATTTTACCATGATCCTTAAAATGGTCCAAAGATGGGGGCACGGCCGTCTCGGCCGTGTATAGGATCGGTTTCGAGGTCCAAGAGTGATCCCAATATTTTCTAGGTTGTGGATTTTCGAAGGTGCTTGTGTAGGTCAGGCGTCTCGCCTGACATCGAACGGCTTACGCTCGCAGGCGAGACGCCCGCGCTACATTCAGAAAGTCCAAAAGTAAGCTGCTTTT